>WNFY01014577.1_pt1 | contig 9995 bp, 10 predicted proteins | sample 5400091 | NCBI WGS metagenome assembly WNFY01 (sample SAMN13153364, study PRJNA577476) | soil metagenome | isolation source: 60 cm soil or saprolite under grassland replicate 1 | place: USA:California | collected 2016-06-15 | reverse complement strand
GCATGAATTCCTCCGCAAATTTTCTGACTGATCGAAACATACCGACTGATTAGCCCAGCGGCGGAGGACGAATAAATTGCGAGGGAACCAGAAGCAGGTAGAGCGGCGCTTGTGGAGATGCTTGAAACAGCGCCGAACGTGCGAATACTGGGACTGCAGATGCTACTTGCGCGGGAGCAACTCCCGAGTGCGCCAGAGCGCAGATCGAGCAGGAGTGGTTGGGAACGCCGGAATTGTTAGCGTGAACGTGAACTGCCGCGACAAAACCAGTCATCGCGATCAGCACAACGCAACACAGCGCCACGGCGCGGTACACCGACGTTCCGGTACGCAGATCAGGCTTCCATGTCATGCGGCAGAAGTTCAACCCAGTACGATGATAATACTATGCTATTAGAATGCGCTTCGTTGCGCCTGGTTACTGAAGGGTTAGCCTTATGAGGCTCCGGCCTTGGCGGTCGCAAACGCGCCCCGTGCCGCGGCCAGTGTTTTCTCAATGTCTTCCTCGGTGTGCGCTGCGCTCATGAACGCCGCCTCGAACTGCGATGGGGGCAGGTAGACACCTTCATCAAGTACGGCCCGGAAGAATCGCCCGAATGCAGCCGTATCACATTTGGCGGCGGAGTCCCAGTCGGTGACAGTTTCCGAACCGAAGAACCAGGTAAACATCGACCCTACGCGGTTCGCCGTGAGAGCCACACCGGCTTCCTTCGCTGCGCAGAGCACACCATCCACCAGCCTAGTGCTCATCGCTTCCAGGCGAGGATAAATTTCAGCTTTCTTTTCCTGCAACTGCTTGAGCGTAGCAATCCCCGCCGCCATCGCCAGCGGATTTCCCGACAGCGTCCCTGCCTGATACACCGGACCAAGAGGTGCCACGAGATTCATAATCTCGCTAGGCCCTCCATAAGCGCCCACCGGCAGGCCGCCGCCAATAATCTTCCCGAAGGTCGTCAGATCGGGCGTGATGCCATAAAGCTCTTGCGCTCCGCCGTATGCCACGCGAAAACCGGTCATCACCTCGTCAAAAATCAGCAGAGTTTTTTCACGTTGAGTGATGGTGCGCAGGTTGGCGAGATATCCACCGTTGGCCGGAACGCAACCCATGTTCCCGACCACAGGCTCGACGATCACGCATGCAATCTGGTGGCGATACTTGCTGAACGCCTGCTCCAGCACCTCGGTGTCGTTGAAGGGCAGGGCAATTGTGAACTGGCTCACTTCTTCAAGCACGCCTGCGGATCCCGGGATGCCAAGCGTTGCGATACCTGATCCTGCTTTCACCAGCAGTGAATCAGCGTGGCCGTGATAGCAGCCTTCGAATGACGCGCCAAAACTGGTGCCGTTGACCGCGGCTGAGAGGATCGCCTCCAACACTGTAGGCTCGGCGTGTCCGAGAATCAGCGGTCCCCACGAGCCGACGTAGTCGATGTATTCGTTGCCGTCCGCATCCCAAACGCGGGCACCCTGACCCCGCACGATAAATGGCGCCTCGCATTCCACCGCCTTGAAGGCCCGCACCGGAGAACTCACGCCGCCAGGAATCAGTTGCTCAGCGCGTTCGCGCAGGCGGCGGTTCTCATCGAGCTTGCGGGGCATGCTTCTCCTCTCAAGTGTTGGTGAATCTGAATTCATAAATATAGCAGCGGCGGCGGACTTGTCCTGTCTCGGAAGAGCATCTCGCTCCCTGTTCCATCTCCTACCCCGGGGGCCAACGGCGGAAGTTCCCCCCGAACTTACGAAGACACTAAGTCTCGTATTGCCAACTCCGCACCAGCAATCGTAACGGCCACCCATTACCTGTGTAATGGCGAGTAACTGGTGTTCGCGCCAGGCATGCCGAAAGATAAGGTTGATGGCAGGCCGTATCAGTCCCGGCGATCGTCTTCGCGCTCGGCGTGAGCAGCACGGGCTAAGCTTACGCGACGTGCAGCGAGCGAGTGCTCGCATCGCTAAAGAGCTGCGTAATGGTAGCTTCAACCTGCCCGTGAGTCGGCTTCACTTCTACGAAACCAGCCATTCCACTCCCAGTGCTTACCGGTTATACACACTCGCCCGCCTCTATGGATGCAAGCTCTCTGAAATCCTCGGCTGGTACGGGATCCCGAGCAGGTGAGTTGACCCGGTATTCCGCAAAGCCCAAAGCCCGCGCAACAAGCACTGTCACAATAGCCGTAGTTGCCGCCGCTCGAGAGCGATCAATTTTTCCTTGATCGGCAGGCCGCCACCGTAGCCGGTGAGCTTGCCGTTGGAACCGATCACACGATGGCACGGAATAATGATTGGAATAGGATTCGATCCATTAGCCAGCCCCACCGCGCGGCTGGCATTCGGGTTGTCAATGCGTCGCGCAAGTTCGCCGTAAGAGATCGTCTCGCCATAAGGAATCTTGCAAAGCTCGCGCCACACCTTCTGCTGAAACGGCGTGCCATCCGGAGCCAGCGGCAGATCGAACTCTTTCAATTCTCCGGCGAAGTAGACGCGAAGCTGGCGCACAGGCTCACGCAGTTGTCCGGGGTTATCGATCCATGCCCGCGTACGCCCGCCATGGCCGCCAACGCTGAGCGCGGCTCTCTAACTCGCGCGGATTGCGGAGTCCAAGAGTTCGCAATAAGCCGAGGTCGCCCGCGGGAAACGCGTCGGGTTCGCCCAATGCACGCATCGAGACATATTGCGCGGTCCACGGCCCGATTCCAGGTAATTCAGAAAATTGGTTTAGAAATTCTTCTCCGTTCACAGCTCCGGAAAAAGCGATCTTGCGGTCGCGAACTGCTCGCGCTAACAAACGAATACAGTGAGCCCGCGCCTTGGGCAGCCCGATTTTGGTTAGATCGCTCTCCGCCAGCTTCTCGGGTGCAGGAAAAATGTGTGTCAGGTATTTGCCCACCACGACCGGGGTACCGAATGTTCGCACCAGCCGGCCGGATAGCGTGGTAGCTCCAGCGACCGTGACTTGCTGACCTAGAATCGCGCGTACCGCAAGCTCAAATCCATCCCAGCATCCGGGTATCCGCAATCCTGGCCGGGACGCCACTCGGCCTGCAAGAGCGGGATCGCGCTGTAAATGCGATGCGATCTCCTCGGAGTCTGCCGAAAGATCAAACATCCTCCGTACACGTTCTACGATCAGAAATAGCCAGCGCGGCTCGGGAAAACGGATGTGGAGCGACACAGCGTTCGATGGCCCATCGAGAGAGGCCCCAAGCCAGCCAATGTGACTATTCAGCGAGAAAATTCGACGGTAAACACCGTCTTCTACAGCCTCGACCCCGGGAATGGCGCGCGGAGCAAGGAAATCCAGCAACCCGCTCCAGCAAAATGGAGGGCGGAAGCGAAGCGAAAACCGATATTCGTTTTCAGGTAACGGTGGTGCGCCGCGTTTAAGACTTCGCAAACGAGTCGGAGCACGGTGGTAGGTTTTCTGAAATGCGTCGTTGAAACGGCGAACGCTCCCAAAGCCGGCGGCGAATGCACCGGCGGCGAATGCAATCTCGCGCATTTCCAGACGGGTCTCATCAATTAGCTTTTTCGCAAAGTGCAGCCGGCGCGTGTGCGCGATCGCGATCGGGCTCGCCCCCAGATGCTGCAAGAACAGTCGCCGCAAATGACGTGAACCAATTCCCAACCGCCCGGCCAAAACGTCTACGCCGCCGTCTCCCAGTTCACTTTCGCTGATCAAGCGCAGAGCGCGGGAAACTGTGGCTGAAGTTCCAAGCCACGCCGGACTGCCCGGAGCGCATTCCGGACGACAACGCAGGCAAGGACGGAGTCCGGCTTCAGATGCCGCAGCCGCCGTCAGGAAGTAACGAACATTCTCTTCTTTGGGAGGCCGCGCAGGACAAATCGGCCGGCAGTAGATTCGCGTGGTGACCACTCCAATGAAGAATTGGCCATCAAAGCGCGAGTCGCGGGTGAGCCGCGCGCGGGAGCAAGTTGTAGCGTCGAGCACCATGGAACTGAAGACAAAGATAGCTCATTTGGCAGAGTAGGGTAGCCATTTTCGGACGTGAATGTTAAGACTCGAATTTACAGAGCTGCAGCCTGTACCCGGCGCTTGGCCTGGATTTCGATGTACACGTTGACCAACGAAACGGCTGCCGGAGTTACTCCCGGAATCCGCGAAGCGTGGCCCAGGGTGCGTGGACGAATCTTGATCAGCTTCTCCTGCATTTCGCGCGAAAGGCCGCTCACGTTGCGATAGTCAAACCATTCCGGAATATTACGCTGCTCGGATTTCTTCAATCGCTCGATGGCGCGCTGCTGTTGCTGGAGATAGCCTTCGTATTTGATTTCCGTTTCGACGGATTTGAGCTCGTTTCGGAGCGCGGAGGGGAGAGAAAGGTCGTTGGTCGTTGGTCGTTGGTCGTTGGCGAAACCCACGGTAGCTTCGGTCCCTGAGGCGTTAAAGAAATCCGGAACGAGCTTCCGCAATGCGGGAACGAGATGCTCAATCGTGATCTCCGGCCGCTTCAAAAGCTGTGCGAGCGGTTGACCCATTGCCGCAGACAGATCGCAGTCGCGGCCCGACAATTCCTGCGAAGGCGCTGTTAATTCCGGCTTTGCCAACGACCAACGACCAACGACCAACGACGAGTCTGCCGCCTCCTGAATATTCTCCAGCATCGAAGCCGTGACTCGCGTCTTACCGAGCACCTGCTTCACTCGTTCCTGCCGTTCCTGCTTCGCCAGAAAATCTGACCAGGCCTCATCCGAAATTAGGCCGATACGCCGTCCATGTGGCGTGAGGCGTCGATCAGCGTTATCGATGCGCAGGTGCAAACGGAACTCAGCTCGCGACGTGAACATACGGTAGGGCTCATTCGTGCCCTTCGAAATAAGGTCGTCAATCAGGATCGCCGTGTATCCCTCGGTCCGGTCAAGGATCAGCGGTGGTTGATTTTTCACCTTTAGCCCCGCATTGATCCCCGCCATCAATCCCTGGCATGCGGCTTCTTCGTACCCGGAAGTCCCATTGATCTGTCCTGCAAGAAACAGTCCCGCGATCTTCTTCGTCTCCAGTGTGCGTTCAAGCTCGGTGGGATCGATGGCGTCGTATTCAATCGCGTAGCCTGGACGCAGCATCTCCGCCGTCTCGAGGCCGGGAATCGACTTGAGGATCGCCAACTGCACTTCCACAGGCAAAGACGTGCTCATCCCGTTCACATAAATCTCGTGGGTGTTCAGGCCTTCGGGTTCGAGAAAGAGCTGGTGCGTGGTCTTGTCCGGAAACTTGACGATCTTATCTTCGATCGAAGGACAGTATCGCGGCCCGATAGATTGGATTTGGCCGCTGTACATAGGCGAGCGGTGGACGTTTTCTCGAATGATTCGGTGAGTTTCTTCCGTGGTCCACGCAATGTAACACGGGACTTGCGAATCGTGGTGAGCAACCCGCTTGGTTCGAAAACTGAACGGCGTCGGATCGACATCTCCGGGCTGTACCTGGAACTTCGACCAGTCAATCGTTCTGCCGTCGAGACGTGGCGGCGTGCCCGTCTTCAGGCGGCATCCCCGCAGCCCGAGTTTCTTTAGCGCCTCGCCCAGCAGTACAGCTGCTGGTTCTCCCGAGCGTCCTGCGGGATACTGCTGCTCGCCGCAGTGAATCAATCCGTTGAGAAACGTTCCTGTGGTGATGATTACGGCGTGCGCGCCAACCGTGCGACCATCGCGAAGGCGAATACCGAGGACACGTCGTTGGTCGTTCGTCGTTGGTCGTTGGCCAAAAGCAAAACTGTCGTCGGTCGTCGGTCGTCGGTCGTCGGTCGCGAAGACCTCAGGGGCTAAAGCCCCATTCTCTGTTGCTGCGTTTTCGGCACGACTGCAGTCGTGCCCTTCCCGGCTTGCGTGAGGGTGGGGGCTTTCGGCCGACGACGAACGACGGACGACGGACGACGGTTCCTCCACAATCAGTTCCGCCACTTCCGCCTGCTTGATTTTCAGGTTCGACTGCGATTCCAGCACCTCGCGCATCTTCAGCCGATAGGCCTGCTTGTCGCACTGCGCGCGCGGCGACCATACCGCCGGCCCTCGCGATGTGTTGAGCAAGCGGAACTGAATGCCGACTGCATCTGTCACCTCGCCCATAATTCCACCGAGGGCGTCCACTTCGCGCACCAGGTGTCCTTTGGCGATGCCTCCCACAGCGGGATTGCACGACATCTGTGCGATCAGATCGACGTTGAGCGTGAACAGCGCCGTATTCAGGCCCAGGCGCGCGCAGGCGACCGCGGCCTCGCAGCCGGCATGTCCGGCCCCGACCACGACTACATCGAATTGTTCGGTGAACTGCTGCATCCTTAGGGTTCAACCCGGGGGTACCTCATTCTAACAAGTACTCGCGCGGTCCTTAGCCGGGTGATCGCAATCACATACAATTATCGGAAAGAATGGCATCGTCCGCACGGGGTTCTCTATGGCCGCCGCGTCCATGCCTACGATCCAAACTCCCGTTCTGCTTCGCCGCCTGGGAATCGCGTGGATTCTCATCTGGCTGGCGCTCGCCTTGCACGTGACCGACGAAGCACTGACTGGATTCTTGTCTATCTACAACCCAACGGTAACAGCTCTCCGCGAACGCTTCGGATTCTGGCCGATGCCGAACTTCACGTTTGAAGTATGGCTCGCGGGCCTGGCTGTAGGGATCTTCATACTCGCGGCGCTCACGCCATTCGCCTTTCACAGCCCCAGTTGGATGCGTCCTCTTTTCTATTTCGGTGCAATTGTGCTGTGCATCGCGAACGCCTGCGGACACACGCTCGCGACCATCTTTGGACGCACCGTCAGCACGGTTCACTTCTCGCGCCCCGCGCCAGGTTTCATTTCCTCACCCGTGCTCTTGTTTGCAGGAATTTATGCGCTGGTGCAACTTCGTCATACCCGGACAGGAACATAAGCATGCTGGAGAATGCGTTTATCGGCAAAACGACTCAGCCCACGCAGAAAGAGTTGGCTTCGGAATTGGGCCCTTGCAACGATCTGTGGGAACAGCTCGTGACCGGCATTGCCGACGAATGCGGAATTACCGAGCAGGAGTGGAACTCATACTCACCTAAAGCCGGATGGGCGCTGCGCCTCAAGCACAAGAAGCGGAACATTGTTTATCTGGCGCCATGTCACGGAGCGTTTCGGGTCTCCTTTATCTTTGGTGACAAAGCGATGAACGTGGTCCGCAGCATGAAATTTCCGGCGAAGATTCGCAAAATAATTGCGGACGCACCGCACTATCCTGAAGGCAGTGGTGTCCGCCTGGAAATCCAGGCCGCGTCCGACCTCAAAGCGGTCAGGCAATTGGCGAAGGTAAAGACCGAGAATTAGCGGCTTACGCCAACTATCGTCGGATATCTGTAAACTCCGCCTCCTGCCACTCATCAGAGGGTATGTACCACTCACTCGCGCCCGCTTCGTGATTGTTTCCGCCCGCACCGTATTCGACGGTTGTGTTGCGCCAATAGTCGAAGCCTACCTGTAGAAGCGCGCCACGCGAGATTCTCGCCCGGATTTTAACCGTGCATCCTTCCAGCCGTCCGGGAGGAATTGCTGCCCGAGGTGAGGCTGCCCAGAAATGCCAGACGCGCTCCGGGCGGGTACCGACACCCAGAACGACGCTTTTGCCATCCGATGAATATGAAAGCGGGATGGGATCGTGCGCCTCTGTCCCAAACCACGGGTAGCGGCGATACAGCCCGCCCCTGACGTTACCTGCATCATCGTTCAAGACGACGTCCTTGCCATTCACGCGACAGGTGAATCGCGTATTCGCAATTTCCACCCGCGCCCGCTCGTATCCCGGAACGCGCGTGTCGGCGATCGCAATTCCCCAAAGCATCGCCGAGGCAAACTCTGGCGGCTTGAGGACGGGATTCACGTACCTCGTTTTGAATTTCACTTCGGGAGGAATGGTGCCATTGACCTGCGCCGCGCACAGAAAGAATAGCAGCGGAATCAAGATAATCTGCCGCACTGAAGAATGATCTCACCCGACAAATTGCTCCGAGAAAGAAACTGGGATTTTTACGTGATTCATTTCCCGAATTAGCACCGCGGGTGATGCTCTGGCACACGACGAGCGGCGATCGAGGACGCTCTTGCCAACGACCAACGACGAACGACCAACGACGCTGTTCGCCATATTGCCATCCAACCTTCCTTCCTCGTACTATGTTCTGACTCACCGGAGGCAACATGACGAGACAGGAATTCGTTCAGCAGTTGGACGCACGCATCGCGAAATACGATCTGCTGTGCCACCCCTTTTATCAGGCCTGGGCGGCGGGCACGTTGAGCCGCGAAGACCTGCGCGAGTACGCGCGCGAGTATTTCCATCACGTCGAGGCGTTCCCTTCTTATCTCGATGAATTCGCAGCGCGGCTGCCGCACAGCCACATGCGGCGCGCCGTTCTGGCCAACCGCGAAGAAGAAGCTGGCGGCGACGGATCGCGCCCGCACTCGGAGCTCTGGTTGGACTTTGTCGAAGGCATGGGCGGAAACCGCGCGACGGGCGCCGCTTGCGTCCCCGAGATCAAGAGCCTGATTGCGTCCTTCCATGCGGTCGCGCAGGAAGGCGCGCCAGAAGAAGCGCTGGCTGCGTTCTACGCTTACGAGTCGCAGGTTCCGCGCGTCGCTGCCGAGAAGGCCCGCGGCTTGCGGGAAATGTATGGCGCTAACGAGAACACCTGCGGGTATTTCACTCTGCATACTACGGCTGATGTCTATCACTCGCGCGTTTGGCAAAGCCAGTTGGAACGGATTGTGGAAAACAATTCCGCCGCCGAAGAACGGGCGCTGGCCGCAGCTGAACGCTCTGCAAAGGCTTTGTGGAAGGCACTGGATGGGATTGAAGCTGCGCGCGCGTCCCGCGCCGCCTGAGTTCGTCGCAGAAGTTCCCAAGTTTTTTCAGGACGATTTGGGCCAGCGATTCCGATAGAATCGCTGGCTCTTTCTTTTGATCAAAGGATGCTAACGTGGCCCGCATAGAGCTAGCCACAGCAATTGTTGCACCGAGGGAACGTTGCTTCGATCTGGCGCGAAGCATCGATCTCCATTTGCTTTCCACTCAGGGGACAGGTGAGAAGGCGGTTGCCGGCGTAATGTCCGGCTTGATCGGGCTTGGGCAAGAGGTTACCTGGCAAGGACGGCACTTGGGCTTTCGCATTACTCATCAGAGCCGAATCACGCAGTATGAGCGCCCCGGCCACTTTCAGGACCGGATGGTAGCTGGGAAATTCCGCTATTTCTGCCACGACCATTACTTTGAGGCGACGGGTCCTGCCAGCACCACGATGAGGGATTCCCTGGAATTCGAGGCACCCTTGGGATTTCTTGGCAGAATTGTGGAGAAGCTGCTGCTCAAGGCCCATCTTTCCGAACTGCTAGAACGGCGGAATGAGTGCATAAAGCGCGTTGCCGAAAGCGACGACTGGAAGCGCTACCTGCAATAGACCTCCCACTTGCCTGCGCGATATACCATTACTTCGTGCACAAGCTTGCCCAATCGGTGCTCGGATACATCCGCAAGCAGGACCTTTTGCGTCCCGGAGACCGTGTTGGCGTCGCTGTTTCCGGAGGCGCCGATTCTGCCGCAATGCTCAGAATTCTGCTGGAACTTCGGCAAGAGTTGGGCGTTGTTCTTTCTGTCGTGCACCTCAACCACACACTGCGGGGCGCGGAATCCGATGCCGACGAGCAGTTTGTGCGCGATCTCGCAAATGCGAACGAACTGCAATTTTTCTGCGTAGGCCGCGATGTCAAGGCCTGCGCGGCCGAAAAGAAACTCAGTATCGAGACCGCCTCCCGGAAGGTGCGTTACGGCTTCTTTCGAAGCCTGCTACTCAACAATGTGCTGGATCGAGTTGCCACCGCTCACACGCTGGACGATCAAGCAGAGACGGTCCTGCTAAAACTGCTGCGCGGAACCGGCACCCGCGGGCTTGCGGGCACTTACCCCGCAGTTTCGCTGGACGAGGCAACGCCACAGACCGCTGCCACTCACCAGAACG
>WNFY01006974.1_pt1 | contig 9996 bp, 9 predicted proteins | sample 5400091 | NCBI WGS metagenome assembly WNFY01 (sample SAMN13153364, study PRJNA577476) | soil metagenome | isolation source: 60 cm soil or saprolite under grassland replicate 1 | place: USA:California | collected 2016-06-15 | reverse complement strand
GTCGTGCTTCGGGTCAATTTCACTAGCCTGCCGAAAATGGATGGCGTTCTTGAAAATACCCAATTCGAGCATCGGCTTCACCGCCGAACCGTCAAGCTTCATAACGGCAGGAACCAACGAGTACGTTTTGTAATGTCGATAGAGGTCCTTAAACATTTCGAGATTTTTTGAGCCGGGTCCTGGATTCATTCGGTTAAGACGACTGACCATCATGAACATAGAGTTTTCTGGGTCTATAGCCAGACCCGCATCCTTGTACCTTTTGATGGTGTTCTCAAGGTCAATGCCGATGTGAACCGTGTACCCTGGCAGCTCTCCCTTGATGTCGCCTTCAATAATCGAGATGCGCAGCTCTTCAAACGCATCGCGTTCGCCGTATCGCTTGTGCCATTCCTCGAAAATCTGCCGTGCGTGTTTTTCATCAAGAAAGCCGAGTCCCAATATCGGCGGTTGCCCGTCGTATTGCAAGAATAAGGTGCCACGCCATTTCGCCTGATTCCACAGATCGACGTTGATCGGACCTGTTACGTACATCGAAAGGTTCGTCTTCACCTCCTTCTTCGGTGCAGGACGAACTCGGCCTAATTCAGGCTTTCTGACACCTGGTCTGTTGAGCAGACGGGCATAGAGTCTGTCGTATCCAGCCTCAGAGTCCAACTCATAATGCGTTGCTGATTGCAGGGGAGTCGGGATAAATTTCTTGTCTGCGGCTCGAAACAGCACGGGGATAAACTTCTGGTTTGCACCTGCGTTGTATAAATGTTGGTAGATCAGCCCGCCTTCCCACCGTACTCCCATCCCTTTGTCCGGACTTTCCTCGCCCATGACGCGCTTGCAGTATGTCTCTGTGCAGATCATTAAGATGAGTCGCGAGTCTCTGATCTTCTTGTCCATCCAACGAGGCCAACCATCAGGTGGCGACACTTCGTATTGGTCGATAACACAGTCAATACCCTCCGAGCGCAGCCGATTTGAGAGTTCGAGCACTCCACGGAGATGTGCCTCGCTGTCCCAACTGTAGCTGATGAACACTTCTCCCGCTGGGGCAATGGACTCTGAATCTTGTTGGGTCATGTTCTGGTCGCGATTCGTTATGGAGAGTACCAGATTTGAGGCTTAACATTGGGTTCAACTGCGCCTCCGCTTCTGACGGGAACTTCCGCAATACCAATATTCATGACGTCTTGCGTCAGATCAAGTTAGTCCAGGTCGCGGACACCGAGACCCTCACCTGCAGAAAATAAAGAATTCAACCTAAGCTGTCCGAATAAGCCCGCCGTCCGTTTATTGCGCCTTCATCCAGGCATCTGATCCCGTCAGCTTAACTGCCACATCCGAAATAAAGATGTGCAGGGGCTTGCCGTCGGCGAAGCCGCGATGCTCGGTTGAGAACAGAATTGGACCTGCCTTTTTGTAGCCTGCCCACGTTGCGAGGACGCGGCTCGGCGGCTTGGCCCCGCCGCGGTGGTAGACAAAGTACACGACGCGGTTGTCTTTACCAACGTAGAGATCCCAAGTGTCACCGGGCGTGTAACCGCCATCCGCGGGATACTTTACCGGGACCAGCTCGGCCGTGCCGGGTCCCATGGGCAGGTTAAACTTGCCTTGATCGATCGCGCTGGCGCTCTTGTCCCAATAAGCATGGAAGGGGAACAGAACCCAATAATTGTCGTTGATGAAAGACGGATCAATTTGGTTTTTCACGGCGTCGGATTGGCTGCTAAGGTCGGTGCGAACGTAGCTAACCTTGACGGGCTTGCCGTCTTTATCCGTCCCTTCAAAGGAGACCTTATTGGTCTTGGGCTCCCATTCCCACTTGTGCGCAGCTTTGAAGAGCCCGGTAATTTCCCCGTTCCAGGTGTAGCGGACAGCCTCAACTTGATCCCACGAATCTATACCGAAGGTCTTAGCGACTTGATCGAGAATTGGCGCGCGTTGCTGCGCCCAGGAGTTTGGAGTAAGGACCAGCACTCCGCAAAGCACAAGACCCATCATGGTTAAACGGCGGGCATTTCTCATAGAGTTCACTCCTCGGTGAATTTGGGAACGATGTTGACTGGGATAACGGGCAAAGATTCGATCTCTTCTCTCTCAACCGTAGGAATCAGTTTTGGAAATTGATTCCATCATTAGCGCGCTATCTCCCCGGAGTCGAAACAGGAGAGCCTCGACCCTCGAAGCTCTCCTGCTGCTTTGCGAACAATCAGCCAGCTTTGGCGAAGACCACATCTGACTTCGCCACGTCTGACCGCAGTGATCTGAAGCCCGCGCGAACCTCTTCGGAAAAGAGTTGCGGCTGTTCCCAGGCCGCAAAATGTCCGCCTTTCTCCACCTTGTTGTAATGGATCAGTTTGGGATACACCCGCTCTGCCCAGCTCCGCGGGGCTGGATAGAGTTCGTCAGGGAAGACGCTCACGGCAACCGGGATGGAGACGCCTTTGGCGTTGAAATACCCGAGTTTGTTCTCCCAATAGAGACGGGCGCCAGAAAGCGCCGTGTTCGTCAACCAGGTGATCGTGATGTTGTCGAGGATGTCGTCGCGCGTGAGGCCCTCAGACTGTCCGTCAAAGACGCGCGCGATGAGCTCATAGCTGCGCGCGTCGTGATCAAGGAAATAAGCCGCCAGGCCGACCGGTGAATCCACGATTCCGTACAACGTCTGCGGGCGCAATCCCATCTGGTAACCGTATCCGATACCCTTTTGATATACGAACTGCAAACGCTCGTAAGCGAGTTTCTCGTCGGCTGAGAGACCCGATGGCGCCGGCGCCCCGGAAAAAGCCGCGTTGTTAATGTCGTCCGGAAACACGCCAGGCATGTTGGTGTGAATGCCGAGCAACTCCGGAGGCGCAAGCAGACCCATTTGTTCGGTGATGACCGCGCCCCAATCGCCGCCTTGCGCCACGAATTTCGTGTACCCGAGGCGCTTCATCAGCACGACCCAGGCACGCGCGATGTGGGGACCATCCCACCCGGTGGTGGTCGGTTTTCCTGAGTATCCGTAGCCCGGTATTGACGGGATCACCAGGTGGAAAGCATCTGATGCATTTCCACCGTGTGCGGTGGGATTGGTCAGCGGATCGATGATCTTCATCTGTTCGATGACCGAGCCGGGCCATCCGTGGGTGACGATGAGCGGCAACGCGTTCTCATGTTTCGAACGAACGTGGATGAAATGAATGTCCAGCCCGTCGATCTCGGTGATGAACTGTGGTAGAGCGTTCAGTCTCGCCTCCACCTTCCGCCAGTCGTATTCCGTCCCCCAATAGCGCGCGAGTGCCTGCATCGTCGCGAGCTGCACGCCTTGCGATGCATCCGTGACGGTTTCCCGTTCTGGCCACTTCGTGGCGTCGATGCGCTTGCGTAATTCGGTAAGTTCCGCTTCCGGAACATTCACATGAAACGGACGAATCGCATTCTTGTCAGCTGCCTGCTCGTTGCTTGGTTGTGTAGCACTGATTTGGGTCATGGTGTCCTCCTTTTGAGTAGTTTTGGATTTTTTGGTTTGTGCTGCAGTTGATTTGTGTGCCGTTATCGTCTCATTCCTTTCTGCTGTGATTCTCGGTATCAGGAAGGAATATCCACCTTCTCAACGGGTGCATTGATAGTTGCAGAAAAGCTCGATTTGACTAAGGCGTTGTCTTCCATTCTTCCCTCCTGTTCCCAACACTTTGGCTGCGTACCCAGACCCAACGCAGCTAGTCGGTTGAGCACTGTGGCGCGGCCGATCGAGTGATTCGGCGCAACAGGATGATTGCAGCGGTCATCGCGACACATCCGTATTCCAGCAGCATTACCCAGCCAGGAAGCGCCCCCCAAGGACGCCCAAGTGCGCGCAAGTGCCACATGACGTAAACCGGGATGATGCTCACGGTCCAGACGATGATCAGCAGCGTCGAGGCCGACATCAGAAATGGCAGCAGCCAGAGAAGATACCATGGGAATACGACGGGCGCGAACAAGAGAGAGGCTGCCATGGGCCAGACAAATACGTCCCAGGCAAATACGTCCGGAGACCACTCAGGCGTTGCGCTTCTTAGCCAGGTTGCAGTCACTAATCCGACGAGCACTGCCAGCCCGGCCAGCAACTGCGGAGGCGCCACCTGATCGAGTGCCGCAAACACGGGGCCATTAAAGCGGAAACTCTGCACATACGTACCAAGTGAGCCGATTGGAATGCGGCCGTGATTAAGAAATGGCACGTACAGGAGTCCGACCACGGCTGCCGCCAGCGCCGCGTCGCGAATGCGAACCCGCTTCCAGTAGAGGGGTACGAGTACGACCGGCAGAAATTTCACCGCTACAGCTAGCCCAAATGCCAGAGCCGCAACGCTACGCCAGCGGCGCACCAGTGCGGCAAAGGACACCAGCAGCAGCAACGCGCCAACAATATCAATGTGACCGCTTCCCGCAACTTCAATGGCCAACAAGGGGTTCCAGGCGAACGCCAGAACCAAGTGCGCTCCCTGCCGGGTACAACGCAAGACATCGAGCAACAGGAAAACAATCGCGAGTTCGCAAACCACAAATGCTACTTTCAGTGCAAAGGTGGACTCATGAATCGCGGTCACTGCGCGGGAAAAAAGCTGCGCTCCTGCTGGATATGGGCTCGGTAGATCCGGGTTGTTCAAGTTGCGGGTTTCAGGGGTATGCAGCCCTTTAACGGCAGGATCACTGGGAACGACAATGTAGGGGTTGTAGCCGAGCCGCTGCAGGCGGCCATCCCAAAGATATCGATGAATATCATCATCGGCGCCCGGGGGCAGCCGAAGAAATTCGATGTGCCACACGGCAGCCAGGACGAGCCCAATGACGACAACACTCCGGGGAAATCTTGGCGTAGCGAAAAACTCACGGATCGCTAAGAAGTACACGATGCCCGCAAGCGTCAAAGAGGCCATGAAGTACGGTCCACCCCTATCGCCGAAGTTGCGTGAGCAGATCGTTAGCGCCACAAGCAAGATGGCGCCGAGCCCGTACAGTCTGGTGGATGGCGTGAGCTTCACAGTGCTCCCGTGCCCGTTCGTAATTGTGTCGCCACAAACCCCCACTCTTTAAGCCACCGCGCCGTGCGTGGCGCCCTTTCCGGAGCCAGCCGCAACTCCCCTGCTAGTCGACTCAAGTCGTCTGCGACGTCGATGTCATAAAAACGATCTGCGAAACCTACGGATAGCTCAAGAGCTCGCGCGCGCGCCAGGAGTCTCTCCAGCGCGCTGCTGGTGCCAATTCCATCGCGTGCGAAAAGCGTAGGATGAGAAGCCTTTGCCCCGACGAGATAGTAGCCTCCGTCGTGCGTCGGTCCCACGACCACGTCATGTGCGGCCAGCGTTTCGAACGCGTCTTCGAGAACAGAACGCGGCAGGTGTGGACTGTCGCTGTTGAAGGCAATGGTGCGTCGTTGATGGGCGTCCCTTCGATGATCTTCTCTCTGATGATCTGGCGCGAAGTGCGCAAACACCGAAGTGAGGCCTGCGGCAAGACCTTCACCTTTCTGGGCAACTACGCTCGCTTCACTGCCTGCCAACCGCGCCAGCTCGTTTACGTCCGAATCCGGGCACATGATCGCAACCTCCACATCGCCCAATGACCGCGCCAGCGCCAGCGTGTCGTCCAGAAGACAGCAATAGAAAGCGGCGACGGCCGCAGGAGAAAGGCTGGAAGCCAGGCGGGTTTTGACCTCGCCTGGCCTCGGTGCTTTCGCCATGATTACCAGCACACGGTCACTGCTTGACGAGCGCATCACCGTTTCGCTTGAAGATTTCATAAAATTTTGACGCGGACCTACGCTGGCCGTGGTGTCCCGGCTCTTCGGTGCCGGAAATAATAGCGCACTATCAAGCTGACAATGAACCAAGCGGCGCCGACCGTGCCCTTCAGCGTACCGCCGATCTTCGATTTTCCAATACGCGGGTAGTAGCTCACCGGGACTTCAACCACGCGGAATCCAGCCAAGGCGCCTTTGAGGATCATCTCAACCGCCCAGCCATAGGTGGTCTCTTCCAGGGCGAGCGAGCGTAGTACATCGGCGCGGCCAGCGCGAAAGGGGCCGAGATCACTGATGTCTAGTCCATATGGACTAGAAAAGAGAAGTCTGATCAGGCCAGCGGCGAGACGATTACCAAACACCTGATGCCAAGGCAACGCCCCACCAGAACGCTGCCCCAACAGGCGCGAACCAAGTGTGATGTCCGCACGCCCCTCAGTGATTGGCGCTAATAGAATCGGCAATTCAGAGGGCCGATCGCTGTAGTCGCCATCAAGGAACACAACCACGTCAGGGGAATTTGCCGCGTCCAGACCCGTGAGGCACGCTCGCCCGTAGCCGCGGCGCGGTTCCTGAACCACGCGGGCTCCCATTCTTGCGGCGATCTCGGGTGTCCCGTCATTCGAGTTACTGTCGACAACGATAACCTCCGTCGTGAGATGGGACGGGAGATCCGCTAAAACGCGCTCAATCGCCTGCGCTTCATTATGGGTAGGGATGATGACGGACACTCTCACGTGAACTTGGTCCGATCACCACCACGGCGAAGATGGCCACCGTTGCGACAGCCACGCGTCAACGCCCCATCTCCGGCCGGCGCGTCCGATAGCGAGCCCGAGCGATGCGAGCACCGGAACCAGCAGTTCCCAGATCCACGAGGTGCCCCACTCCGAAATCCAAAGGCTGCCGAGATACAGAAAAGCCACAATTGCGGCGGGTCGGGTAAGCAGACCGATGACAAGCAGGATACCGAGAGAGAGCTCGGTCATGCCCTGCATGGGAGCAGCCATCGCGGCGTGGTTTGCCGCCAGCCCCATCACCGCCTTCCACGCAGCCGGCGAGTGACTCGCCTTTATGTAATAGTTGATCAGGCCCGCGTAACCCGCAGGTGTGTAGAGGCCTTTCCCCAGATTCTCAAAAAAGACCCATACCAACATCGCGCCAATCGTCACGCGCACGATTGCCAGACCGCTTGATGCTTGTGGTTGGGGGGCCACTGTGGTTACGTCACTTCGCAGTGAGGTTGCGATCGTCGTCATGGTGAACCTCGTGCAGTGGATGCTATACCAGATTGAAAATATTCGACAGGCTCACATCTTGTCTCAGCGAAGCTATGGGTGCGAATTATCGCTAACATGCCTTCCTCCGCAGCCCTGACAGCTCGCGTTGGCTGCTGGTAAAATCTCGATCCATGTCCGCCGATTAAGGAGTGTCTCCATGAGACTGCGAGTTCTCTCGTCGTTGCTGCTGCTCTTTTTTCCGGCATGCCAGCTGGCCGCCCAAGCCACTTCGAATGCCCAGAAATTCAGCCCGCCAACCCGCACCTTTCGCTTCACCTACAACTTCACCGTGAAGGATATTCCCTCCAGAGCGAAGCGAGTGCGCGTCTGGGCTCCGGTGCCGCAGACTGACCAGCATCAGACTGCGCGCGTTCTGTCGGTCAAGGCTCCAGTTAAAACGCGGATGACGCAGGAGCCCGAGTACGGCAATCGAATGATGTATGCCGAGATCCAGAATTCCGCTCCGGGCAAAGCAGAGTTCACTCTCCAGTACGAGGTCACTCGCCGGGAATACTCGCGCGGGAATTACGCGCAACTCGAGCGCACAGACCAGAAGCCTACCGTCGTGTTCGCGTCTATGCACCGATTGATTGCGCCTGACAGCCTCATTCCTACAGATGGCAAGATCAAGGCGTTGGCGGTCGAGGTAACCGGATCCCAGAGCGGCACGGTCGCAAAAGCCAAGGCTGCCTATGACTACCTCTTTACGAATATGCGCTACGACAAGACGGGCTCAGGCTGGGGACGCGGGGACGCGCTGTGGGCCTGTGACGCCAAACGCGGCAACTGTACAGACTTCCATTCGCCGTTCATCGGCATGCTGCGGGCTGACGGGATTCCGGCCCGCTTCGACATCGGCTTTCCACTGCCCGAAAACAAGGACAAAGGAGATATCGCCGGTTATCACTGCTGGGCTGAATTCTATGCGCGCAAAACCGGCTGGATCCCCGTTGACATCTCAGAGGCGTGGAAAGCGAAGCAGAAAGAAGATCATTTCTTCGGCAGCGTTGACGCCAATCGGGTGCAGTTATCCACCGGCCGCGACATCGCACTGGCTCCTAAGCAGGATGGTCCAGCGCTCAATTACTTCGTCTACCCGTATGTCGAGGTCGACGGTAAGCCGTACGATAAGCTCGACAAGCAGTTCAGCTTTGAGGAAGTAAAATCTTCGGAGTGAAGCCGCGAGTTCGAAGCGCCCAGGAGTTCGCCTTGGCGAAATAATCGGCACCACTGGATTACCGGATCAGTAACGACAAACGCGCTTGTCGTGACCAGACTCCCGAATTGCTCGTCACTCGCCCGCAAATGCAGCAAGCGCCAAACCTGCTTCCAACTCGCACAAGCCGACTTGTGGCATCAGCAAGCGTTCACATGCCCAAGTCACCCGTTATACTGCCCGATAGGGCGGCCAATTAGACACGCGGATAAATGAGGATCGGCGGCAAATGAAGCTCGTCTCAGTGAATACTGGGCTTCCGCGCAACGTGACGTGGCACGGGAGAAACGTAACTACGGGGATCTTCAAGCAAGCGGTCCAGGGTCGCGTTGCTCTGCGCAAGCTCAATTTGGATGGCGACCGTCAGGCGGACCTCACTGTCCACGGCGGAGAGCATAAGGCTGTTTACTGCTATCCGGTCGCACACTACGATTACTGGAAGGTAGAGTTGCCTGGCCGCGAGTTGCCCATGGGCAGCTTTGGAGAAAACTTCACCGCGGATGGCTTCCTGGAAGACTCAGTCCATCTCGGTGATCGGTTCTCTGTCGGTTCCGCGGAAGTGGTCGTAACGCAGCCTCGCCTCCCTTGCTACAAACTTGGCATCAGATTTGAATCCGATGGCATGGTAAAGCGATTCCTCGCAAGTGGCCGGACCGGTTTCTACTTCGCTGTCATCCGCGAGGGAGAAGTGGGCGCGGGTGACGAGATCAAGGTGATTGCTCGCGATCCAAATGGTGTTCCAGTTTCGGAAATAACTCGACTGTATGTCGCGAAAAGGTACACGGACGAGGATGTTGCGTCAGTTAACCGTGCCTTGCGAGTTGCAGCTCTGCCTGAGAATTGGAAGGGATACTTCCGACAGCGGCTGGAGCGGATTCCGATCTAAACCGACCAACCGGTGCCCGGACTTAACTTCTCAAGCGGAGCGGTAATCAATCGCGTTATGCTTCATGGCCGCAAGTGATTGTATTGTCACGATGGAGGGAAAGCTTCATGAGCTCCGGATTCGCGCTGTTGCTGGCGTTTGGTATCGGGGTAGTGGCAGGCTTGCGATCCATGACAGCACCGGCGGTGGTAGCTTGGGCGGCGCACATGGGTTGGATCAGTCTTTCCGGCTCTCCCTTGGCTTTCATGGGATCTGTCTGGGCGGTGGCCATCTTCACTCTTGGCGCCTTAGCAGAATTCGTTGCCGATCAACTACCCATCGCTCCCGCCCGTACAACTGCCGTCCCGCTAATTGCCCGAATTGTCATTGGCTTACTTACGGGTGCATGCCTCGGCGTCGCTGGGGGCGTGCCGCTCTGGCTCGGGGCATTGATCGGGGCGATCGGCGCGATTGCCGGAGCGTTCGGCGGTTATCAGGCTCGGGTCGGACTGGTTCGCGCCCTACACGTTCCGGATTTTGTGATTGCTATCCCGGAAGACCTGGTTGCCGTTGGGCTCGGGCTGCTGCTGGTTTCCAGGTTCTGAATCTCGCCAATTCAAAGTATCACGTGATCAAGCCTCGTCTTGAGTTGGGTTGGGTGACTGCCCGTCTCAGTTGCCATAGTATTGGGGCAACTCAATCGTGAGCGTGCTTATGACCACTCCGGAGCAATACGATGCCATCGTCATCGGCTCAGGGCAGGGAGGTACACCTCTCTCGACAGCACTTGCTGCAGCCGGGATGCACACCGCTCTCATCGAGCGCAAACATGTGGGCGGAACATGCGTCAATGAGGGATGCACTCCTACGA
>WNFY01006973.1_pt1 | contig 9997 bp, 10 predicted proteins | sample 5400091 | NCBI WGS metagenome assembly WNFY01 (sample SAMN13153364, study PRJNA577476) | soil metagenome | isolation source: 60 cm soil or saprolite under grassland replicate 1 | place: USA:California | collected 2016-06-15 | reverse complement strand
ATGGCGGCGCTTCGTCGTGTTCCACCGCTCGCTTGGGCTGGCGAAGATGGCGGGGTCCCGGTGCGCTGGGCAGGGTTACCTCTCCGGTACTGCTGCCTCGCTCGATGGTGTGGCTCGCTCCGGGCTCGCGGCGCTAACCACCACCACCGGCTCACCGCGCTTGTATTCGGGCGCCAGTCGCACCTGGTTGCGGGTCAGGTCCACGGCAATTGATCCGGGCTTACCGGCAGGGGCGAAGTTCAAGGCGCGCCAGTCGACGGCGATCTTGCGCGTGCCGATGCCGAGAAAGCCGCCGAAGTCGATGATCGCCGCACGCACCTGCCCGTCGTGGCTGACGATGATGTCCACGATCCGCCCCATGTCCTCACCGGCGTTGCTGCGCACGCTTTTGCCGAGGATGGTCGAGACCTCTTGGTCGTCGAGCACGACCGCGGGCGTCCCGGGAGAAGGATTGGAAGGAGGGGCAGCGGCCGGTGGTGCAGCCGTCGACGGCGGATTCTCCGGCGCAGACTGCCCCATCGGCGGCGGAGACGGTTCCGGCGTCTGCGCGACCTGCCGCGCCTGAGCCGATCGCGCCGCCTGCTCCGCGCGACCCGAAGCGTCACTATAGGCACTGACCGCCGCGATCAGACCAACCGCGACGATGGCGATGATTGCGAGACCGGTACGCATTGCGCGCTGCCCCATGCACATTACCCCACGACACTCAACGCGAATGCACCGTGCAAGTTCCTTGTCAGGCATCGTGCAAGGACGACTTTCTGCACCACAAGGGCCGCCTTGCGGCAGCTACATCCGCCGTGAAAATCGAGCCAAACAATTCCGCTCGTTGAGAGAATCGGTCCGTTCGCCCTGCGTGCGGACCCTGCCACGGCCCCGGAAAACCATGTTACTTTGCGACTCGACCAAGACCGAATGCACGACGGAGAGGGATTCATGCCGGGATATGCAAAAACGGCCGCTGTCATTGCGCTTTGGCTGGCCGGCGGGGCGGGGGAGGCTTCCGCCCAAGTCAAACTTGGGGCCGTGTTATCGGTCACCGGGCCGGCTTCGTTCCTGGGCGACCCGGAAAAGAAGACGCTCGAAATCTACGTCGACGAGATCAACGCCAAAGGTGGCGTGAACGGGCAAAAGCTGCAACTCGTCGTCTACGACGACGGCGCCGATGCCAATGCGGCGCGCACCTTCGCCACCCGCCTCGTCGAGGAGGATAAGATCGTCGCCATGGTCGGCGGCACCACCACCGGTGCGACGCTTGCCATGATCCCCGTCTTCGAGGACGCGCAGATCCCGTTGATCTCGCTCGCCGGCGCCATCCAGATCATCGAGCCCGTGCGCAAGTGGGTGTTCAAGACGCCGCACACGGACAAGATGGCCTGCGAGAAGATCTTCGCCGATTTGAAGCAGCGCAACTTGACGACCGTCGCCCTGATCTCGGGCACCGATGCCTTCGGCAAATCGATGCGTGACCAATGCGTGACGGTTGCGCCCCAGGCCGGCATCACCATCGCGCACGAGGAATCCTACGGCCCGCGCGACAGCGACATGACCCCGCAGCTCACCAACATCAAGGGCAAGCCCGCCGTGCAGGCGGTGATCAATCCGGGCTTCGGCCAGGGTCCCGCGATCGTGACCCGCAACTATCGGCAGCTCGGCATTGCGCTGCCGCTCTATCAGAGCCACGGCGTCGCTTCGAAACAGTTCATCGACCTGGCCGGTCCCGCCGCCGACGGGGTGCGGCTGCCGGCCGCGGCGCTGCTCGTGGCCGAGAAGCTCCCCGACAATGACCCGCAGAAGCCGGTCGTCGTCGCCTACACGCGGACCTACCAGCAGAAGACAGGCCAGCCGGTCTCGACCTTCGGCGGCCACGCCTATGACGGCCTGATGATTTTCGTGGAGGCCGCGAAACGCGCCGGCAGCTTCGACAAGGCGAAGGTGCGCGACGAGATCGAGAAGACGAAGAATTTCATCGGCACCGGCGGCATCGTCAACATGTCGCCGAGGGATCATCTGGGCCTCGATCTCTCGGCCTTCCGCATGCTCGAGATCAAGGGCGGCGACTGGACGCTGGTGCAGTAGGCGCGTGCCTGAATTCCTCCAATTCGCATTCTCCGGCATCACTGTCGGCGCCGTCTATGCGCTCGTCGCACTCGGCTTCACCCTGATCTACAACGCCTCCGACGTCATCAACTTCGCCCAGGGCGAATTCGTGATGCTAGGCGGGATGACGACGGTGTTTCTCGGGCTCGCCGGCGTGCCGCTGCCCTTGGCGGCCGCTCTCGCGATCGTCGTCACCGTTGCCGTGGGCCTTGCCCTGCACCGCTTCGCCATCGAGCCGGCGCGCGCCAGCGGCGCGGTCGTGTTGATCATCATCACCATCGGCGCGTCGATCTTTCTGCGCGGCGTCGCGCAGGTGGTATTCGACAAGCGTTTTCACAGCCTGCCGTCGTTTATCGGCGGCGATGCGATCCGCGTCGGAGGAGCCGCCATCCTGCCGCAAAGCCTGGTAGTGCTCGCCGGTGCGGTGGTCATCGTCGTATTGCTGTGGGCCTTCATCGAGCGCACCTTGACCGGCAAGGCGATGATCGCCACCGCGGCGAACGAAGTCGCCGCCCGCCTCGTCGGCATCGATACGCGCGCCATCGTCGCCTTGTCCTTTGCGATTTCGGCCGCGATCGGCGCGGTGGCGGGCATCCTGATCACTCCCATCACCCTCACGAGCTACGACGTCGGCAGCTTGCTGGCGCTCAAAGGTTTCGCCGCGGCCATGCTCGGCGGCATCGGCAGTGCCGTCGGAGCGGTGATCGGCGGATTGCTGCTCGGATTGTTCGAGGCTTTTGCCGCAGGCTACGTCTCCTCGCAATACAAGGACGCGGTCGCGTTCCTGATCATCTTGATCGTCCTATTTGCCATGCCGCGCGGACTGTTCGGCCGAGCGCCGGTCGAGCGGGTATGACCTTTGTGCCCGACTTCGTGGCGCGTCACGCATGCCGGGACTGGCTCTGCCTGTCCTTGTTCTGACCGCATCCGGGAGAGGGGAATCGACATAGCGTCGAGAGCTTCATGCAAGGGCTCCTGACTCATCGACTTGTGCCAGCGCTGGCCATGGCCGCCGTCGTGGTCGTGCTGCCAGTGTTTTTTCCGTCCGCTTATTACTATCGCGTCGCGGCCCTGGTGTTCCTATTTGCGCTCGCTGCCGTCGGACTGAACCTGTTGATGGGTTTCGCCGGGCAAGTGAGTCTCGGCCATGCCGGCTTCATGGGGATCGGCGCCTATGCGGTCGCGATCGGGCCCACCCATCTCGGCTTGCCCTCGTCGGTGTCGTTCGTCATCGGCGCCGGACTCTCCGCGCTCGTGGCTTTCCTTGTCGGCCGGCCGATCCTGCGCCTGAAGGGGCACTATCTCGCGGTCGCCACGCTCGGCTTCGGCATCCTGCTCGCCATCGTCTTCACCAACGAGGCGCGCTTCACCGGCGGGCCCGACGGCATGCCGGTGCCGCGCCTCGTTTTGTTCGGCTTCCCCGTCCGCGGCGCACAAGCCTGGTATTGGATCACGGCCGTAACCTTCTTGATCGGCGCCGTGCTCGCGCTCAACCTGATCGACAGCCCGAGCGGACGCGCGCTGCGCGCGATCCATGACAGCGAGGTCGCCGCCCGTGTGCTCGGCGTCGACGTCGCAAGAATGAAGCTTTTGGTGTTTGTCATCTCCGCCATCTATGCGTCGGTCGCCGGCTCCTATTTCGCTCTGCTCAACGGGCACATTACGCCCGACGTGTCCGGCTTCCTGCGCTCGATCGAGCTCGTCGCCATGGTGGTGCTCGGCGGCATGGGATCGGTGGCGGGCTCGCTCGTCGGCGCCGCTCTCCTCGTGGTGCTGCCGCAGACGCTCACGCTGCTGCACGACTACGAGCAAATGGCGCTTGGTCTCATCGTCATGCTGGTGATGATTTTCTTACGCGCCGGCATCGTGCCGACATTCGCGAGAGCGCTCTCCTTGAGGCGGGCATGATTCTCGTTGCCGAGCACCTGTCGGTCTCCTTCGGCGGCGTGCGTGCGGTCGATGACGTGAGCCTGGCGGTGGCGCCCGGTCTCGTCTTCTCGATCATCGGTCCGAACGGCGCCGGCAAGACCACGCTGTTCAACCTCATCTCGGGCCTTTACCTGCCCGCTGCCGGCCGCGTCCGCCTTGCCGGGGAGGAAGTGACCGCGCTTGCGCCGGAAGAGCTCGCGCGCCGCGGCTTGTCGCGCACGTTCCAGAACCTGCAGATTTTCTTCCGCATGAGCGTGCTCGAGAACGTCATGGTCGGCCGCCACCGCCACGAAACGACAGGCATATTCGCTGATCTCCTTCATCTGCCCTCGGTGCGCCGGCAAAATCGGAGAACCCGCGAGGCGGCCGCGGCCGCGCTTGAGCGCGTTGGGCTTGCCGCGGCGGCCGAGCGGCGGGCGAGCGCCTTGTCGTTCGGCGATCTCAAGCGCCTCGAAATGGCCCGCGCGCTCGCGAGCCAGCCCAAGCTGCTTCTGCTCGACGAGCCGGCCGCGGGCTGCAATCCGGTGGAGACCGCCGAGATCGAAGCCGTCATCCGTCGCCTGATCCGCGACGGCATTACCGTCGTGCTGGTCGAGCACGATATGCGCTTGGTGATGAACGTCTCGGATCGCATCCATGTGCTTGCCAACGGCCGCACCCTTGCCGAGGGTACGGCCGCGGAGGTCCGCGCGAACCCGGCCGTAATCGCGGCCTATCTCGGCGTTCGCGGCGCGCAGGAGGCGGTCGGTGCTCTCGGTTGAGCAGGTCAGGAGCAGTTACGGTCGCATCGAGGCGCTGCACGGCGTTTCGATCGAGGTGGCAAGGGGCGAGATCGTCACGCTCCTCGGCGCCAACGGCGCCGGCAAGTCCACGCTGATACGGGCGATCTCCGGCGTGCAAGCGATCTCCGCCGGGCAGATCCGGTTCGATGATCGGCCGCTAGAAGGCGTGTCCGCGCATGCGCGTGTTGCGCTCGGGATCGCGCAGGTGCCGGAAGGTCGCCAGGTGTTTGCGCCGCTTTCGGTCGAGGATAACCTCAGGCTCGGGGCGTGGCCGCGACGAAACGCGCGGCTCGATGCCGAGCTTGCGTCCGTCTATGAGCTGTTTCCGGTGCTGGCGTCGCGCCGGCGTATCAGCGCGGGCATGCTGTCGGGTGGGGAGCAGCAGATGCTGGCGATCGGCCGTGCGCTCATGGCGAAGCCGCGCCTGCTGCTGCTCGATGAGCCCTCGATGGGTCTAGCCCCCATTTTGGTCGAGCAAATTCTGGACGTCGTGCGGGGGCTGAAGCAGGCGGGTCTGACGGTGCTGCTGGTGGAACAGAACGCCCGCGCGGCGCTCGCCATCGCCGACCGCGGCTATGTCGTCGAGACCGGGCGGATCGCGACGAGCGGCAGCGCAGTTGAACTCTTGGCCGATGCGCGCGTGCAGGCGGCGTATCTGGGAGTGTGATGAAGCGCAAAGGGACGCGTTTGGTTGGCACATCCGCGCGACCTTTTCCCTGGGCCTGCGGCCTCCTCCGAACAGTGGCGTGCACATCGAATGGGCACGCAAAGCTCGAAGGGAACCATCTCGCGCGTGCCGGTTTGGTATCGCGCCCCGTGGGCCGAGAGGAGCAAGAGGTGTATCATGAGCACGGCGCAGCTCGGCGGTTCGGTATCGGCAGGGAGCGCGGCCGCTGATATGACACCTCGGTCCACTGCCCGGTACGGCTCGGCGAACAGGCGGCGCAAGCGCCAGCCAGAAGCGCCGGCCGTTACAATTTCCGAAAGCAAGCTCGACGAAAGTTTGGAGGAAAGCTTTCCAGCGAGCGATCCGCCGAGCTGGACGGTTGTGACGCGAATCGGCTCGCCGCGGCGAAAACCTCGAAACTTTGACGATTCCGAGACCTAGGCTCATCGAGCCGCGGCTGGTTCGCGGCCGCGCAAGGGAGCATTCCTCAGTTGGCGAACCGGGAGATTTGCCATGACCACCCGTAAGCTCGACAAGACACAGTGGCGTACCTTCTTCGATCGCCTATCGACCACGCTCGAAGGCAAACAAGCTGAAATCGAGATCGCCTCGCTCCGGCTCGGCGATCAGGTCGAAGCGGACTGGCTACCTCTGCTCGGCATCGCCTACGACCCCAACGACGATATCGTCGAGGTGGCGCTCGAGGGTTTGGATCATTTGATCCCCAAACCGCGAGAACTTTACGCCGAAGAGGGGCCCGGCGGCTTGACGGCGCTCGAAATCATCGATGCAGACGACGTCAAGCAGATCGTCAAGCTTCGCGATCCACTGAGGCTGCCTGCGCCGTCGCAGGCACGCTGATCACGTCCGGCGAGCCCTTGCCGCGCTTACGCGTTCCCCATCGGGAGACGCAAATGTTGCGACCATCCGTCGTCTTGCTGGCGGCCTTCGCAGCGAGCGGCGCCACGATGCAAGAGGCTGCCGCGGAGCTGCTCTCATCACGGCCGATCACTGTCGTTATTCCCTTCACGCCGGGTGCAAGTTCCGACACGCTGCAGCGCATCGTCAACAAGAAGGTCACCGAGAACACCGGCCAGACGCTCGTCGTCGAGTCGCGCCCGGGCGGTAGCGGCATCATCGCCGCGGCGGTGGTCAAGCAGGCGCCGCCCGACGGGCACACGCTGCTGCAGGCGAATGCGGCAACCCATGCCGTTAATGCCGCGCTCTACTCGACGCTGCCCTACGATGCGATCAAGGATTTTCGGCCGATCACGCCGATGTGGAGCTTTCCCCAATTGCTCGCGGTCCCGCTCCAGAGCCCCGCGAAGTCGGTCGCCGACCTCGTCGCGCTTGCCAAAGCGAAGCCCGGCGGCTTGAGCTTTGCCTCCCAAGGCACCGGTTCCGGCGGGCATCTGCTCGGCGAGATGTTGAAGCTCAGGACCGGAGCGAACATGGTGCACATTCCCTACCGCGGCGCCGCTCCCGCCGCCACCGATCTCGCCGCCGGCCGGGTTGACTTCTTCTTCGTTTCTTATTCCTCGCTGCTGCCGTTTCTGCAGGGGGGCAAGGTGCGCGCCCTTGCGGTGACGTCACCGAACCGCCTGCCGGCGCTGCCCGATGCCCCGACGATGACTGAGGCGGGCTTTGCCGGAGTGGCGCTCGACGCCTGGTTCGGGCTCGTTGCCCCGGCGGACACGCCCGCTCTCGTTATCGGCAAGCTCAATGCTGCATTCGTGCAAGCGCTGCGGGATCCGCAGATCGCCAAGCAGATGACCGATCAAGGCGCCGAAGCGCTCGCCAGCACGCCCGCGGAATTCACGGCGTTCATCGCCTCCGAAACCGAGCGCCTCGGCAAGCTCGTGCGCGCGGTCGGGGCCAAGGCAGAGTGAGGGCGCGACCCGTGGCCTAACTCAACGCGCACGCCTACGGCGTTCGCTCGGCGCATGCGCAGTCCGCGCGTGCCTCAAAAGCTCGCCGGGACGAAATAGTTGAGCAGCGCGAGCACGACCAGAAGCACGAGCCCGGTGCCCAGGCTAAAGCCGATGAGCTTCTTCTCAACCGGCAACAGCGGCTCTGGCGCGGCCTGTTCAAGTTCGCTGCGGATGTCGGCTTGTGACATGGGTACGCTCCTTCAAAGGATCAGCCGGCTAACGGCGGTTTGATGCCGGCAAAGAACAACCAGGAAATCAGCAGGCCGACCCAGATCACGAAGCCGAACAGGCTGATGACGTAAACGGCGGCAAGCTTGCCGATGCCCTCCTGCCACAGCTTCTTGAAGTTGGACAGAACGCCAATCGAGAAGAACGTCAGGATGAAGAAAATAACGCGGAACGTGTTGGCTTCGCCGATTGCGGCGGGCACTTTCGCGGCGATATCCGCCGGAGTTGCGAGCGCAAGGTATAGGCCGGTCAGGAAGGTTACGACGAAGCCAAGGATGAACTTCGGGAAGCGCTGCCAGATTTCGGCGATCCTCGCCTTATCCGATGTCACGTTGATATGGTTGGTCCAGATATAGCCGAGCACGAAGGCCCAGATGCCGATGAAAATGTCGATGAACACTTTCACCGTGGCGGTGGTGCCGAGGATCCAGCCCGGCTGGTAGTTCACGCCCTCGGCCGCCGACTTCGCCAGAATCAAGGATTCGGTAATGCCGCCGCCGGCAACCGCCGCACCGTCGGTTTTGATGGCAAGTCCAATCCAGGCGGCCGCAACAAGCGGCTCCTGCCACAGAAAAGTCTGTGCCAGGAATGGCAGGATCAATACCTCGACCACCGCGAAGACGACGACCAACGAAGAGACCAGCACCGGTACGACCGGCCGCGCACGGATCGCGCCGCCGGTGGCAATCGCCGCCGATACGCCGCAGATCGAGATGCCCGACGCCAGCGGCGCCGCCCATTCGCGATTGAAGCCGAACCACTTGCGGGCGACGAAATACACCACCGCCCAGTAGATGAGATAAGCCTCGATGATTGCGGCGGCGCCGCGCAATAGCAGCGAGGTCGCGAGATTGAGCTTGCCGGCGGCGGTCACGGCGAAGAAGCCGCCGAGGATCACGATCGCGATCTTGATGTAGAGCTCCGGCCTGACCGCTTCCTTGATGGTCTCGGCGAAGCGCGGAAAGACATTGGCGATGATCAGTCCCGCGATCAGCGCGAAGATGAAGCCGCCTTCGTTGGTCAAGCGCAGCGACCAGCCGATGCCGAACTTTTGCAGTTCGGCCGGCGTGACCGCGGCGAAATTGGCGTAGCTGCCGACGACCCAACTGGCATAGGCGATCCAGAACACCGCCGTGAAGGCGAGCGCGAATTTTTTCACGTCGGCGTTCAACGCGACGGCCGCCGCGCTCAGCATCGCGAGCAGCGCCGCATAGGTGGCGAGCAAGGCGCCGACCCCGCCGAGGCCAGCGTAAGTCTTCGACGCGGTTCCCAGCGCCTGGCCGAGATTGCTCCACACCGATGTCGTGACGACCCAGCCGATCAAATCGACATTGGCGAGCACCGCAAGCGCCAGCACAAAAATAACAAGACCGATGACGACGGACAGCCAGTCCTCGCTGATCCAGGGCTGGGTTTCGGTCGCGCTCCACGATGTCCGCGCCGACGCCGTTTCGATGGCCGACATGATTTGCTCCTGTGTGTCAGTCGGCGGCGGCCGTTAGGCTGCGTCCGCCGTCGCGCGACACGCGCGTTCTTTGAAGCTGTCCTGCCGAGGCAGAATTTTCCATTTCGTCAGGCCGATTTGCCACAATATTTTTCTCTTCTCGCATCCGTTTTGACTACTATATAGAAAATAATACTAGTCAACGTTTCACGGAGCTGGCCTGCGATGCGTTTCCTTCCGGTGTTTCTCGATACCTGCGCAGGGGTGGTCATTCTCGTCGGCTCAGGCGAGCCCGCACGCGGCAAGTTGCGGCTGCTGCGCGCCGCCGGAGCGCACGTGCGCTGGTTCTCCCGCGATGTGGACGTTGCGGAAGAGATGCTGACGCTATCGGGACCGGGTCGGCTCGAAATCAGTTTTGGCGATCCGCTCAAAGCCGATTTGAGCGACGCCGTCGTCGTTGTTTCCGCAGTCGGCGATGGGCTCGACGCGCAAATCGCCGCCCGCGCCCGCCGTCATCGCATCCCCGTCAATGTCGTCGATCGGCCCGAGCTCTCGACGTTCATTTTTCCCGCCGTCGTCGATCGCGGCGAGGTGGTTGTCGCGATCGGCACCGGCGGAGCATCCCCGGTCCTGGCGCGGCGTCTGCGCGAGCTGATGGAAGCCTTGCTGCCCACGCGGATCGGCGAGCTTGCCCAATTGATCGGCCGTCACCGCCGCCGCTTCGCGGCCGTCCCGCGCGCGCTGTCGCCGCGCCGTTTCTGGGAAAACATCATCGCCGGTCCGATTGCCGAGGCGATCCTCGCCGGGCGCTCCGACGAGGCGGAGGCGCGGCTGGTCGTCGCGATCGACGGCGATGGCGCTCGCGAAAGCAGCGCCGGCAAAGCGGAAACGGCGTTTCTCGTCGGCGCGGGCCCGG
>WNFY01009947.1_pt1 | contig 10002 bp, 10 predicted proteins | sample 5400091 | NCBI WGS metagenome assembly WNFY01 (sample SAMN13153364, study PRJNA577476) | soil metagenome | isolation source: 60 cm soil or saprolite under grassland replicate 1 | place: USA:California | collected 2016-06-15 | reverse complement strand
CTTCCATCACGCCCACGCTTCGTTCGCGGAATTCTTCTGTGGTTTGAATCTTCAATCCGGTTAGATTCGCCAATGGTTCAGCCGTTGCAGTAGCGCGTGGGAGGTCGCTGGAATAAATCGCGCTCAAGGATTCTGAGGCGAGACTGCGCGCCGTGGCGAGCGCCTGTCTGCGACCGCGAGCTGAAAGAGGCGTGGCTGTGTGCCCGCCGAAGCGCCCTGCGGCATTGCCCTCGGATTGACCGTGACGAATAAGCAAGACCTGCGTAGATGCCGGCATGTGGGTGATTGTAGATCAGGATGAACTTATTGCTGGTGCTTTGTGCTTTGAACTTAGTACTTGGCTTTGTGATTGGTACTGCTCATGCAAAGTTCAAAGTTCAACCTAACAAAGCACAAAATACAAAGAACTAAGTACCAAGCCCAAGGCACAAAGCTAAGGAACCGAATGGTGAGCGTGAAAGCTAGGCGGCCACCGCTTCGGCTTTCAGTTTTTCAGCCTGATAATGGGCCACCAGAGAGTCGATGAAAGGGTCGAGGTTGCCTTCCATTACCTGGTCCAACTGATGGATCGTCAGTCCAATGCGATGATCGGTAACCCGATTATCTTTGAAGTTGTAGGTGCGAATCTTCTCTGAACGATCGCCTGAGCCGACCATCGAGCGTCGCTCGCTGGCGAGGGCATCATGCTGCTTTTGCTCTTCCAGTTCCTGCAGTCGCGCCCGCAAAACGCGCATCGCCTTTTCGCGGTTCTTGATTTGGGATTTTTCGTCCTGCATTGATACAACCAAGCCGGTCGGCACATGAGTGAGGCGAACCGCGGAGTAGGTAGTGTTTACTGACTGACCACCGGGACCTGAGGAGCAAAAGGTATCGATACGCAGATCTTTGGGTTCGATTTTTACGTCGACCTCTTCGGCTTCCGGGAGCACGGCCACCGTAATCGCCGAGGTATGAATCCTGCCGCTCGCTTCCGTTTGCGGCACGCGCTGCACGCGGTGCACACCGGATTCATGCTTCAGTTTCGAATAAACCTTTTCACCCTCTATCAGAGCAATCGCTTCTTTCAGACCGCCAATTCCGGATTCCGACGCTTCAAGAATCTCAAAACGCCAGCGCTGTTTTTCGGCATAGCGGGCATACATCCTTAACATCTCGGCGGCGAAAAGTGTCGCTTCGTCTCCGCCAGTGCCGGCGCGTAACTCCAGGATGACATTCTTCTCATCGTTGGGATCTGAGGGAATCAAGAGCAGCTTCAACTCTGTTTCAGTCTGTTGCATCTGGGCCTGCAACGTTTCCACTTCAACGCGAGCCATCTCTTTCATCTCTTCATCGTCAGCTCCCGCGGCCAACTCAGTCGCACCCGCAAGTTCTTCTTTTAACGTTTTCCAGACGCGATATTTTTTGACGATGTCTCCCAGACTCCGATGCTGCTTCGCCGCTTTGACGTAAGCCGTCTGGTCTGACATCAAGTCGGGCGATGACAGTTGGTTTGTCAGCTCTTCATAATGTGCTTCGATTTGTTCGAGTTTCTCTAACATGGTATTTGCCATGAGGTTTGGCCTCCTTCTTAATGATTCAGGAGAGCGGAGCCAAACTAGGTTCCCCAACTGGCGGTTCCAGTTTTAAGGACTCCTTTAACGCATCGATAGCTACCTCCAATTGCTGATCATCCGGCTCCTGAGTTGTGATGTTTTGCAGCCAAACTCCAGGCTTGGTTATTAACTTGAAGAAAAGGCCACCCTCCTTCCGTGCTGATAGCCGAATGATCTCGTACGACAGTCCCGCGACTAGCGGAATCAGGGCTATACGGATGAGAAAGTTGAGCAGCAGCGAATCGAATTTGATGACTGAGAACAAGAGGATCGCTACCAACATCACCACCATCAAGAAGCTTGTGCCACAGCGGGGATGTTGCCTTGGTTGCGGGCGCGCATTGTCCACAGTCAACGGCAAACCTGCTTCCCAGGTAAATACTGTCTTATGTTCGGCGCCGTGGTACTGAAAAACCCGGCGTATGTCTTTCAGGAGCGAAAAGCTGAAGATCATAGTCAGGAAAAAGCTCATCCTGATTAATCCGTCAACCAGGTTGAAAGCCACTGACGGACGAACTGGGCGGAGATAGGGTCGCACTTTCACCCAGGTTCTTGTGTACCAGGCGCCGTCAGCTTCCACTCCGGCGGCATTCGTCGAAGAGTCGGCCGTGCTTGACTGTTTTGCCTCGCTTGCGGTCACTGTCTTCGATGGCGCCCAGCCGGCGGCAATAAAGAGAGCATTCGTTAGCAACAAAGGAGCAGCGACGAAGATCAGGACATTGAAGAAAAGCGCGAAGATTATTGATCCCGCCGCCGCGGTGGTTGCACCTCTCTTTAGTTCATCTTTCGAACGTTTCTGCGTGGGTACAGGGAACAGACCTGGTACCGCGCCAGTCAGACCGGCAAAGTCTCCCTCGCCCTCGATCACGGCTGGCGAGAGAGCGAATTTGACTTCTTCCGCGTCGACTTTATCTGGTTCTCCCAGGGCCTCGCTGGCTGAATAGTTCAGGGCCTTAATGCCAAGTCCCATTGATTGCACGAGCACCGCGCCGCCCCGCAGTATCGGCAGCTTCAGCAGAGGAACCTTATCGCTCCATTTTGGCAGGCGTGCAGATGTATTTACGATGGTCCCGTCAGGTTTCCGGACGGCGATTGCATAAGCATTCGGCGTGCGCATCATGACACCCTCGATAACAGCCTGCCCGCCTACAATCAAGTCTCGTTCTGTTGTGCTCATGTTGCCCCCCAAGTCGCACAGGCTCTTCCAGCCAGTTGAAATAACTAATGAAAAAAATGACAGTCCTGCAAACACTAACACCGGCGAATTGCAGCAGTCGCCCGGGTCTAGATGCACCAGAGGCGACCGGCTAACATCCCGCCGGCATTTAATGGCTGTTGTTGCTAGTGTCGGTTGTGCAAGAGTCTTTCTCGACGTTTACTCATTGAGCGGACACAGTTTCCTCGGGGGGAGTTTTCTTGCCATAGCGCTTGTTGAACCGATCGACTCGGCCCGCCGTATCAACCAGTTTCTGCTTGCCCGTGAAGAACGGGTGACATGCTGAGCAGATTTCCACATGCAGGTCGCCCTTGCGGGTCGAACGCGTCTTAAAGGTTTCGCCACAAGCGCACGTAACGCTAATTTCAGTGTATTCGGGGTGAATTCCAGGCTTCATTGCTTTCTTCTTTCGTTGCTCCCAATAGCCGTCCCTCGGCCGTATTTCCAAACAGGTTATGATAGGGGTCTGCACTGAGTATCGTCAAGCCGGGTTCGGCTCACTGATCTTGGTAGTCTGTTGACACGAGATAAATCGCATGTTTAAATCGGTTTTCGCCGTCCTTCTGTACTATCAGCAACACCGAGCGTCGATATTTGCGCGACTATTTGTGCGACTTTCTCCCGCGTAAGGCCACAACCAGATCGTGAATTCAACCGAAGTGTACTAATCGTCGAGCCTCAGGGCATCTATGTCAGAAGACACGAAACAGCCGGACAAGACAGAACCTGCAGCACCTGGCGATTCCAAAGCAGATTCGTCGGGAATGCCCCCATCATCCGCAGTCCCTTCCGCTGACACACTCTCTGGCGCTGACGCCGAAAAATCGGTGATGGTTGAGCAGGCCAAGAGCCGGGTCGCGGCTGTCAAAGAGTCGTTAGCCGCGCGGCCTTCGGATCCCACGAGCCCTGGCGCGCCAAAGCCACCAGTTAAGAAGAAGGACGAAGCTCCTAAACCAACGGATGCCAGCGGTAATCCTTTAGTACAGAAACTGCAGGCGGCATTCGCCGGCGCTATTGGCGACGCCGTCGAGTTTATCGGTCAACTCTCAATCAGAGTAGACCGTGCCAAAATCGTTGAGGTCTGCGATTTTCTCAAACAAGATGAGAAAACGCCTTTTGACTATCTTTCCGATCTTACTTGCGTCCATTTCCCCGACTTTAAAGATGCGCCTTTTGAAATCGTCTACAACCTGTACTCGATTCCCGCAAACGAACGCGTACGTTTGAAAGTATCCACGTCCGAGCAAGAGGGAGTGGACAGCGTAACGGGCATTTGGCCCGCCGCGAATTGGATGGAGCGCGAGGTCTTCGATCTTTTTGGCATTCGTTTTAGGAACCATCCTGATTTGCGCCGGCTTTTGTTACCGCCGGATTGGGAAGGTCATCCCTTGCGGAAGGACTTTCCGCTGGAGTTTATCGAGAACGAATGGACCAGGAAGCACTTGCCTGAAATGACCAATGTGCAACGCGAACAGTTGGAACAACGGCGCGCCTATGGTTTGGAGATACTTTCAGTGCCTCAGGAGCGATTGATGCGCGAGATCTTTCGCGGCGGCAAAGAAGTGATGCCGAAAGATAAGTAGAGCTTTGAGCTTTGTTCTTTTAACTTTGTACTTGGTTCTTTTGACGAGCGTTTATTTGAGCGCTCAAAAGTAAGAAAACCTAACGACGAGTACCAAGCACTAAGCACCAAGCAGAAAGTACAAAATACACCCAACGCTCGGGACACAAAGTCCGATGACTCCCAAAGAGATTGCGGCCCATTACGAAGCCAGGGTCTTCGATTCGCCGGAAGCGGCAAAGGTGGCAGGCTTTGTTTTGACGGAAACTCAGGAACCACGAAATGTTTGGAACAAGGCAAGTGCTGCCAGCGCAATCGTGTTGAAGCTGGTGGAAAAAAGATCCAGCGGAGAAGCCGCGGACATCGGTTTGGTTATCGAACCCTGGCGGGTCACAGGATGTTATAAACCACAACAGACGGAAGTGCCGGCAGCCTAGTTCTTATGCATCAGGTAGAAATCGCTACAACTCAAGAGACGCTACTCGACAGTCCCGAGATGGTGCTCAATATGGGGCCGCAGCACCCCTCAACGCACGGAGTGTTGCGCGTAGTCCTCAAACTCGATGGCGAAACAGTTATCGATCTGGATTGCGACATCGGTTATCTCCATCGCGGCATGGAGAAGATTGCCGAGAACCGCATGTACACCATGATCGCTCCCTACTGGGACCGGCTCGACTACATTGCGGCGGTGTCGAATGGTCTCGTCTGGGTCGAGACTGTCGAGCAGATGATGGGGCTGGTTGTGCCGCCGCGCGCTCATTATCTCCGCACCATCCTGACGGAGATGAATCGAATTGCTTCCCACCTTTTGTGGCTGGCAACACACGCCCTCGATATCGGCGCCGTTACCGTGTTGCTTTGGGCGTTGCGCGAGCGGGAAGAGATTCTAAAGATATTCGAACGACAGTTTGGCGCGCGTCTGACCTGCCACGCCTGGCGCGTGGGTGGTATGCCTAACGACGCCTACGATGGTTTCCATACGGACGTTCGCCAGTTCGTCAATAATTTTCCTAAACGACTCGATGAGTATGAAACGGTGCTTTCTGAGAACCGCATCTGGCTCAGTCGCACGGTGGGCATTGGCATCATCTCCGGTCCCGACGCAATAGCCATCGGGTTGTCCGGTCCTGCATTGCGAGGCTCTGGCGTGGCCTGGGACATACGTAAGGCGCGCCCTTACGCAGCTTATGCAGATATGGACTTTGATATTCCCCTTGGAGAAAACGGCGATACCTATGATCGCTACCTCGTGCGTCTTGAGGAAATGAGGCAGTCGCGAAGGATCATCGATCAGGCACTGGAACAACTTCCCGACGGTCCGGTGAATGCCAAGTTGCCAAAAATCGTTAAGCCGCCGGTGGGCGATTACTATCATTCGATTGAGGGCCCCAAAGGTGAGATTGGTTGCTACCTGGTATCCGACGGAAGCGCGCAGCCATGGCGCGTTCGCGTACGTCCGCCGTCGCTGATTAACCTGCAGGCATTGAGGAATCTTTGTCTCGGCCATCTCGTAGCTGATGTGGTCGCGATCATCGGCACACTCGACATTGTTCTGGGAGAGATAGACCGGTGAAATCTGATCACCAGGCGCCGCCGTGCGGTCTATGGTTTAGAGTTTCAGGGTAGTTCTCATTGAATAGTCTATGCTTCTTTTTGCACCCATCAATTTCATCGACGACTTGCTGCTCAAATTCCTTAGCGCCGACACGATAAACTTTGTCATCTGGCCGCTGATCCAGATTAGCGTGGTGGTGTTGCTGGTTACATTGTGGGTGGCCTACGCCACCTACTTGGAAAGAAAGATTTCGGCGTTCATGCAGGCGCGTCTTGGCCCGATGCGGGTCGGCCCATGGGGCTTGTTGCAGCCGATCGCCGATGGTCTCAAGCTGCTGACCAAAGAGGACTTCATCCCGGAAAAAGCAGATCGCTGGATCTTTTTTTCCGCGCCTTACATCGCCGTGGCCGCAGCTTTTATTGTTTTTTCAGTTATCCCGTTTGGACCTGACTGGGCCGTGATTACGGATGTCAACATCGGCTTGTTGCTGGTGCTTGCGGTCTCGCGCGTGGGTGTGCTGGCGCTTATTCTCGCGGGTTGGTCGTCCAATTCAAAGTATGCACTGCTGGGTGGGTTGCGTTCGAGTGCTCAGATGGTTTCCTATGAAGTGGCGATGGGCTTATCGCTTATCGGCGCTCTGATGTTTTCCCGTAGCCTTTCGCTCTCCGGTATCGTCGCTGCTCAAGGCTCCGATTCCATTTGGTATATCTGTTATCAGCCAGTCGGTTTCCTGTTATTTCTAGTCAGCGGGATCGCGGAGAATAATCGCGCACCTTTCGATTTGCCTGAAGCTGAATCAGAGCTGGTTGCGGGGTTCCACACTGAATACTCAGGCTTTCGCTGGTCGCTATTTTTTATGGCGGAATATGCCGCTATGGTCGTAGTAGCTGCAGTGGCGACCACGGTTTACCTGGGAGGTTGGTATGTGCCTTTCGTGTATGCTTTAACCGAAGCGCGCGGATATCACAATCTCTATGTTCTCGTTAGCCTTCTGGCATTTGTGGTTAAGGCCTCGATTATTCTTTATGTTTATTTCTGGCTGCGTTGGACCTTGCCGCGATTCCGTTACGATCAGTTGATGGACATCGGCTGGAAATGGTTGATTCCTTCAGCTCTGATCAACATAGTGTTGTCAGGCTTTGCAATTTTCCTGTTGCAGGCCCTGGACGGCTGGAAGGGTGTCAAGACCATCGAGTCGATCGGGCGGGGCTTGAACCTAACTGGCACTGGTAAGGTAGTAATGATAGCGTTTGGGTTGATAGGTATGCTTATTACCGGGGCACTGTTAGCGAGAATCAACTGGCGCTCACGTGATTTCAATCTCAAGACACAGCGTAGGGGGATTCGCCTGGTCAATTTGCCGAAAGGAAAGCCGGCAGTGCCCGTAAGCTAAACATTGCTGACTGACAATTGGAAGTGAGCCGCTCGATTTGCGACACTGGGTGACATTTCAGAAAATCGGCAATTGGTCTTCTGCAATCGGAAATTAGTTTTATGCCAATAGTCAAAGTCCCAAAACCAACATTTGCATTGAAGCTGAAACGCTTCTTTATGATTGATCTACTCAAGGGCCTGAGGCTCACGCTGAAGTACAACATCGGCGCAATTACCGACAAAGATTCGGTCGCAGGAAAAGGTATCTACACTGAGCAATACCCGAAGGTCAGGCCCGATGTCGCACCCCGTTTTCATGGGGCACCACGCCTGAATATGGATCCCGAGACGCACGACACTTTGTGCATCGCCTGTAATCTTTGCGCCATTGCCTGTCCGGAGGACTGCATCGACGTGATTGCGATGGACGTCGAGATCATCGTCGCCGGTAAGCCGCGCAAAAAGAAAGTGCTCGACGGGTTTATCTTCGATACGTCACGCTGCATGTTTTGTGCTTTGTGTCAGGAGGCTTGCCCGACCTCGTGTCTCGAGCTGACTCAGGATTTTGAGTTAGCGACCTATTCGCGCGCGGGCTTTGTGTGGAATCGCGAAATGCTCGAGCAGGGACGGGAGACTGTGAAGTATACAAGTTGATTACCAATCGGCAATCAATCGGCGATGAGTAATAATCGACAATGATCCTCGAGTTCATCGCCGGCGCGCAAATTTTGGTTTACGTTGGCGGCGTGATGGTGCTTTTTCTTTTCGTCATCATGCTGGTCAACGTTGGTGCGGAGGAACGAGGCACTGACGAGATTTTCAACAAGCAACGCCAGGTCGGCGCCAGCCTGATATTTTGTTTTCTGTTAGTGATGGGTCTGCTTTTTGCTGTAAACACCGGGTACCAGGGTCTGCGCACGCGCGACGAGGCAAAGCTGAGTCAGAGTAGCGATGAGCGAGCTGAGCGAGATAAGCGCCTGCTTAGTTCAGCTACGGGCACGACAAAGATTACCGGGCAAACGGAAAGTGTGGCGCAAATCCTTTACCGGTACGGATCGCTGCCGTTTGAGATTGCCAGTGTGCTTCTGCTGGTCGCGATTATTGGTTCCGTGATGCTGGCGCGGACACTGAAACAGGAAGCTTCTGCTGATGATGTAGCGCCCGAAGTCTTGCAGGAGGAGATCAGGCACCATCCGCAGGCGGGAAAGATCGAGGTCACGTCTTAACGAGTTGTTCTTATGGTTACACTAATTCTGACCGCATTTGCATTCGTGTTTCAGGAGACCTCGGGCGGACGCCTGTCGCTGATGGCGCAAAGCGCGAAACACCCGGACCTTTCGAAGTTTCTCGTGATTGGGGCGCTCCTTTTCATTATCGGAGTGGCTGGCGTACTAACCCGGCGAAACATCATCGTCATTTTCATGTCGATCGAATTGATCCTGAACGCCGCCAACCTCAACTTCATCGCGTTTTCGCGATATCTGCAAGAAACGGGAAATGTAAATGCCCTGGCGGGGCAGATCTTTGCGGTCTTTGTGATCGTGGTTGCCGCGGCTGAGGCCGCGATCGGATTGGGAATAGTTATCGCGCTTTATCGAAATAAAGAGACCATCTGGGTCGACGAGATCGATCTGTTGAAATGGTAGTAGTTTGTCCGTGGTCCCTGGTGCGTTGTTTTCTTTGCTTTGTACTTGCTGCTTTGCATTTGCATGGATTAATAGGTCTTTCAATAGAGCTCGAAGAACAAAGCACCAGGCACCAAGTACAAGCTACACACAACTGACCACGGACAACGGACCACGGACACTCCCTTATGTATCGCTACATCTGGCTAGTTCCAATCCTGCCCTTAATCGGAGCCGCAATCAACGGCTTCCTGGGACGTAAGTTTCGGTTTTCCGAGCAACTTGTCGGCGGCATTGCTGTTGGCTCCGTTGCGCTTTCATTTCTCATCAGTTTGGCTGCGGTTTATTCGTATGGTTTCGGCAGCAACTCAGTCTGGCCCCGGGCTTACGTCACTAGCCAGGACGGCGGCTTCGGATACATGTGGATTCCGGGTGGCGCGGTCAGTGTCAACCTGGGCACCGAAGCGCGTCGTTCCATTGAACTGGACAAAGAAGTACAGAAGAGACTGGCGGCGATGACGCCGGAGGAACGGGATCGACCGCAGGCGATCGCGGTAGTTACCGTTGATTCTCCCCGGAGCGCTCTGCTCAACGTTGAGTGGAGTTACCAACTCGATTCGCTGTCGTCGGTCTTCATGCTGATCGTCACCGGCGTCGGTCTGTGCATCTTCGTTTTCGCAACTGGATACATGCATGGCGACACAGGTTTTTATCGATTCTTCGCCTACATGGGCCTCTTCATGTTTTCGATGCTCGTGCTGGTGATGGGTTCGAATTTTTTGATGATGTTTGTCGGTTGGGAAGGGGTCGGGCTCTGTTCGTACCTTTTGATTGGTTACTACTTCGATCGCCAGGAAGCTGCCGACGCATCGCGCAAGGCATTCATCACCAATCGTGTGGGCGACTTTGGGTTTGCGCTGGCAATCTTCGGAGTGATTGCGACCTTTGGTACCTCCCAATACTCAGATGTATTCGCCCAGGCCAAAAACTATCCGCTCGAGCTGCTCGGTAATTGGGGCATCCTGTCGTGGATTGCTCTCGGTCTTTTTGTCGGTGCCTGCGGAAAATCTGCCCAA
>WNFY01031383.1_pt1 | contig 10003 bp, 9 predicted proteins | sample 5400091 | NCBI WGS metagenome assembly WNFY01 (sample SAMN13153364, study PRJNA577476) | soil metagenome | isolation source: 60 cm soil or saprolite under grassland replicate 1 | place: USA:California | collected 2016-06-15 | reverse complement strand
ACGAAGATCGCCCGGCGGCTGGGGTCCGAAAGCGCCTGGAAGATCTTGTTTTCGGCCAGGACCGGACTCTGCATGCACAATTCATAAGCCAATGCTTATTGATTGTCAAGCACGCGGGATCGGGTGGCCGACTTGCGTGCGACGTGCCCTTGGCCTTCGGCTTCGCCTTGCCAGGCATGCGCAGGGACCCGGGGGCGCCTTCATCAGGATGGCGGCTCCACGTAGAGGTTCATGATCTTGAGTCTCAAGAGCATCCGGCTCAAAGACTCAAACTCCGACCCCGCGTCCGATCGCTGTAACTTCCGCTGTAACTCCAAAAGAAAACGGGTTAGGCCAGGCGCCGAACCCGTTGAATTCATTGGTTGCGGGGGAAGGATTTGAACCTTCGACCTTTGGGTTATGAGAACTCCTTCATCCTCGCCTCAGAGCGGAATTCTCTCCTGACACGAGTCGGCAATTCTCGGCAGGTGTAGACGCGAAACCGGCCGACTCTCGACCGACCTCAGTCGATGGGGCAGACCTTCGTCCCCAGGCGAGTGCGAGCGCGCCTGAGCGATAACGAGCACGGCGAGTCCGTTGAAACGCCAAGTTAGGCCCGCGTACGATTACCAGGCTTTGGAATATCGGGGAGGAAATGCAGTTGCTCGCCATCGAACGCCGCCAACACCCAGTCGGTTGAGAGCGCTTCTAGTGCCCTTCTGATTCTCGCGATTTCCGCACCGGTCACACCGACGAGGCCCGCCTTGAGTTGCACAAGCCGCACTCGAGATCAGATCGGTCCGCGATAGCGCCGCAGCCGGACCGCCGCGAACAGAAATACCGCGGTGACAGCCAGGCCAAACCACAGCCCCGGACGGGTCAGGAGTTCACCCGGGGAGAGGGGTCCCAGCATATCCATCGTCATCCGGCGTCCAGGCCTCATGGAGTCCGGGTCGCCCATGAAGCGGTACCGAACCATCGCGGCGAAATGTGAACTGTTGAAAGCAATCCTTTCGATGAAACCGATCGCGATGGGCGGGAGCGTGGCCCAGAGAAATGGGGCGCGGTTCGCCCAGGCCGACACCATCAGCAGCCACCCGTAAAACGGCGCGTACCAGATGCCGTGGTACACCACGAGGTGGCCGAAATTGATCAGAGACGTCTGGAAGAACGGCACGTGCGCCCACAATGTCGCGGGGCTCATGCCGCTGCCCGCGAGGACGGCGCTGCTCGCCAGCAGCATGATCCACTGGGTCGCCGCGGTGACCGCGAACGCCACCACCGGAATCACCAGGATTGGAATGCTCGCCTTGGAGAGTACGGTCGTGAGATCGGAGACCGGCACCGATTTCCAGAAAAGAATGCTGCGATCGCGGCGCTCCCCGTAGAACGCATCGAGACAGTAGACCAGCGCGACGAGAAGCTCGGTGGCCATAAGCATGAGGGCGGCGATCAAATACGGCTGCTGGATCGCCTCACGCTGCTGCATCAGGGAAAGAGCTTGGGCGGCACGCATCCTGTCCGGCAGGCGGATGAGCCCGATGAAAAAGCCGGCCAGGAAGACGGCGGCGACAGCCAGCGGCGCAACGTAGATGGAACGGTTCTCCCAAAGCTCGCGCCGCACCGACCAGTACAGACGACGCGCCGGCGAGATCTCCACCGGCGCCGCCTCCGACCGCGACGCCGATTCCGCCATCACATTCGATGGACTATTCATTGGGTCGCTCCTTGTGTCCGCCCAGTGCGACTGCTCATGATGGCGACGAACAGATCGGCCACGCTGGGCATCCGCACTTCGCCGAGCGCCGCCAGTTGCTGCTGATCCACGCCCTCGAACAACAGGACGCTGCGGCCGATCCCCTGCCGCTCATGGATGGGATTGAGGGCCCGCGCCGTCGCGATCTTGTCGGGATGCACCAACACCTCGCGATATCGCGACTCGACCTCCTCCATGCTCCGGCTGAACGCGATGCGGCCGCGGTCGATGAACACGACGTCGGTGAGGATGTGCTGGACCTCCTCGACCTGGTGCGTGGCCACGACGACGGTGCGGCTGCGCTCGAAATAGTCGGTGAGCAGCGAATCGTAGAACTGCTTCCGATACAGGATGTCGAGTCCGAGCGTGGGCTCATCGAGCACCAGCAGCCGCGCGTCGATGGCCATCACCACGGCGAGGTGCAGTTGCGTCACCATGCCCTTCGACATTTCCCTGACCTTGCTGGCCGGCCGGATGGTGGTCTTCGCCAGAAACGCTTCCGCCTTCGCGCGATCGAACCGCGGATGGACGCCGCCGAGGTAGTCGAGCGCCTGCGAAACCCGCATCCAGCGCGGCAGAACGGCGACGTCGGCGATGAAGCACGCGTCGCGCATGAGTTGATCGCGTTCAGTCCAGGGGTTGCGCCCGACGACCTTCAGTTGTCCCTCATACGGCGTGAGTCCGACGATCGCGTTCAGCGCCGTGGTCTTGCCGGCGCCGTTGGGCCCGATGAGGCCGAGGATACGGCCCTCCTCGATCTGCAGATCGATGCCGACGAGGGCGACGGTCGCACCGTATGTCTTGCGGAGCCCGCGGGCTTCTATGTACGCCATGGGGTCAGCGCTCCTCTTCGGGAGAATGCGGCGCGCCGGGCTTTGGCTGGGTGGCATCCGAAGCCGGCTCGCCGGGCGCCGCGCGCAGCAGTTCTTCCGCCGTCAGGCCGAGCCGCCGGATGGTCTCGGAGATCCTGGGCCACTCGTCGCCCAGAAACCGCTGGCGTTCGCCCCGCAGCAGCAGATCGCGGGCGCCGGCGTTGATGAACATGCCGCGGCCGCGCCGCGTCTCCACGAGTCCTTCCTCGACTAGCTGCTGGTAACCCTTGAGGACCGTGAGCGGATTGACCCGGTATTCGGCCGCCACCGTGCGCACTGACGGCAGCGGGTCGCCTTCCTTGAGGACCCGGTCGAGAATCATGGCGACGACAAGGTCCCGCAGCTGCCTGTAGATCGGCTGGCTGTCGTTCCACTCACGGCCCATCAGCGGACCGGATCACCTTCAGTTGGTACCGCTCGCCGCGTTTGTGCGCTGCAGGTCGAAGTGCGCGCGGACCGGCTTGTCGCCCGGGGTCATGTACGTCCAGTCTTCCGTGTGGTGGTTCTCGTCGATGAAGGTGAACTTTGCGTGATGCATGTGCCCGTACTGATTGCCGCCGGAGAGATCGAGAAACTCGAACTCGAGTGTCTTGCCATCCGGCGAAAGCTTGCCGACCATCCGCGGCCGGTTGCCGGCGTCGCAATAATGCGTCAGGAACAGGCGGTCCTCGTCGCGATAAAACATGGTGACCGGATGGTCGGGTCTTCCCGAGATCGACATCTCGTGGACAAGCGCGTTGCCCAGGGACGTCACGCGCAACGAAAACTGCGCGAAGTTGCCGTCCACGGTCGGTTCCGGCGGGATCGTCGTTAGGCGGCCGACCCACGAACCGGCCACCGTCTTCAGTCTGTCGAAGGCCTTTTGCGTGTCCGAAGGGGCAACTTTCTGCGAGGCGGAGAGCATGTGCGCGTCGGACTGCGCGTAGGCTATGGTGGATAGCGACGCCAACAGGATCAAGAGCACAGAGCGAAGGGGTTTCATCGTTTTCTCCTTATGTGTTATAGCTAACTATAACACCATGTCACAGGTCAAGAGAGTTCTCGAACGCCTCGCGTCAAGCCTTCCTCTATCCTCCTGAAAATGGTTGCGGGGGAAGGATTTGAACCTTCGACCTTTGGGTTATGAGAACTCCTTCATCCTCTGCTCAGAGCGAAAATACCCGTAAAGACGCGAATTCGCTCCTGGCACGAGTCGGCAATTCTCGGCAGGTGTAGACGCGAAATCGCCCGACTTTCGCCCGACTCCGAGGGTCCCCGTCGACCGCTTTGACCTCTCGACGAGGCGACCTACGGTCGCCGGATCATTAGCAGCGCCGCGCCCGCCAGAACCAAAGCCAACAGCGCGAGCATCGGGAACGAGAGCGTCGGAACTGTCGGCGGTGGTGGCGCCGGCGCCGGGGTCTGCGTCGCAGTGGGCGGCACCGATGTGGGAGTACTCGTCGGAGTGCTGGTCGCCGTCGGCGTGCTCGTCGAGGTGGCCGTCGGCGTATTCGTCGGGGTGCCGGTCGGTGTGCTCGTCGCGGTGTTGGTCGGCGTGGGAGTAGGTGTATTGGTTGGCGTGGACGTTGGCGTGCTGGTCGGGGTCGGTGTTGCTCCCACCCCGATGCTCGCCATCGCTGCGCTTCCCGAGCCGCCCTGAGTCGACGTGACCGCGCTGGTCACGTTGTCCTTGACGCCCACCGTCGTGCCCATGATCGAGTTGACAGTGACAAAACACGAAGCGTTTGGGGCCAGAGTTGCGCCCACTAGACTGATGCTGGACGAGCTGCATGCGGCGGTGAACGTCCCATTGCAGCTGCCGGAGAGGCCGCAGGGGTTCGTTATCACCAGGCCCGCCGGAAGAGTGTCGGACATCCCGATGCCGGTCAGCGTGACCGCCGGGTTCGGGTTCGATAGGGTGAAGGTCAAGGTCGTCGCCCCGTCGAGCGGGATCGAGGGCGCTCCGAAAGCCTTCTCGATCGTTGGCGGAGCCACCTGCGCGTAGCTGACACGGTCTACCGCCATGACCGAGCCGAGTACCAGGAACGCGGTGCGTAGACGGATCTTTTTCATATCTTCCCGCAAAGGAAATCCGGATGCCTCAAGATGTTCGCCTGATCCCAACCTGCGACTCAATCTACCGCAGGCAAGGACGCACCATCGCCCGGCACGGGAAACGCTGCACCTTCGACTTGGTCGAGGGGGACGTTCGCTCGCATCCGCTTCCATGCCCGACGCGGGGGTTCAGAACTTCAGCGGTTGCCATTGATAGTTCCTCCGCAGTTTCAGGTTTGAACCGGCCGACTTTCGGCCGACCTAAGAAAAAGGAGTCAGGCGCACTCGCCCAACCCCTTTGTTTTCATGGTTGCGGGGGAAGGATTTGAACCTTCGACCTTTGGGTTTTGAGGCTAGGGAATCACTTAACCAACGCCAGGCAGGAGCACCCAGAGAGGACCGAGGCTGCAGGCACCTCGAGAACGCCTGTCGCTTTCTGCCCCGGGCCGCGGTGACGTTAGACCTCTCCCATCCCGCTTCCACCGAGTCGGCCCGGGATCTCACGCCTCTTGAACCGACCGGCGGACGGAGATCCGCGCCTTCCGAAGGCGGAGACACGAGATCCTCCGAGAAATCTGAAGAGTATTATTTGATCCGACAGAAGGAAGGGGCGCACATGATCGTTCAGGCCTCGTTTCTCGTCGCAACGATTCTTGCTGTCCCGGCCGCAAGCGCTCCTGTGAAAATCCCGCAGGTTGAATCGTTGGAAGTCACGGTCGTCGTTGACAACTTCTACGATTTCTTTCAGAGGGAGGAGAAGTGTGCCAAACGGCTCACTCTGGCCGCGGCTGACAGCTTCGAGGGTGTCCGGGTGCAGGGGGAGATGGGGCTCGCTTATTTCATTACCGCCACCATCGACGGCAAGAAGCACACACTGCTCATGGACTTCGGCTTGAGCCCTGAGGTGTACGAGAACAACCTTCGTCATCTCAGGCTCGACACCTCTCAGGCGGAGGCGCTCGTCTTGAGCCACGGCCATGAAGACCACTACGCTGGGCTTCCCGTCGCGCTTAGGCAGACCCACGTCCCGTTCTATGTCGGTGGACCCGATGTTTTTCTACACCGCCTATTCGTCACTCCCGCCAAAACGGTTGACATGGGAACACTCGACAGGGCAGCGATCGAGAAGACAGGCGCCAGAGTGGTGTTCATACCTCGGCCTACCGTGATATGAAGATGGAGAAAGACGGCATCCTGGTTCAGGATCCTCTGACACACGAGCTCGCCTTGATCTTCAGTGTCGCGGGCAAGGGGTTGGTGATCGTCACCTCCTGCGCTCATTCGGGCGTGATCAACACGGTCGAACATGCGCGTAAGATCACCGGGGAGGCTCGTGTCCTCGCAGTCATCGGGGGGATGCATCTCACCACCGCAACCGAAGAGACAATCGACAAGACGGTCGCTGCGCTGCAGGCGATCAAACCGATCTTTGTTGCTCCCATGCACTGCACTGGCAACCGCGCGCTCACGAAGTTGGCGACCTCCATGCCAGACGCTTACGTGCACCAGTCGGTTGGAACGCGCTACGTCTTCCAAGCCGCCGGCAACTGAAGGACGATCTGCGGACTGAACGCACCCCCGCGATCTCGGGGCGCGGCTCGTCGCGTCGGTAGAGGACTTCATCGGCGACGCGCCCCGTGGCCGCGGTAGACAAGCGTCAAGGCGTCGGACCCATGCCACTCGACGCTAACAACGGTGACCGACGCGTTGGTAGGATCCCGCGCACGGAAGCATCGGTCTGGAGATCCTCGAGTTTCAACGGTTACACGTTCCTACCACTCTCCGTCTTGAAAAAGCTGATTTCGATCAGTTAGGTGCGTCCGCGCGAGAGACCGCCGACTCTAATTGGGTTACTGACGGCGCGCGCAAGAACCGGCCGACTTTCGGCGGACGTGAAAGGAAAAGGGGTCAGGCGGTGGCGCCTAACCCCTTGATTTCATTGGTTGCGGGGGAAGGATTTGAACCTTCGACCTTTGGGTTATGAGGCTAGGGAATCACCCGAAGGACCAGCACGGAGCAGTACGCAGCGCAATCCAGAGAGGGAGATACGGTAGCCCTTCTCTCCGCTGGATCACGCTGGACCCTCGTGCCTTTGACACGGAACTGTTTACGGAATCCGGCCGACAGCCCGCTGGCAGCGGGGGTTCCCTCTTTCTTGCGCAACGGGTTCGACCCCCTGGAAGACATGCACGGAAGGCGTCTTGGCCTTCCGAACGGATTCTGATGCGTCCCGAAGCGTCTGGGAGTGTCCTTAGAAGCCGCATTGAACTGTCATTAGACTGCCGTCGCAGCAGGTTGCTTCCGCTTAGACCGTGAGGTAGCGCATGCTCCGCCTAACGTTTGGTTAGGATGCCCGCGTCGCAGCGAATGCCGGAGTCGGTGTCTAAGAGCATCATCCTGCCCTGATCCGTTCCAACCACCAGCCTCATCGTAGAAGCTCCCCCGCACTTCCCGGTCTTCAAGACAGCGACTGTGCCAACGACGACTCCACACGCTGTGAGACCTTTGCCCTTGAGTTCCACATCGTGTCCATTCTGAACCACAGTGACCGGCCCCGAAGCATCCGACGGTAGCTCTTGGAGCTTGCATTCGCCCTGCGTCTCCAGGCGCCAGTCGTAGTCGCCACCGATATTGCTAAAACCCTCTCGATCGATTTCCTCGGTTAGCGCCCGCCGTTCGCGCTGAAACCGCTCGAGAACGTCCTTCGCATTCTCATGGGTGATTTTTTCCTTGCCCAAGTAAATCGCGCCTTTCACGTGGGGAAGCAAGGCGTTGATTGCCGCGATTTTGTAGTCCAGGTTCACGGTAAGCATCGCGAGCTTAACCCACTGCCCTCCCTTGGAAAGCTCAGGCGTTGGGGTTGTCGCCGGCTGGGCTGATGGTGTGGCTGGCTGGCCAGCAGGAGTCTGCGACTGTGTCGGTAGCAGAGGCGCTGATGGAGTCGCCTGCCCCTCGGGAGCCGCTCGCAAGCCCAGATACCCGTCCCCGCGCTTCGCGGAGCCTGCGGAGGGATCCACCTGGCTCCCCCACCGGCTAGTCGTCATGGCATCTCCCCAGTTGTAGCGGACAGTGACTGAGCAAGAGGTATCCGACGCCATCAAGCTCGCTTCCCCGCCGCTCTTACCTACGACTGAAGGGAACACGACGACGCTCAAACTGCCGTCGCCTTTGGTCTTCAATGGGACGTTCGCCACTTCCCCGGAAGAGGTCCCGACGGCCTTGATTTTTTGGTCCGGCCTGAAGCCAGCACCGCTGATGTGAAAAATGTCACCCTTGATTGACATCGGCTTGACCGAGAGACGGCAACCGCCCTTTCCCACGGCTTCGATGGGAAACGGCGTAATCTCGACCGAGGCCTTCGCGGTTCCGTCGTCGGCGGCGAGCGTGAACTCGATGAACTCGCCCGGGAACATCTTCCCCAGCACCAGGTCCAGCCCCCCCCGTCCTCCGTAAGGACACGACCAGATCCGTCGATGTGTAGCGCTTTGATCACGTACGTCTTGCCGTTCATCCACTTACCCGTCACGGAGTACGACTTCCTTTGCGGAAGGCCGTCGGCCTGGAGAGCGTAGTGAACGAATTCACCAACCGGCGACGCATCTCGCGACGTTTCTCGAAAAGTCAGGCGCATACCTGACGAACGTCCCCCCGACTTCTCCTGAAACGGCGCCGCCTGCTCTAGCGGTTTGGCAGTCGCGCTGGACCCACCGAGGTACGCGAGCATGCTTAGTAGCACTAGCAGCTTACTCATGGCATCTCCGACTTGCCCTTCCAGCTGGCTGGAGGGATCGTGCTGATCATGCCATTCCGGTTTCGACGAGCCGCGGCCCACTCTGTTCGCCTCTGGCGCGCCGCCTCCAGGAAATCAACCGACTTTCGGCCGACCTGAATGAAAAAGGAGTCAGGCGACTCCGCCCAACTCCTTTGTTTTCATGGTTGCGGGGGAAGGATTTGAACCTTCGACCTTTGAGTTATGAGGACTCTCCGACCGTCGGCTCCAGTCGAGAAAACCCGAAAGGACGCGGGTTCATCCGTTCCCGGTGTTGTCGATTCTCGGGCGGTGACGCCTCGGTTCGCGGCGACTTAGCAGTGACTAGCCGGACCGTCACTGCAGTCTGCGAGCCGCACTTTCATGCGGCTGCCCGCAACCGCGATGTCGCCGGGGACCGGCGGCTTGCCCGCGCCGTCGTAGATCGTGCCGTTGCGCAGGAGTAGGTCGTAGGCCGGCTTGGCTGCCGCCGGCGCCGGCTGCATCGGCGCATGATCACAGGAAGTCAGCAGCGCTGCCGTCACGGCCGGGAAACAGTTATCACTCTCATGGGGTTGCTCCTCCGCTTTGGCGCTTCTTCATTCTGCGCAATACGAGCTCATTGAGAAGGCCCCCCTGCGGCCTAACGGTCGGGCGTTCAGCTGATGTCCTTCCTGGTCGTCGTGATCCTGCTCGCGCGCACCTGAGGGCCGGTCGAACCCGATCCGCGGGGGCGGCGCGCCTGCACCGGGCCCCTACTCGAAGTATCCCGAGACGTCGAGGACGAAGTTCGTCGAGCCGGATGGGATCCCGCAGAAAACCCATACCCGACCGGACGTCCCGAGCGTAAGGATCGCGTTGTTCGCGCGGACGATTCCGGCTCGGAAGTTGATCGTGCTCGCGAGCGGGAGCGCCGTGCCCGCGGGATAGGCGGTCAGGAAACCCTCGGCCGTCGGGTAGACCACGATCAGGTTGACCGCGACGGCTTTCGCGGTCGACGGCACACCGCACACTCCGGCGATTGGGAACTCGCGGACGGTTCCCCCATCGAGTGGAGGCCCGCCGAAAGTTCCGTCCGGGTCGCGCGTGTCCGCGATGCGGCACGGCGTGAGCGTGTGGAAGTCCGCGCCGACGGTTGAAACCGGAGTCAGCGTCGGGGTGATCGTCGGACTCGGCGTGGGCGTCGCGAACGGAAGCGTCGGGGTTAGCGTCGGAGTCGGACTGGGCGTGGGTGTCGCGACGAACGGCGGCGTCGGGGTCAGAGTCGGAGTTCGGGTCGGAGTTGGGGTCGGCGTCGGTGTCGGGGTCACCGTCGGTGTCGGAGTCGGACCGGACGGCGTCGCCGTCGAAGTCGGTGTCGAAGTCGGTGTCGCTGTCGGTGTCGAAGTCGGCGTCAAAGTCGGCGTCGCTGTCGGTGTCGCCGTCGGCGTACGCGTTGCCGTCGGTGTCGAGGTCGGCGGGACCGGCGTCGCGGTCGGTGGCACCGGCGTCGGCGTCGAGGTCGGCGTCGGTGTCGCAGTTGGCAGGACCAGCGTCGGCGTGCGCGTCGCGGTTGGCGGGACCGGCGTCGGCGTCGAGGTTGGTGTCGAGGTCGGCGGGACCGGCGTCAGCGTC
>WNFY01006961.1_pt1 | contig 10003 bp, 6 predicted proteins | sample 5400091 | NCBI WGS metagenome assembly WNFY01 (sample SAMN13153364, study PRJNA577476) | soil metagenome | isolation source: 60 cm soil or saprolite under grassland replicate 1 | place: USA:California | collected 2016-06-15 | reverse complement strand
ATCAATTCGTCATCGTGATCCTTGGTTGAATTGAGCATAAGGCCCGTGCGGATCACGTTGCCGTAAAGTCCGCCCTTTCCGATCAAAACGCCGCGTCGCCTGGTTTCCTCAAACACAGTCAGCACAGCCTGTGGCGTGGGTTCCTTTGTCTCGCGGTCTTTGACGAGTTCGATGCCTTGCATCAATCCCATCCCGCGCACATCACCGATGATTGGATACTTGTCTTTCAAATTATCAAGCTTTTGACGCAGGTAGCCACCTACCTCAGCCGCATTGCGTTTCAAATCTTCTTCCTCGATCAACTGAATGACCGCCAGTGCCGCGGTCATCGAAACCGGGTTGCCGCCAAACGTGGAGAAGGTAAGTCCCGGGTACTTGTCAGCTACTTCAGGCGTGGCGACAGTAATACCGATGGGTACGCCATTGCCGAGACCTTTCGCAGATGTGATGATGTCCGGCTCCACGTCCCAATGCTCGATGCCAAACCACTTATTTCCGGTACGACCCCAGGCGGTCTGCACTTCGTCTGCAATGAATAGTCCGCCGTGGTTGCGAGCGATTTCTGCTGCCCGCTCAAAGTAGCCTGGTGGCGGGACTATGAAGCCGCCGACTCCCAGAATCGGCTCAGCCATAAACGCTGCAATCTCGCCGGTGGTCGTCGTCATGATCAATTCTTCGATATCGTTTGCACAAGCGAGACCACAATCAGGATAGGTAAGCTTGAAAGGGCAGCGGTAACAATAAGGAGCGGGAGCATGCACGATACCGGCAACCTGCGCCGGTAATGGACGCCAGGTGGAATGCCCCATCGCCGATAGCGAAGTAGCCGAGCGGCCGCTGTAGCTGTGACGCAGCACGACGATCTCGTGTCGTCCGGTGGCTGTCTTGGCGGCATGAATTGCTGTGTCGTCGGCTTCAGTGCCGCTGTTAGTGAAGAAGGATTTCTTAAGCTTGCCGGGAGTGATCTGGTAGAGCTTTTCCGCGAGATCGGATTGCGGCTTGTTCGCATAGAGCGTGGACGTATGCTGCAGTGTCTTTACCTGGTTGATAATTGCTTCATTGATTTTCGGATTGGCATGACCCACACTGACCGTTAACACTCCGGCAAAACAATCAAGGTACTTATTGTTTTGATCGTCCCAGACATGAAAGCCCTCGCCGCGAACCAGCGCCAGTGGTTCCTGGTAATACGTGGCTACTGCAGGGAAGAGAAACTCCTTGTGTTTGCGAACGGTTTCGGATGCGGTGGTTTTCTGTTCAACTGTGCTCATCGTTATTCCTCACCCTTTAGCGTTCCACCCGGGTTCAATTAGCAACGCCTTCTCGTGCTGGTTAGATCGGCTCCAGCCCTTACTTTCCTTTCAGCCACATTTTGGTGGCTGCAATATCAGCCGCGTGGCCGCCTCCTCGTTTGCTCTAACTCCCGGCGAAATCTTATCGGTGACGCAAATCGCGTCCGGGGTGATCTTCGTTACGGCCAGATAGGAAGCTACTCGGTTTGGCTGTGCAAATGTTGATTGATAGGAAGCCTTCGCCTTAATACAGATTGCCCTCGCGCTTTCGGCCTGTGTAGTCAACGTAGACGACCTTCAATTCGGTGTAGAAATCCAGCGCAGTTGAGCCCTGCTCGCGGTCACCGATGCCCGTACCTTTTGTTCCGCCAAATGGTACATGGGCTTCGCCTCCCGTTGTTGGTGAATTGATGTGGGTCATGCCGGTCTCGATTTCATCGACAAAACGGAAAATGCGCGCTGCGTCGTTGGTGAAGATCGACGATGACAGTCCGTATTCGCAATCGTTCGCTACTTGCATTGCCTGTTCAAAATCTGTGACTCGCAGCACCGACAGCACGGGCCCAAAAATCTCTTCGCGCGCAATGCGCATGTCAGGCGTGACGTGATCGAAGATGGTCGGACGCACAAAATACCCTTTATCGAGGCCGTTACCCGTCGCACGCAGGCCGCCGCACACGATTGCGGCTCCGTCCTCCTTCCCGATGTCGATGTAGCTCAGCACAGTTTTGAACTGGCTCTCATCCACGCTCGGACCCAGCTCCGTTTGCGGATCGACCCCCGCACCAATACGCATGGACTGTGCGCGCTTTGTGAGGCGTTCAACAAACTCGTCCGCAATGCGATCGACGACAACAGCGCGGCTCGTGGCTGTGCATCTCTGACCCGATGATCCAAAAGCACCCTGAGCTGTAGATTCAACGGCGAGATCCATGTCCGCGTCTTCCAGGATCACAACGGGATTTTTTCCGCCCATTTCGCATTGAACTTTTGCCCCGCGTCGAGATGCCTGCTGGTAGAGCCGGATACCCACGCCATTCGATCCCGTGAACGAGATGGCTTTAACGGCCGGATGGTTGATAATTTCGTCTCCGGCTTCGGAGCCGGAGCCGATAATAAGATTCAAGACGCCGGGCGGTAAACCCGCTTCTTCGAAGAGCTCTACGATCCGCACTGCCGTTGCCGGAGTAAGTGAAGCGGGCTTGAATACAACGGTGTTGCCGGCCACCAGAGCAGGAGCAATCTTCCAAACAGGAATCGCAACCGGGAAGTTCCAGGGTGTTACGCAGGCCACAACACCAAGTGGCTGTTTGATTGTATAGGCAAAGTTCAGCGGCAACTCCGAAGGAATCGTTTCACCAGTCAGACGCCGCGCTTCTCCGGAACAAAAGTCAGCAACGTTTATCGAACGTTGCAGTTCTCCGCGGGATTCTGCGATAGTTTTTCCTTCTTCACGCGTGAGAATCTGAGCGAGCTCTTCCTTGTGTTGCTCCAGCAAACGCGCGGTGTTTGCCAAGATCCGACCTCGTGTGGGCGCCGGCGTCCTCCGCCAGCTTCGAAACGCTTCTGACGCCGCTTCCACTGCCGACCGCGCCTCATCGCGTGTCGCCAGCGGAGCTTCGCCAATAATGTCGTCTGTATTTGCGGGATTAGTGTTTGGAACTGTCTTTGAAGAACTGGATTTGATCCACTTGCCGGCAATGAAATTTTTATAAGGCGCCATGGAAAATATTGTCTCGTCCCTTAGTTAGCGGCCTTCGTAATTCCAGGCCCGCTTAGACTAGATTTGCAGAAGTTGTGAACAACCGCGGAAATGTTAGTTCGAACTGCCCAAATATAGCATGAACGCCCGGAACAGAGGCGCTATCGCTTCCATTTAAAGCGTCGACCTATGATCATCTTCACGATCAAATGATCCGTTGCCCCCGTCAATCCGACGCCAACCCCAAAGTTGAATTCCCACTCAGGTGAAACACTAAGGTCAATTGCCGGGAAAATTTGGTGTTGCTGGTCGCTGGGCTTATCAAAGCCACTGACGGGGCCCAGCGCGCCATAGTATTCCAGGCCTCCGCTAACCTTTTTCGTAAATTCATAACTAACTTTGAAGTTAGGAGCAAACTCAAAACCTCGTTTGGTGCCAGGGCCCCTGAGTGCGCGATCGAATGTAGGGTTGAATGAGAGATACCAGCGGCCGGCCTCCTTATCAATGATGGGTCGAATCTCCCAGCTCCAGGAGTCCGTTGAATAAGTGTTGCGCTGATAACCGATCTCATTTGACAAGCTAACGCCGACCGGCCAGTGCCACTTTTCCGGAATACGAAAGCGCGGTCGAATATGGCTCCCCACCCAATCCCAACCGTTACCGTTGCGGGCGCTGTTAAAGATGTAAAATCCCGTTTCAAACCAGGAGTTGAAACCATGAGTGATTTCGATGGTCTCATGCCAGGCATGGTTTGTTGGCAGGAGTCCGCCAACAATATTCCTGGAACCCTTGACCGTAAAGTTATTGTGGAGTTCGACCATCGTGATGCCGGCGGGAACCGTTTCTGACCCATAGACCTGGATCTCATAGTTATCCTGCGCGCTAATGCGGGTGGCCGACGCGGAGAGCAAAAGCAGCAGTATAGCTAGGGGTCGTCCGAGGGAAAAAATCGCAGGAGTTTTCATTTGACAATTGTCAGGATACGATTGCCTAAATGAGTTGTTAAAGCGCGGCGGCTATTCTACAACAGGCCGTAAAAGAATTGAGGGTGCGAATGGCGTTACTGGCAGAGTAAAAGCTGTTTCCAAAGATAGTTAGCAAAGGCTTAGCGAATATGACTGATGGTCCGCGAAATCTTCCCACACTCCTGGCGCAACGCGTAAGCGTTGCCCCGGACAAGCTTTTTCTTTTCTCCCAGATCGATGGGCGCCGGTTTACCTATGCGGAATTTCAAATGGCCGTGAACCGCGCGGCGACTATGCTGTTAACGAAGGGGATCAAAAAGGGCGACGCGGTAAGTCTGTTGTTGCCGAATAGTGTTGAATACGTGATTGCGTATTTCGCCTGTTGGAAGATAGGCGCAGTGGCCGGACCTGTGAACTCACTTCTGAAAGCTCAAGAGATCTCCTATGTCATCTCCAACTCAGAAGCAAAAGCCCTCCTGATAAATTCTGAATACCTGCCCCTGGTCGACAGTGTTAGCAGTGAACTCCCGAACCTTAAGACAGTCATCACTTTCGACAACGAAGCAGAAGTTACGAGGCAGTTTCCGCAGGGCGAACTCGCTTTAACATCAGAAGTCAACCTCGACGACGAAGCTATTATTATCTACACCTCCGGAACGACAGGAAAACCAAAGGGATGTCTGCTGACCCATGGCAATGTGATTGCGAATGCGAAGCAGATAAGCGAATGGTTGGGCTTTACTGAAGCGGATCGCTTGCTCACGGTTATGCCTTTGTTCCACATGAACGCGGTTTCGGTTACAACGATGGCCGCGCTTTACGCAGGCGGCTCGACTGTTGTGACCCCGAGGTTTTCGGCGTCGCGTTTTTGGCAGATAATTTCTGACTATCAGATCACTTCTTTTGGTTCAGTCGCGACGATGCTTTCCATGCTTCTCAGCAATTATCCTGAAGGCGTGCACGAGGGGTTGAAGACGGAGCAACTGCGATTTGCAATGTGTGGCTCAGCACCCGTTCCGGCTGAGGTGATGAAACGTTTTGAGGAGACCTTTCATTGTCTGGTCGTCGAGGGTTACGGCTTATCGGAATCAACCTGCCGCTCAACTTTCAATCCACCAGATCAAAGACGGCGGGTCGGTTCTTGTGGCTTGCCGATAGGTAATGAGATGAGCGTGGTAGACGAACAGGGCAGGGAAGTGGCCGATGGCGAACACGGTGAGATCGTCCTGCGTGGCGACAATATCCTTAAAGGTTATTACAAGAATCCTGAGGCTACTGCCGTGGCTTTTCGCAACGGATGGTTTCATACAGGCGACATCGGCTATCGCGATAGTGACGGGTTCTATTATGTCGTCGATCGCAAGTCAGACATGATCATTCGAGGCGGCGAGAATATCTACCCGCGCGAGATTGATGAAATCCTTTACGAGCACCCGGCCGTCACGGCGGCTGCGGTAGTCGGTGTACCTGATAATCTGTATGGAGAAGAGGTCGCTGCATTTGTCGTTCTCAAGGACGGAATCACGGCTTCCGAGGAAGAGCTGATCGAGTTTTGCAAGTCGCGTTTGGCGGATTATAAGTGTCCGAAGACAGTTCGCTTTGTGAAGGATATCCCTAAAGGACCGACGGGAAAATTATTGAAGCGGGAGCTTGTGAGAATAACGCGATAACCTTTAAGGACGAGCAATTGAAAGAAGGTTCAACTCGTTTCCCCTAGGCTGGGCATGCCGGGCACGCGGGCTTCTCTGGCGCGATCAATCAGCCAGGCAGCTAACAACCAGACTCCACAAATTGAAACCATCAACGGAGAAAACCACTTGCCATAGATTCCGTCAGGCGAGAGCTTCTCGGTAGCGGTGTGGAGCACTTCGCTGTCGGGCAGCAGGCCTGCCTCCGCAAATTCGTGGAAAGAGTAGATAGCGACCTGCACCATAAACAGCAGCAGGAAAATGCCGGTTACCTGAAAGAACCGCCTCACATTGATTAGGTGCGCAAAGTGTGCCCAACCCCAGGCAAACGCCCCAGCGGCGGCAAGTCCCAGTAAGGCGCCACTAATTAACTGTGGATCGCGTATTTGCAGGAGCAGCAACGCAGTCTCCATTCCCTCGCGTGTAATCATGAGAAAAGTGAAAAGGAACACGCCGGCGAACGCGGCGACGCGCGATCTCCTGGACGACACAGCATTAAGACGGCGGCGCATACGTTCTTGAACTTTGGGACCGGTACGCCACATGTGGATCACCAAGGTACCCACCATCAGGATAGCGACCACGCCGAGAATGCCTTCGCGCAGCGACTCATTCGCGAGAAACTGGCTGGCATACGAGCCAATCGTGGCACCGAAAGTTCTATCGAGCACTGACCCTTCGACGCCGTTTTTCAAGAAATAGGCGAGTGCGGAGCTGGCGGAGAGAGCGAGCACTATGCCTGCGTAAACTGCGGAACTGAGCCATTTCTGGCCGGCCTTGCGTAGGTAGGAGAGAATCACAGCCACCAACAGAAATGATTCGAACCCTTCCCGCAGGACAATTATGAATGAATTAAGCATTTCTTCTAAGCCCGTGATTCTTCTGGAATTTGCTAAATCGCTACCCGGCGGCGACAACGGAGTATAGCCTAGTTGAAAATAGATTTCAATTTCAAAAGAGCTCTCAAAAGGCTTTCCGTGTTCGATGCTTTAGCTTGTCGCTGACTCTCAGAATTAACTTGATCAGAATGTCCTGAAGTATGTCGCACACCCAAAGCTGCGACAAGGCACAGCATCACAAGGGGCGACTTTTTTTACTGCGGAGTGGCGGGAATGATCACCAGGTCAGCTCGAAAAGGTCCTAGTTCCGTTGTTCCCGTGATTCTGATTGGCAGACGCCTTTTGTCGTCGGTAACCCACATTCGCAACTGATACTTGTCAGCCTGGGGATCGTCAGTAGTAAGTGAGATTGCAATCGCCGGAATCTTTTGGGCGCCCACCTCGATCGTTTCTCGTTTCAAAGAAGTAATGAAGAGAGTCTTGGGCTTGCTTTCAACCAGTATCGATATAGCATTTCGCTTGGGCGGATTTAGATTGAAAGTGCGAACTGCGTAAAAGAATGAAAGATAATCGTGTGTACCGACGGGAATGTCGATTTTTTCACCCCGGGCGGTCGTCGCCGTGCCGTAGTCCTGATTGATGCTCAGTGTTTGATTCAGTCGGCGTTTACCTTCAACTAGATTCAATTCAGTGCGGAATGGAAGCAACGTCTTCGGCTCAACGTAGGAGTTGATCTGATCATTTGCAATAAACAGTCGTTGAGCTGCACCGGCAGTCTGCGCCTTCACCGCGAATAACAATCCATCGCGATCGAAGTAACGTGAGTGGGCATGTACCTGGAAGTTGGCCGAAGCCACGGGGGCGCTGCTGCCGGCGACAAATACCTGATAGTTGAGTTGCTCACCGACCTTGAAGGGCCAGCCCTGAGCGTCATCATTGGCATGCGGAGTCGCTGTTACCACAGGGGTTGGAGAGGGCGCAGCCGGCCTTGCCGGTGCCGGAGTCGTAGAGGGAGTCGGTTGGGGTGTCACAAACTCGGAACCGGCAAGTTCCGCTCGGACCTCGCCGGCACTAACACGCGCGGTGACCAATACCGGAACATGCCTGTCGTCGTCACTAAAGTAGATTTTTATGCGATAGCCGTTCGCGCGCGAATTGTTTGCAACTCGAACCTGCGAAACGATGGTGTCATAGGAACCGACATTTGTTTTTATCGGTTGCCGGCCGGTTATTTTGAGTTCGGCCTTGTACTCATCGGTTCCATCTCGAACGGAAAAGTCATAAGTGGCTCCGTCCGCCAGCGGCAGCCCACGAAGACGATAGAACGCCGATAGAAAATCGTAGGTCCCGGGAACGCTGTTTTGCTCTGCCGGGTTCGCGATAGCACCCGCTGGTTGATTGAAGTCCTGCGAGTTGTCAATGGATCTGGAACCCTGGTGGACCAACTCTTCGCTGTGAAACGGCAAACCCGTTTCTGGATCTACATAAGTGATGTAGTCGTTGTTAATAGCGAACAGCGCGACGTTGACTACTCCCGTTGTCTCGACGTGTCCGCGTAGTTGCAGTCCATCGCGACCGAAATAGATTCCACGCGAAACAACCTCCAGTTCGATGTGCGCGACACTGGGAAAACTGGAAAACGAAACATTGTAGGTGAGCCGTTCACCGACTCGATACGTTATTGCGGACAATGGGTTTGAAGCCACACCGCCGTTCCCCTGTGCGAATGCTGGAAATATAAGCGCGAGGAGGAGGATTGGTAAACTGAAAATAACGGCGGGCTTCAAGCTGAGATTCACCCTCGCATGATAGGTTCAAATCTGAAGCAGGGCAAATATGCCTTACCCTGACACTTTGTACACGCTGACATCTGTGTATAGTTCCTCTTCATCCTCGGGTTATGCTTTTTTCATCTCCGCGAGAATTGTGTTGGTCGCTTCAGCTGGGTTTTTGGCCCCGGTGATGGGCCTTCCGATCACGAGATAGTCTGCGCCTGCCAGCAGCGCGGCTGCTGGAGTCGCAATGCGTTTCTGATCATCAGGGTTCGCACCTGCGGGCCTAACTCCGGGCGTGACTATCAGAAATTCCGGCTTGGCCGCTGAAGCTTCTCTCTGAGTTGCCAGCGAGCGGATCGATTGTGCCTCCTGCGGTGAAGCAACGACTCCGTCTAATCCTGAGTGTTCAGCCAGTCTGGCAAGGCGAAGCACCCATTCCTCCGGGCTTGACGCTATGCCAATCTGCGACAGCGTAGTTCTGTCGACGCTTGTCAATGCCGTGACAGCGATGAGACGAGGTCGTACGAGGCCTTCGCGCTGCGCCGTTTCAGACGTCGATCCAATCGCGCGGCGCATCATCTCGACCCCACCGCTGGCGTGAACATTGAACATTGAAACACCGAGCTGCGTGACTGCTTGTGCTGCAGCAGCAACCGTGTTGGGAATATCATGAAACTTCAGGTCGAGAAAGACACGCGCACCAGAGCCCACGATCTCTTTTACCAATGCTGGACCCGCACTTGTGAAGAGTTGAGATCCGATTTTGAACATGCCAACCAGATCGCGGAGCTCAGCAACCAACTTCCGCGCCTGCTCCGGTAAGGCGACGTCAAGGGCCACAATCAACTTATCTTTCGCGTTCAAGTTTACCTCTTTGCGTTCGGGGAACTCATAAGTCACGAACCCTTTCATCAGCTCGGCAGCCGACGGCTTCATCCAGGGTCCTGAATCCTTCGCGATCCAGTACGGCCGCGAGGCCTTCATTGATCTTCCTGGCAATCCCTGGTCCTTCATAAATGAACCCCGTGTAAAGTTGCACGAGGCTGGCGCCGGCGCAAATCTTCTCCCATGCATCGGCTGCAGTAAAGATACCACCAACTCCAATGATAGGAATGCGTCCAGCTGTGAGTCGATGCAAAGAAGCGATCATTTCCGTCGCCCTTCCACTGAGTGGCCGGCCGCTCAACCCTCCTTCACCACAGGCTTTCACCTTGTCGGCCCGCGTTTGAAGGTTGTCTCGCGAGATAGTTGTGTTGGTAGCGACGATGCCATTAATTTTTAACCGGGAGATAACATCGACGATGAGCTCGAGTTGACTGCGTTCAAGATCGGGTGAGAGCTTAACAATCAATGGCACCGGCGTGAGTCTCTTGCTTTGTTTAGAGAGTTTTTGATTTCGTGATTGCAGAGCGTTCAGCAGAGCGGCGAGTTGGTCTGCCTGTTGCAGCTCCCGCAATTGCGGAGTGTTTGGCGAACTCACATTTACCGCAATGTAATCTGCTACCGGATACACGAGGTCGAAACTGGCCAGGTAGTCTTCTATTGCTTCTGCAAGTGGTGTGATTTTGCTCTTACCAATGCTTACGCCAAGCACGCACTCCGGGCGTCGCTCCGCGACCCTTCTGGCAAATGCAGCGGCACCTTCGTTATTAAATCCAGCCCGATTAATTAGCGCTTGATCTTCGGGCAGCCGGAATAAGCGAGGACGTGTATTGCCAGCTTGTGGGTGGTAGGTTACGGTT
>WNFY01006960.1_pt1 | contig 10004 bp, 8 predicted proteins | sample 5400091 | NCBI WGS metagenome assembly WNFY01 (sample SAMN13153364, study PRJNA577476) | soil metagenome | isolation source: 60 cm soil or saprolite under grassland replicate 1 | place: USA:California | collected 2016-06-15 | reverse complement strand
CGCGTGTGAGCCTTCTCGACCTGGAGTCGGGAGCGCTCGATACCTCGGCTCCGGCGGGCTTCGCATTGAGACACAGGACTTTCGTTCCGCCCGACGGCGCTCCGGCCCTGCGGCTGACGTGGCCGGAGGATGGCGCCTCGGGAGCCGTCGTCGTGCGATATCGGGATGGCGCTCTCCCGCCCGACGTTCTCTTCGTCAACGCCGGCGACGTTCGGACCGTCCCTCTCGGCGGGATCGCCCGAGTCGACTGGCTCGTCGCAGGAGGCTCTTCCGGCGGCACGCTGCCCGCGCCGGCCTCAATCGAGGCGGCTCCCAATTTTCCATACAGCGGCTTGATCGCACATTCCTCCGGCGGGCCGGATGGGCCGCGGATCTGGTGGAACACCACGTCCCACGAACAGCTCGTCGGGTGGGCAATTTTCCGCGAGGAGGTTCTGCCAGACGGTCGCATCGCGCGCACCGGTCCGTCGATCCTCCCCTCGTCGAACCGCGCCGAGGAGTCGTTCTCTTACGCGTATCTGGATCCCGGTGCGAGCTCCGCCACGTTCTACCGGTACACGGTCTGGGCGGTCACCGAAGACGGGCTGCTTTCGCGGGCGTTCTCCGTGACTCTTCGGACGTCCGAGTAGATCGGGCGGGACTCCTGCCCTCCCGTCTGACGGAGGCGCGCTACTGATGCGACCCACCAGGAAGGTTCGACGGGAGCCGGATGTCGGGAAGATCATCGATCGCACGATCGTCCGGCTCTGGGACACCATCGAGGAGCTGGAGGAGCTGAACCCCGCGGAGCTGCGGTTCTACCGGGTGGCCGTGTTCGGAAGCGCGCGCATTCAGCCGGGGGACCGGGAGTACCTCGAGGTTCGAGATCTCGCGTCGCGTCTGACCGGGCTCGGCTGCGACATCGTGACGGGCGGAGGTCCGGGACTCATGGAGGCCGCCAACGAGGGGGCGGCGTCGTCCCGGGGAACGCGCAAGACCCGGTCGTTCGGACTGACGATCTCGATCCCTTACGAGAAGGCGAACCCTTACCTCGACACCGTCACCGCGCATCGCACCTTTTTTTCCCGGCTGCACCATTTCGTGCGCATGTCTCAGGCGTTCGTCATCTTTCCGGGGGGAATCGGTACGAGCCTCGAGCTCTTCATGGTGTGGCAGCTCCTTCAGGTCGGGTTCCTGACCGAGCGGCCGGTCGTCCTCGTCGGGGACATGTGGCGCGGGCTTCTGGACTGGATGCGCCACGAGATGGTCTCGAGGCGCTTGATGGATGCCAACGACCTCGAGCTCGTGTCGCTCGCGACCTCGATCGATCAGGCGATCGCGCGGATCGAACAGCACAAAGAAAAGTTCGACGCCGCGCGCGAGCAGATCATTCTCGAGCGCCGGCGCGCTTCGCGTGCGGAGAGCGCCGTTCCGTCTGTGGAGCCCGTCGCCGGCTAGGAGTCGAGCTTCGGCCGCGCCGTTGCGCGAGCTGCTCGCGGACGATCCGCATGTGGTCGAATGCGAGCGCGAGCCCCAGGAGCTCCTTTGGGGAGAACCAACGCGCGTCGGCGGCGTCGTCGCCTCCGCGGACGGTTCCACCGACCGGCGTCGCATCGTAGAGAATGCTGACGGTCGGGCCGCGCGGGTCGCGCCTCGGATCGGAATAAACGCCGAGGACGGCACCGATCCGCGCCCGGATGCCGGTCTCCTCTTCGACCTCGCGCGCGCAGGAAGCTTCCGTCGTCTCGCCCGGCTCGCAGAATCCCCCGGGGAACGCCCACTTTCCCTGGAACGGCGGCCGGCCGCGGCGGACGAGGAGCAATCTTCCGCGGCGATCCTGGACCCAGGCATCGACGGTCAACCGGGGTGTCTTCGGGAGGCCTCGTCGGGTCAGGGCCGGCTTCCTTCCGCGTCGAAGAAATCGCGGATTTCCTGCGCCGGCCGGCGGGAGGCGAGCTCCGCGGGAGTTTCGTCGTACCAATCGCGGGGAATCCGGCTCATGTAAGGTTCTTCGAGGAAACGCCGGCATAGCAGAGCAATTACCCCGCGGTCGGTCTCGCTCCGGATCAGCCGTCCGGCGGCCTGCACGACCCGGGTCATCCCCGGTTGGAGATAGGCGTAGTCGAAGCCGGCCTCCTCCTGTTCTTCGAAGTAGCGGCGGAGCAGTTCCCTCTCGAACGACACCTGCGGTAAGGCGGGGGAGACGACGAAGACGCCGGAGAGAACGTCTCCCGGGTAGTCCACCCCCTCGGCGTACATCCCTCCCGAAACCGCGAACAGCAGGATCCCTTCGGGCGGTGGTGACGTGAGAGCCTCGAGGACGCGCTGGCGTTCGAACTCCGAGAAATCCGGCCTCTGAAGCAGGACGCGCGCGCGGGTCGGCGGCATCCGCTGCGCAACCTCCGCGAGGAAACGGTAGGAGGGGAAGAGGACGAGGTCGTTGCCCGAGTGAGCGTCGGACATCTCCGCGAGGAGCGCGGCGATGCGGCCGTAGTTCTTTTCTCGCGCCGCAAACGTCGTCCGGACTTCCGGAACGATCATCACCTTGCGGTTCTCCCTCGGAAACGGGGGGGGCAGCGAGATCGTCGCGGTGCGGTTCGCGGGGAGCCCGAGAAGACGCTCGATGGCGGAATGCGGGGTGAGCGTCGCGGACATCAGGATCGTCGAGGACGCCGCCCGGAATATCGGTCCGACCGCACGCGCTGGATCCAGGCAGACGAGGGCGAGGCGGACGCCCGGGAGACGCCGCTCCACGACGCAGGTGAATTCCGGACCGTACAAATTGAGGACCGCAGCGAATCGCATCAGGCCGAAGTGGAGGTCGAGCACCGGGTCGTCGGGAAGGGCAACTTTCGCCTCACGCTTCCAGTCGAGGTATCTCAGAAGGCGGGGCTCCCAGTCGTTCCGCCATTCGTGGATTTCTTCCGAGGGCGGCGGGATCTCGGCGATCGCTTCGCCTTCGGGAAGGTCGGCCGCGAGGCGCTCGAGGAGGGCCTCGAGAGTCTCGACGCTCGCCGTGAGATCGGCAAAGACATCTCCGGGTTGAAGGGCAAGCTGGTTGTAAAGGGCGTTGACGTCTTCCCCGCGGATCTCCGGCGAGAAAATCTGCCGCGCGCGGTCGGGCAGGTTGTGGGCCTCGTCGACGACGAGGATCACTTCCCGGAGCTCTTCGCCCGACAGATGTCTCATGGCGACGCCGGGCTCGAAGACGTAGTTGTAGTCGGCGACGATCGCGTCCGCGCGCTCCGCCAGCTCCAGCTGCACTTCGAACGGGCAGACCTCTTCCCGCCGGGCTTCCTCGAAGACGGTGTCCGGATCGTGGTGCGTAGAGGAGTCCCGCAGGCGGCCGAGGATATTGGAGCGAGCCATTTTCTCCGGGTAATCCTTCGCGAAGCGGCAGAACTCCTCGTGACAGAGGATCCGGTCGTTCGCGCACATTCTTTCCTTGGCGCGGACCTGCAGCGTGTGAAACGCCCCTTCGTTCATCGCGGTGAGAGCCGAAACCGCCATCCTCTGCTGGAGGGTCTTCGACGTCAGAAACACCACCTGGCGGCCGCTCTGGAGGCCGGAGGCGACCGCCGGATGGAGGGCCGCCGCGGTCTTTCCAGAGCCGGTCGGGGCCTCGGCGAGGAGAATTTCGCGTCCGCGAACAGCCCGATCGACGGCGGCGATCAGCTTTTCCTGGATCGCGCGGGGAGCCGCATGGGGAAACGGCAGGTGTCGCGCGGCTTCCGCTTTGCGGGCGCGTGCGATCGACTGGGCTTGCCAGATTCGCAGCAGACGGAGAAGGCGGCCTTCGATCTCCCGATCGAACCGATCGTCGTCGTAGGCGACCGCGAGAGAGATTTCTTCTCCGGTCGCGATGTCGACGTAGACGAGGGCACCGGAGACGCGGAGATGGCCGAGGCGGCGCCACAGATAGCAGTAGCCGAGAAGCTGCTGCCGGTCGCGTTCAAGCGCATGAGCCGGAAGGCGGAAGCCTTCGGCCGAAAAGTGCGTCGACTTGAGCTCTTCGATCAACCAGGAGCCTTCCGCCCGCTCGACGCATCCATCGAGGCGTCCCGTCAGGGTCGCAGTCCACTCTTCGACCGGAATCCGCGCCTGAAGGTGGACTTCGCAACGGTAGGACGCATGCGCCTCCCGGCGGGCGGCAAGGACGCGCGAGTGGAGCTCGGTCCCGATGCCGAGTCGCCGCCAGCCGTCTCCCCGGTCGAATCCGACGCGACGGAAGCCCTCGTCCTCGGCGAGCTCGCGGACGGTGAGCTCGAACGCCCGGCTCGACTCGTCGAACCTCAAGAGAAGGAGACCGCCGTCGAGAGTAGGAGGAAAAATCGCACCGACCCATTATAATTTTCTGGTGTTACGGCCCTCTCCTTTGCTCCAGGCGATCGGGGCGGTCCTCTTCATCCTCGCCTTCGCTTCTCCACTCCAATCGGCGGACCGGGAGTCGGTTCGAGCGGCGCTCGAGAAAGTCGCTCGGAAAATCCCGGCTCAGTCGCTGGGCGTCTCGATCCAGATTGCGGACGAGGAGACCGGCGACGTCATCTTCGAGAGAGCGCCGGACGTTCCCCAGACGATCGCTTCGGTCACGAAGCTGATTACGACCGCGACCGCCCTCCACTACCTGGGTCCGGACTACAAGTTCAAAACCAGCTTCTGGCGGCGGGGGGAGGTCCGTCAAGGCAGCCTGGTCGGTTCCCTCCTCGTCGTTGGGGGAGGCGACCCCAACATCTCCGGCCGCTTCTACGGCGACGATATCAACGCCGTATTCGACAAGTGGGCGGAGGGTTTGCGCCAGGCAGGCATCAGCCACGTCGTCGGAGACATTGTGTTGAACGCCTCGTTCTTCGATTCGATCGGCCGCCACCCCGACTGGAAGCCGGACCAGGAGGCGCGCTGGTACCAGGCGCCCATTTCCGCGCTGTCCTACAACGACAACGTCGTGCTCGTCTCAATCCACCCGGGCCCGCGGGCCGGCCGGCCGGCGGGCGTATCGATCGAGCCTCCCGTGGACATTCTTCGACCCGTGGCGCTGGCCCGGACGGTGGGTCGTCGGGGCCGCGTGAGGGTTGCCGTCTCCCGCGCTGCCGGATCGAACGCAGTGACGGTTTCGGGGACCGTTCCGCTGCGGCCTGCCTCATGGTCAACGCCGATCACGATCGACGATCCACCGATGTTCTTCGGGAAGGCCCTGCAGAACCGGCTTCGCAGCGCCGGGATCTCGATCACTGGCCAGGTCGTCGAAAGGGCAGTCAAGGCCGACTCTTCCTGGGTCCCCGTCGCGACCACCGAGTCAGACCTCCTGCCGACCATCGAGGTCTGCAACAAGCGCAGCCAGGGCTTCTACGCCGAGCAGATCTTCAAGACCGTCTCCGCCGAGAAGACCGGCCAGGGAACGTGGACGGGATCCGTCGCTCTGGCGAAGGAGTTCCTGGCCAGCCTCGGGCTCGACCCCGCCCGCTTTCAGCTTCACGACGGGTCAGGCCTCTCGACCGCGAACCGCGTGGCCGCCGTCGATCTCGTGAAGTTTCTGAGGGCGATGGACCGGCAGCCGTATGCCGAAGGCTGGCGGGATACGCTCGCCATCTCGGGGGAGGGTGAAGGAACTCTGCGCCATCGGCTGAACGATCCGATGACGCGGGGACAGATTCTGGCGAAGACCGGCAGCCTCCAAGGGGTTTCGACGCTCGCGGGCTACGCTCGCGCGAGCTCGGGCAGGACGTACGTCTTCGCGATTCTCTTCAACGGCCGAGTTCCCCACGGGGGAGGGCACGCGCTCGAGGACCAGCTCTTGAGGGCGCTCATCGGCAACGGGTAGGTAACCCGTGATGCCGTGTGGGCCGCATCACTACGACTTTAGTCGTACGACCCAAACCGAGCAATGTAAGAAATTCTTGACACCCTCCCGGCGAATCTGTGGTCGAATATCCCAGATTCATTTTTTGGTGGTGGACTCCCTCACTTTTTGGTGGGAACTCCCAAGCTCACGGTGGCCCTGGGCCCGGCGCTCATGCATCTAAACGCCCTGTAAAGACAGGCGTTTTTCACGGTGCCGGATCCAGACTGCGATTCGTGGCTTGCCGTTTTCTTTTAGCTCCGGGCGATGGGGTCGGAGCTTTTCGTGAAAGGAGGCAGCGGTTGCTTTCGGTCAAAACCGTAGTCCCCACGTAGCCCCGTCTCTCACTAAGTGACTGAAATCACGATCCCCTGCTTCAAACTAAGATTTGAAGAAAGGGGTTGATTCTATTTTCGATCGCGACTAACCTAATCAACACTCCCAGATATGGAAAGACTGATGGGCGTCGCGGACGATCTTGGTACGACCGGCGGGGCGGACGCGTTCGAAAGGGAAGTTCGAACCGTATTCCAGGACACGCTTGGTCTGATCCACATCGCGCTCGTCACTCACTACCAGCTAGCCGAATCAGAGGCGCTCGAGCTCGAGAAGGACCTCTATGTTTGGTTCTTGAGATTCTGCTATCGCCCGGGCAACCAGTCAGCTCGAGAAGCTCGTCCTTTCCTTCTTGTCGCGTGCTGCCAGTTCGCCCGGGAATATCAAAAGTACCTTCTCGGTAGCGGCGTCCGCTCCTCGGACGAAAAGCTCCGCCGCCTCTTGGAGCGTGAGCCTTTAGACGTTGCGCGCGATTTTTCACGCAGCTTGGAGCTTCTCAGCTTCCGCAATCCCAATGAGTCATAGCGCCAAGATCCTGCCGTTTCCCCCCCGATCCTTAGCGGAGTGTCTGTCGCCTAGGGAGTGGGAGTTGCGTGCGCGCGATTTCCTCGCGATCCCGGCCGACAAGAGGACCGACGCCGATCGGGAAACCTTTCTCTGTAGCCCGGAGATCCTTCTCTCCATCTGCGCGCTGCTAAGACGAAATCGAGACCTCGCACCCACAGCCGTTTTGAGCGAAGCGGCAAGCATCTACCAATGGATCTCCCGGCCAAGTTGTGACCTTGGCTTGTTCGATGAACGTGACTATTTTCTTGGCGAGACGGCTCTGGTTGCCGGCGGAGCGTCCCGTTTGGTCGGGAAGCGGGAAGAGGCGTTTCTCTGGCTGGATCGAGCGGAGGCAGGCTTTCGGCATACGATGAATCCAGCCCCTGGCCTCGCCAATGTTGCTTACGCGCGGCTAGCGCTTCGGTTCGAAATGGGTCGCCATCAAGATGTCTTGGAGCTTACGCCGTCGCTGGAGGCCAGCTTCACGAAGCTTCACATGGAGGTAGAAGCCGCGAAGTGTCGGCTTCTTCTGGCGATGACTCTGAAGATGACCGGCGAGCACTCTGGAGCCATCGAGCTGCTTGATAGGATGCACCGAAATCCTGCGCTCTCTTCAGACCTCTTCCTCCGAGCTAAGATCCTGGCCGAGCTGGGCGATCTCCATCAACTGCAAGGCCAGTTTGGCTTAGCGATGGAGGCCTTTCAGGAAGCTTCCGAACTGCTACAAGAAAAAGAACCATCGCCTGCGCGCGCGGATTTGAAGCTTTGCGTAGGGGCGACCTATAAGGCGCTTGGATCCCTTGGCGCTGCCAAAGAGGCATACCGAGCCGCACAGCAGGAATACAGCGCCCTCGAGATGCCTGGACCGGTCGCCTATACCCGCCTCCTTATCGCCGAAACGCTCCTCGAGATGAATCATGACCGGGAAGCGGAGTGGGAGATCCTTGCCGCGCTGCCAGCGATTGACGACATCAAGATGGTCCCCGAGGGCCTTGCTGCGATGGGACTTCTTCGCGAATCGGTTCGAAGGCGCAACACGGATACTTCCGCTCTCAAGCAGTTACGAGCACAGCTCCAAGCAAGTAGATAGCCTTCACGGGGTCGGCTTTCCCCCTGTATCCTCTTGCAGGTAAAGCCAGTCTTTCTCGCGACAATATATTTACAGGGCCTTTGACTAGCGAAACTATGTCGTGAGAGGGAAAGGTGAAGAAGTCGCTTCAGGGCCTGCGATCTCCGCCCCACTCTTGGCGGATCCCGCACGCTTCGACGAGTTCTATCGGCGCTACTTCCTTCCACTCGTCCGTCGTGCCACCTGGAAGCACCGCCTTGAGAAGGAAGATGCTCGCGACGTAGTCCAAGAGGCTTTCTTGGTCGCTTTGATCAAGCTCGATCCGCAACGAAACCCGAAGGCCTGGCTCATCCAGGTCGTCGATCACCTTTCCGTCAACTTTCAGCGGAAGGTAATTCGCCGTGCGAAACTCGTTTCGAAATGGTCTCCGTCAGATGCTGGAGTAGCCGAGGGCAATCACATAGGCGACAGACCGGAGCGGTACGACGAAGAAAGTGATTTCGCTGGAGGCGACGATTAAGCCCGGCGAATCTCGGCTCCTCGAGCTGATTCCCTCGTGGGTTGCGGCGTCGCGAGGCGTAGAGCTTCAGCTCGGTGGTGGCATCACCGAAGTCATCGGAAGAGCCATCGATCTTCGCCAGGAGATTGCAGACGGCCGGCATGTACAGCTGGACTTCGAGAATCAAAGCGACACTGCCGACCTTCTGCATGCACTCAGCCGGCTACTCATGGACGCTTGTCTCGAGTCGCCCCGGTCAGCTCTTGATCAAGCGGTTTCCACCGTGGAAATCTTGAGAGCTTCTCGATGGATTGAGGACGACTTAGAAGAGCGTCAGGGGCTGCTCTGCAGCTTCGTCTTCGTGGCGTGGCGCGCGGCGAGGATTCTCGACCTCTCGAAGGACGCTCAGCGTTGGGAGTCCGAGTACAACCAGGTTTTTCGCCTCTCTCTCTCTTGGGGTGTGACCGAAGCTGCTTTGGCACTCGCAGCAGAGCAGCCGACTCAGGCAGTGATGGAAGTCGTCGCGAGCGGATCCGAAGCAATCTTCCAAGCGCTTCTCTATTTACGTGATCACGGTGAGGCGGCGCCTGAGTTCGCAGCGCAGACCGCGATTCAGCTTTCCCGCTCGATTGAAGTCGGCCGATCGAGACTGCCCCAGGACCTTCAAACCTTTCTGCTCGGAGAGTCGGCTCGGCTGGCCGGCACCTTCCTGAGGATCGTTGGGAATTTAGTAGAGGTGGAACGGTGGGCCGAACTTTCCGAGGCTTATTTCCAGAATGACAGGAACCCAAGTCCGTCGCTCGCACGAGTCGCGTTTCTGCGGATGGCCCTCGCTTATGAGCAAAGCCGTTGGGATCTTGTAGTCAGATCGGCAGGAGAGCTTGACCGTCTTTTCGCGGAGCTCGGGATGGAAGAGGATCGGATCAAGTGTCGAGTCACATGGGCAGCGTGTCTCAAACTAGCCGGCCATTTCCCTGAGGCGCTCGAGGTCTTGGCTCCCCTCCGGCTTTCAAGGACGCATATCCGGCCCAGTCTGTACGGTTGGGTATTACTTCACTCAGGTGACATCCATCAGATTTGTGGCAGGTATAAGTTGGCGCTCGAGGAGTTGATAGAAGCCGCGAACCTCTTTCAGGAGGGAAACCAGTTGACGGGTCTTTCAGACGTCAAGGGCATGATTTCATGCATCTACCGGTCGCACGGGTTAATCGACGAAGCACTCCAGTTGCTCAAAAGCGGTTGCGAGGAACACGCGCGCCTTGGCTTGGCGTCGCTGGTGGCGAACGACCGGATTCTGATTGCCGAAACATATATCGCGCTGGGACGACCACGCGACGCCGAGGTGGAAATTCGCGAGGCGATACCGGTGCTTGAAGAACAGGGGATGGAGGCCGAAGCGCTTGTGGCCGTCAATCTTTTGCGGGAGGCGATTCGGCGACAGAGGTCCGGTTCGCAGGCTCCTAAGGAGACCCGCCCCAAACCCTGATGAGACTGAGAAAATCCTCTAAATCACTCTGAAATCTTGCCTTGTTCTGATCAAACTAATCGGGGAATCCAGTCCGCCCAAAGCGGCCGAATCGGAACGAACCCAATCTCCACTTCGACCCCCGCCGCCAGCGCGAAAAGCTCTTCCCGATGTTTTAGGCGGGCTTCGCGGGAGGGCGCGGCGGGCGGCGCCGATGCCAGTCCGTGTTCTCCTGGTAAAGGCGCCCGAGGGTCAGGACGCGCGACTCGTCCAG
>WNFY01006959.1_pt1 | contig 10005 bp, 10 predicted proteins | sample 5400091 | NCBI WGS metagenome assembly WNFY01 (sample SAMN13153364, study PRJNA577476) | soil metagenome | isolation source: 60 cm soil or saprolite under grassland replicate 1 | place: USA:California | collected 2016-06-15 | reverse complement strand
CGATCAGGTCGACATCGACCGAGACCGCCGCCGACGCGGGGATCTCCGTCACCGGCTTTTTGTCCAGGAGGGTCTGGGTCGCGGCGACGAGCACCGGCCCGTCGATCCGCGTGAGCTCCTTCGCAGCGGGATCGAGGACCGTTAGGCTCGTCAGCGTGACCGGTTGCTCGACCGCGTTGACGACGAGCAGCTCGTACTCGACATGGTCCATGCCGTCGTCGCCGCGGACAACCTGGGCTTCGTGAATCGGACTAACCAAGATCGCAGTCGGCCTGCTACGTTCCTGCGGCGGATCCACCGCTTGCGCGATGGGGGCAAGCGGCAAGCAAGCCAGTAGAAGTCCGCTAAGAATTGGTGGAGTTGCATTGTTCACCCGACTAAATGGATTCATCGCTTTCCTTTCGTTTTCCCGCCTGGATTGAATTCTATTGCGAGTCCGAAATGGGGCGAAGGACGAAGCGGGGAAAAGGAATCCCGCGCCTCATTCAGATCCGTTTTGATGATGCAGGTCCATGTCTTAGACGTCTATTGGACCTTAGTCGTAAGAGTCTATGCAACCATGGTCGTGCGTTTATATGTCAACAGGTCATCAAAGTCTTGATTCGCGCATAACGATCGGTGCTGCCCAATGATGTACGCAAGATTGCAGTGAAGCTAAAAATACGAGGCATGGACCATTCCGCGCGCACGCCAGGCAACCCTGGCGGCTGGACAAGGTTTTTCACGGTCTATTCTACGGTCGAGCGAAAGTTTGCTGCAAAACAATGCAATGCTACGAAATGCAGCGCGAATCGGATTCGTTCCGTCTACCTATGAAAAACAAGCTGTGCAACGCAGCGAAAACATACGCAACTCGTTAGGCTCGAATTACAAATCAGCCGCTTTGGACCACTGAGCTATGTTGGGGCTGTGTTGCAACATGGGTCGCTACGGGCGTACGATCTTCGTTGCTGATGTCCATCCGGTCGAAACGCCTATTCACGACGGAATTCATAAGCCTGACCGTCTTGAGTGGAAAGGCGCAGTAAATTCAATTTACCGTCCTTATCCATTTGAAGCTGGGCAAATCCCTTTGTCATGTAATCCAAATCGACTATGGGCCCAAACTGGCCCGTCGCCATAAGGGTGGCCATGAAAATGTCGCCGTCCCAAGGTACAAGCTTAAGCTTAGCGCCGGTTGCCTGGGCTCGACGAGTCGAGCCTCAAACCATTCCGCATTCCGCGCGCGTGCGCGAGAGGGAGTCACTTTTCACGGTCGCTTCTACGGTCTGCGAAATTTTGGCTGAAAAACCGCGCAATTCTGCGCAACGCTATGCGAACCAGCTTGTTCTCTGGCCAGCTCTGAAAAACACGCTGCGCAACGTCCTGAAAAACTGCGCAAAAACCTCTCTTTGAATTACAAATCAGCTGCTCTGGACCAGCTGAGTTATGCCGGCGAAACGAGGCGCAGAAACGGATTACAATGTTAAACGGAAACGTCAGAAAGCCATCGTAACTTTTACAGCCGAGGTTGGCAGGCTCACTTCGGAGTCATGCCATGCGCGCTATTTGTTGAATCCAAAGCGAACGTGGGCTGCATCTCAGTGAAAACAAACAAAGGTTTTCATGATCCAGGATTTCAGGTTTGCTTTGCGGCAGCTTTTCAAGGCGCCAGGATTCACGGCGGTGGCGGTGTTGACCCTGGCGCTGGCGATCGGAGTTAACTCGGCCATTTTCGCGCTGATCAATGGCGTGGTGTTGCGGTCGCCCATTCCTTTGCGGCCTAACGAGATTGTCAATGTGTTCACAGCACGTCAAAACGCGAGCCACGATTATCGTCAGTTCTCCTACAACGAGTACCGCGAACTGCGCGAGAGCGGCGGAGATGTGTTTGTCGATGTAGCCGCAATCGAGTTCGCAGTCGCCGGCATTGGACGCGATCACGAGATGCGGCGCAGCTTCGCGTTCATCACGTCCGAAAATTATTTCTCGATGATGGGCGCGAAGCCATTTCGCGGCCGGTTTTACAACGTCGAGGAATGCAAACCGAACGCGAATCTTGCCGTAGTCGTCGCGAGCTACGGATTTTGGAAACGCAACGGTGCCCGCGCCGATTTTGTCGGCAGCACATTGCAGGTAAACGGTCAGCCTTACACGGTCATCGGCATCACTCCCGATGGATTCAGCGGCGCGAGTGTGTTGGTCGCGCCGGACATCTGGGTGCCGCTAGGAATGCGATCGCAGCTTGGCTCGGCCTTCGGCGATTCCGAAACGATGCACGACCTGCTGAACCCGAGGAATTACACGTTCAATCTGGCGGCGCGGCTGCGACCTGGTCTAACACTCGACATGGCGAAGTCGCGGCTGCCCGTAATCGCGCAGCGACTCAATGCCATTCAACCGGACGGCGCCGAAGGCGCGCGCGAGTTACAAATCCAAACGCCGTCGCGTTTCAGTCTGAGCACGCAACCAGAGGACGACGGTCCAATCACATTAGTGGCAACGTTGCTGATGGCGATGGCCGGCGCGGTGTTGCTCATCGCATGTTTGAATCTCGCGAACATGCTGCTCGCGCGCGCCACCTCGCGCTCGAAGGAGATCGCGGTGCGGCTCGCAGTCGGCGCGTCGCGTTGGCGAATTGTCAGGCAATTGCTGTGCGAGGGCCTGCTGCTCGCGGTTTGCGGCGGCATCATGGGCCTGCTTCTCAGCACGTGGTGCAACGATCTCCTGCTGCAACAGCTGGTCGGTTTGCTTTCTTCGGTGAACTTCTCTGTCATCCTGAAGTTACGACCGGACTTTGTAGTTCTGTCGGTGACGTTTTTCTTCTGCCTCATCGCGACGATGCTGTTCAGCCTCGGCCCGGCACTGAAAGCAACGAAGTCCGATCTGGTTAGCGACCTTAAAGAACAAGTAGGCGAGCCGGCCCGCATCGGCCGTTTGAGCCGCTTCTTCGCGCCGCGACACATATCGGTCATGGCGCAAATCGCGCTCTCCCTCATGCTGCTTTTCGCTGCCGGATTATTCTTCCGCGGCGCACTCAAAGCCGCCGGACTCAATCCCGGATTCGTTGCCGCGGGCGACATCATCGCCGAATTCGATTTCACCCTGGTGAAAAAAACTCCGGCCGACGCGCGTCGAACGATATTCGCGATGGTGCAACGCGCGCGCGTGCTTCCGGGCGTGACCGCGTCAGCCGCGGGTACAATGTTGCCTTACGCCGATTTCACGAGCGCGCGTCGAATCCTTCGCGCGAAAGACGCCATGCCTAACGATCCGAAAGCGCCTGACCCGAGCGCCAATGCGCTCTACACCGCGACGACGCCCGGTTACTTCGATGCGCTCGGCGTGAAGCTGCTGCGCGGCCGCGATTTCACTCAGGAGGAATGCGAGAAAAAGGATGCGCGCCGTGTTGCCATCATTGACGAAGAGATGGCGAAAAAGCTTTTTCCTCACGAAGACGCAATCGGGCAGCACATTCGTTACACGCAACCGCCGAAGGATGGCTCGCCTAACGACATGGAAATCGTAGGCGTCGTCGGCAAGCATCTTCATTCTGTCTCGGGCGACACGATCATCGCGCGATTGTTCGTGCCGCTGGCGCAGGGATATGGCGGTCAGATTTACATGCACGTGCGCCTCAACACCCAAGATCGGCATGCCGTGGTCGCCATGATGCCGACATTGCGACAAACTTTGCGCGAGTTCGATCCCGATCTGCCACTTCTGCAGATGAGGCCTTATGTCGATTTAATGGAGAAATCGCCAAACCTTTGGATCGTGAAACTCGGTGCGATGTTGTTCGGCGCGTTCGGCAGTATCGCGTTGTTGCTCGCCGTGGTCGGCGTTTACGGCGTCAAAGCTTATGCCGTTGCGTGTCGGACTCGCGAAATTGGAATCCGAATGGCATTGGGCGCACATCGGGGCGACGTGTTTGGCCTCATCATGAGACAGGGCGCCATGCAAACGGCTCTTGCCCTCGGCGTCGGTCTCCTCCTTTCACTGGCTGCAGGGCGCCTCCTAGCCAAAATTTTGGTAGTGGGCTACTTTGAATTTGTGCATGAATCATAGGCGTTATGGGTTGTAAGTTGCGGGCGATGAAATGTCCGCAGTGTGGAAACGAATGGACGCCGGACGCCAGCGAGATAGCCGCTGAGTTTGGGCGTAGAACGAGCAAAGCCAAAGCCAGAGCAGCCAAGCGTAATGCCAAGCTCGGTGGTTGGCCGAAGGGAAAGAAACGCGGCAAGCGCAAGAACAAGCTGACCGTCGTTGAGCGTGATAAAATTGCACGGCTTGTTCGCGGTCTTGACCCAAACCAGCTCGCACATCGGGTAGTCCAGATCTGTGAAAAAGTCACGCAGCAAGGGCAATCTCCTCGCTCTCTAAAAGTCCTACCAAGTCTGAAAGCTCCCAAACGCGCTCACTGAGACCAGCGGCCATTGCCGGAGTTATTCGCAAACTCGAATGGATGCGACAGAAGTTGTAATGAACGAAATGCAGAGCGCACGCGAGGCGGTGATTCTCGATCTTTTTCGAGAAGGCGTTTGTGAGGCGTGTAAACCGCCGCATTTGCATACGCATCGTGAGATTCTGGCGCTCAGCATGGCTTGTGCAGATTTCGCTTTCCGTGATTTGCCCGCTAATGATCGTGCGCTCTGTGCCAATGCACTCGCCGGGGCTATATTTGCCCTCCAGCGTGTTTTCTCCGTAAATCTTGCGGAGCATCCCGAAGTCGATTTCTTGCAGATGGAATGCGGCTTTAACGGCTATGAGGTAAGCGCGGTGTCCATCTGTTGATAACTTGACGCGGTTTTTCATCCGCTTCGCAACTGACCGCATGAACGGATAGGCGCTCTGCGCTGTGCGGTCGCCGATATACCACGCCGGAATCAGCTTCGTATCTGGGTCAATCGCTACCCACGTCCAAACGTCGCCAGCGCCAGAGCCTTTTAGATGCTGCGGAACGTTCTTCGCTTTGGCGTAACAGAAGCTCCAGATTTCGTCGCATTGAATCTGCGTGCATGGCAAATCGCGCATTATGTTGTCCGCAAAACGCTCGCACGCTTCGCCGATTTCGACGGCCAGACGGCCTACGGTTTTCTTAGCGACACCCGTTATGCGAACTGTGGCGCGTTGAGAATTGCCTTCAACGAGACAGGCAATGACGCGGGAACGATCTTCTGTAGATAAGCGGTTCACAGGTCCGCCTCCTTCTCGTATTCGCGTTCTTCGAGTAGCTCGCAGACTGGACACGGAGGATGTTCGATTGAGCAGCGATGATTGTGTAAACCATCCACTGAATCCTCTATTGCGTTGGCCTCTTTGATTCGGTCGAGTAACGCATCGTGTTGAAAATCAGAGAGCTTGTTGCTGATATAGAAACCGCGAAATGGAACCCAGCCCATTACAGCGCGAAACTTCTGGATGGTTCTGGAGCAAACCTCGCAAGGTTCATCCAGCCCCGCCAACGTGTTGATGTTAGCCAAACACGGCATGCCCTTCCGTCTCATCCCTATCTGGCAGAACTCCGCGTGTTTATTCATTGCGCCTTGATTATTGCATCCGCGATTTGTTTGCCAGGAAACGGCTTCTTATCGTTGGGCGGAGTAAACCAGTTCATTGCAGCGTGAAGCGCCGCAAGCATATCTGGCGCTGCCGCAATCAGCTTCGCGTTGTCCGGCATGCATGAATTGCAGACTATGCTTTCCTGCGTCTCGCGCCCAGACCACACCGAGCACATTGGATGTAGAGGCGAAGTTCCGCTGAGGTTAGCCATTACGAACCACGGCCCCGGCGTGTGTCCCCAAGAATTTTGCGTCCGCTCGCCAGCTAGAGTTGATTGGTTTTCGTTCATGTCCCTACAATACCCATCTGATAGCTATTGTCAAGCCGTTTAGTGAAATTTGTTGAAGATTTTTCAAAGTAGCCCACTACCAAAATTTTATATGAAGTGAGTCCGACCGATCCATTGGCGCTCGTCAGCGCAAGTTTGATGCTCGCAACTGCGGCGCTCCTCGCTTGTTTCTTCCCGGCGAGCCGTGCCACTCGCGTCAATCCGATGACGGCGCTACGTACCGAATAGAAAATCTATCCACGTAACTGCTGCGGGTTTCGATTCGGTTGCTCCTTCGTATAAAAGGGACCGAGTAATTCCGTCAGGCGCGCCTCGTAAGAATCACATATGGGGCAATCGCCACTTGGCTGGACCCATTCGGGATGTTGAACCCGCAGGTCATCGTGAATCTGTTGCAGCAACGCGGCCAACAGTCCGCTTTGCGCACGGGTCGCGTTGGATGTCGCAATGTAGGTTCTTCTGTCTCTCATAAGGCCTTAACATCGACAACCGTTTCAATGTACGCGTTGAACCCCAAAAGTGACGCTGCTGTCACTTTTCGCCGCGTAACACTTACGGCAAATTGCCCCCGCCGCGCTCCTGGGCATCTGTGGAAACACCTGTCCGCTTATTCGCGAACACGCGAAGAGGCGGAAAGAGGCCCAGCCGTCTCCAAGTTCTTGATGACTGTGCTGAGATACACCGACTCGGGATAGAACGCCTTGTATTTTGTGATCTCCGCCCGATTGAGAACCTTGAACCCGTAGCGCTCGAACATTTTCTCTCCGCGCCGGCTTTCAAACGTGACAATCTGACCGTAAACACGTTTCTCACCGGAGCGATACAAATAGCTGAGATACGCGCTCATGAGCGCGCGGGTTGTCGACACTTTGCGCGCATCTGGCAACAGATTGACGTGGAAATGCGGCGTGCGCCGCGGTGCTGCAGGGACTTCGCGCCAGCCATGCACAAGAAGCCACCGAATAAACCGGCGCGACCGCGCTTTATAGCGGAAATAGCGCGTTAGCGCACGAAAAAAGAGCCAGACGTTTTGGTAAAGCGCGTAGAGTTGGTTTCGCAGCGGCTTGCGTGAGCCGAGCAGATAACCGCGAATTTCGCCCTCCATCTCCAGGAGAAAACACGATTCGGGTTCGTGATCGGTATAATAGGTGGTGAGAAAATCTGCGAACAATTCTCGATCCTCGTACACCGGGTCAATCGGATCGCCAAGGAAGCCGGTGTCGCAGCAGAGCTTTCGGACGGCCTCGCGGTCCGATCTGCGATAGCCACGAATGAGGAACGGCTGGTGATTGTCGTTCGCCATTTAAGATTGCCGGTAGTTTGCGCGAACCTCGCGATAAATGCAAAACAGTTCGTCAAACACCCGCTCCCAGCTATAGAGGCGGCGCGCTTTCTTTGCCGCATTCCTGCCGAGAATTAACAATTTTTTTGTCGCGCAACCCGCAATTGCGTGGGCCAGCGCGTCCGCGCTGTTCTCGCGCGCCCACGATTTCTGGTCATGGCAAATGATCTTGTCCATGCAGCTGCCCCGGATTCCCACTACCGGCGTCCCGCACGCCTGACTCTCCAACGCCGCCAGTCCAAATGTTTCCTGGACACTGGGATGAACGAAGAGATCGGCGGCGCGATAGTAGCGGGCGAGCTCGCGCAGATCGGCGCAATAACGAACCCACGAAACGTTTTTAGTTCGCGCCTGGAGTTTCCGGAGCTGAGTTCGTTCGGGTCCATCGCCAATAACGAGCAATTGGAACTCATTCGGACGGCGCTGCTGCAGAAGTTTGAACGCCGCAAACAGAGCTGCCATGTTCTTTTCTTTGGCAAGACGGCCGACATAAAGAAGGAGTTTTTTTTGGGAATTGAGACCAAGCGAGCGGCGTATAGTGTCCTTCTCTGATGAGTCGGGACGAAAAATATCAGGGTTAACACCGAGACTGACGACCCGCACGTTGCGCACGCCCCAATCGCGTAGCACGCTCGCCAGCCGTTCTGATGCTACCAACGTTGCGGCGTGCTCATTGTAAAGTTTGCGCACGTAAACCCGGGAAAGCTTCATCACGCGGCGCGTCGCGATTTTCCCGAGGATTTTGGCGCTGTTGCGCAGATATGCTTCCGGAAAATGCGAATGATAAAATCCGATCACGGGTGCGCGCAATGCACGACCAAGCTTCACCGCTTTCCAGCCGAGTTGGTAAGGATCGGCGGACTCAATCAGGTCGGGCCGTTCCTCTTCCAAAATTTCGTCAACCGCGCGCAAATTCAGCAACGCGCGATATTGCCCCGCGCGCGACACAAGAGGCGAACGAATCGTGTAGACTCGCGACACGCCGTTCGTTGTCACCTCGTCTCTTCGCCCTGGGACGATAAGAATATGCTTGTCATCAAGTGAGTACTTCCTGATGTAGGCAATTTTCTCGTGAACGTACCGTTTCACGCCCCCGCTTAGCGGCGAATAAAACTGAGTCAGGTCGCAGATTTTCATTGGATTGCCAATTTTCGATTGCCGAATGCCGATTTTCGCGAAGCAGCCATGATCGCGACAAGTTCCCCAGCCTCGCGCAGCAGGGGACGAGTCCTCGTCTCAGTGAGCAATGCAGAATCTATGATCAATTCTAGCCAAAAAGTAGTTTCGTCTGCTTCCTCTTCTACGACTCCAATCTTGGCAATGAATTCAGCGCGCGACCGCGCCCGGCGTGCTGCTCGATAATTCGCGGCCACTGAAGTTGCACTTCGAATAATCTGATTTGCTACGGCGCGCCCTTGAATTGTCCGAGGCAGCGAATCGACCAGTTTCATTACACGTGCAAACTGCTTTGTTCGTGCCTTTAAGTCCGCGGTGCGAACGACTGTCTTTGATTCGGCAATCGGCATTCGGCAATCTCAAATCAAGAATCGAGCTCGCTCAGGTACTTCTGCGCGTCCATTGCCGCCGCACAGCCGGACCCCGCTGCGGTCACCGCTTGCTTGTAAACGCGATCTGCGACGTCGCCCGCCACAAATACGCCGGGATGTTTGCTCTCCACCAAGTTTTTCGTGACCAAGTAGCCGTCCGAATCCATGTCGAGTTTGCTTCGATACGGTTGACTGTTTGGATCGTGACCAATGGCCACGAAAACACACGCCACCGCGAGCTCGCGCTCTTCGCCTGTCTTCACGTCGCGCAGGCGCACGGCCTGCATCTCCCCCTTTTCGTCAGGTATATATTGCGTCACGACCGTGTTCCAGATCGGCTCGATCTTCTTGTTGGCAAGCACGCGCTCTTGCATAATGACGGAAGCGCGCATTTTATCGCGGCGATGAATCAGATAGACCTTTGAAGCGAACCGGGTGAGAAACAACGATTCCTCCGCCGCGGAATCGCCGCCGCCAACGACGCAGACCGGCACATTTTTGTAAAATGCGCCGTCGCATGTTGCGCACGAAGTCAGTCCGTGGCCGATCAACTTCTCTTCATTTTCCAAACCGAGGTACCGGGCTGACGCTCCGCTGGCGATAATCAGCGCTTGGGTCTCGAGCCATTCATCATCGGCTTTGATCCGGACATGCTTGTTACTTCCATCAAAATCGGTCACCTCAGCGTAGGAGAAACGGGCACCGAATTTTTCGGCCTGCCTGTGCATGTTGAGGATGAGCTCCGGTCCGTCGATTCCATCGGGAAAGCCGGGATAATTTTCCACCAATGTCGTAGTTGAGAGTTGTCCGCCAGGCTGCCGACCTTCGAGCACCAGGGGGCCCAAATTTGCGCGCGCGGCGTAAATCGCCGCCGTCAATCCGGCGCAACCACTTCCGATGATAATCACCTTCTCCATCGATAAAACTTAGCACACCCGCGCAAGTTGGAACATGGGCTTACAGCCTTTGCGCCCTGCGGATTTGCAACCGGTTGAACATCCAACCTCGATTCGTCAACGCGAGAGAAACAGGCAGCATGCCTGTTTGGCGCACAGACAAAATGTCTATGTTCCAAGCAGTAAAGCGTGCACCTCACGCCGTGACGTGCACACTGATGTTATGAAGCCCAGCGGTGCCAGAGAATGGACCGCGATCCTCTTCCCATTCCTGCACGTCGCCTTCGCCGTCGCTGGCACGAACGACGAGCATGTAATCACCCGCCGCGGGCGGCATCCACTGTGCTCTCCAAAGTGACCACGCCAAATCGCCGCCAGCGTAGTAAATTT
>WNFY01006958.1_pt1 | contig 10005 bp, 10 predicted proteins | sample 5400091 | NCBI WGS metagenome assembly WNFY01 (sample SAMN13153364, study PRJNA577476) | soil metagenome | isolation source: 60 cm soil or saprolite under grassland replicate 1 | place: USA:California | collected 2016-06-15 | reverse complement strand
GGCCACAGGCGTGCACAACGCCAGCGAAGACGGCGAACAGCCAGCACCCCAGGGTAATCGAGGCCAAAACGTGTCGCTGACGTGTGCCGAGGAGAGCCATCAAGTCTCTTTTTGTACCGTTTCTACTCTACCAATCGGCCAGGCTGGCGACTTGACCCAAGTCAATCGAACGGTGCGCGCACAGGTCAGGTCGGGGCACCAGTGGATGGCCAAACCTGCCGTTACGGAACGACCTGAACCTGTGTCACGGTTACGGCCCCGCTAAACCGGTCAGCGTTGACGCCCGTGTTTGTCCTGACACCTTGCAGGACACGTGGTTTCTCGCCGTGTCGCAGCTCATCAACAACACGACGCTGCTCGCGATCATCCTCTCCGGCGCGGCGCTGGTGCGCGAGCGCGAGCGCGGGACGATGGAGCACCTGCTGGTGCTGCCCCTGACGCCGGCCGACATCATGCTGGCGAAGGTCTGGTCTAATGCCGTGGTGATCGTCGCGGCATCGACGCTGTCGCTCGAGATCATCATCAAGCGCGTGCTCGAAGTCCCGCTCACCGGCTCGGTGCCACTGTTCATGGCCGGGACGATGATCTATATGTTCTCGATGACGGCGCTGGGCATCTTCCTCGCCACGCTGGCGCGCTCGATGCCCCAGTTCGGGCTGCTGGCGTTTCCGGTGTTCATCGTGCTCAATCTGCTCTCGGGGGGTTCGACGCCGCTCGATAGCATGCCGCGCTGGCTGCAGCAGGCGATGCAGTTCTCGCCGACCACGCACTACGTGAACCTGGCGATGTCGGTCCTCTACCGCGACGCCGAGTTCGGGTCCGTCTGGCGCGACTTCGCGGCGGTAATCGCCATCGGCGTGGTGTTCTTCGTCGCCGCGCTCGCGCGGTTTCGCCGGACAGTCAGTGCGATCCAGAGTTGAGCGGCGCGCACTGCGCCGGGCCGGTACCGAAATGCCGTGGCATTCACCCACCATGGCGTCCGCCGACCCGGTCCGGACTGTGAAGTCCCAAGACTAAGGTGACATTCTGGCTCACTTCTCAACCCAGGAGTAGAGAGCCCATGACTAAGACCGAACAGAACCGAGTACTAGCTTGGCGGCTGAAGATACTGCGCGAGGCTAGCGCTGCGCCCCGGAACGTTGCCCGGACCTGCCGTCATTTCGGCCTATCACGCAAAGCGTTCTATAAGTGGAAGGCTCGATACGAGGCTCACGGCGAGGCAGGGTTGTGTGACCGGCCGCGCGCCCCGCATCGATCCCCACGGGCCACCCCGCGCGAGGTCGTCTCCAAGATTCTTTATCTGCGCCAGCGCTATCACTTTGGGCCAGGAAGGATCGCAGACTATCTGCAGCGGTTTCACCAATTGAAGCTGGCACGCTCCTCAGTCCACCGCATTCTGATTCGACACGGACTAAACCTACTGCCGGCCAATCAGAAGCGTCGCCCAGCTGGGCGAGCGTGGCGGCGCTATGAGAAGCCACAGCCCGGACACCGCCTGCAATTGGACGTAAAGTTCCTCGAACGGATCGCAGGAACGGGAAAGCGCTTATATCAGTTCACCGCCATCGACGACTGCACCCGCATTCGGGTGCTTAAGGTCTACGACGCGTGCAACCAAACTTCAGCGATTCGTTTTGTAGATGAGGTCATCCGACGCCTGCCCTTTCGCGTGCTGGTCATCCAGACGGATAACGGCGCCGAGTTCCAGTCCCGCTTCCACTGGCATCTCGAAGCACGCGACATCCGCCATGTCTATATCCGACCTAAGACACCGCACTTAAATGGCAAAGTCGAACGGTCACACCGCGTCGATGAACAGGAGTTTTATCAGCTCCTGGATAAAGACGGCATTGCCGACGATATCCACCTATTCAATGACAAGCTTCGCGAGTGGGAGGACTACTACAATTACAATCGACCGCACGGAGCCCTCGATGGGCAGACCCCCTACGAGCGGCTCTTGGCAAAAACCGCCGCCAGTGTGTCACCTGCGTCTTGAGACCTTACAAATGTGGAATGGCTCCCCGACCAGGGCTCGAACCTGGGACCTGCGGATTAACAGTCCGTCCGCTCATCGCTCGGAAAGCCGCGCCAGCTAACGATTCCAGCCAAAACGCCCGGTAATATTTTCGGCTGATTTGCCGAGTTTTCCCCTCTGAAGGATTAAGACCGCGTCGCAATATTACCGGGTTCGGCGCGCCGAAACAGACCCCATTCGCGAACGTGCGAATCCCTGGTTCGTAGCTTGCTGTTCAAGGGCGTAAGTCATTGCAATTAGGTTGTTTTTTTGCGGTCAGGTCCGTTGCAAACTGCATGACCGTGCACAACAGTGCATAACTCACTTCGGCAAAAGTCCGGCAAGCGCCCTGCCCCGGGCGCCATTCAGGCTGCCTCCTTCTTGGCGGCGCGTTTGATCTTGATCTCTATCTCTTTGCCGAGTGCACGCGCTGCTTTGATCAGCGTATCCAACTGAACAGAAACGTTGCTTGGATCCAATACCCGGTCGAGCTGCGAGCGGCTGGTCGCCATCTTCTTTGCCATGTCCAGCTTCGTCAGCTTCGCGGCCTGCATGCTTTCCTGCAGTTGTTCAACGAGAGCACGTTTAAGTGCCCTCGCCTGGACTTCTTCGAAGATGCCTTCCTCTTTCAGGAAGTCATCAAACCTGGAACCCGTGCGTGGATTACGTTTCGCCACGTTGCCACTCCTTGAAGCGTTTCTCCGCCAACTTGATATCGTCATTCGGTGTCTGTTGTGTCTTCTTGATGAACCCATGAGGCAGCACCATCCGCCGGTCCTCGACCAAGAAGAGCGTACGCGCGATACGATTGGCCAACGACGTCCGAACCTCCCAGACGGCACCTCGCAAATGATCGACGCGTGGTTTGCCGATTGGGCACTTGAACTGAACGTAAGCAATGACCTCGCCGATCGCCTTGCGCTCATCCTTCGGAAGACTCTTTAGCCACTCGCGAACTGGCTCGCTGCCGCTCTCCAATCGCAAGAAGACGGCATTGAGCCGTTGCGGATTCGGCATTGGGGCAGCGTACCGTATGCGGTACAGATGTCAATACCCCCTCCCGATTTACGGGCGCCGGCGGCTTGATGGAATGCTCAACTTCTACGACCGCGAAGCGGCGTGATGTCATCGCTCGAGTTTTTGGAAAGAAGGGCCGCCTCGTGAACACCGGCGATGACGTGTGCGAGACCGTAAGCGCGCTGCGGCGCGACCCGCGAAAGCGCGTATGCTAGTGGTCTCGGTCCCTGGGAGAATAGTGTGGTTCTGTGCCCCATCGCGCTCGCCGTCGGCTGTAAGAAATGCCCCGCGTTCCGCGTATGCCCGGTGAAGACCGTCATCGGCGATTACCGGCCGGACGCACACCCGCCACGAGACGCGGCTAGCAAGCCCACCCGCAAACGGCAGAAGTAGCGCTCCCGCCCAGCGGCCGTGCCTGCGCGCGGTCGCGCGTGCGGCGGCGCGTTCCTATGCGATGCGCTTTCGGACGCGACTGTTGCGCGCTATCTCGCGTTCATCGCGCGCATGGTCACGGGCGGTTTAGCGCTTCACCGGTTCAAAGTCTTACGGCCATGCGCGATCGAACGGGCTAGCTGTGAGGAAGCACGCGCCGCAATTGCCCGGCAAGGATCCGTCGGACGCTTAGCGGGAACGACGCCTCTTCGATGCCACGACGGCTTTTGCCTTCTTGGCTACGGTCGATCGCCGAACCGTCGGGCGCGCGGACAGCGAGATACCCTCGATACTCGCCTTCTGATAGAGGGCGACCACCGAGCGGCCGATTTTCTTAGCAATCGTCTTACCCGTGGCACCCGTCTTCACTAAACGCCGGATTGCAGCGAAATCCTTCGTCGTCCAGACTGCGCCTTGATTGCTGGGTGCTTTCTTGCGGGCCATCGGCTTGTCTCCTCGTAAGTGTCGGGACGTTTCGACGCGCTGCCAGGCGACGTTCGGGTGAACTCAATTGGCTGTCCCATTACCACCCGACGCAAAATACAATGATCTCGGAATCGAATTGTCGCTTGAGGTAAATCGCATCGCGGGATTGCGGCTCGGTCATCGGGCGGTCCATTGGCAAGAGGTGAGTTTACCCGGTCACCGCAGATGCACTGAAACCTTGCTTTCCGTATTTGCACCAGAACCCGTTGCCGTTAACTTGACAATCCTTTTGCGAGCGGTACCGATCAGCCTTCGCCTTCGAAGAAGCTCCTCAGCTTCTCGGAGCGCGACGGATGCCGCAGCTTGCGCAGCGCCTTGGCTTCGATCTGGCGGATACGTTCGCGTGTGACGTCGAACTGCTTGCCGACCTCTTCGAGCGTATGGTCGGTGTTCATTTCGATGCCGAAGCGCATGCGTAGGACTTTGGCCTCGCGCGGCGTCAGCGTGTCATCCAAAACGTCCTTGCACACGTCGCGCAAGGACGCACTGACCGCGGCATCGATCGGAGCGACCGTGCTCGCATCCTCGATGAAGTCGCCGAGGTGCAAGTCGTCTTCGTCACCGATGCGCGTTTCCATCGAGATCGGCACTTTGGAGATCTTGAGGATCATCCGGATCTTCTCTTCGGGCATGTCCATCTTCTCGGCGAGCAGCACCGGATCGGGCTCCTGCCCGGTCTCCTGCAGGATCTGCCGCGAGATCCGGTTCATCTTGTTGATCGACTCGATCATGTGCACCGGAATGCGGATGGTGCGCGCCTGGTCGGCGATCGAGCGCGAGACCGCCTGCCGGATCCACCATGTGGCGTAGGTCGAGAACTTGTAGCCGCGGCGGTATTCGAACTTGTCGACCGCCCTCATGAGGCCAATATTGCCCTCCTGGATCAGGTCGAGGAACTCCAGGCCGCGGTTAGTGTACTTCTTGGCGATCGAGATCACGAGGCGCAGGTTCGCTTCCGTCATCTCGCGCTTCGCCTTGCGTGCCTTGGCCTCGCCCGCGGACATCTGCTTGTTGATTTCCTTCAGGTCCTTCAGCGGAATCATCACACGCTTCTGCAAGTCCCGCAGTTTGTGCTGCTGCTCGACGATCGCCTGCCGATCGCGCGTCAGCGCCTCGCTGTACGGCTGCTTGGCGGCGATTTCGCGGTCGATCCAGCGCAACGACGTCTCATGCTTTGGAAACTTCTTGATGAAGTCGGCACGCGGCATGCCGCCCTTGTTGACGACCAAATCCTGGATCTTGCGCTCGATCTGGCGGATGTTGACCACCTCGCAGCGCACGCTGTAGCATAACCGCTCGACCTGCCGCGCGGCAAAGCGGATCTGCATGAGCTCGGCGGAGATCTTCTTCTGCAAATCGAGGTACTTCTTCGCCTTGTGGCCGTCCTTCTGCAGCACCGCGAGCATGCGCGTGTACAGCCTGCGGATCGCCGCGAAGCGTGCCAGCGCCGCGACCTTCAGCCGCTCGAGGCTCTCGGCGGCGATCGCGCCGCTGTCGTCCTCGCTCTCTTTGCGTTCGTCGATGTCGTCGTCGTCGATCGCTTCGAGCTGCTCGTTGAAGTCCATCAGCCCATCGACAACGTCGTCGATCTTGAGCTCGTCGCGCTAATCCTGGTGGCCAGCTCGAGGATCTGCGCAATCGTCATCGGGCACGCCGAGATTGCCATGATCATGTGCTTCAGGCCTTCCTCGATCCGCTTGGCGATCTCGATCTCGCCCTCGCGGGTGAGGAGCTCGACCGTGCCCATCTTGCGCATGTAAATGCGCACCGGGTCGGTGGTGCGGCCGAATTCCGAGTCAAGCGTAAACGCTGCCGCCTCGGCGGCCTCCTCGTCAACGTCGTCGGCGGTCGTGGTCGGCGCCGCCTCCGACAGCAGCAGCGTCTCGGCGTCGGGCGCCTCGTCGTAAACCTGGATCCCCATGTCGTTGATCATGGAGATGATGCCTTCGATCTGTTCGGCGTCGAGAATGTCGTCGGGCAGGTGGTCGTTGATCTCGGCGTAGGTGAGGTAACTTCGCTCCTTGCCGAGCACGATCAGGTTCTTAAGCCGTGTCTTGCGCGCCTCGGCCTCGGCCGGAGTCAACTCAAGCTTGCGCAGCTCGACGCCGTTCTTGCCGCTGCGCGCCTTGCCTTTGGCATGCGCCTTTTCCGTGCGCTTGACGGAAAGCCTCGCGGCGATTTCGCCGGCGCCGGTCTTCACAACCTGCCCAGCAACCGGCGCGGGCGCTTTGCCGGACGGGGCTTGCGGTTTTGCGGCACGCTTCACGTTCGCCTTTGGCAGCGGCTTGGCCGGCACCTTGGCCAGGACCTTCTTCGCGACCGGCTCGGGCGCCTTGGCCTTTGCAAGCGTTCTGGGCGTGCGCTTAATCGCCGGTTTCTTCATCGACCGGGACGACGCCGTACGCGCCGTTGGCTTCACCACCGGCGTTCTCGCGGGGCGGATAGTCTTTACGGGGCGCTTCGCCGGTTTGCCCGTAGCCCTCTTCGCGCTATGGGCAGCCTTTGGCCCCCGCTTCCGGGCCGGCTTGGCGCAGCCGGAGGCCATGACCTTCGTGGCGCCCTTGGCTTTGGGGTTCGCGAACTTGACCGGCTGGGAGAGTTTTTTCGCCATTGTTGTGAACGATCACGGAATATTGACCAGTTTGCGGCGGTAATGATCAGCGCCAACAGACCAGGTGTCAGTGTCGCACCATCCGTGAATCTCGGTGCCACGGACCTGGTCTCTCGTAGGTGATCAAACCTGGTCAAATGGGCTTGACCGTCCACAAGCGGGGCTTCGATTCATCCTGAAGGATTGGCACGAGTGAGCGACGCACGCCCGTTCCCGTTCCGATCAGTTCAGGCGCGCAACCCACGTTCCACGCAGTACCCGCACAGGATCTTCCGGCATCACAAACGCAAAGCCCCGCGATCATCGTGGGGCTGTGCAGGATCGCCACATCGCTGTGGCCTCATTTCGTCGCGTCACCGCAACGTGTGCCGGTGTATCGTTACCGGCGGCGGGGTCGAGCTGTAGTGATTTTCATCTATATAGCACCTCCCGCGTGAAAGATTGCTGCAACATGGGCCACATCTCGCGGTCGCGCACTCCGGAGAATGCCCGGTTTCGTGGTAGGCGAGGCTCCGCCGCCGGGAGGTGCTCGTTCATTGTTCATGGATCAACTCCATCAATCTGATGGGGAAGGCTCCGAGCTTCGTGTCTATCGTGCGCCGGTGCCGGGGCTTGGCAGTAACGACGACCTGCAGCGTGATTCCGAGGGCGAGGATGATAGGTGCTCCAAAGACTAAGAACGTCTGCCAATCACTGGGGTTGGCAACCATCATTGCAAAGGCGGGAACCACGATTGAGAGGCCGACAAAAAGGCCAGCGATGAAACTGCCTGCTTGCCGAAATCTTGCCAGGGGGTTCTTCATGATTCACTCTGATCCTGATTGTGATGGCCGCGAGCCCAAGGCTTCAGTGCGATAGTGCAGCGGATCTCTGAGATTCTGCAATTCCCGGTAATAGTAGAGCGGCGTAGGCCGCTTTCCATTGAATCTCAACCGTTTTAAAAATTCGACTTCCTCCTGAGTCACATTACCGCTGAGTGAAGCATCCTGCAGGAATCCGTTGAGCCCCGGCTCGCCCCCGAAAGGTTGGTCGGGTTCCGTTTCAACAAACTCAAATCGCTTCGAGTGCCTTGGGGCCAATCTTCGGTTAAGCACAATTTGCATAGCGAAGCTCGACAGGTCGATATCCCAGGAGTCGATCAGCGGATCCAGGAAGGAAACGCAGTTCTCCAATGACACATGGAAGACGTCTGTGTCCAGAAACTCTAGGATCATGACCCGCATCTGCTTATAGCTTCGGCCACTGAGTCGAGTCACCGAGTGGACCCACTTTTCACTTTTCAATTCCTCTCGGGCGACTTGCTTGCTCACGTCCAGAAGTTTTTGTGTGACGAGGCGTTCGAGTTCACCGAAGGGCTGCTTCTCAAAGATCGCTCGGATCTGTTGCTGTTTTCCCGGTGCGCACTTGCTGAGCACCAACTCCCGAACCTCATGAAGCAAAGGCGCTGGCGGGTCCTCGAAGTTTCTCTTCAACGCTTCCCTGCGCTGGAGCTGAGCCAGCTTCGCGAGCTTACCGCTCGACAGCTTGAGAAACTTGCCCATCTTCTCGTAGATGTCTGTTCGATCGGGCGCAGGGGGCAATTTCTTCCGAGTCAGAAGCTGGGAAATATACGACTCCGTAACTTCAGCGGCAGCCGCCAAGTCCTTCTGCTCGAACCCCAATTGTTCCAGCCGTTGCTTGATGACTAAACAAACATCCACCAGATGCCTCCGTAATTAACCGCTACAAATTAAGCAATGTAGATATTCGCAGATAGTGCTTGACAGGTCAAGTGAATTCACCTACCATTGTTAATGGACTGAGGGAGTCTTCCAGTCTCATTAACCAGAGATGGTTATCTGCAATACCCTCTTGGCCATGACAACCAAGGAAATCTATATGTATGCACGTCGCGTATCTATGAAGTTGAAGCCCAACAGCACGCTCGAGTTTACCCAGCGGCTGGAAAAGGACGTCATCCCTCTGCTTCGAAAACAAAGTGGGTTTCGGGATGAAATCACGTTCGTTGTCCCGGGTGGAACCGAGGCTTTCGGTCTGAGCTTGTGGGACACCAAGCAAAACGCCGACAACTACAATCGCGGGGGTTACGCAGAAGTGACCAAGATCCTGGCGAAGGTGATTGACGGAACTCCTAAGCTCGAAACCTACGAGGTTGCCAACTCCACTTTCCACAAGATCGCTGCTGCTGCTGTGACGGCCTAAAAGCAGTAGGTATTTTGATTCGGCAGGAGGGGGAGAAACAACTCTAACGATGACAAACGTGGCGATTGCCACTTGCTTTATCTCTAGGCAGTGGCCCGACTCTCATCCGGGCCATTTGTTTTTCTGGGAGGGCCCAAAACTGTAAGCAGCAGTTTGGGGCCCGGCCCGTAGCATGACTATTCAAAAGGAAGGCATTATGCAAAACCTTATCTCTTACGATCCAAGGACTGAAACCGGTCTTGACGAATTGTTCCGCGGTTTCTTCAAGCCCGTGCGCGTGGAAGGCGCACCCACCCCGGTAGTGATCAAGATGGATGCGACCGAAACCGAGAACGGTTACCTGATTCACGCCGAAATGCCGGGCGTGAAGAAGGAAGACATCGACGTCGCGATCGAGGGCAACCAGGTCACTATCACGGCCGAAGTGAAGCAGGAATGGGCAAAGAAAGACGGCGACAGGATGCTGCGCAACGAGCGGTATTTCGGCAACATCTATCGCAGCTTTACGCTGCCGGCGGAGCTGGACGAGTCGGCATGCGAGGCCAAATACGACAACGGTGTTCTCGAACTGAAGCTGGTCAAGCAGGCCGCGGTGGCGGGGAAGAGGCTGGCTATCCAATAACCAACAGCACACTGAAGGGATCACGTTCTTCCGACAGTGGCAAATTGCCGTACAGCCGCCTTCGCGTGGCCGGCAGTTGCGACGTCGGGGTAGCGGGGCTGTCAGAATTGTCGGCGCGCATTGATCCCGGCTCGTCAGCGTCTTCAGCTGTGTCGAGAGCCCCGGTTGTGTGAGCGGGGCTCTTTCCTTTCCGCGGCCTGCGGTCGCGCCTCGGCATTCATCCCCGGGACACTGTGTATATCCAAGTTTCCTTGACCCCGTTTTCCACCCTCCGCTGACCCCGCTGCGCGCCGGTCGGCGGCACTTGGTACGGACCTCACGTTACTCACGTATGAGTCAGAGCGATCAGTTGCCGTACAGGTCGTCGCTCCAATGCCGCAATATTAGTTGTTGCCGTACTTCGTTTCGTGGGTCGCAAAAAACCGAAGCATTTCCGCCGACGCATCCGGGCCCTTGGGGTCGGTATACGAAGCGGCAGGATCGCCCCCGAACCAGGCATGGCCCGCGCCGTGCACCAACCACCGCTCGGCGAGGACACGACCCTGCGGGTCTAGCAGCATCGTCCGAGTATAGGAATAGCCACCGGGAACGACGCCCCGCTCCACCTGCTTGTCGTTG
>WNFY01011654.1_pt1 | contig 10008 bp, 6 predicted proteins | sample 5400091 | NCBI WGS metagenome assembly WNFY01 (sample SAMN13153364, study PRJNA577476) | soil metagenome | isolation source: 60 cm soil or saprolite under grassland replicate 1 | place: USA:California | collected 2016-06-15 | reverse complement strand
TGCGTGAATGGTGCGAGCCGGGTGAGTTGGTGCACGAAGCAGTTGCGCTCGCCGGATTAAACGAACAGTCCGTTAAAGTCACCATCGCAAAAAATTTGCCCATGATTTCCGTGGACGCGCACCTCATCGAACAAGCGTTGGGCGCTTTGCTCTCGAATGCGGCGGCCCACGGAATGAGCGATCAGCCGATTGAAGTGAGTGCGGCACGCGATGACTCCATGCTCGTTTTTTCCGTCGTCGATCACGGCCCGGGTCTCGCGCCCGGAGAAGAAAATAAAGTCTTCGAAAAATTCTATCGCGGTCCCGGCACGCCTGCCGGCGGGCTTGGCCTTGGTCTCTCGATCGCACGCCAATTAGTTGAAGCGCATGCCGGCCAGATAGTCGCGCAAAATCGAGAACACACTCCTGGCTCACGTTTTTCGATCCGGATCCCGATCGGTGAGTCGATGCGGCTTCCGTCCGAGGCGACCGCATGAAACCGGTTGCGTTGATTGTCGATGATGAAGTGCAGATTCGACGGCTTTTGCGAGTTGTCCTTGAGGCTGAGGACTACCAAGTCCACGAAGCCGAAACGGGCCAGCAAGGCTTGACGGAAACCGCCAGCCGGCGCCCTGACATTATTCTTCTCGATCTTGGCCTGCCCGATCTCGATGGGCTCGAGGTTTTAAAACGCCTCCGGGAATGGAGCGAAGCGCCGGTGCTTGTTCTTTCCGTGCGCGATGACGAAGCGGGCAAAGTCGCCGCGCTCGATGCCGGCGCGGAAGATTATGTCACCAAACCGTTCAGCACGCCGGAATTGCTCGCACGTCTGCGCACGGCGCAACGCAAAACGCGACCCGAAGAAGAGGTTTCCGTTTTCAAGAGCGGCGATCTGATTGTCGATCTTACGGCTCGAGTGGTGACACGCGGCGGTCACCATATAAAGCTCACCGCCACCGAATATGCGCTGCTCCGATTATTCGTTAGGCATCCTGGTCGCGTCCTCACGCATCGTCATATCCTTCGTGAAATCTGGGGCCCGAAATCTGAAGAGCACCGCCAATATCTCCGCGTTTACATCACCCACCTGCGCCAGAAGATTGAAAGGGACCCTGCCAGTCCGATTCTCATTAAGACCGAGCCAGGTATCGGGTACCGCCTCGTCGCCAATGAGGCGGCTTGAATGCGCAGGCAGCGAGTGGCTCACTTGACTGCGGCATTTCCTAGTCAGAAGATTTCGCCAGTTCTTTGTTTCGCTTAATGGATCGGCGAGTGGCCGGTCCAACGGGGGAACCAAATTCCGTCCGCGAATGCGGTGCGGATCGGGGCGAACGATGCGCGGCATCGAGAGCATTTAATGGCTCTAACCCGACAGCTAACCTCGTCAGCATCATTAAAGGGCAATGGATGTCGTGAAATCCGGCTCCTGAAGGAAGGCGCCTTGTCGCGCGAGGCCGTCTCGTTTGAGTCGAATCAATTGATACCAACAGACGTTAAGCGACCGCGCAATGTGGATTGGAAACGCGCGGCTGCGATTTTGTACGGCGACTGGGGCACCAGCAAGGCCTACGTCATCGGTCTCGCTTTCGCGGTCGCAGGTTATGCCTCCTTCTGCCTTATCGCCGCGATGTGTGTGCTGACCGCGCTGGTCGGCATCAACTACATGATCATTTGCCGGCTTTATCCGGACGGCGGCGGCGTTTACGCGAGCGTGCGTCATCGCTCCGAAGTGATCTCCATCGTCGGCGCCTTTCTTCTCATCGCCGATTATTTGGTAACCGCGGCCATCAGCGCGCTTTCCGCCTTCGCCTATCTAGGCGTGCCGCATCCTGAAAAATTCGCCGCCGCGGCCATCCTCATTATCGGGGTGCTCAACCTGCTCGGACCGAAACACACCGGCGGCCTCGCTTTTTTGATTTCTGTGCCGACTGCCATCGTCGTCGTTGTTCTCGGGCTTTTCAGTCTGCCGCACATGGGGGAAGCGATTGGACATTTACAACCGTTGCACGGCGGCTTCTGGCAAGAGTGGGCCGGCTTTGTCGGAATCGTCCTCGCGCTTTCCGGTGTCGACGCCATCGCCAACGCCACTGGCGTGATGCGGCTCGATCCCGGCAGCACCGATGCGCAACCATCCGTGCGCAAAACTTCCACGCCCGCGATTTTGTGGGTCATGATCGAAGTGTGCGTCTTCACCGCATTGCTCGGTCTCGCCATGCATGCGCTCGGCGGATTGCAGATCCTCAACGGCGACGTGAACGCACCCGGCGCACAAGGCGTGCGCGACTACATGTTGCGTTACATGGGGGAAATTTTTGTCGGCGGCGCGCTTGGCCCCGCGCTCGGTCACGCCTTCGGGTTCATCGTCAGCATCGTCTTCGCCTTGTTGCTGCTCTCCGCTGTCAACACCGCGATTGTCGATCTTATCATGATCCAATTTCTCATGTCGCGTGATCGTGAGCTTCCAGCCATTTTCCAGCGCCTCAACAAATGGGGCGTGCCCAGCGCGGGCATGTTGCTTGCCACCATCGTTCCGATGTCGCTGGTGATTCTCGTTAAAGACATGGCCGGCCTGGCCGATCTTTACGCCGTCGGCGTCGTCGGCGCGATCAAACCTTGGGAACGCACGCTCATGTTCGCGACGTTCATTGTCATGGCGGCAATCGAAATGTCGTTGCTCATCGATAAACCGAACGCGCGCTACTTCGCGGTCACGATCCTTGCTGTCGGTTTGATTCTGCGCGGCCTCGCCCAGGAAAGGCGAATGAGAAAGGAAGTTGCGCCGCCGCGCGTCTCCGCCGCGTTACCGATGCAAGTCTCGCCGGCCGCAGCCGGGCCAGCGTCAGATTTCACAAGCGCGGAATCAATTCTCTGCGCCATCCGTGGCACCGGACGCACGCTCGACTTTGCATTGAAGGAAGCACGCGAGACCGGCCGCAGGTTGTACCTACTTTTTGTGCGCGAGCAGCCGTTCATGACCGAGCAGGACACGAAACGCAAGTGGCCAGACGATCCTGAGGCCAGTACAATCTTTGCCGAAGCGAAACAAAAGGCTGTCGATCATCCCCCTCTGTTTTGTTACGCCGTTAGTCCGTCGGCCGCGGAAACAATTGTCGACGTCGCCGCCACCCTCGGCGCCTCCCGTGTGATTCTCGGAGCTCCGCAGCGTAACGCGCTGTTAAATCTAATTCGCGGCAGCGTCATTCGCGAAGTTTCAAACTCGCTTCCCGAAGAAATCGATCTCCTCGTTTACGCCTAGAGCTTGATCACTTGCGCCGAGTGGATGTCTTCGCTCGCCCGAATTTCCTCGAGCAACGCCTCGTCTGGCGCAGTATCGAGGTTCAACACCGTAAGCGCGGTTCCGCCGGCCTGATTTCGGCTGAGTGACATCGTGGCAATATTTACGCCGTGATCGCCGAGCAAATTGCCGATTCGTCCAACCATACCCGGGCGGTCTGTGTTTTCGAGTACGAGCACGACACCGTGTGGACGAGCTTCCACGGGTCGGCTGTTGATGCTGACAATTCGCGGAGTGGCGCCGAAAAACGCGCCGCCGACCGACACAGTTTTTCCTTCGCCAGCAGCGGATAATTCGAGCATGTCGGTGTAATCTCCCGGCGCGCTCAGACGCGATTCGCTAACTTTCAAACCAAGGCTTTCGGCGAACGCCGGCGCGTTCACTTCGTTTACGTCGCTGCCGCCGGCAGCTTGCAGAAAACCTTTGAGCACCGAGCGCGTAATCGCGGTCGTGTCCACTTCGTTTACTTTGCCACTGTAATTGATGTTGAAGACGTCGGCTCGCCGCGGCGAGATTTGCGACAGAAATCTCCCGAGCTTTTCGCCAAAACGCAGATGCGGCCCCACAATCGCCAATGTCTTGGCGTCGAGGTTCGGCATGTTCACAGCGTTGCGGATCGTTCCTTCGAGCAGCGCCGCACGAATCGATTGCGCGATCTCGATGCCGACGCTTTCCTGCGCTTCCGCGGTGGACGCACCCAAATGCGGAGTGAGAACAAGATTGGGCGCGCTGCGCAACGGCGAATCAGCCGGCAACGGTTCCGTTTCGAAAACATCCAGCGCCGCGCCGGCCACATGTCGATCTTGCAACGCTTCGACCAGTGCGGCTTCGTCGATCAAGCCGCCACGCGCGCAATTGATGATGCGGACGCCACGTCTCGTTTTTTGCAACCGGCCGGAATCAAGAATGTGATGCGTTTCTGTCGTGAGCGGGGTGTGCAGCGAGATGAAATCTGCGCTCTTGAGCAAGTCGTCGAGTTCGTCCACCAGCTCGACTTGCAAGCTACGGGCGCGCGTCGCGGAAAGGTACGGATCGTAAGCGACAACGCGCATCCCGAACGCGATAGCGCGCCGGCTGAGTTCGCTGCCGATCCGGCCCATTCCGATAATGCCGAGCGTTTTGTTATACAGCTCGACGCCTTCGAAATCCTTTTTGTCCCAATTCTTGCTACGAACGTTTGCGTCGGCTTGCGGAATCTTGCGGGCAACCGAAAGCAGAAGTGAAAATGCGTGCTCGGCCGTGGACACCGTGTTTCCGCCCGGCGCATTCAAAACGATGATGCCGCGTCGCGTAGCCGTCTCGACATCGACATTGTCCACACCCACGCCGGCGCGGCCGATCACGCGGAGCCGCACACCAGCGTTCAAGATATCGGCAGTGACCTTTGTCTGGCTGCGCACAACGAGCGCGCTGAATTGCGGGATAAGATCGACAAGCTCCTTTTCGCTTAAGGCGGTTTTGATCGCGACTTCGAGGGCGCCCTCGCGCGAAAGCTCATCGATGCCGCGCTGAGAAATGGAGTCGGCGATGAGTACTTTTGGCGGAGTCACGGCAGTTCTAAGTTTTAAGTGTTGAGTTTTAAAGAAGAGAAGGAATCGCGCGCCAAAGTTAAATCTTAAAACCTCTTCATTAAAGCCGCGAATGATTCCGAAGACGAACCCTATTCCCAATGAGCTATCGTCTGTTTAAGCTGTGGTCCATGCGGGAGCGAAAATCTTTCTACGTCGTATTCGCCATCGCGGCGGCGCTCGTTCTTCCGGCTGCGATCGCGTTGCGCACCGTCATTCATCCTGGCATTTTACAAGCCACTTCGGATAATCCGACACCGCTCGGATACACGTGGAGTCTGCTTTTGTTCGTTGTTCCGATTGGTGCCCTGGCGTGGTGGTTTGCCTGCCGGCCTGATCTGCAGTTTCCGAGAAAGGCATTTTGGAGAACCATCGCCGTGCTCGCACCGCTCGGCTTCCTGCTCGATCTGCTCTTTGGCAACGCTTTCTTTATCTTCCCAAACAAACTGGCCACACTCGGCTGCCAAGTCCCGGCCATCGGTGGAGCGATTCCAATTGAGGAATTCGTCTTTTACCTGACTGGCTTCATGCTCGTGCTGCTCAGTTACATTTGGTGCGATGAATATTGGATGGCAGCCTACAACGTTCCCGACTACAAGGCCGCAGCGGAAGGCATACCGCGCATCGTCCGTTTTCATTTTGCCTCGGTCGTTCTTGGCGTCGTCCTCATCGCAGCTGCGATCTTGTACCGAAAGCTTTTATCCGGCGCGCCCGAGGGATTCCCGTGGTATTTTATTTATCTCGTGTGTGCTTCGCTCATACCGTCGGCCGGCTTTTTTCACACTGCGCGACAATTCATCAATTGGCGCGCCTTCAGCTTCACCTTTTTTCTTCTTCTCCTCATCAGCCTACTTTGGGAAGTCACACTCGCTTTGCCCTATGGTTGGTGGGAATATCGGCCGCGCGTTCTGACTGGGTTACGCATCGGGGCATGGTTCGGCCTGCCCATCGAAGCGGCATGTGTTTGGATGGCCGTGAGCTTCACCGCCGTGATCACTTATGAGGTAATCAAGATTTGGAAAGCGCTCGGCACCCGCGTGCTCGAAGCATTCTTTGGGATTAGAAAATAGCAATTCCCCTTTGGTAGCGCTCAACGTCCAACGCTCAATGTTGTAGCCACGGCCCTGTGGGCCGTCCATGATAACGAATATTCCGACGCGCCACAGGCGCGTGGCTACAGTTCATCCGAAAATGACGAGCCGGATGGAATCGGGCAATTGTTGCGCGACATTCGTGGCGACACTGCCGCGAAGCAGTTTGGCCATGGCGGTGCGCTGCGATGCGCCGATGATGAGATAATCCACTCCCATCGTCGCGGAAAGGTCGAGGATAGTCGAAGCGGCGTCCTCGCTTACGGCATACACCGGCAGCACGCAAATGTCGCGCTCAGCACCGAGCTTCAGCATCATCGACATGATCGCGCTTGCCTCCGGGTTCTCCTGCCACCGCGTGCGGCCGAGTGCCGCTGGACCGCCTCCATAAAAAACGGCAATCTCTCTCACGTAGAGCACGCAAAGTGTTGCTTTGCGCAGTTGCGCTTCCTCAAGCGCGAAACCGAGGACGGGCGTGACCCCGCGCGCTGCCACCATGATTTTTTGGCCTTCTTCGAAACGTGGTTGCATCGTCGCGACGAGATCCGGTGAAACCATCGCCGCAACCTGGTGGGTGACGGTGAGCGTGGTAAAGCCGGCACGCTTTTGGGTCCAGGCGCGCAATGCCAAACCGACGCCGAGCACACATACGACGAAGAAAAGCGCGTCCGGCTTGGTGCGCGCCAGAGTCAACTCAACAAAAAACAGAATGGTGAATGTGAAGCCGAATAAGATGCGGTCGTACCAAGTAAAGCCAATCGCGCGATTGAAGGTGCACGAACCCAGATTGACCGTAATCGCTCCGACCACACCGATTGCATACAACCCGGCGAGCGCTTGGAAATTTGTCGCTGTCAACAAGACGATAGTGGGCAGGCCCACCGCGATGAGGAGCGGATACAGCGGGACGCCATGTCGATTCAGCCGTTTGAAGTGCGGCGGCATTTCGCCATCGCGCGCCGTCATGTAGAGCAAACCGATCATAGCCACGATCGCGGTGTTCGCAGCGCTCAGCAGCAACAACAGAAACACAACGCCGACCACCCAGCCGAACGCCTGGCCAAACCATAGTCCGAGTGACGCGGTTCCGAATTGTTCGGCAATGAATCGCAGCATATCCTCGTGCCGCTTCGTCAGCGCGGCAGCGATGGCGCTCTTGGTGGTAAGCCCGAGCGTCTTTTCCATCACCGCGGGAAGCGAGAGCATCGCCCATCCGAGCAGCGCCGTGGCAAACACCACCTCGATGGCAACCGGCGTAATCGCTTTGAGCGACTCCCGGGCAACGCTTGGCCGGTCCGGAGTCGAACCGGGATCAAGCTTCATAACGCCAGTTAGATTCGCGATTGCTTCCACACCCGAGAGCGCGAGAATCACGCCAACAAATTGAACCCAGAGAGCGCGCAAACTTTCATGGCGCGGCTCGAGAAAATGCGTGGTGAAATGCGGCGCGCTTACCGCGATCAGTGCCACAACCACAATCACAGTTGGCGCAGCCAGTGCGACCGCCAAACTGCCCGAGTGTTTTGGTCCAAACCAATTGGTAAACCCGAGGAAAAGCAGAACACCGATAGTGGTGAACGCAATGTGATCCTTGAGAAACTTCAACCAGAAGATGTCTTCTGCGCCGGCAATGATATAGGTCAGACCGGACCACCCACTCAGCGCTGCTGTCACGGTAAGATCCGCGATGAGCAGCAGCGCACCGACAACGGCGAGCAATCGTCCTTGCGAACGCGCCGCGGAATAAACGCCCCCGCCATCGGGGAAATAGCGGCAGATGACAGCGTAATTAATTCCCACAAGACCCGTAAGCACGCAGACCGCGAGAATGATCGGCAGTGATGAGAAGCCAGCGGCGACGAAGGCAAGACCGATGACATAGGCTTTGCTCGTGCCCCAGTCACCGTAAAGCAGCGCGGCGGCACGCTTCCAATCCAGGTTGCGCGGGCGGTGCAGGCCCGCGGTCTCAGTAACAATTAAGTCGGCCATCTCGCTTGGCGTTGACTCTTCATTGGGCGTTTGTTCGCTGGCAAGCTCTTTCTCAATTCGCGAATGATGTCGCTTGCAGGTGCACCGCGACTTCGATCTCAGCGGTTTGCGGAAACATATCGAGCGGCGTAACCGATTCGATCGTGAATTTTTCCTGTAATTCTCTTAAGTCGCGCGCCAGGGTCGCGGGATCGCAGGAAACGTAAATCAGCGTCGCCGGTGCAAGATCGACAATTGCCTTTCGCATCATTGCGCTCAGTCCAGCTGCCGGCGGATCAATGAGCAAGGTCGTTGTTTCGCTTTGGAACTCGGGAACGATTAACCTCAATCGCCCGACCGCAAGATCGACATCTCCGGCAATATAAATCTCCTTTGCCGTCGCGTTCTGCCTGGCGGCTTCAATTGCAAATCGGTCCCAATCAATTCCGATTACGCGCTCGAATTTGTCGAGCAGCGCTTTTGCGAAAAAGCCGGCGCCGCAATAAGCGTCGATCAAGAGTTGCTGATTCGGCGCAGCCAGCGTGTCGATCAAATCGCGCAAAGCATTTGCGACCGCGTCGTTTGTTTGAGAAAAAACCCGTGGTCTTGATGAAGCGCGCAATGTGTAATGCCCATCGCGCACACGCGGCTGCGCACGCAATTCTGCTAATGCGCGATTGACTTCGTCGCGCGCTATTGCGCAATGCTCGATGTCGATCAAACGATGGGAATCGCGCCGGAAAAATCCGATCACGCCATCCTGGGCGTGAACGGTGATACGGTTGCGATATCCGTACTGTTCGGGAGATGGGATGATCGGCCGCATGGGAATATCTTTCAGTTTGCCGATCCGTTGCAGAACATCGCGGACCTGGCGCCATTTAATGGCGAGTTGATGTTCGTAATCGATGTGCTGATACGCGCAGCCGCCGCAGCTGCCGAAATATGGGCACGGTGGTGTAACGCGGTGCGGCGAACTTTCCTTTACGTCGATAAGCTCCGCTTCGGCGAATTGTTTTTTCTCGCGCACGATCTCGGCCGAAACGGTTTCGTGCTCGATCGTGTAAGGGACAAAGACGGCTTTGCCTTGTTCCCGCGCGACGCCCTTCCCGCCGAACGCGACGTCTTGGATTTTAAGATCGACAATGCGCAAAGAAGGATGCTCGCGCGGCAAATCGCCCACGCCACTTAATTCGAAACGGGTTTCGCTCCGATTGCGCGCCCCATCGCTGCTTCCAGTTTTTCGAGCTTCACCGGTTTAATCAAGTGCTCGGAAAACCCTGCCTGCAGACTTTTTTCGATGTCGCCGTTGTTGCCGAAACCACTGATTGCAATTCCCGGGATTCTGGAAATGGCGTGCAACTGCATCATTAGTTCCATGCCGCTTCCGTCTGGCAGCGCAATATCGCTGATCAGAAGATCGAAACGATTACGCACCGCGGCCTCCATCGCAGAGCGCACATTGTGGGTCGCTGCCACCAGGTGTCCGCGCCGGACAAGCAGTTTTTCCAGAGCAGCGCATGTGTCTTGGTGATCGTCCACCAGCAAAATTCGCAGAGCACGAGCTTCAATAGGAACCATCTCTGGCTCCGCTGGCCGCTCCTGTGGCGGCGCAACTGTGTTCATCGTCAAAACAAACGTGGAACCACGGTCGCGCCCGTCGCTCGCCACGGCGAGCGTACCGCCATGGGCCTGCGCGAGCGATTTGGAAATTGCCAATCCCAGACCAAGTCCACCAAAACGCCGCTGAAATGATCGGTCGCCCTGCTCGAACGGATCAAAAATTCGTTCCAAGATTTCGGGTTCGATGCCAATTCCTGTGTCCCCCACAATGATTGTCAAAACTTGCGGCGAAGGATTTGAGGATGAAATCGTGATTTCACCATTTTCGTTTGTGAACTTGATCGCGTTCTTCAGCAGGTTCCAAATGATTTGCTGAAACTTCGTGACGTCCGCCGTCACATGGTGAGCGCCCGCCCGCAAGTTGAGATAAACCCGGAGTCTTCTGGCGTTCGCTTCCATCCTACAGATTTCGGCCACGTTCGAAATCGCTTGATGCGCATCAATTTGATCGAACTTCAGTTGCAATTTGTCTTTCGCGATTCGG
>WNFY01006955.1_pt1 | contig 10008 bp, 3 predicted proteins | sample 5400091 | NCBI WGS metagenome assembly WNFY01 (sample SAMN13153364, study PRJNA577476) | soil metagenome | isolation source: 60 cm soil or saprolite under grassland replicate 1 | place: USA:California | collected 2016-06-15 | reverse complement strand
GTGATCGCGACCGAGTTGATCGTCGCGGAGACGGTTTTCGTTCCGGCCGCGGTCGAGGTCAGCGTGCCCGTGGCCACTCCGCTCGCGCTGGTAGTCGCGGCCGGCTGCGTCAGCGTGCTCCCCGCGGTCGGCGTCGCGGCGAGGACGACGGTCGCGCCCTCGATCGGGTTCCCGTTGGCGTCTTTCGCCGTCACCGTGACGGTCGACCTGCCGGTCCCCGCCACGATCGGCGACGTCGCCGTCACCGTCGACTGCGTCGCGGACACCGCCCCCGCGGTCACGACCACGGTCGCGGTCTGGGTGACGGTGACCGCAGCGATCGTCGCCGACACGGTCTTCGCCTCCGCCGTGATGGACGACAGCGTCCCCGTCGCGACGCCGCTCGCGTTCGTGGTCCCCACAGGTTGTATCAGCGTGTTCCCGGTGGTCGGGGTCGCCGCGAGTGTGACGGCGGCGCCCTGAATGGGGTTGCCGTTCGCGTCCCGCGCCGTCACGGTGATGGTCGACGTGCCGCTCCCCGCCGTGATCGGCGACGTCGCCGTCACCGTCGACAGGGCAGAGGACACCAAGCCCGCGTTGACCACGACGGTCGTCGTCTGCGTGATCGCGACCGCGTTGATCGTGGCCGACACGGTCTTCGACCCGGCTGCCGTCGAGCCGAGGCTACCAGTCGCCTCACCGCTTGCGTCCGTGGTCCCGATCGGCTGCGTCAGGGTGTTGCCCGCGGGCGGTGTGGCGGCGAGGGTGACCGTCGCCCCCTGAATCGGGTTCCCGTTCGCATCCCGCGCCGTGACCGTGATAATCGAGGTCCCGCTCCCCGCTGTGATCGGCGACGTCGCGCTCACCGTCGAGAGGGCGGCCGAGACCGTGCCAGGGTTCACGACGACGGTCGCGATCTGCGTGATGGCGACCGTGTTGATCGTCGCGGAGACCGTCTTCGTGCCCGCCGCCGTCGAGCTGAGCGTGCCCGTCGCCACGCCGCTCGCGTTCGTGGTCCCGACCGGTTGCGTCAGCGTGTTCCCCGCGCTCGGGGAGGCCGCGAGCGTGACCGTCGCCCCCGGAATCGGGTTCCCGCTCGCATCCCGCGCGGTCACGGTAATCGTCGAGGAGCCGGCGCCGGCCGCGATCGATGTCGGCGCCGCGGCGACCGTGGACTGCGACGCGGAGACGCCGCCGGCTGTGACGCTGACGGTGACGGTCTGCGTGACCGCCACCGAATTGATCGTCGCCGAGACCGTCTTGTTGCCGGCGGCGGTGGAGGCGAGCGTTCCAGTCGCCACGCCGCTCGCATTCGTGGTCCCAACCGGCTGAGTCAAGGTGTTCCCGGCGGTCGGCGTCGCCGCGAGCGTGACCGTCGCCCCCTCGATCGGGTTGCCGTTCGCGTCGCGCGCGGTGACGGTGATGGTCGACGACCCGCCCCCCGCCGCGATCGGCGACGTCGCCGCGACCGTGGACTGTGATGCCGATACGACGCCCGCGTTCACCGTCACGGTCGCGGTCTCGGTGACCACGAGGGTCCCGTTCACGGTGGCGGTGACGGTCTTCGGGCCGGCCGCAGTCGAGCTCAAGGTGCCCGCGATCTGTCCGCTCGCGTTCGTCGTGCCGACCGGCTGAGTGAGCGTGTTCCCCGTCGTCGGCGAGGCGGCGAGTGTCACGGTGGCGCCGCTCACCGGGTTGTCAAAACCGTCCCGCACCGTCACGGTAATGGTCGTCGCGCTGGAACCGGTGGTCGCCGTGATGGACCCTGGCGTCGCCGCGACCAGCGATCGACTGGCGCTCGGCGCCGCCGCCCGGCCTGTGGCCTTGAAGATGACCGGGCTGCCGTTGAGCCCCGGCGACGTGGCGGTCAGCGTGTTCGTGTCGGCTCTCGTCCCCAGCGTCCACGAGGTCACGCTGGCGATGCCGCTCGCGTTAGTCGTCACCGGCGTCGTCGGGACCACGGTCCCGCTGCCCGCGGCCGCCGCGAACGTGACCGAGACTCCCGCCACCGGATTGTTGAACTGATCACGGACGATGACCGACGGATCCGTCGTCACCGCGGTGCCGACGGTGGCCGACTGGCCGTTGCCGCCGTTGACGGCGATGCTACCCGCGTCGCCGGCCGTGCCGGTGGCTGTGAACTTGACGGGGCTGCCGGCGAGCCCCGCGGACGTCGCGGTGAGCGTATCCGGGCCCGCCGCGGTCGCGAGCGTCCAGCTCCCCACGGTGGCGATGCCGCTCGCGTTGGTCGTCTGACTCGCGTCTGTGATGCTGCCGGTCCCCGGCGCGACGGCGAACGTGACCGCGACGCCCGCGACCGCATTCCCCTTCGCATCCTTGACGATCACGGATGGCGGGATCGGGACCGTCGTGCCGGCCGGCTGCGTCTGGTTGTTGCCCGCGTTGACCGCGATCTGGGTCGCGCTGCCCGCCACGATCGTGAACGGCGGGCTCGTGCCGGTGAGGCCGGTGTCCGTGGCGCGAAGCGTATAGCCCGAGGCCGCGCGTCCAATGCTCAAATCGGAGTACGTGGCGACGCCGTTGACGGCGGCGACCGTTTTCGTTCCGGAGAGCGTATCGCCGCCCGGGTTCGCCGCGAGCCCCACGGTCAGGCTGCCGCTGAAGCTCGTCACTGTCGTGCCCAGCGCGTCCTGCGCCGCCACCTGAACCGCCGGCGTGATGGCCGCGCCAGCCGGTGTCGTTCCGGGGGGCTGGATGAAGACGAGCTGGGTGGGGGCCACCGCGACGCGGAAATCCGTCGCCGTCTCCAGGTTGCTCCCAAACGATGCCCAAGGACCGCTGCGTCCGAGCTGATCGACCGCGTGCGCCCGCCAGTGGTACGCGATGTTGTCCCGCAGGCTGCCCACGGTGGCTTCGGCGACGGTACCGTTCGTCACGAACGGACTCGATCCCCTCACGGCCCCGGTGAAGCTGGTGTCGACAGGCTGGACTTCGACCTCGAGCCGCAACTGGTCACCGGGGTTCGGGTCGCTGACAGTGGCCCTGAATACCACCGACCGGCCGCTCGCCGTGCCGCCCACCGCGATCGCCGTGCTGCCGTTGCTCTGGAACTGTCCGAGCCCGGCGGGCACCAGAGGATCCGCGGGAATGGACGTGCTGAAATCCGCCGCGCTCTCCGGATTCGCGCCGAACGGCGCCCATGCGCTGGCACGACCCGTTTGGTCCAGCGTGCGGGCCTGCCAGTGGTAGGCGGTGTTGTTTGCCAGGGCCGTCGCCGACACGAACGCGGGTGCGCCGTTCGCCACCCGGTCGCTCGTCGCCGTCGCCACGTCGCTGAACGCCGTGCCGAGGGGGCGCACTTCCACGTCCAGGCGGAGCGTGTCGGCAGCATCCGGGTCGCTCAGGATGCCGCGCAGCACGACCGTCGATTGGTCGGTGCCGCCGCCGACGAGGATCGTGGTCGTCCCGTCATTGCGGAACTGCGCCAGCGACCCGGCGCCATTGGGCAAACTCGGTCGGGCGACGCTCAACGTGAAGGCGCCGGTCTCGTGCGTGCCCGCGCTCGTCGCCTCCACGACGTACGTCCGCGTCGCGGGGAGGCGCTGATACCGGAGGCAGGCGCCGGGGAAGGCGCCGCAGCTGCCGCTCTCCCTAATGGGAGCAGCGGTCGTCGCGCTGTCGAGCACGACGTAGCCGCCGAGCGCCGCGGACGACATGATGATGGAGACGGAGTCCCCCGCCTGCGCGGCAAAACTGTACAGGCGGCCGAAGCTCCCGAGGCGGTGCGGCGCGGCACAGGTCGCGGTGGTGAGCGAATCGCTCACCGGGGCGCCGGGTGTGACGCTATGCAGCAGGCACGGGTGCACCACGAATTCCACGGGGAGACGCCCCGGGCTGTTCTTCGCGTTTTCGGCGGACACCACGACCGTATCGCGGTACACGCCCGTCGGCAGTCCCACGGGATTGAATGCGAGCCGCAGCGTCGCCGGCGCCGTGCCATTGGTGGGACTCACGAACCCGAGCCACGGCTCGCCCAGGGCCAGCCGGGCACTCCACGACAGCGTCCCCGGTCCCGTGTTGAGCACCGTGAGGCTGTCCCGGTCTACTCGCGTGCTCCCGAACGCTGCGGAGTCCCTCACCTGGTCCGGTGTCAGGGAGAGGGTGGCGATGGGCGGCGGAGTGTTGGTGAGCTTGTCGACCTGGCAGGTGGCGAGCAGTATAAGGAGAGGGACGCGGGCCAACACCCGGATGGGCCCTAGCCCCGGCCCCGGGGTGAGGGCTGCGCGCATTCCACCAACGGTCCACGAACCGCCCACGACCTCGCCTTAGTGGCGTCAACACGACACGTGGAGCAAAGCCTGTACCGGCTGAACAGCGAGGTAGTGCCCTGCGTCACGTGACAGACTGTGGCACATCTGCAACACCGGGGTGGGCCGCGGAGCCTGGAGCGGCCGGCCGTGAGCACGGACAGCGGGCTGGGGGTGCTGCGGGACTACGTCAGTGGGCGGTACAGGACTCGAACCTGTGACCTCCGGTATGTGAGACCGGCGCTCTAACCAGCTGAGCTAACCACCCCTGGTGAGGCTGGAGAACAGGTAACAGATACAGACGCACAGACGCACAGATGGAAAACAGTTATCAGTAAACAGGGAGGCTGTGCGGGTCGTACCTGTTCCCCGGGTCGTGCCTGTTCTCCCCTGTGCGTCTGTGCGTCTATTACTGTTGGCTGTTTTCCAGCCTTTCCAGCGTGCGTCTGTGCGTCTGTAGCTGCTCGCTATTTTCCAGCCTTTCAGCCGTGGGCCCTCCAGGATTTGAACCTGGGACCTACGGATTATGAGTCCGCTGCTCTAACCAGTCTGAGCTAAGGGCCCTCGAAAGGAGCAAAAATACAGTGCGGAGTGCGGAATGGGGAGTGCGGAATTGAAGGGGGAGAGTGGGCGCGCCCGGATGCGTGCCGATACATTCCGCACTCCGCACTCCGCATTCCGCACTTGATGCTATGCACCGCGTCCTGATCATCTCCCACACCTACCTCCCGCCCTCCAATCGGGGCAAGCTGCGCGCGCTCGCGGCCCGCGGGCTCGAGGTGACGGTCGGCGTGCCGCAACGGTGGCGCAACGCGGTGTTGGGTCGCACGCTCGAGGTCGCCTGGGAGCGCCAGAATGGCGTCGAGGTGTTCCCCCTCCCCGCCCGCCACCACGGCGATGCCGCCACCCTCACGTTCGGCGGTCGGGCGCTGCACGCCTTGCTGCGTGACAAGCGCCCCGACCTGATCCAGGTGGAAGAGGAGCCCACCGCGCCGGCGGCGCGCCAGGTGGTGCGGGCAGCGCGTCAGCTCAAGCTCCCCGCGGTGCTCTTCACCCATCAGAACGTCGTCCTGCCCCTGCCCTGGCTCGCCGGCTGGCGCCGCAACCGCACGTTGCGCCGCCTGCGCGGCGCGATCGCCGGGAGCGAGGGAGCGGCGGCGCTCGTCCGGAAGCTGGTGCCCGGGCTCCGGGTCGGCGTGATCCCGCAGCTCGGCGTCCACGTCCCGACCGAGGCCGAACACGCGCACCACGAAGGCCTCGCGATCGGATGCGTGGGCCGTTTGGTCCCGGAGAAAGGAATCGATACTTTGTTGCATGCGCTGGCGGAGAACCGCGCCCATCGCTGGCACCTGACGGTGGTGGGCGACGGTCCCGACCGGGAGCGGCTGGAGCGGCTGGCATCAGACCTGCGGCTCGCGGCGCGCGTTCGCTGGGCCGGCGCGCTGCCGCCCGAGGAAGTTCCCAAGCTCTGGCCCGAGCTGGACGTGCTGGTGCTGCCGGCGCGCCGCCTCGCGACCTGGGCCGAACCCACGGCGCACGTGGTGGCGGAAGCGATGGCGCACGAGGTGACGGTGGTGGGCACGAGCGCCGGCGCGACACCGGAAGTGATCGGCGACGCGGGGCTCGTGGTCCCAGCGGACGACCCGCTGGCGCTTTCGGCGGCGCTGCGCCGCCTCGCCGCCGCCGACCAGCGTCGCCCGCTGGCGCAGGCGGGAAGGGCGCGGGCGATGCAGCTGTTTTCCGATGACGCTGTTGCAGAGCGAACCTTGGGTTTTTGGAGAGAGCTTCTGGCATGACCTGCGTCGCACGACGCCATGACGCCACGTTCCACGCGCGCGCAACACGGATACCCGTGCAACGTGGCATCGTGGCGTCGTGGAACGCCCCTCCATGACCAGAGTCCTCCTCGTCCCCGATCTCCCCCTCGAGCGCTGGCCCTCGATGGATCGCTACGCGCACCGGCTGCACGACTGGCTGGAGAGCACCGATCCGGGGTTCGAGGTGCGGCTCGCCGCCTCGATCGGCGACTTGACGCGCGACCGGGGGGCCGGGGGAAACGGGCGCACCTCGGGCGGCTATCCCCGCTGGTGGGCCCAGGAGGTCGATCCCACGAAGCTCGTGCTGCCGGGACCGTTGCACGAGCCGCAGCGCTACGTCGCCCGTTATGTCCTGTATCCCTGGTGGCTGCGGCGCGAGGCGCGGCGCGCCCAGCTGGTGCACATCCTCGATCACAGCTACGCGCACATGGTGACGCGGGTGCAGCGCCGTCCGGCGATCGTCACCGTGCACGACCTGATGCCCGTCATCATCCTGCGCTCGCCCACCGACGGCTGGCGCGAAGGGGTGCGCAACCGTTTCCTGCGCGGCACGCTCAAGGCGCTGCGGCTCGCGCGCGCCTACATCGTGGGCACCGAGTGGCTCAAGCGCGAGCTCGCGACCTGGCTGGGCGACGACCGGCGCATCAGCGTGGTGCCGTTCGGGGTGGACCGCGCGTTCTTCTCCGAAGCCCCGAACGCGCGCGCCCGCGGCCGGGCCGACTGGCGCATCCCCGACAACGCGTTCGTGGTGCTGCACGTGGGGAGCACCGTCGAGCGAAAAAACGTGCCGCTGGTCATCAACACGGTGGCACGGCTGCGCGCCGAGGCGGACGCGTATCTGCTGCAGGTGGGCGGCCGGTTCTCGAACGAGCAGCAGCAGCTGATCGAGCGGCTAGGCCTCAAGCGCTTCGTGCGGACCGCGCCGCTGGCGGATGAGAGCACGTTGCGGCGCGCCTATCGGGCGGCGGACGTGCTGCTGTTCCCTTCCTTGTATGAAGGCTTCGGCTATCCCGTGATCGAGGCCTTCGCCTCGGGCCTCCCCGTGGTCACCTCCGGCGCCGGGGGCCTCAAGGAGGTTGGCGGCGACGCCGTGGTGGTGGTCGAGGGCCGGGATCCGGCGGCATATGTCGAGGCGCTCGAGAGCCTGTCGGACGATCCGCTTCGGCGCGAAGAGCTGGTGGAGAGCGGCCGAGCCCGGGCGCGGACGTTCACCTGGCAGAGAACGGCAGAACAAACCGCGGATGTCTATCGGAGTCTGTTGTAAGGGAGCAGGGAGCGGGGAGCGGGGAGCAGGGGGGCGCTTTCCTGCTCCCGGACCCCAGTTCCCGCCTCCCCGTAATTCTCCGGATTATCCTGCCGAGTCGGGTCCACAACTGTTGCCGCCGCTCAGCAGGTGTGTCATCTCGATTCAGGTCATGTAATCTCAAGCCCGGGTCGTTCCAAGCTGGCGAGCCGGTGCGGCCCTTGCAGCGCCCGTCGGCAGCGATGAAGACACTATCGGTTTTGGCCCTCGTGGCACTCGTCGCGAGCTGCCACTTCGACAAGTTATTCACCGGCGGCGGGGAGACGCCGTTCTCCCACGAGCCGCCTGCGGGCGTCGCCTTCGGCGCCGGTCCCGGTCCCGCTCGGGCAGGGCAGCCCCTCAGCCCAATCCTGGTCACCGTGGTCGATGCGGCGGGCACGCGGGTCGCCGGCGCAGACACCCTGATCACCATCGCCCTCGGCGCCCATCCGGCCGGTGCAGCGCTCACGGGTACCGTCAGTGCGCACGCCGCGAACGGCGTCGCCCGGTTCGCCGACCTGCGCATCAACATGCCCGGGACCGGCTACACGCTGATCGCCACGGTCGCCGGCCTGCCGCCCGACACGAGCGACGCGTTCGAAGTCACGCCCGAGCCCGCGACCAGCAGTGTGACGGTGACGACCAACACCACGGGGCCGTCGCCGGACACCGATGGCTACACGGCGACGCTCGACGCCGGACCGAGCCAGACGATCAACCCGACTGGCAGCGTGACCTTCACGGCGCTGGCGTCCGGCGACCACACCGTCGTCCTCACCGATGTGGCCTCGAACTGCACGGTCACCGGCGGGAACTCGAAGACGGTCACGGTGGCCGAGGGCGGTACCCAAACGGCGGCGTTCGCGATCAGCTGCCCGACGCCCCAGCCTACGACCGGTGACCTCACGGTCACCACGACCACCGGTGGCACGGGATCCGACCCTGACGGCTACACCCTCGTCGTGGACGGTGCTAGGCAGTCGATCGCGATGAACGACACGCGCACCATCACGGGGCTCCTCGCCGGCAATCGTACGGTTGGGCTCGCAGATGTCGCGACCAACTGCGTGGTGAGCGGACAGAACCCGCGCACGGTCAACGTGCCGGCCGGCGGGGCCATCCGGACGGACTTCGCCATCACGTGCAACGCACCGGCGAACCTGCCGCCCACGGCCGCGTTCCCCCCCCCGAGCTGCACTTTCCTCGACTGCAGCTTCACCAGCACGAGCAGCGATCCCGATGGCTCGATCGTGAGCCAGCAATGGGACTTCGGCGACGGCACGACGGGGAGCGGTGCAAACCCCTCCCACACTTACGGCACCGCTGGGACGCGTACGGTCACGCTCACGGTCACGGACAACGACGGAGCCCAGGACAACGTCTCGCACTCCGTCACCGTCCAGGCGGCACCGCCCCCGAATCAGGCGCCGGTCGTGAGCGCCGGGTCGCACCAAGACGAGGTAACCGGTATCGCTGTCTCGCTGCGGGGAGCGTCGTTCAGCGATCCGGACAACGGGCCGTGGACCGTCACCATCGACTGGGGCGACGGTAATACCTCACAGTTCACGATGACGAGCGAAGGGACGATCAACGACTCCCACACGTATTTTGTCCTTCTGATCACGACGTTCCGCGTCACCGTCACCGTGGAAGACTCGCGCGGCGCCAAGGGCTCCGCCTCCAAGACGATCACGGTCGCGCTCTTATGAGATGAAGACCGTCTCCGTTCTGGCGCTGTGGGCCCTCACGGCCAGCTGCCACATCGACAAGCTGTTGACCGGGGGGAAGACACCTCCGTCCGACGCCCCCCCGGCCCGCGTGGCCTTCTCCTCTAAACCGCTCGGCAGCGCGCGCGCCGGCGAGCCGATCACTCCGCCGGTCCAGGTCACCGTCCAGGACTCGGCGGGCCGGGTGACTGTGCGCGACACCATGGTCATCCTGTCGCTCGGCGCGAACCCGACCGGTGACTCGTTGCGGGGAAGAAAGCAGGTCCGCTCCGTGAACGGTGTCGCGACCTTCGCGGAGCTTCGGCTGGACAAAGCGGCCAGCGGCTACACGCTCACCGCCGCTGCTCCGAAGCTCGAAGCCGACACGAGTGCGGTGTTCAGCGTCATGCCGGCGCCCGCCACCCAGCTGCTGTTCACCGTGGCGCCGAGCAGCGCGATGCAGGACAGTGCGATCAACCCGCCCGTCCAAGTCACCACGTACGACGCCCTCGGCAACAAGGCCACCAATTTCGTCGGCTCGATCCGACTGCGGATCGGCACCGATGGGAGCGTCACCAAGAATGCAACGATCGTGGGAGCTCTGGTGCCGGCCGTGGCCGGCGTGGCTACGTTCCCGGAGGTACGGATCGATAAGGTCGGCGAGCGTTACACTCTCACCGCCGCGTTCGGTACGGCGGCGCCGATCGATACGAGCGTCCCGTTCGACATCACGCTAGCTCCGCCCCCGCCGCCCCCGCCGCCGACCCACCTGGGCTTCACGCAGCAGCCCCAGACCACGCTGCTCGCCGGCGCCGCGATCACGCCGCCCGTCCAGGTGGCGGCGCTCGATTCGGCCGAGCACGTCGTGCAGGGCGTCACGGGCGCGATCGGGCTGGCGCTGGCCCCGATTTCCAATGGCGGCACCCTTTCGGGCGGAGCGCCGGTAAACGCGGTGA
>WNFY01009776.1_pt1 | contig 10010 bp, 8 predicted proteins | sample 5400091 | NCBI WGS metagenome assembly WNFY01 (sample SAMN13153364, study PRJNA577476) | soil metagenome | isolation source: 60 cm soil or saprolite under grassland replicate 1 | place: USA:California | collected 2016-06-15 | reverse complement strand
TTGCAGCAATCGTATCATTACTGGCATTTAATTTAAAAGTCCAGGGGCCAGTTGTGTATCCAAAATCATTGGAAGAAGCAATTTCTGCAAATTGAGGATACCATTTTAATACACCCGGTCGTTTCTCTCTTTTATTCCATGTTTCTATGGCATTGACTGCTTTTCCCTGGTCAAATACAATGCCCTCCTTGTCTGCAAAATTTAGAAAGGCATCTTTAGTTCCATTGGCAACAGAATAGGCGGCAAAATTTTTCTCAGCATTAATCAAACCATCAATGCTTTTTTGTGCATGGAGTAGAGCAGGTGAAACCAGCAGAAGAAGTAACAAAAATATTTTATTCATCCTTTTAGTTATGCTGTTTAAATTTACTGCTTCAAAATTTGTTATGAAGAAAGGGGTATCAGCAATTATCAGCTTACTAGCAATAATAGTTTGTTTCTGTCAAACAAATAGAAATTCAGTGGTTCAACGGCCGAAATTGGTGGTGGGAATTGTTATTGATCAAATGCGCTGGGATTTTTTATATCGCTATTACGACCGTTATGGACCTGGTGGTTTCAAGCGAATGATCAATGACGGCTTTTCATGTGACAATACAATGATTAATTACATACCCTCTGTTACAGCCGTTGGTCATAGCACCGTTTTTACAGGTTCAGTACCAGCAATAGATGGCATTGCTGGTAACGAATGGTTCGACCAACTTACAGGCAAACACTACTATTGCACCGATGACAGCTCGGTAAAACCCGTAGGAGCAAGCAGTGCAAATGATAGCGGCATGTCCCCGAGAAATTTATTGGTTACGACAATTACGGACGAATTAAAACTCGCGACGAATTTTCGGTCTAAAGTTATTGGCATATCTCTGAAAGACAGGGCTGCCATTTTACCGGCCGGACATAGTGCCGACGCAGCTTATTGGTTTGATGATTCAAGTGGTCATTTCATTACAAGCACATATTACATGAAGCAGTTGCCGGAGTGGGTTATAAAATTCAATGATAAAAATCGTCCGGCTCAATTGGTGGAGAAAGGTTGGAACACGTTATATCCGATCAATACTTACAAGCAAAGTACTCCTGACAATATCAACTATGAGGGAAAGTTTACCGGGGAAGCAAATCCGTCTTTTCCTCATGACATGAAAACTATCTATGCAAAAAATAAGGGCAGTTTTCGACAGACGCCGTTTGGCAACACACTCACGTTTGAGTTTGTAAAAGAAGCGATAGACGCTTACCAACTGGGCAGGGGAGCGGCCACAGATTTTTTAACTATTAATATTGCATCTACTGATCACGTCGGTCATTTGTTTGGGCCTAACTCAATTGAAATTGAAGATGTTTACCTGCGGCTTGATAAAGACCTTGCTGATTTTTTTCAACTACTCGATACAAAGATCGGCAAAGGACAATGGCTTGCTTTTTTAACAGCTGATCATGGAGTAGCTCATACCCTGGGTCTTATGCAGGAGCACAAATTACCTGCCGACTATTGGTACCCCGGCCGTATTTTAGATTCATTAAATAAAATGTTGTCAGCAAAATTTCACGTCTCTTCATTGGTTCGCTCTATAACGAACTACCAAGTAAATTTTGATTTTAATAAAGTGGCAAATGACAACGTGAATTTTGATGCAATTAAAAACGCAACTGTTGATTACTTGCAGAGGCAACCAGGAATTTTGTTTGCGGCAGACATGGCGTTTATTGGCCGATATCCTATACCTGAAAAACTAAGGCAAATGATGATCAACGGATATAATTTCAGGGACTACACACGGTGCCTGGAATCCTTACGATACTCATGTGCCACTAGTATGGTATGGCTGGAACATTAAACCGGGTAAATTAAATCGTGAAGTTTATATGACGGATATTTCTCCCACACTCGCTGCGTTGTTGCACATACAAATGCCTAATGGATGCATAGGGCATGTAATTGAGGAAGTGGTCAAATAAGGCACAAGGAACAAGACACAGGAATTAGATAAGCAATAACTTCATTTTAATAACTCTCTGATCTTTGCCATGTGGTGATCGTCATGTTCGGCTACAAAAAATAATGCGTCGATCAATCTCATTGGCTGTTGCAGCCGGGGATGCAGAGCCGTTAATGATGCATTAGCGTCATCCATATTCTGCACTTTTTCGATGAGTTTATCCCTGGCAGACGAAAATTGCTCCAGAAGTTTTTCAATCTTCTTTTTGTTGTGATCTGCATTATGTGTTTTTATATTGCCCATATTTGCCGCTCTCAAAGTTTGTTTACCAGACAAAAAATCTTCAAGACGTCCGTACCATAATTCTTCGAGGTCATATAAATGACCAACCTGCTCCTTTACCGACCATGCTCCTTCAACTTTCTGACTTAATTCTTCTTCAGTCTTGTCTTTTATTATGTCCTGAATATGTGGCAACGTTCCTCTTAGTCGCTCAATAATTACAGGAAACATACCAATAGGAAAATTAAATTCAAACTTTCTTTCTATCCATGGAGTTTGTGTAATCATGGGTTTCGCTTATGGTTAACGTTAAGAGCTTTGACAATATCATTCAGATAATCCGTTTGCAGTTGCTGGATTTCGAGCAGCCGCTGATTCTGATGGATTATCATGTGATCAATTTTCTCGTGCAGCAATTTTATTTCAAGCTCCGCTTTTAAATTTATCTTATAATCATTTTGCGATCTTTTCCTGTCTTTTTCTTCTTTTCGGTTTTGGCTCATCATAATTACCGGAGCCTGTATTGCTGCCAGACAAGATAAAATAAGATTGAGCAGGATAAACGGGTAAGGATCGAAAGGTCTTTTGATAAGCACAAGAATATTAATGCTCATCCAAATCAAAAGGAACGAAAAGAAAAAACAAATAAATGCCCAACTGCCTCCAAAACTTGAAATCTTATCTGCGATACGCTGGCCGGGAGAGAGGTCCTTACTCATCTCTTCTTCCAGGTCCTTTGAAAGCAATTCATTTTTTGCAATGCTGTTAAGCACCTGGTTTTCCATTTCATTAAGCTCAGCATTCTCCTGTTTTAACAATGAGGCCATATATTTTTTTCTGTACTCATTCAAACTATCAATAGAGACGTAAGAGTCCTCATTAAAATCAGGAAAATCTTTTTTAATCAGGTCAAATATTTCCTTTTTCAGGAAGCCACCTATATATAATTCACGAAGGGGAAATTTCTTTTTACTAATGTGGCAGTTCGCGGTATTCATACTGGTTTGAAGTAATAAAGTTAAACAGAAATGAAAACTAAGTTTATGTGATAATCAACTCTACTTTTCAATAAAACATTACATACAAAAGTCGAGACGCTATGGTCTCTATGCCGACTGCAAGCGTCAGCACGCGATGCAACGGACCGTGAGTGGAAACATTGAAGCTGGTAAAAAAAGCTTTTATTCTACTTTTTGGCTGAAGGTAAAGCAAAGGCAACATAGGAATCTCCTGATTTTGTCCCCAGTTTCCCGCCGCCGCAAGCAATAACCACGTATTGCCGACCGCCGACTTCATAAATAGCGGGTGTTGCAAAGCCTGGTGCAGGCAAATTTGCCTCCCACAAAATTTTGCCCGTTCTTTTGTTGAACGCTCTGAATTTTCCATCTTTTGTAGCAGCAATAAACAACAAGCCCCCTTTTGTAATAACAGGGCCGCCGTAATTTTCTGTACCTGTTTCTCTAACGCCTTTCGCTTTAAAAACAGAATCTTCACCCAGCACTATTTTCCAAACATACTCACCGGTATTAAGATCAATCGCATTCAGCATACCCCATGGTGGAGCAAGAGCAGGCAGATTTGACTTGCTTAAAAATTTATTATACCCCGAGATTTGGTAAGGCACTTTTCGAAATGAATCTATAGCTGATAACTTACCCGTGTATTTTTTTTGTTGCTCTTTTTGCAGATTAAGAACATAAGCAGCAATTGCATCTTTATCATCCTGTGTCAGATGCTTAAAAGCCGGCATCATTCTCCTGCCTGTATTGATAAATTCTACAAAACTTCGTGGATCATATTTACTTTCAATACCAATAATAGAAGGGTAATTGCCACTACCTTTTCTATCCGGACCATGACAGCTCATGCAATTTTGGTTGTATAATCTTAGCCCGGCTTGTCCGAGATTCTCTTCGTTCTTTGCGGGATTAATGTCAAACATTTTAAGTATCCATGCCATTTGATTTGCGTTCACATACAGAATACCTGTTTTAGGATCAACAGCCGGGCCACCCCATTCAGCACCGCCATCAAAACCAGGAAAAATAATCGTCCCCTCCTTTGATTGTGGCGTAAACATTTTGCCGGTATGATAAGTTTGCAAATTTTGCTTTACATCATCATATTCCTCCTTTGATAAATAAGGATTAATGTCCTTTTCTGTAAATGATTGCCGAACAAATGGGGCAGGCTTTTGCGGAAGAGGTTGCGTGGGCCATATTTTTTCTCCAACAAGATTGGTCACCGTATCAACTGGCGTTTCTTTTATTGGAAATAAAGACTCGCCATTTTCTCTGTTGAACAAATAGACAAAACCGTTTTTTGAAGTTTGTGCAACTGCATCAATTTTTTTACCAGCATGAGTTATGGTAATTAAAACAGGTGGCGAGGAAGGATCCCAGTCCCAGGTATCATGATGTATGTATTGAAAATGCCAGATGTGCTTACCCGTAGCAGCATCCAGTGCAAGTAACGTATTGGCATAAAGATTTGATCCAAGTCGCTTGCCCCCATAGAAATCCATGGCTGCAGACCCCAGTGGTATATAGGCAATGCCACGTTGTTGGTCAATAGTCATACCCATCCAGTTATTGGCACCCCCTGTCATTTTCCATGCATTGGGATTTTCCCATGTTTCATTACCCGGTTCGCCAGGGTGAGGAATGGTATGAAACTGCCAAACCCGTTTTCCTGTCCGTGCATCATAAGCACGAATATCACCAGGTGCTGCATCCATTTCTTCGGAAACTCGTGTGCCGGTAATCACGAGATCTTTATAAACAGACGGTGGTGAAGTAGCTGTTACAAATAAATTTTCTACTCCCTCCATTTCAAGTCCATCATGCAGATCAACCTTACCACTTTTTCCAAAGCTCTGAATCAATGTCCCTGTATTTGCGTCAACCGCTACCAGATCGGAACCGGCCGCATAAAATATTCTTTGGTCATTTTTCCCATCACTCCAATATGTAACACCACGGTTGTTATTCAAAATAAAATGCATCCTTTTTAGCCGGCCCGGAATACTGTCAAATGGTGAGAATACCCATTTTTGTTTGCCGGTAGCCGCATCAACAGCAAATAATCTTAACTCAGGCGATGTGCAAAACATAATACCATTTACAATAATCGGGTTGCACTGGATTTGTGAATGCGCCTCGTTATCTGCATCACCGGTATGAAATTCCCACGCTACCTGTAATTCCCGAACATTATTGGTATCAATCTCCGTGAGTGAAGAATATTTATTTCCATCTGAATTACCATGAGCTTTTTCCCAGACATTGTATGCTGATGATGCATTGTTATTACAGGAAATTAAAACTGTGATAATGGCAATTGCGAAACTCAGGCAGGCAATCTTTTTCATCTGTGGTAATTAGTTAGAATGAAAATAGAATTTTTTCGCTAAACCCGTCGAGTCTGTTCAATCAATCGTTTTTGAGTTTGAGAAGCGATAGTAATAAAGAAGAATACCAAAAGCTAAATTAATAACGCCCTGCCCGGTATGAAGACAAATTGAAAAATATAAAGTTGAAACACGGCTTCCGTCTGTCGCCATTGACAATGCACTGTTGTGCGTTCGTGCTTCTTGTTTGGCGAGGTGTTTACTACTAGCAATGACAGGTTGTATTCTGGTGGTTGTAAAGGGAGCTCTTTTGCAAGGTTGGTTTTCTATCAGGCTTTGTTGCCTTGCAAATGACCACAGTTACTCCTTTGGTGATTAAGTAGGCTAGCCCGCAACTCATAAATTTTCTGGTGTCTTAGTAGACATCAAGATCGTGTCCGATAACGAAGTTTGCTTGGTAGTGGGAGCGCATATCATTGATCAATTCTTTGAGCGATAAGCTACTATAGTGATACAGAATCAGCAGCCCAGGTTTAGCACGTTTGGCCAGCTCCGCCAGTTGCGGAGTAGTAGTGTGGTATTTGGCTGCGAATTGCTGGAACGTAACTGGTCGGGTTGCAAGCCACCCAGGTGTAACTGCTTCATGGATCAGTACGTCGCAGCCATTACAGGCTTCGATTGTGGCATCAGTTGGATTCGAATCCCCGGAGATTACGATACTGCGATCTTTTGTATCGAAGCGGTATCCATAGCTTTCCATTGCATGCTTCGTTGGAAAAGCCGTCACGGTGACGTTCGAATCCTTGTAGATCACACCTTTTGTGATTTCATGGGCATTCACTTTGTAACCATCAGCAAAAGAACGCTAGTTGCCATCCGGATTAGTTCGTGTCTCAATGTCAATTCTGTATGCTTCAATCAAATGCTCCGTCATCGACTTTAATCCTTTTGGGCCGTAAACCTCTAAGGGAAATCTGCGACCAACAGTCCAAGGTGTGAATATCAGGTCCGGGTATCCAACAGTATGATCGGAATGAAGATGCGTAACAAATACAACACGTAACTTAGTTGGTTCAAGTGCCTCAATTCCCCGGGTCAATTCGGCCGATTTTGCTCTCCGTACTACTCCGGGCCCCATATCGATTAAATAAGCCGTTCCATTCACAACCACAGCTGTGGCTGGGCCAGAGCGCTCCGGGTCGATCCCGGGATTCCCGGTACCGAGCAACACAACCTTCGTTTTGCTTACTGTATCTTTTTCAGAACTTTCGACTTTAACATTAATGTCTGAAAATGGTGCTTTACATAAATCATTTTGGGCTGACATTCCTTGTTGCTCACCCTGAAGGGCAACAAGAAAAATTACAGTCACAACCGATACGTAGTATTTTTTATTCATTTTGACAAGGGACCGTTTGGTAGCATAACCCACAACACGAATATATGCCGTTTCCCTAAAATTTCGAGTAGCTTTTCGCTTGAGAATCAATGCTTGTTTATCCCTCAATTCATATTTCCAGGCGGCTTTATGTGGTTATGATTATTGAAGTAAAAAGACCCCTCAATGTCTCACTATCCTCTATCATCCCTATCCGATCTTCTTTTTCAAGTTGGCATCTATCGCATCCAGGAATTCTTCTGTGTACAAATAATCTGGACCATGTTCCACTTTTGATTTTATCGTCAGGGCCAGGTCTTTTGTCATTTCTCCTTCTTCTACAGTTTCAATACAAACCTCTTCCAGCTTGTGGCTGAAATCAATCAAGGGTTGATTATTATCCAGCTTTCCACGAAAAGCCAGCCCTCTTGTCCATGCAAAAATGCTGGCAATTGGGTTGGTTGATGTAGGATTTCCCCTCTGATGTTCGCGATAGTGACGGGTAACTGTTCCGTGTGCTGCTTCTGCTTCCATAATCTTCCCATCGGGAGTAATAAGTACTGAAGTCATCAATCCCAATGAACCAAAGCCCTGGGCTATGCTATCGCTTTGTACATCGCCATCATAATTCTTACAAGCCCATACAAAACCACCATTCCATTTTAAGGCACTTGCAACCATGTCATCGATTAATCGATGCTCATAGGTAATACTGTTCTTTTGAAACTCAACTTTAAATTCATTTTCATATACTTCCTGGAAAATATCTTTAAAGCGTCCGTCATACTTTTTTAAAATGGTGTTCTTTGTGCTCATGTACAGAGGCCATCCTTTTTGCAAAGCCATATTCATACAACTTTTTGCAAAACCGCGAATGCTTTCATCAGTATTATACATGCTGAGTGACACGCCTCCGCCTTTGAATTGGTAAACTTCATGTTCTATTATCTTACCATCGTCGCCTTCAAATTTTACAGTAAGTTTTCCTTTGCCGGGTACTACAAAATCAGTAGCCCGATATTGATCACCAAATGCGTGACGGCCAACTATTATTGGACGATCCCAGGTAGTAACAAGTCTTGGAATATTTTTTATAACAATCGGTTCACGGAAAACAGTACCGTCAAGAATATTTCGAATAGTTCCATTCGGGCTCTTCCACATTTCTTTCAGATTAAATTCTTTTACTCTTGCCTCATCAGGGGTAATGGTAGCGCATTTTATTCCTACTCCATGTTTTTTAATAGCATTCGCTGCATCAATGGTCACCTGGTCATTAGTCTTATCACGATACTCGATGCCCAGATCGTAATATTTTATATCGGCATCTATATATGGTAATATCAATTTGTCTTTGATAAATTTCCAGATGATCCTTGTCATTTCATCTCCATCGAGCTCAACTACAGGATTGGTAACTTTAATTTTTTGTGCCATTTTTTATCCGTTGATTTAACATTGATTGTTCAGGGCAGCAAATCTAAGATTTTATGATCTGCCAACGGAATGGCAATAAAACCGCTTACCTGCTTGATTTCGCGAGGAGAGCTCCGAAGAGAATCAATAAAATGACCCATCATTAATTCTTGATTCAAATCAATTATTCGTAACTTTAAAACACAAGCTAAGGTTATGGATGTAGTTAAGCCCTTCCTGGATTACATAAGAAAATTCATAGAAATATCTGAGGATGAATTTCGTCAATATATCTACCCTTTTATTACAGTTCGCAAATACTCAAAGAAACAGGTGATCACTGAAGCAGGCCTGGTTGAAAACTATTTCAATTTCATAGTAAGAGGTTTGGCAAGAAAATATTACCGAAGAGGACGCGAAGAAATTAATACACAAATATCATTTGAAGGTCATATTATGCATTCACAGGAATCATTCCACAGCCGTACGCCTTCAGAATATGTTATTGAAGCTATTGAACCTACTACTTTGGTTTCTATTACGTATGATAATCTCGAAAAAATTTATGCAAAATCTCCTAAGATGGAACACCTGGGCAGGCTCATCATTACCTATACCATGGTAATCAAGGATCGCTGGCAAATGCAATTGGTAATGCATACACCAAGAGAAAGATTTATTCAGTTTGTACAGCATAATCCTGAATTGTTGCAACGGGTTCCGCAAAAATATCTTGCTTCCTATCTCAATATCAAGCCTGAAACGTTCAGTCGTTTTAAGCATTTGGTACGTATCGGTTCAAAAAATGAAGCGGCGTAAGTATATGTAACCAGCAAATGAATTCCTTTTAAACTTCTGTTGTGTCACTCTCTTGTACGTTTATTTATAAGCTATCTTTTGGAATTATTCTATAGCCCCCTAAAAATCTTCCTTTTATATAACTATCGATAAATACTGTATCACAAATTGCATTTAACCTGTTTTTACAAATCACCCACTTAGCAGGGAGATTTTCTCCAACACTAAGTTTATGAAAAACATAGGAATCAGAAGATGCAATCCGTGCCTTCAATGGTTTAATTATAAGTGAATCGAATATTTTTTGATATTCCAATTCTTTAACACTATCAATCTTCGGAAAGAAAGGCTGCTCTTCTGCTTTCCAATCTTTATATCTACCTATGTCAGCTAATAATAACTTTACTGAATCCGGTTTAGATACCCATTGCAAATCACTTTCATCAAACAAAAGATAAAACGTTATGGTATCTGCATTATCCTTTATATTTAGTAGCATCTCACCATAAGACCTTCCCTCTTGCCAGAAAATAATGCTACTCTTTAAAACAAGACTATCGAGTAGATCCTTTACCTGATACTTAGATTTATCAAAACTATATGACTTTATAGCATAATGCGGATCATTAGTAATTTTTGGAATCCTGCACTGAAGAGTGGTAAATGCCAATCCAAATAATGTAACTGTTGTAGCTGTTAATTTCATATTATTGATGACAATTCACAAAAACGTTTGTTTATAAAACTCTATCCCTTTTATATAATTATTTTCAATAAAAATGGAACGAGTTAAAGCCGCATAGAATTACCTAACATACAAGAGTGCGACGCAACGAAAGCT
>WNFY01006949.1_pt1 | contig 10011 bp, 9 predicted proteins | sample 5400091 | NCBI WGS metagenome assembly WNFY01 (sample SAMN13153364, study PRJNA577476) | soil metagenome | isolation source: 60 cm soil or saprolite under grassland replicate 1 | place: USA:California | collected 2016-06-15 | reverse complement strand
TAGCCGCCCTCGATGTAATCGATGCCGAATTCGTCGAGCATTCGCGCGATCGCGACCTTGTCGGCGAGGGTGAAATCGACGCCGTTGGTCTGCGCGCCGTCGCGCAGCGTGGTGTCGAACAGATAGAGCCGCTGTTTCAACCCGTGCTTTTTCACAGGGGGTCCTCCCGCCGCTCTCGGCTGAGGGAGCGAGGCGAACGCGCTCCGATCCCCTCTCCCCTTGCGGGAGAGGGGCGCCCGCGCGGAGCGCGGGCGGGGTGAGAGGTCGCGCGCAGCGCGTCGGTAATGATGGTCAGAATTCGCCCGCGACGAGGTCTTTTAGTCATTTTTCTTAAGTTCCCAGGTACTAGTCCCGTCAGCATTATCTTTGACCACTACACCCCGACTCTCGAGCTCGTTACGAATTTGATCGGCCTTGTCAAAATCTCGGTCTGCTCGCGCCTTATCTCTAGCATGTACCAACCTTCGTACTTCAACTTCGAATTGGTTTTCTGCCGGGAGGGCTTCCTCTAAGAGCTGCCTCTTAAGAGCCTCCAGTTCATTAGATGAACCAACTAGCATTCCTATGCCTTTGAGCCGATGCAAAAGTTCAGAAACAACCTCCATCGCCATAATCAACTTACTCTCCGGTTTGAAATTGCCGCTTTTGAACGTGGGTCGATTGGCCACGCTCAGGCCGAAATTTTTCCAATCGTTCTGAGAAAAATTACCCAAGTTACGGATGATCTTCCGGAGGTCTTCCGCCGCCGCAGCGACGCGGCTTTTTCGTCTTTTGAACCCAAGGAAGCCAAGTATCTGATACACCGCATATCTATCCTCGTCCCAACCTCTCTCGTTCACGGCCTTGTCAATTTCGGCAAAAGCCGCCGGGGTATTCAGGTCATTGCTTATCGCCTCAAAGAATGCATCCATCAAATGGAGATTCCCCTTTCTAACAGTTCGATCGGCAGCGAACTCCTTCCATCGAGTAAGTCTCGCCTCAGACTGTTCGAGCAACCGGACCGTCCAATCTATTGGCTCCCGATAATGCGTTTGCAGCATTGCCAACCGCGTAGTTTCTCCACTCCACTTTCTGCCGCCGAAGTTCTCTGTTCGTCTTAATTCGCGAATTGTAATTACATTGCCCAATGATTTTGCCATTTTATCCCCTTCGAGTTGTAAAAACCCATTATGGACCCACAACTCTGCCATTCGGGGAATATGAAAGGCGCATTTTGACTGGGCAATTTCATTTTCGTGGTGCGGGAATATGAGATCGATGCCGCCACCGTGGATGTCGAACATCTCGCCGAGATGCTTCCACGCCATCGCCGAGCACTCGATATGCCAACCGGGGCGCCCAGGTCTTTTGATTCCCAGGGGCGACGGCCATGCTGGCTCGCCCGGCTTCGACGGCTTCCATAGTACGAAATCCATCGGATTGCGCTTATAGGGCGCCACCTCGATTCGCGCCCCAGCAATCATCTCGTCGAGGGGACGCTTCGAAAGCTGTCCATAATGGGGCATGGATGGAACGTGAAACAGCACGTGGCTTTTGGCGACATAGGCATGCCCAGATTTTTTCAACCGTTTAATGATTTCCTTAATCTCGACAATGTGCTCGGTTGCCCGTGGCTCGACAGTAGGTTTCAAACAGCGAAGCCATTCAACATCTCGTTTGAACTCACTATAGGTTTGTTCGGTCAACTGCCGAATTGCAACATCGGGACTTTCATCCGGATAAAGCTTAGTGGCTCGCGCGTTGATCTTGTCGTCGACGTCGGTGACGTTGCGCACGTAGACGACGCGGTCTTCGCCGTAAAGATGGCGCAGCAGCCGAAACAGCACGTCGAACACGATGACCGGGCGCGCATTGCCGATGTGGGCGAAATCGTAGACGGTCGGGCCGCACACATACATGCGCACGCGCCGCTCGGATTCGGGAAGATCGCGCCCCCAATCGAGCGGCACGAAATCGCGCTTCTTGCGCGTCAGCGTATCGTAGAGCTTCAATTGCATCGGACGCCCTCGGCTGGCCGGGGCGTCCATTTCATCCGATTTGGAAAAAGACGGCCGCAGCCAGCGTCGATCGCTAGCGAATAATCTCCCGGCAAATGCCGCATGGGAATGAGCCGTTCATGGCGGCGGAGAATGCGCAAGCGCGCGCCGGCCGTCAAGCGGGATCGATTTCCGCGCGTCCGGGCATCCTCGCCGGAGCCGCCCTCCCGTCCGACGGCCGATCGTTGCTCCAGTGCCACACCTTTTCGCGAAATTTTCCACAGCCCTTCCGAACCTTTGCCCGGCGCGGCGAAGCGTGGAATGAAATTGGTCCTGCTCGATTCTCGCCCAGTGTGATGCGGTTAACACCCTCTCAACGAGTCCCCTCGTAGTCTGCCCGACGGGGGCCTTTTGCAACGCGAGCTCTGCAACATGCGGCTGGTACTTGCATGCCTTTCGCTCTTCCTCCTCCTCACCGTCGTGGCGGAGGCGGAAACGCGCATCTTCATCGTCGACAACAATGACGGCTACGGGGTCGACCGGTGCCTGGCGACCGGTGCAAGCTGCGGCGGGGCCGTCGCACGCGCCTATTGCCGTTCCCAATCGTTCGATGACGCCCGTTCGTTCCGCAAGGTGGAGCAATCCGACGTCACCGCAGGCGTGCCCCAGAAAGCCGCGTGCCGGGGCGCCTGCAGCGAGCTCGTGGCCATCGAGTGCACGCGCTGACGGGCGGCGCTCGGCATACACTTATTTCTCGACCCAGTCGGCGCACCGCTGCGGCGGGTCGGATCCCCACGGCATGATCGGCACGCTCGAGGTCGAGTTCTTGGGCGAGCCTTCGATCAATCTGTCCGAATAGACGACATAGACGAGCACATTGCGCTTGACGTCGCAGCCGCGCACGATCTGCATCTTCTTGAACAGGATCGAGCGGCGGCGGCGGAACATTTCCTCGCCTTGCGCGAGCTTTTGCTTGAAATGGATCGGTCCGACCTGCCGACAGGCGAGCGAGATATCGGAAACCTCCTCGGCGATTCCCAGCCATCCCGAGATTCCGCCGCGCTCGGGCACCGTGAAATGACAGGCGACGCCCTCGACTTCCGGATCGTCGATCGCGTAGGCCGCGAGCTTGTCGTTCGGCGTCAACAGCTTGAATGCGGTCGATTTCCGGAAGATCAGGTCCGGCTGTTCCGCCGCGCTCGCCGGAACGGCGATCAGGCACAGCCAGGTCGCGGCCGCAAGCGTAAGCGATGCTCCCAGCGCCGAGCGCCGGCTGCGCGCAGGAAACCGAGGATTCATGGTTAGGCCCCTCCGATTTGCAGATGGGAGCCATATGGGGACGCAGGGACCCCGGTAGGAGGCCCTGAGGCGGCGGCCCGATGCGCGCCCGCCAACGAAAAAGGCTCCGGACCTGCCGGAGCCTTTTCGCAAACGCGCGCGGGTCGAACTCAGCGGACCGCGTTCGCCACGCTGTTGAATGTGGTCTGCAAATTCGTGCCGACCAGCTGCACGGCGGTGATGATGACCACGGAAATGCCCGCCGCGATCAAGCCATACTCGATGGCAGTCGCACCGGAATCATCCCGCACAAAACGGCGAAACAGGCTTTGCATCGCTTACTCCCTCTTTTCAAGCATCGATTGGCGCCGTCGGCGGGAGCCCCGCAGTCCGAACGTCGCGGGCAACATCGCAGAAAAACCTTTCGAAGCGCTCAAGCCGGTCGGCGCAATTCTAGCCAATGCCGGCCCAGTCGCCCGCAAACACGATTGAATTCGCGTTCGCCGCAGCCTTCGGCAATGCAATGTTTACCATCGCGGGGATTTTTGCGCCGCCGGGCCGGTCGTCAGCCCTGCAGCGCAGCCCACATCTCGCGGTCGCGCTGGGCGGTCCAGATCACCGGCCAATCGATGCCGCGCGCCTCGTCGTAGGCCCGCGCGACGTTGAACGGCAGACAATGCTCGTAGATCGCGTAGGAGGAGAATTTCGGGTCCATGACTTCGCGCGCCGCATCGAATGCCTGCTTGAGCGAGCGGCCCTTGGCCACGCTGTCGGCGACCGAGCCGTACAATGTCGACAGGAAGTCGCGCGTCAGGCGAATGCCGTCGGCGACCATCTCGGCCGAGGTGAGCGCCGGGCCGCGGCCGGGCACCAGCGCGACCGGTTGCAGCTCCGCAAGCCGATCGAGCGTCGCCGGCCAGTCGTTGAAATGCGCGTCGCCGCAATAGCAGGCCGAGTGATATTCGACGAGGTCGCCCGAGAACGCCACGCCCGCGTCGGGCACGAACGCGACCACGTCTCCCGCCGTGTGCGCCCGCCCCAGATGCATGATCCGGACCTCGCGATTGCCGAGCCAGACCGAGAGCTCGGTCGGGAAGGTGAGCGTCGGCCAGGTCAGGCCCGGGATGGTCTCGACCGCGCGGAACAATCTTGGAAAGCGCCCGATCTCGGAATCCATATCGGCCTGGCCGCGCTCCTCAATGAGCCCGCGGGTCGTGTCGGAGGCGAGGATCTCGGCATTCGTATAGGCCGATGCGCCGAGCACGCGCACCGCGTGGTAATGACTGAGCAGCACGTATCGGATCGGCTTGTCCGTGATCTTGGCAACCCGGTCGATGACCTCGCGGGCCATCACCGGGGTCGCTTGCGCATCGACGACCATGACCGCGTCGTCGCCGACGATGACGCCGGAGTTCGGATCGCCTTCGGCCGTGAACGCGTAGAGCCCCGCGCCGATGCGGGTGAACGAGATCTTCTTTTCGGTGTGGTCGGCACTCGAGGCAAAACCCTTGCTCATCGCAGTCCCCTGATCGTTGTCGCGGCTCATGTGGCGCGCGCCGGCGTGTAGTGCACTACCATCTGGTCGATCGCGCCGAAGATCGAGTGCCCGTCCGCGTCGAACATCTCGATACGGACCCGATCGCCGAATTTCAGGAACGGCGTCTGCGGCTTGCCGAAGCGGATCGTCTCCACCATGCGCTGCTCGGCGATGCAGGAATAGCCGAGCCCGCCTTCCGCGATCGGCCGGCCGGGATTGCCGCCGGCGTCCTTGTTGGAGACCGTGCCCGACCCGACGATGGTCCCCGCAGAGAGCGGCCGCGTTTTCGCCGCATGCGCGACGAGCGTCGGAAAGTCGAACGTCATGTCGACGCCCGCGTTCGGTTTGCCGAACGGCGCGCCGTTGACGTGGCTCAGCAGCGGCAACGCGAGCTTGGCGCCGTCGAACGCATGACCGAGCTCGTCCGGCGTCACGGCGACCGGCGAAAACGCGGACGAGGGTTTGGCGTGAAAGAAGCCGAAGCCTTTGGCGAGCTCGGCGGCAATGAGATTGCGCAGCGAGACGTCGTTGACCAGCACGACGAGACGGATGGCGCCCGCCGCCTCGTCGCGACCGAGCGCCATCGTCACGTCGCCGAGGATGACCGCGACCTCCGCCTCGAAATCGATGCCGTAGGCTTCCTCGGCGACTTCGATCGGATCCGTCGGGCCGAGGAATGCGTCGGAGCCGCCCTGGTACATCAGCGGATCGGTCCAGAACGAGGCCGGCATCTCCGCGCCGCGCGCCTTGCGGACGAGCTCCACGTGATTGACGTACGCCGAGCCGTCGGCCCACTGGAACGCGCGCGGCAACGGTGCCGCGCATTTTTTCGGATCGAAGGCGAGGTGCGCGATGCGCCCGGCCTCGAGCGCGTCGGCGACCTCCTGCAGCCGCGGCGCGGCCGCGCCCCAATCGTCGAGCGCGGCTTGCAAGGTTGGCACCACGTGCGAGGCATCCGCCGCCCGCTTCAGATCGCGCGAGACGACGACCAATTGCCCGTCGCGGCCGTGCTTGAGCGAGGCGAGCTTCATATGTCGGTGCCGCCGGCCTGAAGAAGCTCAATGTACCTAGTTGTGCATGTCGCCGAGGTCAATGCACGACCGGCCGCGCAGCGTGCGCGACGCCGCCGGTTTTCCCGGCGTTGCGCCGCGTGCGATCTTCCGCCATGCTCGATCGGCTTTGCCGCGCGGCAACAGCCGTTCCCTCCAGTCCGCGACCCGACCCATGCTGAAGCTCTATTCGTATTTTCGCTCCTCCGCCGCCTACCGCGTGCGCATCGCGCTCAACCTCAAGGGCTTGAGCTACGAGATCCTGCCCATCCACCTCACGAAGCAAGGCGGCGAGCAACGGCGTCCCGAATATCGCAGCATCAACCCGCAGATGCGCGTGCCGGCGCTCGCTCTATCCGGCGGCGAAGTGCTCACCCAATCGTTGGCGATCATCGACTATATCGAGGAGACCCACCCGCAGCCGCGGCTGCTGCCCGACGATCCCGTGCGACGCGCAAACATTCGCGCCATAGCCCAGACCATCGCCTGCGACATTCATCCGCTCAACAACCTCGTCGTGCTGCAGTACCTCAAGCGAACGCTCGACCACGACCAGGCGACGATCGACGCCTGGTACGTGCATTGGATCGTTTCCGGTTTCGAGGCGATCGAGGCGATGATCGCGCCGGGACCTTATGCGTTCGGCGCCGAGGTCACGCTTGCCGATCTCTGCCTGGTTCCCCAGGTCGCCAATGCGCGCCGCTACAAGGTGCCGCTCGAAAAATTCCCCCGCATCGTCGCGGTCGACGCCGCTTGCCAAAAGCTTGCCGCCTTCGAGCAGGCCCGGCCCGAAAACCAGCCGGACGCGGAATAAGCCGATCCAAGCGCGATGCGCATTGAATCGGCTGCAACGGTCCGCTCCCTCAGAACAGAACCTGGGCAGTGAATAACGCCAGCATCGGCCGCGTCGTGCTGTGGATGAGCGGCGTCCTGCTGTCGTTCACAATCATGGCGGTGTCGATCCGCGCGCTCGCGCGCGCGTTCAACGTGTTCGAGATCCTGGCGATCCGCAATGCCGCCGGGCTCACGATCCTCTTGGCGCTCGCCTGCGCGCGACCGGCGCTGCGCGCCTCGCTGTTGCCGCGGCGCATGGGAATGCACGCGCTGCGCAACAGCGTGCATTTCGCCGCGCAATATGCCTGGGCGCTGAGCATCACCTTGCTGCCGCTCGCCACCGTGTTCGCGCTCGAGTTCACCAACCCGGCGTGGCTCGCCTTGCTCGCGGCGTGGCTGCTGCGCGAGCGACTGACCCCGAGCCGGGCCGGCGCCGTGGTGCTCGGGTTTCTCGGCGTCGCCGTGATCCTGCGACCGGGGTTCGAATCCTTCCAGCCGGCCGCCCTGATCATTCTCGGCGCGGCGTTCGGCTTTGCCGTCTCCTCGATCGTGACGAAAAAGCTGATCGTCACCGAAACCACCTTCGCGATCCTGTTCTGGATGAACGCGATGCAGCTGCCGATGAATCTTGCGGGCAGCAGTCCGTTTTTCGTGACCAGGATCGACTTGGCGCAAGCGCTGCCCGTGCTCGGGGTGGGGATCGCCGGGCTCACCTCGCACTTCTGCCTGACCAACGCGTTCCGGCACGGCGACGCCAGCATCGTGGTGCCGCTGGATTTTCTGCGCATTCCGCTGATCGCGCTGATCGGCTGGTCGGTCTACGGCGAGCCGCTCGACGGCTTCGTGTTCGCGGGAGCGGCGATCATCATCACCGGAATCGTCTGGAACCTACGGGCGGAGGCAACCACAAAATGAAGTGATCAGCGCTGCTCCCGGAGCCCCGCGCCGACAGTCGAACCTGCGGCGAGGTGTCCTGTGGCAATTCCTCAGCCAATCCCCCAAATCCCGCACAAGCCCGCCGGGCATCCCCATCCCCCGTCCCCCAGTCCGGCTGGCAAGCGTGACCTGAAGCCTCCGGGGCGTTGCGTAAGTCCCGGAGGTTTTTTGTTTTTCTCGTTGCCCCGTCAGGCGGCTTGATGGTGGTCGGCCTGAGACGATTTGGCCTTTTCTTCAGCTCGTTCTGCCAACCTGGTGCATACCTCTGCCAATTGAACCATCTGGTCCTGGGTGGCAGGGTCTTCTACCGCTTCCGCCAACTCTATGCAGTGCAAGGCCAAACGGCGGTAACCTCGGGTGCTATCCATTGGCTCCCCCTCTTACGAGATTGAGTTCGCCGGGCGGTCCCTGAAACGCCGACGCCCGGTTCTTTGGCCAACACCTGTCCCCGAGGTCTTGTTTCGACCTTCTTGCATTTACCGGTCAAGTGCTTTCCCAACACGCGCGAGGTGCCGATTGCCGTCAGGTGGACAGGGGTCGGTTCGGGATTGGCGCTTTGGTCGAATACTGAATTGCGCGGGAACCTATTGAGCCGACTAGACATTCGGCTGTGCATCATCCTAGTTGGGGATTGTTGTCATGCGGGAATCCAATTCAGCGTGAAATGCGTTCTCTGAATGGACGATAAGGGCCGATGATGCCGAACGTCGAATTGCCCCGGCCATCCGGATTTGCGTCGGCAATGAACTTCGGAAGATATACGGCGACCTCCTGCACAACCCAATCCCACGGAATATTGCCGACCTATTGCGTCGTTTGGATCCTCGATGCGAAAACTGACCATCGCTCTAGCAATGCTGGCTGGCGTTCTTGTTGGCGGATTGGGTGTGCAACTGTCGTTCGCTCAAGAAATACAGCACCCTCCTGGAATGCATCACAGCATTCTCAAGCGCGTCGATTTGCCGGGCACGAATATGGAAATCATTTTGGGAATTGTGGAGGTTCAGCCCGGCACCACCATTCCGCGTCACTTCCATTACGGCGAGGAGGTTTCGTACGTGCTGGAAGGAACGATGGTTCAGGCCCCCGATAAAGAGCCTCAAATGATGCAAACGGGAACTCCGGTTCATAATGCCCGAGAAGTAGTTCATGGCGGGGCGAAAGTCGTAGGTGACAAGCCCCTCAAAATCCTGACCAATCACATTGTGGAAAAAGGCAAACCCCTCTACGCCGAACCAAAGAAGAGTACGTCAGTCCAATGATCCGCCGTTTTGATTGGAGAAAAACCGCCGCTGTTCCGACAGGTGCAGCGGCGGTTTTCCTTTGGGGGAAAGCAAGCCGCGGAATGGAGATGATCTAACGCTGATTGAATCTGTCGTTTTCCACTCGATTGGCTCGAAATTACCCAGCGATGGTCTGCCCTTTGAACTCTCAGGGCGGTTCCAGACGAAAGCCTCGACCCACTGTGAAAAGAGGCCCCGCCCCCTTGCCCTGGGTTCAAGTTGCGGCGGGGCGGGGCAGTCAACCGACACGGGTCCATCTACGCCCATGCCGGTTTTCTCTGACCGGAGATCTAGGCGCTCACTCCCCGGAACGAGCGTTTAGATGCAGCAGCCGGTCCGTTTTCGCAAACCTCTCGGACATACGAATAAATTCCCCTACGCCTCTCAATACCTTCTGACCAGGGCGGGCGGAAGCGGCGCGGGCGTGAGCCACCGCGCGCCACGCCGGCACAATCCACACTTTGGTCACCTTTGCCGCGCCTGATCCCGCGCCGACGCGGCCGGACGGGGCGGGGGCCCGCCCCGCATTTTTGTGTCGGCAGGTGCGGGAATCCGGCATGATGGCGGGCGGAATCGGCTCTCGCGCGCGCGAATCACGGGGCCGGCGGACGGGAATGATCAAATCGGTCGAAATTTGCGCTCTGGCCCTGGGGGTCCTGGCCGGGTCGCTTGCCGCGCATGCGCAGGGCTTCCCGCCGCCTCCGGGCGAGCCGCCCAAGAGCCAGCTCTGTGTCCGGCTGGAGAGCCAGCTCGCCTCGCTCGACCGCGGCATCAGCGATCCGACGAGCGGCGACCAGATGCGGCGGTACGAAGATGCCGTCAACAAGCAGCAGTTCGAGCTCGACCGCACCGTCGGCCAGTCGCGGCGGCTGGGCTGCGAAAGCTCGGGCTTCTTCCTGTTCGGGCGCGGGCAGTCGCCGCAATGCGTGGAGCTGAGCAATCAGATCCAGCGCATCCGGGCCGATCTCGATCGCACGATCGGGCAGCTGCAGCGGCTGCAGGGCGGAAGCGCCGATCGCGGCGAGCAGCGCCGCGCCATTCTGGGGGCGCTGGCGGGCAACGACTGCGGTCCGCAATATCGCAGCGCGGCGGCGCCGCCGCGGCCGCGCGGCTTCTTC
>WNFY01024975.1_pt1 | contig 10013 bp, 6 predicted proteins | sample 5400091 | NCBI WGS metagenome assembly WNFY01 (sample SAMN13153364, study PRJNA577476) | soil metagenome | isolation source: 60 cm soil or saprolite under grassland replicate 1 | place: USA:California | collected 2016-06-15 | reverse complement strand
TCGGCGATGAAGTGCTCGGCGGCGGCGATCATATCGTCGAAGACGTTTTGTTTTTTTTCGAGCATGCCGGCGCGGTGCCAGTCTTCGCCGAACTCGGCGCCGCCGCGCAGGTTGGCGACGGCGTAGACGCCGCCGTGCTCCATCCAGAGATAGGCAGTGCGACTGAAGCTGGGCGTCAGGCTCACGTTGAAGCCGCCATAGGCCGTCAGCAGCGTGGGATTCTTGCCGTTTTTCTGTACACCTTTTTTATGCACGACGAACATGGGGACGCGCGTGCCGTCCTTCGACTGGAACCATTCCTGACTGACGTCGTAGGCGGCGGGATCGATGGAGGGGGCGTCGACCTTGGTCCAGAGAGTGGTCACACCCAAGAAGGATTCGAATCCCTTTTCAGTCTTCAGTTTGACCGGGTCCAAACGCACGCGATAGATGCTCGGCGGTACCGTGAACGACTGAAACCCGAAAAACATTTCGTCGCGATCCCAGCGGCCGCCGGATCCAAATACAGTGCCAATCGCCGGAAGCGTGATGTCGCTGATCTTCTTGCCGTCGAGATCAAAAAGTTTCAGCTGCGATGAAGCATTCTGTTCGTACTGCGCAAAGAGCTTGCCGCCGAAGACGGCGGTGCCTTGCAGCACGGCATCGGTTTGCGGGATCAGTTCCTTCCAGGCCTCGCGATCATAATTGCCGGCGTCGGCGACGAACACGCGATAACACGGCGCATCTTCATTGGTCGTGACGAAAAGCTTGTCGTTGTAGACTTCACCGCCATAAAGAAAATTCTTTCCAGTGGTGATGCGCGTGGGAGGCGTGCCCTTCTTTACGTCCATTAGGAAGAGTTCGGACTTGGTCCATCCCTGCGAAACATTGATGAGCAGCCAGTGCCCATCGTTGGAGAGACTCACGCCCGGCCAGTCTTCGGCATCGCGCCCTTCGCCAAAAATCAGCTTGTCGTCGGCGCCGGGGTCGTCTCCGAGTTCGTGATAGAAAACGTGGCGGTTGTACATCTCCTGGCCGGCGGGGACGTCGCCTTTTTTCGGATAGCGCGTGTAATAGAAGCCGGAGTTGTCGAGCTTCCACGCGATAGAAGCGGCGCGAGTGCGCTCAATGGTATCGGGAAGGATAGTGCCAGTCTTGGTCTCGATGATGTGCAGCGTGCTCATCTCCGAGCCGCTGGGAGAAGTCCCGTAAGCGACATACTTTCCATTTTCGCTGGGCTGAAACCAGTCAAGCGCAATAGTGCCGTCGGCGGCGAGCTGGTTGGCATCGACGAGAACGCGATCAGGACCGTTCAGTCCCTCGCGCACATAAAGGATGGGCTGGTTCTGCATCCCCTCGCGCTTGGTATAGAAATAATGCCGTCCGGCAATGATCGGAGCCGTGACGCTGCCAATCGATAGCAACTCGGTCAGCCGTTTATGGATGGAATCGCGCCCCGGCAACCGATCGAGCATCCCGCGGGTGTAGGACATTTCTTCTTCGACCCACTTCTGGGTCTCCGGACTGTTGCCGTTCTCCAGCCACCGGTAGTTGTCGACCACCTTGGTGCCATGAAACATGTCGAACCCAGGCTTGGCCGCGGCTTGGGGAGGAGCAGCCGAAGAAGCGGAATCATCACCCGCGACCACCGCAGACGCCATTAGAAATAAAGAAGAAAGAGCCAGCACCAGACGCACCCCTCCCAGCATAAGCACCTCGCGAGACCATCGCTAGCGTACCAGAAGCAAATGTTTTCAGACGGCAACCGGGAATGCTATGATGAAGAAGTCGACGAAAGATCGTGGCCCCGAGCCACGAACTCCACACTCCTCAGTAGCTCAATGGCAGAGCATCCGGCTGTTAACCGGAGGGTTGTAGGTTCGAATCCTACCTGAGGAGCCATTCTTTTTTTGCTGCTCTTCCGTGCGATCATTCAAGAACCGGGTGCTCCAGTTGCAAATTCTTTCATCATTCCTCGGCAGCTGAAATTCTCTTAGAATGTGCACATTTCGAAGGCAAGAAAAAAGGCCCGGATGAGAGATAGATTCGCTGTACTCGCGCTGCTTTTCGTGACTTCTCTTCTCCTTTTGACGGGCGCGACGCCACTCGCGGCCCAAACTAATCCGGCAATTCTGCCGACCGGACTCGACTTTGGCTACGTGCCTATGGGAACGAGCGCCACACAGGTGGTCAGCGTGTACAACGTCAGCGGTGGAAAGAGCGTCACGCTGAACTCGATCACGTCCAGTATTTCGCAGTTGCAAGTGGTGAGCGGCACGCTTCCGATCACGCTCTCGCCCATGACGCATGCGGATTACACCATTCAATTCACGGCCGACACCGTAAAGAGTCATAACGGGCATCTGACGTTTGCGATCGCAGGACAGGCGAATCAGGTGGTCAATACAACCGGAGTGGGGACCAGTGCGACTGCCATTCCTTCCTTGAGCGCTACGTCGATGAGTTTTCCCGACCAGCCGCTGGGAACCACGAGTCACGCTCAGATTCTTACCATCACCAATGTGGGGACCACGGCGTTCGCGGTCACAAATGTGGTGGTGACGTATCCATACGCGCAGACGGGGTGGACGAATTCGAAGTCGATTTCACCGGGTGGGTCGCTGAAACTTTCCATCGGATACATACCGACGGCGCAGACGAACCAACCAGGCTTGATCTCGTTTACTTATGATGTGGCGGCGCCGAACGGCGTCAGCTTGATGGGAAATGGCGTGAGCCCGACGGTGATGGGTATTAATACGTTTCCTACGCTACCCTCGGCCACGCAGAATTATCCCTACCAGGCGAACCTGAATGCGATTGGGGGTACTCCACCGTACTCGTGGACGCTGGCGACGGGATCGGTTTTGCCTGCGGGGCTGTCGCTCTCGACTTCTGGCCTCATTACTGGTTCAATCGCGTCGACGGTGGCGGTGGGAAACTATACGTTTACGGGACACGTTCAGGATTCTTCGTTGGTCAAACAAAAAGGCAGTAAGCTGTTTACGCTGCCGGTGGGCGCTTACTCGGGATATAAGAACTGCAACAACATCAGCGTGAATGCGGCGGATGGTTCCGGACCGCTGGTGCCGATGAACGATTCGGGAATTAATTGGTATCTGAGCGCGGAAGAAGGCGGACTTTACGCGGACGGCAGCAACCTGGACGACGCCGGGCACGATGCATTTGGGCAGAACGCAGCGGCGGCGATTGTGCCGCTGGACGCGAGCGGCAATTACAGCCCGACGGGCAAGTATGTGTTCCTGTCGATAGGATTGTCGCTTGCGCAACAGCCATTTGGAGAATTCGTGCAACTGGCGAACACGGATCCATCGAAGAATCCGAATCTGGTGATCGTGAACGGGGCAACCGGGGGAGCTACGGCAGCGCTGCTGGCGTCCGCTACGAATAACTTCTGGAATGCGATCACTTACGATTATCTGCCCAACGCCGGAGTAACGGCGAATCAGGTGGTGGGAGCGTGGATTCTGGATGTAGATGGCGGGCCGACGGGAACGTTTCCGAGCGACATGAGCAGTTTGCAGTCGCAACTGCAATCCATCGCGCAGAATCTGCACGCGAAATATCCGAACATCAAGCTGGCGTATTACTCGAGCGTCAACTACACGGGCTATTCGGATGGTGCGGCGAACCTGAATCCGGAACCGTACGCGTACGAGTCGGGGATGGCGGTGAAGAATGTGATCCAGGATCAAATCAGTGGGGACCCGAACATGAATTTCGATCCTTCGCTGGGCACGGTAGCGGCGCCGTGGGTGGCATGGGGTCCGTATTATTGGGCGAACGGAATGATTCCGCGCAGTGATGGTTTAGTTTGGAGTTGCCAGGATATGTATGTGGATGGGACGCATCCGTCGAATCCGGCAGGACGGATCAAAGTTTCGACGCAGTTTTTGAACTTCTTGAAGACGGACGATACGGCTTCGAAGTGGTTCTTGGCGCCGGCGGCAAGTCGAAATTGGCGGACCAAGTAGAAGTATGAGAATGAATCAGCGCCAATTGGAAGCCAATGGCAGCGGACCGTCTCGCCTAAGTCAACCTTAGAAACGATCATCAAAGTGATAGCCGGAACAAGGTAACGAAGCACGGGAAGGCACTAAGAGTTGCCATCGGCCAGAAGTAGAGGGTTATCGCAGTAACCATCAAGAGAAAATCTCTCTGCTGGCGCGTTCCCCGCGGCACTTTTCGTGCTCCGAATACGACAACGAAGGCTGCCTCTCTAGAAGCCAGACCCTTCCCGAGCGATTTATGAGATAGGTTCTAGTCTTTTCGAGGAGGAATCTGGCTATACCGCTTGTGGCTTAGGCGCGCGAGGCCGGGATATGAAACCCGGCCACATGGTCACATCCTTAGCGCTTCACGTAAAACTTCTTCCTGCCTTGCAAAATTCCGCCGGGTGTTGTCACTTGAATCGGGCCTGAGGTGGCGTTGGCGGGAACGGTGGCGACCAAGTGGGTGTTGGAAAGCACCTGGAAATTCGCCGTGCGTCCGTTGAACGTGACTTTCGTCGTGCCGTTCAGGTGATTGCCGAGGATCGTGACGGTGTTGCCCTGGTTGGCGGTGAACAACGCCAAGTTCACGAATGGGGCCAATCCCATATTCAGGCTGTACACTGTGCCGTCGTTGGAGGTGCCACCGAATTCGGTGAGTCCGTAGAGGAGGCCGTTGGTGGCCTGGATTGGCGGAGCCAGCGGGGATGTCTGCGTGAGATTCGCGGTGTTGTTGAAGCTGTAGAGACTGGAATAGGTTCCGCTGATCGAGGTGTTGAACAGGGTACCGTCGCCGCTGGCACCGCCGTCTGAAGTGGAGCCGTAGTAATTGCCGTCGGTGGCAAGTAGCAGGCCTGCGCCGGGGAAAGAGCCATCTCCAAAGTTGACGCCGAAGCTGTGAAGCACGGTGACGGCGAGGCTCGGAGTGACTTGATAGATTAGGCCCTCGCCATTGGCGCCGCCGTCCTGGGTGGTGCTATATAAATTTCCGTCGGAAGCTTGAACGAGTGGACCGATGGGAAAAGATCCGCCGCTGCCGCAGGGAAAATCGTAAGTGTTGTTAATGATACCGGCAGTCGACATCTGCAGAATGGTTCCGCAGTAGTTGCTTCCGCCGAGGGAAACGGGAATGTACAGGAATCCGTCGGTGCCCTGGGTGGGCGGAGCGATTGGAGAGAAGCCGTGAGTTACATCGAAGCGATAGATTTGTGTGAAGGTGCCGGAACTAGTGATCGTGTAGACGATGCCCTGGCTTTGCATCCCGCCCCCGCTGGTGGTCCCATAGAAATTTCCGTCAGTGGCGAGAATGGGAGGACCCCAGGGAAAAGCGCCGTCCTTAAAGGTGTTGAAATTGTGAAGAATGGTGAGCGTGCCAGTGGGCGTAATCTTGAAAACCGTGCCCTCGCTGTTGGTGCCGCCTTGCTGAGTGGTGCCGTAGAAGTTGCCGTCGGTGCCAAGCGTGAGGCCGCCGGTCGGGTTGGCGCCATCGAGGCCTCCACGGAAACTGTAGATTATTTTTTGCGATCCAGTGGTGCTGACGTTAAAGACGGTGCCGAGGGAATACTTGCCGCCGTTGTAGGTGGTGCCGTAGAGATTGCCATTGGTGCCCTGCACCAGGGTGACGTACCACGGATTGGCTCCGCTGGTTCCGTTGCCGGCAAAGTTGTAAATGGTGGAGACCGTCTGGGCCTGCGCGAACGCTGCGGCGCATAGCACTGCCGCCATGGCGAGCACGGTAAGTCGGAAGACTGACTTCAAAGAAGTGCGTGCCGGCTTTCGATGCGAGCGAAAGAGTTTCGCAGTCTTTGATAACTCCATGACGAGCCTCCTGGGTTCGGAACCGTGGGCATTCAGTGCGCAAATAGGGGCTGGGCGCACTTTGACTAGGAACGCTACCTTACTTTCCGCAGTCGCCGCAAGATGAACGAATTTGCACAGATTCGCGGGGATCGTTCGGCTATTTGGGGCGACGGGATTCGGCCTCTGCCAGCCAGCCGCGACGCAAGGTTTCGGCTGGGATGCTGGAGAGATACGGCTTGAGGTCGAGGATCGGAGTGCCGTCGAGCATGTCGATGCCGCGAACGTGCAGAGAAGTTTTTTCGCGGCGGAGGAGTTCGACGACCGTGAGTCCGATTGGATTGGGGCGGCGGGGAGAGCGGGTGGCGAAGACGCCGTGAGGATGATCGTCGATGGGAGGCGTGCCGAGCAACTCGAATCCCTCGGAGCGGTCGAAGACCCAGACTACGAATAAGTGAGAGAAGCCTTCGATGTCGGTAAGTCCGGCTTCGAATTGGGGCAGGATTTCGAGGGTGCCCTCGGCATCGTGTTTCACGCCGAAACCTTTGGGGATCTGCTTGGTGGAGTGGTAGGGACTCTTTATGTGTCCAATGGGTTGCGGGGAAAACATTTCAGTGGGCTCTCCAGGAACAGTATAAGTGCGTTCGACGGATTCATGAGCCGTTGAAAGAGCGACCGCTGGGACAAACAGCATGCTGAAAAATCATTCTTGTGCTGGCGTGAGTACGGCTGCGGCTTAAAGCCGGCACTGATTTTTGTTGCTCGCGGCATCGCTGAAGCGATGCCCTGATACGAATCTCAGTAGAGCGTGGATTACAAAGCTTTCCAAATCTTTACGCAGGAGTGACAAAACTCTAGGTTCGAAATGCAACGCCACCGGCGAACGCGGGCATCACAGCGAGCACACATGTTGCTGTGATTTGCGTTCTCGAGGCTTGGTTTACACAGTCCGACTTTCGGTTGTGGTGACTGCCTTCGAGGTGAACTCTAAAAAACTTCTGAAGCGCGATCCCGTGCGTGGGTTTGCGATTTGGGATAAGCCTGCAGTTCTGTCAACAACCTTCAAGGAGAGATTCATTGATGCGGCGAAATACTATTTTTCTGGGAAGCATAGTTTTTCTCATGGCACTGGCTGCGACGGCACAGGAGAACCGGTCGGAGATCAGCGTGCAAGGAACCGGTTTTTTCACCAGCGGTTCGAGCGGGAATGGCACGGCTTATAAGACGACGGAGACGGGAGGATTTTTGGGCACGTACCGGTATCACTTGAATCGCTGGGTATCGGCGGAGGCGGCGTATGGGTATGATCTCAACTCGCAGAAATATCTGTTATCCGCAGGCGCGTTTCGGATTCAGTCTGGGATTCATCAGGTGACGGGAAGCATGGTGTTGAATCTTCCTACGCACACCGGGTCGCGGTTTAACCCTTACATTCTGGTAGGAGGTGGAGCGTTGATGTTTGAGCCGACGGCGAATCAGGTTAACACGTTGTCGGGTGCGTCTTCGCAGGCAAAGGGTGTGTTTGTGTATGGGGTGGGAGTGAACTATGCGCTTCGGAAAAGGCTGTCGCTACGGGCGGAGTATCGAGGGCTGGTGTATGGCACGCCAGATTTTGGTTTTGGGGCGTTGAACACGGGGGCGATTACGCATACGGCTGTGCCTTCGGTGGGGCTGACGTTTCGGTTTTGATCTTCGGCGCCCCCAGGGGCTAAAGCCCGTATCTGCTGGGAGGTCTAGTGGCACGACGGAAGTCGTGCCTTCCCGACCGTGCCCATCCCAGCAATTCAAGCCTCTCCGTCGTTGCCCTTGCTGAGATTGGGCTTGCCTGCGGCGGATTGCTGGCTGGAGAGAGTGCGCGGGCGGGGCGCCCGCGCCACCTAAGGCGGGGACGTCTTAATCTTCTTTCTTTTCTGGCTCTTTAGGGAGCGGTTTTTCGATGGACTTGCGGGGGATCATTTGGTCGCGCATGGCGGCGTCATAGACGAAGCTGGCGACGATCACGGAGATCTGCTTGAGATCGTCGGGTTGCAGGCGGTCGTAGACATCCATGTTGGAGTGGTGGGTGCGGGTGTCGTATTCGATGGGATCCTGAATGAATTGGAATCCGGGAATGCCGACAGCGTCGAAGGAGAGATGGTCGGTCCCGCCGGTGTTGCGCATGGTGAGCGTCGTCATGCCGAGGTCTTTGAAGGGACGCATCCAAGCTTCGAAGATGGGGGCGACCGCTGCGTTTTCCTGCAAGTAGACTCCCCGAATTTTTCCGGTGCCGTTGTCGACGTTGAAATAGGCGGAGACTTTGGCTTGCTCGGGCTTGACGGTCACTGGGCCGGTTTCGCGGCGCAGGAGAGTGGGGATGTCCTTCATGTTGGGATCATCCATGCGGGGACGTGAGCCGAAGTGTTGCTCGACGTAACCTTGCGAGCCGAGGAGGCCTTCTTCTTCGCCGCTCCAGAGTCCAATGCGAATGGTGCGGCGCGGTTTGATGTCGAGGGCTTTGAGGATGCGAACGGCTTCCATCATGACGATAGAACCAGCACCATTGTCGGTCGCGCCGGTGCCGGCGTGCCAAGAGTCAAGGTGCGCTCCAAGCATGACGATCTCATCTTTCTTGTCGGTGCCGGGGATTTCGGCGATGGTGTCGTACTGCATGGGGTCATCATCGTAAAAAGTGCTGGTGACGTTGAGTTCGAGCGTAACATCTTTTTTCTGCTGCAGCAGGCGCGCGATTCGGGACCAGTGCTCGGAGGCCATGGTGAGTTGGGGGACGGAGGTAGTTTCGCCGGGCTTGTAGGAGCCTCCGGATTGCACGAAGACCGTGCCCCCGCCAGCGGTGCCGCGGCTGTGGTCGATGACGGCGAGAACTTTTTCGTCGGCGTAGAACTGGTTGAGATCTTTCTGGAACTGGCGGCGGCGCATCACTTCAGACACGCGGAAGGGAGGGCGCTCGCCGGGAATTTCATATCGATGAGAGGGACAATGTCGGGTGAGGTCATGCGCGCGTTGACGTATTGATTGGCCCATCCGCGGCCGAAGGGGCCCCAGGGCTCGAGGTGCGCATTGCTCAGGCCCATGGCGGTGAGTTGGTCGTGGGTCCACTCGTTGGCGCGCTTCATGTTGGGAGATCCCGTGAGGCGTTCACCGATGGAATCCATCAGGCCTGAGGCGAGTTCCATGACTTTGGAATTGCGGAAACCCTCATAGCGAATGCGGGAGATGGTTTCGAGATCAACTTTTTCCTGGGACCACGCGCTGGGAACCGACGTGAGAATCACGACGATTGAACAGACGAGTAGACGAGGCCTCTTCATGGATGAGCGCTCCTGAGTGGAAATCAATCGGGGATTATACCGCCGGGAGCGGGGCTGGCCTGAGGAAGGGATTGTAAAACTTCTCCTCGGGGCACGAGGTCGTCAGAAGCTTGGGCCGACGCGGTTAGCGGGAGCAGAGAGCCAAGGAGAACGCAGAGAAGCCGCGCGGAAGAGCCCGACAGAATGGCGGGGCGGCGAGTCATAACAAAGCCGTGAGCAGTTTGGCACAGTGGCTCTGCCGGGTCAAACCGACTTTCTAAGCTGGCCTTCAGGCTCTCGGAAACTATTTGTTAGCGACTGGTTTTTCGTGGTGGGCGGGAGCTTTGTCGTCTTCGGTTTTGTGCTCGCCCGCCGCGTGTGTGGCGTCTTCGTCCTCGGTATTTTTCACGATGTACTGCACGATGAGAGAGATGCGGCGGTTGGAAGGATCCATAGGAGCTTCGGGTTTGCGCAGACGCTGGTCGGCAAATCCGCGGACCTGAGTCACCTGGTCGGACCGGATCCCATTGGCCTGCATGACGCTGCGAGCCGCGTTGGCGCGATCCGCCGAAAGTTCCCAGTTGCCATAGCTGGCAGAAGAATACGGCTGGGAATCGGTGTGGCCTTCAATGGAGAGCTTGTTAGGGAGTGTGCTCAGTTCCTGCGCAAGAGTGATCAGCATCTCGTTGCCATCGCCTTTGAGTTTGGCGCTGCCACTGTCAAAAAAAGTGCCGGTGGCGGATTCGGAGAGCTCGATGCGAAGACCTTCGGCGGTGACCGTCATCTCGATGTGGCTTTTCAGTTTTTCGAAGTCGGCGATCTGCCGCATGGACTGCTGCAATTGTTCTTTCAGTTTGGGCATGTTGTCGCGCGTGAGAACGAAGTTGTCCCCGGAGCCCGCCAGGTTGGTTCCGACCTTTTTCGAGGTCCCGGTGGGATC
>WNFY01006945.1_pt1 | contig 10014 bp, 10 predicted proteins | sample 5400091 | NCBI WGS metagenome assembly WNFY01 (sample SAMN13153364, study PRJNA577476) | soil metagenome | isolation source: 60 cm soil or saprolite under grassland replicate 1 | place: USA:California | collected 2016-06-15 | reverse complement strand
AGAATCCTAGTTGAGCAAGTTTCGCGGTCGCGATACCTGCTTTGATGTTTCCCAATATATAAATGACCACCTGGTAAATGGAATTGTTATACTCGTATGGTCCCGGCGGAAGATTCCAATAAGTGAATCGCTGAGCAAAGGTCCCCAGGTGTTCAACATATAAGATGTGCTGCTGGAAGACGAATCCCAAGTTCGTGAGAAGGCTGGCGACCCCGAACAAGATCAGAAACAAGATTGCAACCCCAATGATCATTTGCAAAAAATCCTTCCACCTTCTTTGAACCAGCGGGAGCAGAGCGAAAAATCCCCACTGCGGTTTGATCGTGACCATCAAGAAGAGCAGTATGATAGCTCCCCACTTTGCCGACCGATCATCCTTCAAATTGAACCAGAGATATAGTGATGCCAGGAGCGCCATGAATACATTTACATTCAAAGTGACCGCGTCGTAAACAAAGGGAGAGAAAGCAAACCAAAATGGCAAAATCCAAAAAGGGATATCGATTTCCCTTCTTTTGAAAATCGCTTTCCAAGTCAGGAATAATCCGGTCACAGCTAAGAAGTGTAGAACGAATAATATGGCTGGCGGTAAAAAGCTAACGAAGCCAACGGTGAATACCGCCAGAGGCGAGTAATTGAAGAAATTGAGATCTTCCGGCAAAGGCTGGTGGATATCGATATACAAATTTCGCTCGGCGAAGAAATTGTGTACTGCTTGGATGTATGTCAACCGATCCATGCCGCCGTCCCACTCTGGTTGACCTAACGCCCAGAAGCCGTTGCCCCAAAGCACGAGAGTCATGAGAACGGTGATGACAAGGACGGTACTATTCTTTTTGCTGAATGTGTGAATACCGATGTCCATGTTCATTTCATCCTGTGGAGTGAATTCATGAGTACAGACGTTACTTGTCTACAAACGCTGCAAATTGATCGCTTGTAAGACATGCTATTATTTTCTCGAACTCGATCTTCGTTCGCTTCACTGCGGCATGATAAGCAAAGACAAAATTAGATCCCTGCTCGGACGAGTCAAGGTTCATCCAGGCGTGCGAGTCACGAGGAAGTAAACTCTTAATGATCGGTTTTAGAAATCTTATAAAAGCAAATACTTCCAGCGGATAATAAAGTTTCCCTGAACGCAGCGCGCGGCTACGCAATAAATCTTCGTCAAGGGGATCCACTTCGGATGTCGTCGGAACCGCTCCATCGGGCTGGATGGCAACCCACAAATCGATGTAGTTGCTATGTGCGTAGAAATCCTGCGCGCTATGAGTCAATCTTCCAAAAGCAGACCACGCCGAAGGCACATCATTCTCCTGAAGAGATGAAATTATCAGTGAACGCTGTTCTTCCATGTAAGCATACGCTTTTTCAAAAGCGTTATTGTCAAAATGATATTCATCGTGCCCGATTTGTCCGGCTAGTCGATCCTGATGGAGATTGGCTTGAATAATTTTTTCAAGAGCCGCCGCGCCGAAAGAAACACTTAGCGCCTGTTTTATGATCTCGGCGTGAATTTTTGGGAGCATGATTGTTTGATTATAAGGCATTGGTTACCTACGGAGTTCGCTTCGCTTACCCACAGGGTCCGCTTCGCTTATAATAACCGCATGAGTTTTTACACATCCAAAGGCGATGATGGCACAACGAATTTACTGGGTGAGGGACGCGTCGCCAAATATCATTCGCGCATCGAAGCGGTGGGGACGCTGGACGAATCAACGGCAGCCTTAGGCTTGGCGCGTGCTCAATGTTTGGATCCTCGCTGCAGCCCGATCCTGCTCGAAGCACAGCGTGATTTATATAAACTCATGGCCGAGGTGGCTGCCACTCCTGAAAATGCAGAGAGGTTTCGCTTCATTGACGCGAAACGCGTCACCTGGCTCGAGCAACAAACCGACGAAATGAGCAAACTCGTCGAAATGCCAAAAGAATTTATTTTGCCGGGTGATTCTTTGGCAGGCGCGGCATTGTCATTGGCACGCGCCATCATCCGCCGGGCAGAACGACGCGTGGTGGAATTATTTGATCTCAACGAATTGAGCAACCCTGATCTGCAACGATACTTAAATCGTTTGTCTTCTTTATGTTTTGTTTTGGAACTGGTCGAAAACAAAGCAGCGGGACATCAGACCACGTTGGCAAAGGAATAACTTCCTCCCTCCCGAAGGACATCGGGACGATGTGAGCGGAGCCGAAGGGAGAGTTTGCCGGAGCAATCTAATTTTCACCAAGTGCTACACTTCGACTGCACTCGCCTACACCTGCCCCACCGCAGGTGCGGGTCGGCTCGCTCTGCTCAGCGCGGATAAGGAGAAACCATGAACCCCGAAGAATTTCGCAAAATCGGTCATCAGCTCATCGATTGGATTGCTGATTATCGTACACATGTCGCTGAACTACCTGTGCGATCACGCGTGGAACCGGGCTCGATCAAAGCACAACTTCCTTCGACTCCACCGGTTCATTGTGAATCGTTCGACGAGATTTTCAAAGACCTCGATCAAATCATTTTGCCCGGTTTATCTCACTGGCAGCATCCAAGCTTCTTTGGCTATTTCCCCGGTAATGGAGAACTGTCGTCCGTGTTGGGCGATTACCTCAGCACAGGCTTGGATGTGCTTGGATTATCGTGGATATCCAGTCCGGCAGTTACGGAAGTAGAAGAAGTCGTCACAGATTGGATGCGGCAGATGCTGGGTCTCTCTGATTCGTGGAGCGGCGTCATTCAGGATACTGCCTCCACAACCACATTGGTCGCGCTGTTGTGCGCGCGCGAACGCGCTTCCAATTATTCGTTGGCACGCGGCGGTTTGCAAAGCGAAGAACATCCGCTCATTGTTTATGTTTCAAGTCATAGCCACAGTTCTGTGGAGAAAGCTGCCTTACTTGCCGGGTTTGGACGCGCTAATCTGCATTTCATCGCTGTGGATGAGAACTATGCCATGAAACCTGCTGCTTTGGAGGAAGCAATTCGCGTTGACCTCACACGGGGTTTCGTTCCCTGCGCAGTTGTCGGCACGACCGGTACAACCGGAACGACTGCTCTCGATCCGATTCAAGCCATCGCGAATCTTGCTCACCAATATAAGATCTGGTTCCACGTCGACTCGGCGCTGGCGGGCTCCGCAATGATCCTGCCCGAATGCCGCTGGATGTGGGAAGGAATCGAAGGCGCTGATTCGCTTGTATTGAATCCTCATAAGTGGCTCGGTGCGGCGTTCGATTGTTCGCTCTATTATGTGCGTGACCCGGAACATCTTGTGCGCGTGATGAGCACCAATCCAAGCTACCTGCAAAGCACAGTCGATAACCGCGTCAAGAATCTGCGGGATTGGGGCATTCCCCTTGGACGGCGTTTCCGCTCGCTCAAGCTGTGGTGTTTAATTCGAGAACAGGGCATTGAAGGATTGCAGGCTCGTTTGCGTAGAGACCTCGCCAATGCACAATGGTTTGCTGAACAAGTGAGAAATACAGCCAACTGGCATATTCTTGCTCCCGTTCCATTGCAAACGATTTGTATTCGCCATGAACCGCAGGGTCTTGAAGGCGAAGCATTGGATAAACACACCCTGGATTGGGTGGAACGCGTCAACAATTCCGGGGGCGCGTACCTCACTCCGTCAACACTGGATGGACGCTGGATGGTGCGCGTCTCGATTGGTTCGCTGACGACAGAGCGCCAACACATTGAGGCACTTTGGAAACTAATACAGCACGAGGCACAAAACTAGTAGACTTTCTTCAACAACTATATAAAATCGAAAATGTAGGGGCATGGCAACTAATTTTGCTGTGCTCTTACCAGGATTATTCATGACAGGCACAATCATAAACATTACAGCAATCATCGGGGGCAGTGTCATCGGCTTACTTTTCGGCGCACATCTTTCTGATCAATTGAAATCTACGCTTATTTCAGGCATGGGACTGTTTCTCATAGCGATGGGATTTCAGATGTTCCTAAAAACAGAGAACTCACTCATTGTTCTGGGCGCGTTGATCGCGGGCACACTGCTTGGCGAGTGGTGGCGGATCGAAGATGGATTACACAAACTGGGAACATTGCTGGAACATAAGTTTTCGCGTGAAGAAGATGATGGTTCGAACCGCTTCGTGCGCGGCTTCCTGACTGCTTCGCTATTGTTCTGCATCGGACCCATTGCCATCCTCGGTTCGATCCAGGATGGACTGACTGGGGATTTCAACCTCCTGGTTGTCAAATCCGTAATCGACGGATTCGCTTCGATTGCGTTCGCCTCTGCTCTTGGGATTGGCGTGGCATTTTCCTCCCTCCTCATTCTGGTTTACCAGGGCGGAATCAGTTTACTGGCTGGACAGTTAAATGCGATCGTGACAACATCCATGATGAACGAGCTGACCGCGACCGGTGGCATTCTTCTGATAGGAATTGGGTTTTCCAACTTGTTGGAGATCAAAAAAATACGTGTGGGAAATATGCTGCCCAGTCTAGTGATCGCGCCGTTGATCGTGTGGGTAATCGTCTTCTTCCAAAAATAATTACCCGAAGATTGCGATAATCAATATTCCCATGAAGATGACAATCGCCCCGAGCACGCGCATTCCACCCATCTTTTCCTTCAGAAAGAACCAGCCTGCCAGCGCACCAAATACCACGCTCACTTCCCTGACCGCGCCGGAATAACTGAGCGGCGCAATCGAATATGCCAGCACCGCCAATAGATAAGCAGAAACGCCCAGGATTCCCATCAGCGGCAAACGGAATCCCTGATTCTTGAATTCCTGCCAGAGATAGGACCAGCCATACTGCCTCATGATAAATGGCGCGACCGGAATAGGGACAAGCGCAAACATCATCATCACATAAGCTGTAGCATATCCGTTCTTAACGGCAGCCCCATCGATGGTGGAATAGATCGAAATTAGTAATGCAATAAACAATGCAACCGCAACGCCTCGAAAGTGGAGACGCGTCACGCGGCTTGATGTCAATGTGCTGATACCGATCACAAACAATCCCCCAATGATGAACCCCAAGCCGATGATTCCACCGCTCGTGAGATGCTCATGCAAAAACAGGAATGACCACAATGCCAGGAAAGCCGGTGCCGCGCCGCGTGCGATGGGATAAATGAGGGAAAACTCGTTATCCTGATAGGCATACGAGAGGGTAATAAAATAGGTCGCTTCGGTAAGGATGCTGAAGAGCGCAAACCTCCACATCTGCTGTACGGGGAGACCGGTAAACAACAAAGTGACCAGTGCAATAACGCCGCTGACAACCACCATCCACCAACTGGCAATATATTTCTCTTTGGATTGCTTAAGAATCAGATTCCAGGCAGTATGCAGGACCGCCCCGGAAAGAAGAAAGAGGAGTGCAAGGATGGGCATAATGGCAGTGAATGTACCATAAAAAAGATTAGTGTCCACCGCTCTTAACGGGAAAGCTCCAAATGCCATCCACAGATTCCACAGAAAAGAAAAAAGAAAATCTGCCAAATCTGCGGATAAATCCGTCAGAAACGGGAGAGCCACATATTAATCCATAGATGGTTTTGTTTGCAAAATGTAATCCAGGAATATTGCAATTAAATCTTGACATGTTTATACTCCTCTCATCACAACCATTTCAAAAAGGAGAATGTATGAAATCGCTTCGTCCCGTGTTATTTTTAACGTTTGTCCTGCTGATCGTTGGGTTAGCCTGTTCCGCACTCGGCGGCGGAGGCGCTCCGGTCCAAACCCAGCCTCCAGCAACTGCAGCACCGGTCCAAGTGACCAATCCTCCAACTGCCGCGCCACCCCAGCCGACGGAAGCGCCGGTAACGGAAGCTCCTGTCGCGACAGCAACGGAAGTACAGGTCTCGCAAGCACAGGATTATTTCACCGAAGATTTTGATAATCCACTTTCCAGCGACTGGACATCCTTTACCGTGACAGGTTCGGCAAAAGCAGATCCAAGCAAGGTCACTGTAGAAGCAAAAGACGGAAACCTGGTGTGGAATTTTGACAGCGAATATGTTTATTATTACTTGTTCTATCAGGCATATAAATATGACGATGTGAAACTGGATGTGCGCGCCGATAACCGCGGCAGAAACAACAATTCCATCAGCCTGATCTGCCGTTACGATCCCAATGTTGGCTGGTATGAATTCAATATCGCCAACAACGGCCTCTACAATATTCTATTTGCCGATTCGCACGATAGCAGCAAGATCGCCTACAAGAACATCACGAACGGTGGAGCGAATGCCATTAAACAAGGGAAGGGAATTAATGAGTATTCGATCTCCTGTAAGGGCGATAAATTAACACTAACGATCAATGGTGATGAAATCACAACCATTCCCGAAAGGAACTATGGATTGACGGAGGGCATGGTGGGTGTCTCCGTTTCTTCTTTCAATGTGTTGCCGATTTTGATCAATATGGATTGGATTAAGATTGACCAGCCATAATTTATAAGGAAAAGACCTCCGAGTTTTTCTCGGAGGTCTTTTTGTTTAATATACTGGTATCCTCGCCCCGCTCACTTTTGCGGCTTCATCCGAAAACAGATACATCATCGCCGCGACAATTTCTTCCGGCGTTGTCCCTTTGCCGGAATTGTTTATGTCGATAGAACGGACTTGAATGATATTGGCAGTTACGCCTTTATCTTTTAACTCGGCAGATAACGTGAGAACAAGATTCTCCTGGGCGGCTTTAGCAGCAGCATAGGTTCCCGTATTGCCCGGCGGATTAGGCACATTCGAAGCCGAGACAACGATCACACGTCCCCATTGGCTTTTGACAAGCTGTGGCGTGAATGCCTGAAACAAGTGGAACGTCGTCCAAACGTGCTGACCGAGCATGAAATCCAGGTCTTGCACGCTGGCATCTGGAATCGATTTCCCACCAACCCAGCCGCCGACGAGGTGGATCAAGGCGTGGATTCCGCCGAATCGAGCGGTGATCGCTTCCGCCGTCGCGCGAACCGTATCGCCGTTACGCAAATCTACCACCGAAGCGAAGAGACGTTCTGCAGAGAGATTCAGATCGCGTGTCAGAGAATCCAACTTGCTTTGATCATTATCGAGCAAGACTAATGTATAACCGCGCCCGGCAAATGCATATGCAGCTTTGCTTCCAAGCGCGCCGGTGGCACCGGTGATGAGAACTACCCTATTCATTCCATGCGCCGATTTGGTCTTCGCTCATGCCCTCGACAATCGGCTGGTCGTCCTGTTCACGCAAATGTTCCTTGCCGTGAAAATCGATCAGATGCCCTGATTTGGCAGCCTTTGTTTCGAGATAAAAGAGATTGTGCTCGTTTGGTTCCATAATGTGCGGAATACGCCCGGTGACATGAATGCCATACTGCTCGAGCTGGTTGATCTTCTTAGGATTATTGGTCATCAATTGCACAGAGTTAATCTTGAGTGACATCAACATATGCGCGGCAACGGCATAATCGCGTTCATCGTCGCGGAAGCCCAGCGCCAGATTTGCTTCAACGGTATCCAGTCCCTGGTCCTGCAAACTGTAAGCGCGGATCTTGTTGATGAGTCCAATGCCTCGTCCTTCCTGACGGAGATACAAGACCATCCCTTTTTCCATCTGGCCGATCTTTCTTAATGCCGATTCCAACTGATCGCGGCAATCGCAGCGCAACGAACCCAGCGCGTCACCGGTCAAACATTCCGAGTGTAAACGCACCGGAACGTCAGCCGCGCCGATCACATCACCTTTGGTGATGGCAACATGTTCCTTGCCATCCCGATTATTTTCAAATGCAATAATATGGAAATCTCCAAAGCGAGTCGGCAATTCCGCCATTGCCACAATTCGTACACAGATCTGATCTTTCCCGAGCCCCTCACATTCGTGATCACCTTCTGTTTGCAAAAGGAAATCAAATTTTTCATGCATTGTTGTAGTCATGTTCACCTCTCCACAATCTAAATTGATCCAACCTTACTTTTTCTCTGAAATATATTTCAATAAGACGCCGCCATCCTCCCAGGCTTCAGCACTTACAAGTTTCAATGGGATGGCTTCGCCTCGTTCCAGGCCGGAGCCCCCTGCCAGCGTTGGAGCATTCGCGCCACCGAAGATCATCGGCGCCACATAGGCGGTGATTTCATCCACGACGCCGAGACGCAATAGCTCGAAATTCAGGGTGGCGCCACCTTCCACCATCAGGCGCTCCACCCCTATCTCTTTTAACGTTTCTAACGCCTTGAGTAGATTTACTTTTTCGGAATCGTCCACATAAACATCCACGCCGCGGGATTTCAACTCGGAAACGTGGTGTTTAGATGTCCAACGTGTAGTAAATATTACGATATTGGCAGGACCTGAATTCAGGAACTCCGAGTCGTCACGTATACGCGCCTCCGTAACAACCCCCACCTTCATGGGATTTGGCGGAAGTCCGCTTTGAATTCGTTCCGCACGCAGCGCCTCCGATTTGACAGTCAGCTTTGGATCCTCATCCAGAAGCGTTTTCCCACCGACCATCACCGCGTCCGCTTCGGCGCGCAGACGGTCGACGCGTTCCTTATCCCGCTCGGAAGAGATCGCCGCGCCCTTGCGCTGGAACGTGTCGATCTTTCCATCGGCGGTCATTGCAACATTCATGAAAACAAAAGGACGATTCATACCCGTTCTCCCTCAATTGAACTTTGAATGCCATTGTATATTGATCTTCGATGTTCAAGTTTAGATATGTAGGTCTGTTATGCGTGCGGCACTCTGTAATACAATTGTAAATCTATACGTTATAAAACGTACCTGTCATTTTTTGCAAAGACGGTTAAACTTTTGGGAGAGGAGAGTTTATGCGTCAATCTGTACTGACCGAGGAACAAGCCCAATTCCTGCGTGACGAAAAAGAATCGTTATCTGAAATTCGACTCGCCCTGGCAGATATTGATCTGCCGCGCGAATCGCTGGCGACCTTACAGGATGCCATCCTGCAATTGGATGAATTATTTTTAATGGTGGTGGTCGGAGAATTCAACGCGGGGAAAAGTGCCTTGGTCAATGCCTTGTTAGGTGAGAAGGTTTTGCAGGAAGGCGCCACGCCAACTACTTCGCATGTGACCCTGGTCAAGTGGGGCGAAAAAGCTGCCGAGCAAGTCGTGGATGAAAATTTTGCCGTTTACACCTATCCGCTGCCGCTTCTCAAAGAACTTAATATTGTAGACACACCGGGGACAAATGCAGTCATCCGTTATCATGAACGATTGACCGAAGAATTTGTGCCGCGCAGTGATTTGGTGCTGTTCACTACCTCGGCGGATCATCCTCTCACCGAAAGTGAGCGACTATTCCTCGAGCGGATTCTTGCCTGGGGTAAAAAAGTTGTCTTTGTGTTGAACAAAGCCGATATTCTCGAAAACGAATCGGCGCTCGAAGAAATTCGATCTTTTGTCGTCAAACATGCCACTCTGGTGTTGAAAGATATCCCTGAATTCTTTCCAGTTTCCGCACGGATGGCGCAACGCGCACTTGCCGAATCCAATGCTGAGGAGCGCAATCGCCTGCGCCTCGCCAGCGGCTTGGATGCATTGGAGCAATATATCAATTCCACCCTCGACGACACCAAACGACTTCAACTCAAGTTCAACAACCCAATAGGAGTAGCAGAGAATCTCATTACCCAGGCAACGAATAGTACGCAAACACAAGCAGAAGACATCCAAGAAGATTTGCAAACGGCTGCGTCGCTCGAGTCGACTGTCCGAGATTATGAACGCGATCTGCAAAATGAACTTACACCGCGTCTGGCGGAAGTGGAAAATATCCTGCATCGCCTCGAACAGCGCGGGCTCGATTTCTTTGACAACACGATTCGCCTCACCAATATTCAGGGGTTGGTCCGCGGCGATAAGGTCCGCGCCGAGTTCGAGAAGAAAGTGCTCACCGATGTGCCGCAGCAAATCGAAGAACAGGTCCAGCGCTTGATTGATTGGTTTGTGCAGAAAGATTTGCAGGAATGGCAGCGGGTGATGACCTATGTCCAACGCCGACGCGCCC
>WNFY01006944.1_pt1 | contig 10015 bp, 10 predicted proteins | sample 5400091 | NCBI WGS metagenome assembly WNFY01 (sample SAMN13153364, study PRJNA577476) | soil metagenome | isolation source: 60 cm soil or saprolite under grassland replicate 1 | place: USA:California | collected 2016-06-15 | reverse complement strand
GTCCGGATTTTCAGACCAAAGTCGAGGAAGCCGGCGAAGGACAGTTCAAAGTTGACGTTCAACCCAAGGAAACCAGCCGTCTTATTGCTTCGACCTTGACGATCCAATCCGAGAATTCGCCAAAGACATTTTACGCCACTGCCCGTATCACGACTGCTCCGGGTGCACCGGTTGCGCCGGCTGGTCAGAAAGCCCCGGCTGCTCCGGCCCCGACCGCCCCGGCTCGTCCGCCTGCGCCAGGTGGTCAAACACATTGAAATTTTCACTGCCACGCCAGGCGCTGATTCTTGCAGCGTTCGCGCTTCTTCCGGGCGTAGGGCAGGCGATTTATTTTCGTGACAAGATCTCGTGGCAATCACCAATTCCGCCTTCGGAAATGGTGAGCGTCGATCGAGCGCGCGAGTGGGGTGACAGTATCACCTGGATCGACGCTCGCCCGGACGACGAGTTCGCTCGTGATCACGTGCCTGGAGCCATTTCGTTGAACGAAGATCGCTGGAACGAATTGTTACCGCAGTGTTTGGCAGTGTGGTCGCCTGGGAAAAAGGTGGTTGTTTATTGCAGTGCGCAAAGCTGCGATCTAGCCCGCGAAGTAGCCGAACGGTTGCGGAAGGAAGCGCAGCTTCCTGACGTGTTCGTGCTCGATGGCGGCTGGGAAGCCTGGCTGAAGAAGAGCAGATGAAGAAAACGCCGAACGCTCAACACCGAACATCCAATGTCGAAGCTTTGCTGCCGAGCCAATTGGACGTTGTGCGTTGGGCATTTTCTTGACAAATGACGAGCGGGCAAATCTTTTGGCCGGTTTTGGCAGCGATCTTGATTGCGGCCGCAATAATTGCCGTCGGCGCCCGCGCATTCGTTGCAGGCTGGCGCAATTTCGTCTGGCGGATTGTCGACCTTATCATTGCCGCCGTTTTCATTTACGCCGGCGCTCTTAAAGTACTCGATCCGGTCCAGTTCGCCCACGATATCGATCATTACAAAATTCTACCGTGGACCATCGGAGTGGGGCTGGCGTTTTATCTGCCGTGGTTGGAAATTTTTTGCGGCTTCGCCCTGATTTTCCGCCTGTTCTATCGCGGCGCACTATCGATTTTGACTGCGCTCGTTGTGGTCTTCCTCGTCGCCACGATCGCTGCAAAAGTTCGCGGTCTCGACATCACTTGCGGATGTTTCGGTCACGCGAGCCAGAACTGGAGTTTCCCGGCGCACCTCGCGCTGGACTTGGGGATCCTTACCGCTTTGGCTGCCCTTTGCTACTGCAGCGTAGCCCGAGCGCGTGCAAATGCTTCACCAACGCCCATGTCATGAATTTCGATATCAAGACAGCGTGATCAGGAAGCTCAAGTCCGACAAATATCGGCTGTATTCGCGGAAGGAAGACCCGAAGACAGGAAAGCGCCGGAATTTGGGCACCTTCAAGACAAAGGCGGCAGCCCAAAAACACGAACGTGCGGTTCAGTATTTCAAGCGGCATTAGTCTCGCACGCTTCTCGAATTTGCTACGGTGCAAAGATGGTCGCGCTGTTTTCACCGCGATCGATTTTGTCGGCTTGCTTTGGACGACGCTCTGTGTTCCACACTATGGGGTAGCGCCCGATGAGACTATTCCGTCTTACCCTTGAATGCTCCCTTTGTCTGGCTGTCTTTGCGACGGCAGGGTGCAGGCGAAAATCGAACGGTCAACTGATGGGTGAATCGCCGGCGCAGTCGCCTTCACCGTCTGGAGTCTCCACCCCGATCTCATCTCCTGGTTCATCTCCGTCGCCAAGTCCGACGCCGCAGTCACAGACTAAGCAGCGATCAACGCTTGATTTGTCGCGGCTGGAGAACAGCGTCCGCCCCGCAATCTTTTGGATCACAGTATTTGATTCATCTGGCAAATTGCTACGGACTGAGACTGCTTTTTTTATTTCGGCAGACGGCAGATTCATTACGACCGCGCATGCGATTGAGGATGGGGTCAATGCTGTGGCGAAAATGGGTGATGGGGAAATTCATAATGTCGATGGCATCCTCGCTTCTTCGGCAACGCTCGATCTTGCTATTCTTCAAGCCGATGTGAAACGGGTGCCATTTTTGACGTTAAGCAAGACTGCGAACCTGGAGCCTGGCACGCATGTCGGAGTTGTGGGAAGCGCACTGGCGGGCTCCGCCGAAGCCGCTCGCGAAACAACTATCTCAACGCAGCAAGCCGACGACGTGGAAATTGTAGCAACCCTATCGCCCGATTCGATCGGGTCGCCAATTGTGGACGCGAACGGCGAAGTTGTTGGCATCGTCGTATCGGGTGCTAACAAAGCGACCGCTCGACCTTCGAAGAGTGTGGGCTCATTGCTGGATCGAATTGCATCGGACGCCAAACCTCGATGGGCGGAAACTGCTCAAACTGTTTCTACACCTACACCTGCGCCCCGGCCGACGCCGAAGCCGCGATTAGTTTATGCGCCCGCACCAGCCTTTCCGCGAGACGCTCATGTCCGGCCGGGCGTAGCATGGTCGGGCCGCTTCAACCTTAGCTTCGATTCAAGAGGAAATGTGACCAAGGTCCAAATCGTTCAATCGACCGGAAACGAAGCGTTGGATAGGGCGGCGATCAGCACCCTTCGCCAATGGAAATCTGCTCCCGGCGGGGATTGGGCGGCAACGGTTCCAGTTACATTTCAAACAAAATGAGATTCGAAAACGCGGCTCTCGATTTTCAAGTCAATCCCGCTGGGCAGCTGTTGTCTGGCTTACTGGCAGACTTCGTTCACCTGAACTCCGCGGTCGCGAGATGATTAGCCGGATACCTGCACCTTCGATGAGTTGCCAACGCGTGCGCGCGCGGAAAAACGCGGTCGCGAAAGGACGCTAAGGCGTCGAGTTTATGGTCGAGATACGTGAAGCAACTGCCGCGGATCGGGACGCGATCTGGGATATTTTTCGCGAGGTGATAGCTGCCGGCGACACGTATGCTTTCGATCCCGGAATGTCGCGCCACGAAGCCTTGGGATATTGGTTCCAGGCGGATACACGGACATACGTTGCAGAAAGCAGGGGACGCATTCTCGGCACATATATCCTGCGGCCTAACCAGTCGGGAGGCGGGTCGCACGTCGCGAATGCGGCTTTCATGGTCGCTCCGGATGCGCGTGGCCAGGGAATTGGTCGCGCGATGGCCGAGCATTGCCTGAGCGAAGCACGCCTCGTCGGTTTTCGCGCAATGCAGTTTAATTTCGTTGTTTCAACCAACGACTCCGCAGTGCGCCTTTGGCAAAAGCTCGATTTCAAAATCGTCGGCACTTTGCCGGGCGCATTTCGGCACCCTAAAAAGGGTTATATCGATGTTTACGTGATGCACCGCTCGCTGCTTGAAGACCACGCTTAGCCCTTTTCTCCAAACAAACATTGCGAAAGCGATGATTTCCTGTTGAACCTGGGTGAATGCAGACGGTGATTCAAGTCATCACGACCGGGCGTGGATCGCTGCGCGAAAGGATCATGACCGATCCTCAACTCGGGCGGTTTGATCTGATTCCCACTGAACACCAGCGGCCCGGTCGCCCGCACGGGTGGGCCAAAATCCATAGCGAGACCGCGCACGGCGCGATCAATCTGGAATGGCACGGACGCAGCAGCACTTTGATTTGCCGGGTCGTCACGAAATTGGGCAACAAACCCAATTCGATCATCGGCGATTTCATCGATTACCTGCTTGCGCGTCACCAGAGTCGCATTCTCGCCATTCATATCATGCGACGTTGAATCTGAAAATGCGCTCAGTGCCCGAGCCGAAGCCGATTATCTGTTTACTAACTCATTATCGAAACATGCACGATCGAAATCAGGAAGGGCAGCCCTTCGACCGCAGGGTTTTTCTCAGAAGCGGCGTCATTTTTGCCGGAACCGTGTTAGCGGGCTCTGCGCTATTGCGTGGCGCTGAAACGAAAACCAAAGACGAAGAAAAAGAAGCCGAAGTCGGGCCGCCTGAAGATTTGATGCGGGAACACGGCGTTTTGAAGCGCGTGCTTTTAGTTTACGGCGAAGTGTTGCGCCGTGTCGATTCAAAGCAAGATTTTCCGCCCGAAGCGCTGGCTGACGCTGCGCGAATCATTCGCAATTTTGTTGAGGATTATCATGAGAAACTTGAGGAAGATTTTCTCTTCCCGCGTTTCGAAAAAGCCAATCTGCTCGTCGATCTGGTAAAAGTGCTGCGCGCACAGCATCAGGCGGGTCGGCAGGTCACTGATGTCACGATGCGCTTCGCGAACTTGCAGTCGCTAAAGAATGAATCCGAGCGGGGGCAACTCATCGCGTCAATGCAGCAGTTCATCCGTATGTACAATCCCCACGAGGCGCGCGAAGACACGGTCCTCTTCCCCGCTTTTCGAAAGATCGTTTCCCGGCATGAGTTCGATGCCTTAGGCGAAGATTTAGAGAAGAAAGAAGACGAGCTTTTCGGCGAAGACGGATTTGAGAAAGTGGTAGATAAGGTTGCAGGAATCGAACAGCGATTGGGCATTTACGACCTCGCCCAGTTTACGCCGAAGACGTAAGGGCCATGCGCGAACTTTTCGTTACCGATGCGCCTGCGGCGACTGTTCTTGCGCGAATTATGGCCGGTAGCGTTTTCCTGTCCGAAGGAATTCAGAAATTTCTTTATCCAGAAGATCTTGCCGCCGGACGTTTCACCAAAATAGGCATTCCTGCGCCGGAGATCATGGGCCCGTTTGGCGGCGGATGCGAAGTCGTTTTTGGCGCGCTGCTGATCGTTGGATTGTTAACCCGGCTCGCAGCGATTGTGCTGCTGATCGACATTAGTGTTGCAATTGTTTCGACCAAAATTCCCGTGCTTCTGGGTCACGGTTTCTGGGGATTTTCGCTGATGAAACTGCCGCGATATGGTTTCTGGAGCATGATGCACGAGGCGCGTACGGATTTTTCGATGTGGCTTGGTCTGCTCTTTCTGCTAATCGTCGGCGCTGGGCGGTGGTCGTTCGATGCCGCCTTAATGAGGGGAAAGGCCAGGTCTCAATGGCCGACCGCATCGCGTTAAACGAAAGAAAACAATCCGGAGTCTACGGGGCTCGAACCCGCAACCTCCGCCGTGACAGGGCGGCGCTCTAACCAATTGAGCTAAGACTCCCCGGGACGGAGAAACTGTAGAGGCAGCTCTCTTCAGTCGCAACTGTTCCTCCTTTTTTCTCTCTCTTACTCTTGCTCATACTCTTTTGTTTCGAGTAAGAACAAGAGCACGAGCAAGAGGAAAAAGAGACTTTTGCGCAACATCAAATCGACGTCATGGTTGAACATTTTATACATGGCAGCGTCGAACCCCGAAAGATTTCGCGAGTGAACATTGCAGATACGCTTGATAACGCTATAATGAGACACGGTTCGGCGGATTGACCCAAACCATAAATGAGTGACGAGCGCAGCGAGGGACTTCAGGACGGGGTTGGGGACTCGGGTCCGGATAATCTACTCGATTCATTTGATCAAATGATCGCCTCGTTGCCTCCGGGCGATCCGGTGCGACGGGATCTGTTGGAACTGCGGCCGCAGATTTTCGACCAACAGGAGACGATGGTCGAAGCGCGCCGAATGATCGAGAAGCTGGAAGAAGTCGTCAAGAAAGTGACTTCGCCTGCGAACCGGATCGGCACCTTTCTCGGAGCCACTTCAAAGGATACGGCGCATATCGTGGTGGGCGGTGCCGATTATTACTGCAACGTCGATCCGCGCATTCCACTTGCGAAACTGAAAAAGGGAACGCGCGTCCTGGTGAACGAAGCGTTCGTCATCGTTGGCGATCTCGGATTCGAAACGGCGGGCCCGGTAACAAAAATCACCGAGGTTCTCGGCAAAGACAGGCTCCGGGTCGGTTCGGAGCACGGATTGCAATCGATGGTGTTGCAGCGTTCCGCCGATCTTGCCGGCTCGACCTTGAAATCCGGCGACGATGTCCGCGTTGATTCAAACTACCGGATGGCGTTGGAAATGCTCTCGAGTCCCAAATCGCACGAACATTATCTCGACAACGTACCCGAATTGCCGTGGGAAAGGGTCGGCGGCCAGGAGACCGCGCTGCAGGCGATCAAGGACGCGATCGAGCTCCCGCTTTTACACGCTGATCTTTTCCAGAAATTTCACCACGCCACTCCGAAAGGTTTTCTGCTTTACGGTCCACCTGGGTGCGGGAAGACGCTGATTGGAAAGGCGACTGCTTATAATTTGACTAAACAGCTTCGCGAAAAAACGGGCGCTGAGATGCAGGAATATTTCATGCACGTCAAGGGCCCCGAGATACTGAACATGTGGGTCGGCGAATCGGAGCGAATGGTGCGCGAGATTTTTGCCACTGCTCGCGAGAAACGCAGCGAGGGTTTTATGCCGTTTCTATTTATCGATGAAGCCGAATCGATTCTGGGCACGCGCCGCGCATCGCGTCATTCGAACATTCTTTCGACGCTGGTTCCGATGTTTTGCTCGGAGATGGATGGGATCGATTCACTCAACGACGTTGTCATTATTCTTGCTTCGAATCGCGCCGATCTGATCGACCCTGCAATTTTACGCCCGGGCCGAATCGATCGAAAAATAAAAGTTAACCGACCAGATAAGGATGGCGCGCGAGAAATCTACCGCATCTATCTCACAGACGATCTTCCTTACGACGGTGTTCTTGCCAAGGAAGCCGATGGTCTGAGCGCGTCGATCGAGCGTCTGATTGAGCGTTTCGTCGAGTGGCAGTTTACGCGCCGCGACGAGAACAAATTCCTGGAAGTAACACTGCGCAGTGGGCGCAAGGAGACGCTTTACCGCAGCGATCTGATCAGTGGTGCGATCATCGCGTCGATTGTGGAGCGGGCAAAGGCGATGGCGATTAAGCGGGCCATTGCCACCCAACAGGAGCAAGGAATTCGCGAAACGGATTTGCAGCTCGCATTTAACGCCGAGTACATGGAGAACGATATTTTTCCGACCACCGACATCACTGAAGATTGGCTCAAGTTGATTGATTACGATCCGGAGAACGTCGTCAAAATTTCGCCTGTTAGACCGGTTTCCGACGCGCGGGCGCGTGCAACCGTCGGCGTGATCTGAGCCGCGAAGAGACAATGACCACCGCGTCGCTCCGCTTTAGCTCGATTTCCATCTGTGCCTTGGCCGGGTGACATCGGAAAAGAGCAGGACCCGATGAAACGCGTCTTTGGGCTGGAGACGGAATACGGCATCACCCTCAGCGGTGCGGAGAGTGTCGATGTCGTGGCCGAGTCGATCGAACTGGTCCGGCGTTATACCGAGAACGGTGCGCTGATGAAATGGGATTACGAACTGGAGGATCCGCACCTCGATGCACGAGGGTTTCGCGCGCGAGAATTACTTCAAGACACCGACGAATCGGCCTATTACGAGATCGATAAAAGCCGGCCCCTCAGTTTTGAGGAAATAAAAAGCGATCTGGTGCTATCAAATGGCGCGCGCTTTTACAACGATCACGCACACCCGGAATATTCTACGCCGGAGTGCACAACCCTTCGGCAGATCGTTGCACAGGACAAGGCAGGGGAACGCATTCTGGCAGAGTGCGCGCGACGTCGAAATCAGAAGTTGCCCGCCGGATTTGAAGTTCGTCTTTACAAAAACAATACCGACTTTGCCGGGCACAGTTACGGTTGCCACGACAATTACCTGATGAGACGCGATATCGCGTGGGACCGAATTGTCGCTGGAATGCTGCCGTTTCTTATAACTCGCCAGATTTTCGCCGGGGCAGGCAAGATGGGCATCGAAGCTGAGAGTGCTCAGGGCGAGCCCGGCGTCTACCAGATCTCGCAGCGCGCCGATTTCTTCAGCGTAGTTGTGAGCATCGATACGATGAATCGGCGCCCCCTGATCAACACGCGCGACGAGCCGCATGTGGATGCAAGCCGTTATCGCCGGTTCCATGTTATTCTTGGCGATTCAAATATGAGCGAATGGGCGACCGCCATGAAGGTTGGGACCACGTCGCTCATCCTGGACCTGATTGAGCACGGGGAAGCGCCGCAGCTCGAAATCGCGCAACCCGTTGATGCGAACAAATCGATCAGCCGCGATCAGACTTATAATTGGATCATCGAGCTCAAAGATGGGCGCAAGATCTCTGCAATCGATGTGCAGCGGATTTACCTACGCGCTGCGAGCAAACTCAACAACGACTCGAGCGAAGATCGACAATGGATATTACGCGAGTGGGAAAATGTGCTCAACGATCTCCAGCGCGACGTCATGTCGACGCGAGACCGAATCGACTGGACGGCAAAGAAATTCTTACTGGATGCATTACAGGAGGAGGAAAAAATTTCGTGGAGCGACCCATGGCTGCAATCCATCGACCTTGAATATCACGATCTCGATCTCGATCAGGGATTATACTATGAGCTACTGCGCAAAGGCCTGATGCGCCGCGTCACAAACGAGGAGGAAATCAAGGCGTCCATCTTCAATCCTCCGGAAACAACGCGAGCGTTTTTTCGCGGACGCGCCGTAGCACGTTTCAACGACGAGATTTCCTCCATTCAGTGGGACGAAATCGTTTTCACAAACCAAACGCATTCGTTTCGCGTCGCGTTGCCGGAAGCGACAATGAATGCGCGCCTGGATGCGCTCAATCATGCCGCCCGCAACGGCAAAGATTTCTCCGAGTTCCTGAGCGCTGTCCTGCAGATTAATTAGATCGCGCGCAAGCTTGCGACCACGGCAAGACTTTAGTCGCCTGACAAAAGCTTCCGTGTGCCTCGCGTAGCGTCCGTGCGAAAGCGGCTGTCGCCCGAACTTTAACGCAACACCAGTGAGGTTGCCTTAGTTCTGGGCGATTACAAAAGTTGATGCAGCTTGGGGGCTGTAGCTCTCTGGGTACCACCCGTCGCACCCAAAGCGAACATCCAGGACCGCCACATTAGTAGGCGTGTTCGGAACAGTCCAATCGAAGTATGTCGTTTTGGGAGCGAGTATCGGCGTAATGCACATGGTGAAGGTCCTGCCGCCATCGAGCGACAACCAAACCTCCATCTCACACCACGCGACATACCGCACATTAGGAAGCGTATCCTTCCACTGAATTCTGACTTGCTGGCCAGGGTGTAGAACCTGGCCGATCGTCGGCGAAATCAGCTTGGCGGAATATGTGCCTCCGGAGGCAGCGAGTGCCCCGCGGGAGGTGTTAAGTAATTGTGGAGCGAGCGCGAAGGCTACGACCAATAATGTGGAGAGGAATTTATGAGTTTTCATTTTTCATCCTTGGTTGAATGAATGAGGATGCACACCCGATGAGGGACGATGTCAACGATTTTTTAGATTTTTCTGTCCGCATGTAGGGTTTCGTACTACAGCCTGAGAATCATTCGAAAAGCTTATTCCCACTCGATCGTGCTCGGTGGTTTACTTGAGATGTCGTAACAAACCCTGTTGACGCCTTTGACTTCGTTGCTGATTCGATTGGAAATTCGCGCCAGCAATTCGTAGGGAAGCCGTACCCAATCAGCAGTCATGCCGTCCTGACTTTCAACGATACGAAGGACAATCGTGTTTTCGTAAGTCCGCTGGTCGCCCATCACGCCAACCGATTGCACAGGAAGCAAAACAGCAAATGACTGCCAGACTTTGTAATACCAATCGGCAGCCTCCATTTCACTCTGCACGATCGTGTCGGCCTCGCGCAGAATTGATAAACGTTCAGGCGTAACTTCTCCGAGAATCCGAACGGCGAGACCAGGGCCCGGGAAAGGCTGACGATATACGATTTCCTTTGGCAAACCGAGTTGCAATCCTGCCTGACGCACTTCGTCTTTGAATAACTGGCGCACCGGCTCGACGAGCTCGAAATGCATCTTCTCAGGCAATCCGCCGACGTTATGATGACTTTTGATCACTTGCGCGGGATTGCCCTGGATCGATACGCTCTCAATCACATCAGGATAAAGAGTTCCTTGCGCCAGGAATTTGTAGCCGCCGTGTTTGCGTTCGCCATTTTTCTGATCATCCTCGA
>WNFY01013807.1_pt1 | contig 10017 bp, 14 predicted proteins | sample 5400091 | NCBI WGS metagenome assembly WNFY01 (sample SAMN13153364, study PRJNA577476) | soil metagenome | isolation source: 60 cm soil or saprolite under grassland replicate 1 | place: USA:California | collected 2016-06-15 | reverse complement strand
CGTATATCGTGACACGCTAACCGAAGGCTTCAGCCACTTCGTTGCCTCCATGACTGCTCCGGTTGCTTCCGGCTGGAGCGATTGCCGGGTGGGACTTGCACCCACTGGAAAGCGCCGCCTTGTCACGGCGCACACCCAACTCGAACATCGGATTTGCCGAACCGGGCACCACTGTTGCAGGAGGTCGTGTTAAGTTCCGGGCCCGCGGCCGCCTTTTTTGTGCCGTAGAGGTGTATTGAGGTCCCTTGGCGCAGCCTGACAACAGCTTGGGCGCCGTTTTCCGATTCGGAGCGGGAAATCAGTGAAGAGGGCTGCAACGCGCTGCGATTGATCTTTCGAGATGATCTCATTCAAATTCCTCAGAGAGCCCCTGCTGCATTTCTTGGTCGCGGGCAGCTTACTTTTCGGCGGCTACGAATGGCTGAATCGTGGTGCGCCGGTTTCCGAAACTGAAGGACCCATCAGGATCGGGGGCGGGGAGATCCGCTGGTTGCAGGAAACCTTCGCGAGCCAATGGCGGCGCGGCCCCACCAAAGACGAGATGAACGACCTGGTCGCCAGGCTCGTCGAGGAGGAACTGCTCGCTCGGGAAGCGCGTGCTCTCAGCCTCGACCAGAACGATACTGTTGTTCGGCGCCGCCTTGCGCAAAAAATGACGTTTCTCGTCGAAGACACCTCGCGAATTGCCGACCCAGGCGAGGACGACCTCCGGCGGTTCTATGCAGAGCACGCCGACCAATACCGGACGGAGCCGCGGGTCTCGTTCACCCAGATCTTCTTCAGCCGCGAACGTCGGTCGCACGCTGAGGCAGACGCCTCGGCCGCGCTTGCATTGGTCTCTGCGGGCACTGAGCAGCACCCACAAGGCGATCCGCTGCTGCTGGAAGATGCCTACGCTGACATCGATAGACAGGCCGTCATCAGCCTGTTGGGAGCAGATTTCGCGCGAGCGGTCTTCGCGCTGCCGGCCGGGCAATGGAGTGGTCCCGTGAAGTCGGCTTTCGGCGTCCATCTGGTCAAGGTGACATATGTGAGACCGGCGGAGGCTCGTCCTTTCGAGGATGTCCGCAATCGAGTCCTCGACGACTGGCGCCATCAGCGGGAGAGCGAGACGAAGGCGGCCTATCTCGCAAAGCTTCGGGAGAAGTACGGCGTGGTCCTCGAAGACAGCGCCAGACAATTGCTCCCGAATCTGGAAGGACGAATGCCGCGATGACCAGCGCTGGCCGGCTTGTCCGACTCGTAAGGGGTGTTGTGGCGCTCGTACTGCTGACCTTGGGTCTGTGCGTTTTCGCGCCAACGCCCAGTATCAGCCATGAGGTTCGCCCTGCCTACATCGAACTGAAGGAAGAGGCGGCGCTTGGCGTCTTCGACATCCTGTTCAAGACCCCCATGCAAGGCGACCTGCGGCTGTCCCTTAACGTGGCCTTCTCTGCCGGCGTTGAGCCTTTCGGCCCGATCCTGTCCCGGGCGACTGGTAACGCCATGGTGCAGACTTGGCGCGTGCGTGCAGCGGACCGACTTGCCGGAGAGCAGGTGCGGGTCGTCGGACTGGAGAACACGGTATCGGACGCGCTGCTGCGGATCGAATTTGCGGACGGGCGCTCCTGGACCCAGCGCCTCACACCGGCTTCGCCGGAGACTAGCGTCCCGGCAGCTCCGAGCAGTTCCGGCGTGGCCGCAACCTATTTTGGACTCGGGATCGAGCACATCGTGTTCGGGTTCGACCACCTTCTCTTCGTGCTCGGCCTCATCCTGATCACCGCCAATCTGCGGCAGCTCGTGAAGGCGATCACCGCGTTCACCGCGGCTCACAGCATCACGCTGACGTCCGCAACCCTCGACTTCGTGCACGTCCCGCCGAAGCCTGTCGAAGCGGCGATCGCGCTGTCCATCGCGTTCGTCGCCCTCGAGATCATCCATGCGCGGGATGGCAAGGCCGGCATCGCCGCCCGAGCGCCGTGGCTCGTGGCTTTTGCATTCGGACTGTTGCACGGTTTCGGCTTCGCCGGGGCGTTAAGCGAGATCGGAATGCCAGCTGGCCACATCCCGGTGGCCTTGCTGTTTTTCAACATCGGCGTCGAGGCAGGCCAGCTGCTGTTCGTGGCTGCGGTGATGGCCGTTACCGCACTAGGACGCCTGGCTCCGCTTGCCATGCCGCGCTGGGCGCCGCTCGTTCCGCCTTACGTGATCGGAAGCGTGGCCATGTTCTGGGTAATCCAACGCATTTCGGTCTTCTGACTGGCTGGGGAGGAGATGATGAAAAGCTCATTGCTCGTTACGGCGCTGCTGGCCGGGTTCGGCAGTCTTGCAATTGCAGTTCCGTCGCTCGCACAGGAGCAGCATCCCAGTGATGTCGGCACGCTCGACAAGGGAACTGCGGAAAAGCTCTTTCCCGCCAAGCGACCTTACTCGCCCTACGCAGGGCGCGATTTCCCCACCCGACCCTTTTTCGGCGACACGCACCTCCATACGTCCTTATCATTTGACGCCGGCGCCTTCGGAGCGCGACTAGGACCAAAGGATGCTTATCGCTTTGCCAAGGGCCAGCAGGTTACGGCATCGTCAGGTCAACCTGCAAAGCTGTCGCGACCCCTCGATTTTCTTGTGGTTACCGACCACTCTGACAATCTGGGCTTCTTCCCCGACTTGCTGGGCGGCAAGCCACACATCATGGCCGACCCGACTGGCAGGAAGTGGCACGATATGATTGTTGGGGGACAGGGGGCCGAAGCCGCCATTCAAATCATAACGGCATTCTCGCAGGGGCGGTTTCCGAAGCCGCTACTGTATTCTCCGGAGAGCAGTCCCTATCGTTCGGCTTGGCAGGAAATTATCAAAGCCGCGGAGGAGGCGAACGATCCCGGGCGTTTCACCGCCTTCATCGGGTACGAGTGGACCTCAAACACCGGCGGCAACAATCTGCATCGGAATGTCATTTTCCGCGACAATGGCGAAAAAGCGAGCCGGGTTGTGCCGTACACCGTCCTGCCCCCATTTGGCAGCGATAATCCGCGCGACTTGTGGAAATGGATGTCGGCTTACGAAGACAAGACCGGTGGACGCGTGCTCGCCATCGCGCACAACGGCAATCTCTCGAATGGTCGGATGTTTCCAATCATCGAGCCCGGCACAGATAAACGCATCGACCGTGAATACGCCGAGATGCGCGCGAAGTGGGAGCGTCTTTACGAAGCTACTCAGATCAAAGGGGATGGTGAGACGCATCCTTATCTCTCACCAAACGACGAGTTCGCCAATTTTGAGCGGTGGGATAAAGGCAATCTCGATCTAAGCCAAGCGAAGGCGCCGGACATGTTTCAATACGAATATGCACGTTCTGGCCTCAAGCTCGGCCTGAAACTCGAGGGTGAGATCGGGGTCAATCCCTACAAATTTGGGATGGTCGGCTCGACTGATTCGCACACCGGCCTTACTGCGGTCGAGGAGGACAATTACTTCGGGAAGACATCGGCTATGGAACCGAGTTCCGAACGTAGCAGCCGGGTTTTCGTAAAGGGCGAGAAGGCAACGATCTACGAGTGGGAGACCTCGGCCTCAGGTTATGCAGCCGTTTGGGCAACGGAGAATACGCGTGAGGCTCTCTTCGATGCCATGGAGCGCCGGGAGACCTACGCTACGACGGGATCGCGCATGGCGGTGCGGTTTTTCGGCAGCTTCGATTTCGAAGAGGCCGATGCCGACACCCGGAGTCCAGCCGTGGTCGGTTATGAGAAGGGCGTGCCGATGGGCGGCGATCTTGCGCCTGCACCTATGGGTAAGGTACCGACCTTCCTTGTCGCCGCGCTAAAGGACCCGATCGGCGCCAATCTCGACCGGTACCAGATCATCTAAGGTTGGGTCGATGCCAAGGGTGACGTGCAGGAGAAGGTCCACGACGTTGCATGGTCTGGCGCGCGCAAGCCCGGCCCTGATGGCAAGCTACCGCCGGTTGGCAACACCGTTGACGTTGCCAATGCCAACTGGACCAACACGATCGGCGCTCCGGAACTGATCGCGGTCTGGAAGGATCCCGACTTCGATCCTAAGCAGCGGGCCTTCTACTATGGGCGCGTGCTGGAAATCCCGACCCCGCGCTGGACGGCTTACGATGCCAAGTATTACGGGGTGAAACTCGCGCCTGAAGTCCCGACGTCCATCCAGGAGCGCGCCTACACGTCTCCGATCTGGTACTCGCCAGCTAAATGAGTGTCTGGTATTGGCACGAGTCGGACTAGCCGATCACGGCCAGAAATGTCCGTTCATGGGGGTGAAGCGGTCAAGGCGACTCCGCGCTGGAAATGGCGTTATTGACCCCGAAGCGGTCTTGGCAGTTTGGTGTCACGGGATTAATTCCGACAGGCACCTATCAGCAGGGCCAGTGGTCTATGTGTCGCTGAACCGTTCGGCTGACTGTTTGGGATGTTCACGGGCTATCCGACGATCGTGTTTCCGCTGCAACGTGGATGCTTCGCCTGCAGCGCCGGCCCGCCGGAGGATCATCACGAAGTGAAAGAGTACCTGTCGCAAGTGACCGAGCGGAAAGACTTGGCCGTCCAAAAATTTATCAGGCTGGCACCTAGACTAGCGCTGGAATTGAGTTATATCTAGCTCATCGGAGAGTCTCTGCCGCACGTGCTGTGCGCAAGGAGCAAACAACTCCCCCCGTTTTGAGAAGGAAATCTATCCATGAGCATCAGTCGCATGCGCATACTCCAAGTCGCCGCTCTCGCCGTCAGCGCTTTCGCGGCGACCACATTCAAGACTACTGACGCAAATGCCGTCATCTACTGCGTGGAGGGAGCGTACAGGGCTGGGTGCGTTGCCCGACCTGTTGTCGCCCCTAGCGCTCGAGGAGTAGCCCGGCGTACTACCCGGCGTGTTGTGCGGCGGCGGTCTGACGTGAATCTCAAGCATGACATCTCCCTCATTGGCCACCTCGATAACGGCCTCGGCTTCTATCGTTTCAGCTACAACGGCAGCGACAAGGCCTACGTCGGGGTAATCGCGCAAGAAGTCCAGACGATCCTGCCCACGGCGGTGGTGCGCGGCAACGACGGCTATCTGCGGGTCGATTACGACCTGCTTGGGCTGCAATTCCAAACATATCGCCACTGGATCGCCTCTGGCGCACGTGTCCCAGCCGGTGCGTCATCTGCTCAGTGAATTGACCGGACGCCTGGAGTATTGATTCCACACAGCACAAAAGCGGGCGGCGGCAGAGGCGGGATGGATGGCTTAGAATTGGCTTCAAATGGGGTATCCGCCGGAACCGCCCCGCTGCCCCCCTTTGATTTAACCCATTAGGATCACCGATAGCGCAGGAGACTCGACGATGACACGTCCGACCCTGAGCCTTGCACTGCTCGCTCTCATGATTCTGCCGACTTGGGCGGTTGCCCAGGAAGTCCTGCCCCGGTCAAGGGCCACATCGGCCGCACGGTGAAGGACTCAACGCCGGATTTCCCGAAGGAAGTCCAGGCGCCCAAAGGCGCGCCCAACATCCTGCTGATTCTGACCGACGACGTCGGCTTTGGGGCGAGCACGACGTTCGGCGGACCGGTTTCCACGCCGACGATGGACCGGCTGGCGAAGGCGGGGCTCCGCTACACGCAGTTCCACACCCCGGCGCTCTGCTCGCCGACGCGCTCGGCGCTGCTCTCCGGGCGCAACCACCACTCCGCGGCCACCGGCGTCATCATGGAGCTGGGCACCGGCTACCCGGGCTACAACTCGCTCATGCCGAAGAGCGCCGGCACTTTCGCCGAGGTGCTCCGGCAGAACGGCTACAACACCGCGTGGTATGGCAAGAACCACAACGTCCCCGACTGGCACACCAACCAGGCCGGCCCCTACGACCTTTGGCCAACGGGCCTGGGTTTCGAGTATTTCTACGGTTTCCTCGGTGGCGACGCCAACCAGTGGGATCCGGCCATCTTCGAGAACATCAAGCCCATCGAGCGACCGCACGAATTCGGTCGCTTTCGGGGCGGAGCGGACATTCAGCGAGGCGCGCTCACAGAACCGGATTTGTACGCGCCCTAGCAACGTTCTTCACGACACATTCCTTTCATCATCAAAGTAATCCCGCCTGACGGCCTCGACCACGATCCCGAGCACCCACGCCCAGAAGCTGGCGATCAGATAGAGCACGACGGCGGCGAGCCCGGCCACCATGATCCCGCCACCGATGTTGGCAATGTCGGGCTTGTTCACGACCGTCGCTAGGACAGCCACGGCGGCTCCAAGCACGACGGCGGCAGCGGCCAGCAAACCGAGCCCGTTTCTGAGGCGTGAGGAGAGCACAAGCACGCCCAGCACCACGAGGCCGGCGACGGAGCCGTGCTGCTGCTGTGCCGGCTGCTGCTGGTCGCTGTTTGTGTAGGTCATATTCAGTTCTCCAGCACGAGAGCCGCGGCAGCGGCGACGGTTTTCAAGGCGGGCCTCATCGGACCTGGCCCTTGAGATAGCGATTCACGCTGGGCTGCCGGACCCCGAGCATGCAAGGAACTTTATGTCCCGTAGGGATAGTTTTTAAGCGCGTCAGTGATTCCTGTGATGAGCCGGTCCCTTTCTTCGGGCGTGCAGTTATCGTCCAGCACCATTTGGAGTGCCGAAACCAACGCTGGTATGGCGGCGTCCGTGGTGCGCCCTTCAATCATTTGGCATATGTCGTCCAATACGGCTTTTATCTCTTGCTCGTGCTCCGGCTGCATTCTCGCCTCCGTTAAGACATTTCCCGCAGCGGCACCCCGAGGCCGTCTTTGGGTCGGTTCACGATGCCCCCTATTCCCAGAGCAATTTGTCGGCATTTACGCAGAGCCCTGATGCGACCCTCCTGGGTCACCCCCCGCAACGATCCCGTCCACTATCGGTTTCAACTCGTTGATGACGTGCTGCACCATCTCTCGGTTCGGATGATTGGCGAGCGCCTCTGCCAGGAATGCAAGCGCGGCCTCCGCAACGATGTTGGGATGTTCGTTCTTAGCAATTTCCCGAAACGCACCGACCAAGTGGATGGCTCGGGCCAGATAACGGGCTTCATCCTCATCTGTCATTGGCAGCCTGCTTTTGTGGCGCATGACGCATCCTCCATTTGGGATGCCCCTGCCTTGCGAGTTATGGCCGGCTCAAAATTGTTCCCTCCCAAATCGGAGACACGACCCCCTCTATCGAGATGCCGAACTGCTGCGTTCAGCGACCGGGAGCAAGTCGATAAACAGCCTCCCTAGATGGGAAAGGCCGCCCGGGTTGCCACGAGCGGCCTTCTTATCTCGACGCTTGGCTATCCTGCGCGGGGTCCGGCGAGTTGGCGCCGGAGGTCGGAATCTTCAATCATACCTGCTTCGGGCCGTGGTTGGTTTCACCGACACGCTCCATGACTCGTGTGCGGTGCAATATTCCCGGCCGTGGCTTCGTTCCAAGAACCGGAACCGAAATTCCCGAACAGTTGTTACCCTTGTCTATGTGGCCGCTTGGGAGGGGCGGCCCGTCTGTAGCTGAGAAAGGAGGCCCGAATGAAAACGCTTGCCTCAATCCTGCTGCTTGCGGCCGGTCTCACGGCGTTTCCTGCGCTTGCGGATTCCCTAAGCACGACCGATAAGCCGGTTGTGCTTGCGGGCGGCCAGTTCTGCGTCGGCCCTGCCTGCATCGGTCGTGATCGGGACCGCGATTGGCGGCATCGTCGTGGGTACGGATACGACCGCGATTCCGGTTGCCGAGACGTGACGATCCGCAGAGACGACGGCAGTGTGAAGCACATTCGTCGCTGCGACTGAGGACGTCTAGAGACTGAGGACGTCATAGAGTAGGAAAGATCACGATAGAAGACCTTTTAGGAGCCTAGACGATTGAGTCAGGCTCCTTCCTTTTGCCAACCCGGTGCCCACCCTCCGAGCAGCCTGACAGGTAGACTCGGTTGAGCCCCTGACCTGCCTGGTCTGGGGGGCGCTTGCTGCCGTGCTCAGGCATCGCTATGTTGTCCGAATTCCAAAAGCTCTAAAAACTCCCGGAGTGCGACTTTGCCAGCCGCAAGGGCGACCTCCTGCGACTTAAACGGACCATCCCGCATCCGGGCGGCGAGCGGCTCACCCCGGCGGTAAATCTCCCATTCCCATGTTCCGTCACCACAGTCGGTAACGACAACATGAAGTTCATCGCGCAACAGGGCCGACATGATTGACCCGATAGATTTTCCGAAACTTGTCCAGAAGCTCCGGATCGCCATAGTCGAGGCTCACGATTTTGCCAAACTCCGAGCGGTAACCCGCTTCGTGCTCTATGATCTCGCCCCAGATTTTGACCTTGCCGAATAACAGCGGTTCGCTCCCGAGGATGTCATAGCCGTATTCTTCGTTAGACCGAATCACGTCCCGGAAGGAGTAAATCCCATGCGTTTGCACGTCGCCCGAGGCTGGCTTATCGAGATGCCAGACGTAATTTCGCATAGCCACGCTGTGCAGTCGCGCATCGTCGTCCCGAAACCAGTTTCCGTCAATCACCCGCCACGCCCGGTACGCGATGATCTCTCCCGCACGGATACCCTCGTGTCTGAGCTTTCTCGCAAGCTCGTTGTAATTTGGGTTTATGATCGTATTCGTCGACACCATCAGCTCCACTACGCCACAGGTTGGGGCTCTGGCTTGGTCACGGGTGGGGCGTTGTTCGGCGACTTACTGGGCGGTGGCGTAGCAGGTTCCAGAGTAGACGACACCGGCTCTTCCAACGGTATGACCGTATACCTTCTAACCGGCTGTCCGATCTGTGCCATGGCTACCCCTCCCATTGCGGTCTTTGATTGTCCGCTTGTTCTCAACATCGCAGGTGTCGCAACGATAACTAACGTCCGCTAGGTTGGTGAGCGGGATGTGCTTTTTGGCCTTGAACACCATTGGTTCGCGACAATCCGGGCAAATCGGAATCGTCGCCGGATTGCGCCGTAAAATATCCTGAGTAGACACCGAGCAACCTTCCCGTGGTGCCCTGTCCCGCAGGTTGAGGAATGATATCGGAGTTCTCATTACCGGCAATGGACATGACGCCGCTGCCCTCGCTCTTTCAGCCCCCTCACAGGTATGCCGTTACGATGATGCCCTGGGTTGCTCAGACAATGGGGAGAGCGGCCCGGCAATAGGGCCACCGACGCGGTCCCTTCCCCAGGTGGCGGTCAATCGCGTGGCAATGCGGGGATGGCAAGTGCTTCGACCGCCGCCCGTGCATCCCTGTGCCATGATCCTCCGCGATAGAACTCGATTCCTACTGGCGGACCCGGTGCGTCGGGGAGCCTGGATCAGGGCTACACGTTCCTGCGGCTGACCTGCAGCTGCGGCCGGATCACCGACTTCCCGTTCCCCTTGTTGCTCCAGCGCAGGGGAATCAGCCGGGACACCTTCATCGGCAACATCGGTTTTCGCTGCCAGAAGTGCGGAAGCACGTCGCCGCTCGTCGGGGTCAATTCTCAAAGGGAGGCCCCGGGCTATTTCCGACGATGACCCCCGTAAGCAGAGACCCCGGCCACGGAGGAAGCCGGGGTCTCGCAAAGGGGGCATGGGGAGACGGGTGTGCCGCCTAGCCGACGAGCAATTCCTCGGCCGCCGTAGAGTTCCCCGCCTCATCAGCCTCCTCCCACCTCAGCTCGGCTTCAGCATCAGCTCGGCTTCAGTATCGTTCCGCCGTCACAAAGTTCGTGCCGGGCGGGAGTCATTCAAGTGCATTACCAAGGCAGCGAAAACCCAGGTTGCCGATGAAGGTCTCCCGGTCGACGCCTCTGCGGCGGGGAGGAGGGGAAACGGGAAGTCCGTGATCCGGCCGCAGCTGCAGGTCAGCCGCAAAAACGTGTAGCCCTGATCCATCGGCTCCCCGACGCACCGGGTCCGCCAATCGGTTTCCATGGCGGCAATCATCGCCACCCACTTCAGTTCACGACGCCCGACCATTGCTGAACCACGTGCACCTTGAACTCGGGCATATTGGGAAACGCCCGGCGAAGTTCGGCAAAGCCCTCCCGCAACAGGGTCG
>WNFY01006943.1_pt1 | contig 10017 bp, 12 predicted proteins | sample 5400091 | NCBI WGS metagenome assembly WNFY01 (sample SAMN13153364, study PRJNA577476) | soil metagenome | isolation source: 60 cm soil or saprolite under grassland replicate 1 | place: USA:California | collected 2016-06-15 | reverse complement strand
GCTACGACATCGAGGTCTGGTCGCCGGGACAAGATGCGTATCTGGAGGTATCAAGCTGCTCAAACTGTGAAGATTTCCAGGCGCGCCGGATGCAGCTTCGATTCAAGGATCGCGACGGGAAAAATCGGTTCTGCCACACACTGAATGGCTCTGGCGTTGCGCTGCCCAGGTTGTTCGCAGCGTTGATTGAAAGCTATCAGCAGCCGGATGGCTCCATTCAGATTCCAGAAAAACTACGACCTTATTTTGGCTCAGACGTAATAGGAATGACGAAGCACGAATGACGAATGCCGCATGCCGAAGGAATGACAAAATGACGAAGCGGAATAGCAGTCCCGTTTGGTTTGCGCTTTTGTCATTTTGGATTCGTCATTGGGATTTCGTCATTATTGCAGTCCCGGTATGCCGAGACCGCCAGTGACCTTGCTCATCTCTGATTGCGCGAGCGCTTTTCCTTGCTCCACCGCCTGCTGAACCGCGCTGAGAACCATTTCTTCGAGAAATTCCACGTCATTTGGATCAACGACTTCTTTTTCGATCTTGATGGCGAGAACGTCACCGGCGCCGTTTGCTGTCACCTTCACTTTTCCGCCAGCCGCACTCACTTCAACAGTTTTGCTTTCGAGCTCGGCCTGCGTTTTGGCCATTTGCTCCTGCATCTTCTGCGCCTGCTTCATTAGCTTGTTTAAGTTCATGGTGTTTGCGTTGCGATGCCGGGCGGTCGCGCTTTAGCTTTCCTGGACTATCTGAGCATTGAACAACCCGATCGCTTCTTCAATAAGCGGATCTCCTTTAAAATTTTCAGGTCGAGAACCCTCTGAGGGCGGTGCCTGTTTGGAAGGAAGTTCTTCCCTGACGGTAAGCTTCACACTCCAGTCCGTTCCGGTGATCTCATGTAGCAATGTCTCAAGAAATTTGCGATTGGCTTGCGTCCCCAGGATTTCCATCATCGCTTTGTCGCCAGGCGCGAAACCAAGCTGGAAATTGCGCCCTTCGATCCCAAGGACATGGGCTGCCGCAGCAGAATTTCGCACGAAGGCCTTTTGCGCGGGAATTTTGACCAGAGCCTGTTGCCAAAGCTCATTCGCGTCCGGTGAAGTTTCGGCTACGCGGGGAGCGCTCTCGTTATAGCCGCTATCGGTGACGGCAGCTGCTGTAGTGGCAGCCGTGTCGGCTGCTTGCTTCCCGGATGCAGGCGGCCCACCTGTCACCACAGATGGAGATTGTTTTTGTGAAACAGATTTTCCATCACGTAACTGGCTAAGTTTTTCGATTACCTCATCCAGCGTTGCCTGTCCCAGGCTTTGAATCGCCTTGATGATTGCTACTTCGAAATGCAGCATTTTATTCGGCGCCCATTTCATGCGGCCTTCAGCGGCGGCAAATTGATCGACGAGTTCAAGCAAGCGGTCTGTCGTGAGAAGCTCGGCGTGCGCTGCGAGTAATGTTTGCACATCAGCCTCGACATCTTCTTTAAGTGCATCCGGCTTTGCTTTGAATACAAGCAGGTCGCGCAGGTAAGCAATCAAGTCCGACATCAGTCGCATCATGTCCTTACCGGCTTCGCTTTGCTGATGCAGCAGATCGATCGCGTCCGGAGTTTCACGTCGCAAAATCCGACCTGTAAGATCGACAACGGTTTGTTCGCTTGTGAATCCGAAAACATCGAGCACATCGTTTTCGCTGATTTTCTCTCCGCAAAACGCGACGAGTTGATCGAGCATCGATTCCGCGTCGCGCAAACCGCCCTCGGCCCCACGCGCAATCGCATGCGCAGCGGCGGGCTCAAGCGTAATGTTCTCCTTTTCGGCAATGAATTGTAGATGTTTCGCGATGAGGTTTGCCGCGATGCGGTGGAGATCAAACCGCTGACAGCGGCTCAGAATGGTGGGCAGCACTTTCTGGGGCTCGGTGGTCGCGAAAATAAATTTCACATGCTCGGGCGGCTCTTCGAGAGTTTTTAAAAGCGCATTAAACGCCGCCGGCGAGAGCATGTGAACTTCGTCGATCAGATATATCTTGTAACGCCCCTTGGCCGGCGCGTATCGAACGTTCTCACGGAGTTGCCGGACGTCTTCGACACTGTTGTTGCTGGCGCCGTCAATCTCGATCACATCGAGACTATTGCCGCCGGCAATCTCGCGGCAGTTATCACATTCACCGCACGGCGTGACCGTAGGTCCTTTCACGCAATTGAGCGACTTTGCCAGAATCCGTGCAGTCGATGTTTTCCCGACGCCGCGTGGACCGACGAAGAGGTACGCGTGAGCGAGGCGATTTTGGGCAACCGCGTTTTTCAGCGTGCGCGAGACGTGCGCCTGCCCGACCAGATCATCGAAAGTCTGCGGCCGATATTTTCTGGCGAAAACCTCGTAACTCACGCGTTCAATCTAACTGCGTCAGCGTGTCCGGGAAACAGAAAAGAGAATTCTAACCACGAATCGACACGAATGAACACGAATTTAGAAGACCACAATTCTGTGATTTCAATTGAGCGTTGGACGTTGGACGTTGAGCGTTGGACGTTTTCCGCATGTTTAGAACGTCGGCATCTGGTTTGGTCTTTGTATTCCTACTCTCGCTGCTAATCGCGCTCGATTCCTACGCGCGTGAGCCGATAAAGCGTCCGCCTGCCACACCCGCTGCTGACAGCAAAACAGTTCGGGCGCGCGATCTGGGGATTCCTTTCGAAGGGACACCGGGAAAGTTAGATGCAATTACCGATGTGCCTGGTGTCGAAGTCGGCTACACGACTCTGATCAGCGGCGAAGGAAAACTAGAAGTCGGGAAAGGACCAGTCCGCACCGGTGTTACTGCGATCCTGCCGCGCGGACACGCTTCGCTGAATGATCCGGTCTACGCCGGGTTCTTCAGCTTAAACGGTAATGGTGAAATGACCGGCACCGCGTGGGTCGACGAAAGCGGATTTCTTGAAGGGCCGATCGTCATCACGAACACACACAGCGTAGGGGTCGCGCGCGACGCGGTGATTGCCTGGCGTGTCAAACACGGTGCTGCTGATAAGACTGGCTACTGGTGGAGCTTGCCCGTTGTCGCAGAGACCTGGGACGGCTGGCTTAACGATATCAATGGCTTTCACGTTAAGCCGGAAGATGTCTGGCGCGCGCTCGATAGTGCCCACGGCGGTGCGCTGGAGGAGGGGAGCGTGGGCGGCGGGACCGGCATGATTTGCTACGAATTTAAAGGAGGAAACGGGACCGCCTCCCGAAAGGTCGATATCCGGTCGCAAGATGCCGGAAAAGACGCTGCAGAACAAAGTTTCGTTGTTGGTGTGTTTCTACAGGCAAATTTCGGCCGGCGCGCGCAGCTCACGATCGCCGGCATACCTGTTGGAAAAGAGATTCCGGGTGACGTTTACAGACAAGAAAGCGGCTCGTGTATCGTAGTGGTTGCGACGGACGCTCCGTTGCTACCAAATCAATTGAAGCGACTCGCCCGCCGCGTGTCGCTCGGGCTTGCTCGCACCGGAGCCGTTTCGGGGAACGGCTCCGGTGATTTGTTCGTCGCATTTTCAACTGCGAACCCGAATGTCGCAGGTCCGGATCAAGTCACGCATAGTGTGACGACAATCCCAAATGATCTGATGGACCCGATTTTCGCTGCTGTGGTACAAGCGACTGAAGAAGCGGTCGTGAACGCGTTAGTCGATAACCACTCGATGACCGGCCGCGACAATCATCGCGTCGAAGCGCTGCCGCACGATCGCCTGCGCGAGTTGCTAAAAGAGTACCGCCGTCGGCAATAGGCCAACGCCGGAACTCGATAAGAGTCAAGTTGGCAGGGCCCGTGACCGTTTTTTGTCCAAAATCGGCATCCTGCGAAAATTGAAGAAACGTTCCCGAATGAAAACTATCCGCGGCATCCGTTTCCGGGTTGGTCAGCGTAGCAACCCCTCGGCGTTGCCCAGTTCAACTGGGTCATGAAGTCGAAGCCGTCGCCGATGAAACAACAGTTCATTCAACCGCATGATGCAGTAACGGGTCCCGCATTACTCCCCCCGCATCCTTGCAGACATGCAGTGTGCTGCTGATCGCAAATCACGCAGTTGAGGGATGGCTTCGGATTGTCCAAAGTGCCTTCGCAACCGTCCAGACACGCGGAGTACGAAAGCTCGCACCAAAACCTACAAAGCCAGTCTCCGATGCCACCGAAAACGCCAACACCGTGCGATCCCGGAAATCGACCAACGGAAAGCTGAGACATAACGCCTTGCCCTCCGTCTTTGTAGGCTCGCGTCTCTACAGGAGAATAGCACCCGCTCGTCTTGCAGAGCGAGGCTTCTGCGGTAAATCCTGGTGTCTTCATTTCATTCATCCCCTTTCATTCAAGGCTGCCGCAAGGCTTCCAAACCCTGCGCTTAACTTAACGGCCCTTAGGCTATGTTTGCTGGCTTGTTCCATAGCGTCGGTGGTAGTTTTATTTCAGGCTGGGTGAATGTCGCAGCTAGTCCCGTGGGGCACACATCTGCCATCCGGACATTGGGTGAACCCGGCGCAGCAACTACATGAAGGCGCTCCCCAAAGAAAAAATTGTTGCTCGCTGAAGGGCGCCGGAATGTCCCGAAGGTCACCGGTCCACTGAATGGAAAAAGGCTCAGGCGCGGCGATGATCTCTAGCATAGAGAAATCGGGAATCGCGTCATCGCAGGACTCAGTGGTGGTGACCTGCGCGAACCACGGACCGCCACTAACGCGACAAAACGGCGAAAGCCGAGATGCGGTGGTCCGAGCCGCGGAGAGATTAAGGTGCTTCACCGATTGTGCAGCAGGCGTCGAATTCGGAATCCTTGAGCTAGCAGCAACCAGACCGGTCACCAAGTCGGGCCATGGGAAGCACACGGTCATCGGATACACTACGAACCCGGCGTACGTCGTCGTGCATGATCTTTGTTTCTTCAACATGGGGAGAATGCTACCGGATCTGCCGAAAACAGTATCTACCCGATATGTGCCGGTGGTTGGGCCAAGCGATGAGTCCGCTGTAAATCCAGGCATGTTCATTTCACACCTCAAATATAACAACACCGAATGACAGGCAGAAGACCCGTGCCCGCCCGATAATTGAAAGTTTTGTCCTGTCTAAAATGAGAACAAGCCACTCGATACACGATCAGGGGTGCAGCTCTCAAACCAGCAAATCTTTACCTCCTTTTTTATCCATCACATTGCAAGGCATCCCAATACATATCAGCGTAGTCACTGCACCAACCAATATCTCCACCGTCCAATCGGCATCCAATATACAAATGCCGCCACATGCGTAGGCATCGATCGAATTTCATCTGCGGTAATACCTCGTTGGTTATGCTACCAGTCGTTGTTGAATGCATGATGTAGCGGTCGCCAGCGCTCGCTCCATATAGTGATGCTCCCGCTGTAAATCCCGGCATGTTTATTGTGTTCATTTCGTATCTCCTTTCGGCTAGTTAGGTTTAACGGTCGTAATACGGTGACATCTTTGTAACCAGTAAGTTAAGTCAATTGCGGCTGGCCATCCACACAACAGATTTTCCGGCAAGAGGAGGTTGTCGGCGGCGGCGTACCTGGTTTCCACGGCGACGGCTCACACTCTATCCATTCAATCTCTCTGTTAATGCAGCAAGGCATTGCGTGTTTCACAGGGTCGCAGTCTCCGCACCACCCCTCGTTAAAGCACTTCGCAGGGACAACATTGGCAGCAAGCGACGATTGAACAAAAGCCGCTGCAAGTCCGTAATGCCTAGTCGTCTTAGACTGCGAGGCCTCTGCGGTAAATCCTGGAATGTTCATTTCATTTATCTCCTGTTGTTTAGGTTTTTACTTCACCGATCATAGGCGTCTTTGGTCAAGCTCCTCACCGAGACATACCACTAACGGTTTGCCTCAGTCGCAGAATTTCCCCGTTCTAATCAAACAGTGAACTTCTCTGCCTAAGACTGTACCTAGGGCCGCACCAATACCCGCACCTACGGGTCCACCTACTGCCCCACCTACTGCCCCACCTGCGGCTCCGCCTACCGCCCCGCCACCGCCTCTCCCAAACAGCCCATCAATTAAATCCCAGATGTCGGACATCATCAATTGCGGAATCACTCCACCCTGATCCGACGTTTCAGCAAACAACCCCCCGTAATGCTTATTTTGGATCGCCGGATCCAAAACAACCTCTGCGCTAAATCCTGGTGTTTTCATTTTCATTTATCTCCTGTTTAGGTTTTCACTTCACCGATCATAGTAAGGCGACATCTTGGTGGCCAGGAAGGGAAACTCCTCGGTCACATCGACGCGGACGAAAAACTTTTCCGTGACGTCCGTTGTTCGATTAGTGAAAGCCAAGATCACATCCACTATCTTTCGCACGGCGCTCAAGGGCGATGGACGAACTTCTACCGCGCTCAACGAGGCATTAGTCGCGAATTGTTCGGCGACCTTTGCATAGATCGCCGGATAGCGGACAGCGAGATAGTTCAGCGCGCGATTCTCATCGGTCGCGCCTGCATTATCCGTCATTTGCATAATCCGGTCGAAAAGCTCCTCAGCCGCCGGCTGAAATTCCTTCGCGGTAACCTTCTCCGGGCGTGGGATGGACTTTATAAGCGCATCACGGTCGAACGAGTAAATCTGGTCAAAGAAGACAATGGGAACCATCAGCCCGTTACACATTTCCGGAGGAGCGATCGGTCCACGCAAGCCGATGACGGCATCGAGATCAGTCGGGCGCGGAGTCGGACGCACAGCTTCCACCAACAGATCGAAGTCCGCTGAATCGCGCGGCGTCAGAAGATAAGTCTCCAAACCCTGGAGGGTCAGAACCCAACAAAGTTGCCGCGCCAGGTAGCGGTTCTCTCGCGCGGACAAAACCGCCTGCATCGCCTCCCGGTCCGTCTTTCCTTTTGTGTGTGTTCGTCCGGTCACCTGTGCGAATTCCTTTTCCACCGCTGGGCTGGGAAAGCGCGGCTCGATTCGCCCGAGCGCATAGACGTAAGAGCGTGCTTGAGAAGCTGGCACAGGTGCGCAGGTTGGACACGGGGCGGTGGGCGGTAGCGGCGCCGGACTTAAGCTGGCGGGATTCGGCTCCGGTGACGGCGCAACTGCCGCCGTGTAGACGCTGCTTGGTTGATCTGTGGATTTTTCGGTTGTTGTTTCCATATTATTTTTTTGTTGTGTTCGTTTCTGGGTTTACAGGGTTATCTTGAGTGCCATCCGGTGAAGACAAACCAGCGGTTGAGCGCCGCGGCGCGACGTTCGCATCCCGCGCAGGGCCTGATCCCAACCGCGTTAGTCGCGCGCTTGATGACATCACCGAGGCCAACTTCCTTCTCGGTGACAAAACCTGGCAGGCGAATTCGGCGAGGCCGGCGTTCGCGTGTCTCCTTGGTCGCTTGTTTCGTCTTCATCTCATTAATTATGTCGAACGAAATTCCCGCATAGCCGCATGAATCGCCCACGCATTTAGCAGAGCCGGGACAACCGTAGGCCGACGCTGCGCATGAGCCTGAGTCACGGCCAATCTTACCTGGCCCGCGCCGGCATCGGGAAACTCCGACCACACCAATGCGATTGCCCCAGTCACAAAAGGAGCCGCGACACTGGTGCCGCCTGAGGGAACCGCGTCGCCGACCGTGCCGAGACTGGTGATGCCTTCGCCCGGCGCGCTCAGACCCCGGCGGCCGATGGAATTTCCAAGGTTGGATTCGCTGAGCGGCCTGCCGCGGGCGTCGCAAGCGATGACCGCGATGACCCACGGATGTCGCGTGATGGCCGTGCTGCCAACCGTTCCCTGGTTGCCAGCCGCCGCCACGACAATGACGCCGCGATTTGCGGCATGATCGAGCGCCTGTCCCAATGCGCGTTCGCCTTTAGCCGATGGCACTTGGGCAAGAGCCGCGCTCAAATTCACGAGACGAGCGCCAGCATCAATACATTCGATGATAGCGGCCGCGAGCTCCTCTGGTGTCGCGCTCGGGATCGACTCGTTGGCGGCTGGCGTCTCGGAAAAAATCGGACGCACGAGCAGGCTGCAGGCTGGGCAGATAGCTGGCGCGGCGGAGCTTCTCTTCGCGGATAAAATCCCCGCGACAAATGTTCCGTGCATGCATGCGAGGCTGCTGGCTTGAGTACACGTGCCGCTGAGCCTGCCGGGGATCTGACGGACATTTTCACCTGTTAGATCGGGATGGTCGATGACGACAGGTCCGTCAACCAAGCCGATAACAATCTCGGGCCTGCCACTCGTACGCTCCATTAACGGAGGAAGCTTGACCAAATCCAAAACATTCGACGCCTTCGCTTCCTGGCTAAAATCGGGCGAACGCGGAATTGCGGTTCCTTCCCGTCTCGATAGCTCCGCATATGCCGGCATTTAATCCTATCCCCCTGCTTCGATCGCGCTACGCGGTGTTCCAGCGAAGGTCCGGCCCCCTTGGGCTCTTTCACCTTGGTCGAAGATGCGTTGAAACGTCGGATGACGTAATCAACGTATCGTTTACACCCCACCGAGATTTCCCGTCAAGAAAAAAGAGACCTACCCTCAACATCGCATCGCCGATATTGATGCTCGTCAGTTAGCGGGCGCCACAGGGCTCGTCATGCCTATATGACCGGTCGCGACAATCATCGTGTCGAAGCGTTGGCGCATGATCGCCTGCGCGAAATTATGAAGCGTTCACGATGAAAGCGGCGGATCCGGCGCGCGCTGTAGCCACCGCCCTGCGGGCGGTCGTCTGCGCGTTATCAAGCATGGACGGGCCTCAGGCCCGTGGCTACAACTTATGCGCTGTGGCGTGCGCGGTGTCCTTGGCGCCTTTAGTCGGTGACGTCTAGATCATCATGATCAACACCGGCACAACTTTCGTGGCAGCTATCTCCAGAATATGGAGCGTTAATTTTTCAGCGCGTTCTTGCGACTGCGCCGGCTGGCTGTCGACAAAAACCCTGAGATCGCGTTTTTGGTTTTCTACGAAAAAATCGAAGTCTTCTTTGTCGATCTTTCGTTTCTTTAGAAGAACAAGCCGCTCTTCGAGTTCCTGTGCGTTTTGGCGGATTAGCTCGCTCGTGTCGCCTTTTGCCTGTGCGAGCAAATCCTCAAATTCCTTCATCGAAGCTGCGACCGATTCATCAGTGACCTGACCGAGAGCTGAGTCGAGCGCTGATTTCTTCCCGGAAGATTTCTTGCGCTTGCGTTTACCGGCCGAGGGCATGGTCGTAAATCTTGTTAACGTCCTTTTTCATTTCGGTTGCCAGCTCGGGAGTCACCTTGCCGCGGCTCGCCTTGCTTCGCAGATGTGCCGCGTCAGCGTCGAATTGGCCCTTGAGATCGACCAGTACTGGGCGACGCGCCGTGAACTTCTCATCCGTAATGGCCTGTTGAAACTTTGCGTTGCCCTGATTCACCTTGGCGTTGAACGCGGCGGCATTGAAACGTTTTCCTGGGACTGCAAACTCGTCGATAAATGCGAGCTCGAAATTTCGCAGGCTTTCGATTTGCGCGTCGCTTCCGGTTTTGCTGAACGTCGCGGTACCACAACTCGTGACGAGGATTGCGGCAACCGAGAGAAACAGGTTTCTGAGAGCGAAACTCTTAGCAATATTCGCGTTCATAAGGGGCAAGGGTCGTTAGGCGCCGATCTTGCGCCCGCTCGCTTCTGTATGTCAAGACTCGAACGGTTTGTCGCACAGCGATGCCATCTAAGGCGCTAAGCCTTACTAGCTACGAGCCAGCTATCACTGAGTTATTTCGTTGCTTGCTGCAGTGCTGTCGGATCATCGAGTAAGATCCACTCGATTACCGACACTGGCAGACTGCCGTTCTTAATCAGGTCATCGTGGAATTGACCAAGCCGGAAATTGTCGCCTTGTTTATCTTTGTAACGGCCGAGCAGATTCATGATCTGCCATTTTCCGGTGATGTAGCTGATCTTTTGTGTTGGACTTGAAGCTGCCCCTGCCGCTTCGCCTTCGGCTGCTTCGCGATCCAGTCCGCCGGCATCCATGAAATATTTGACCGCTTGCTCGAAAG
>WNFY01006940.1_pt1 | contig 10018 bp, 6 predicted proteins | sample 5400091 | NCBI WGS metagenome assembly WNFY01 (sample SAMN13153364, study PRJNA577476) | soil metagenome | isolation source: 60 cm soil or saprolite under grassland replicate 1 | place: USA:California | collected 2016-06-15 | reverse complement strand
TCGATGCTCGCGCTCGTCTCGTACCCCCTCGCCGTCGAGCCTCTCCTCGCCCTGGGCACGCAGGCAGCCGTCTGGTCGGCGGGCTTCGCGATGTTCGCGCTTGCGTGCGCGGTGCTCGCCTGGCGCAGCAAAGGCGCCGAGGCGCAGCCTCTCGCGGGAGGCGAGTCGAGCAAGCCCGGACCGGGCCTGCAGGCGCTCTGGGCATCGCTCGCGTGCTGCGCTTCCGTGCTGCTCCTCGCCTTCACCGGCCACATGACGCTCAACATCGCGGCCATCCCCTTCCTGTGGGTGCTGCCTCTCGCGCTCTACCTCTTGAGCTTCGTGCTCTGCTTCGAGGCTTCGGGCTGGTACCGGCGCTGGCTGTTTCTGCCGCTGCTCGCCGCGGGGTTCGCGGGGGTCTGCGTGACGCTCACCCGCTCCAACCCGAGCATCTGGACCTTGATACCGCTCTACGGCGCCACGCTCTTCGCCGCGTGCATGGTCTGCCACGGGGAGCTTGCCCGTTCCAAGCCCCATCCGCAGCATCTCACCGGCTTCTATCTGATGCTCGCATTGGGCGGGGCGGCGGGCGGCGTGCTCGTCGGCCTCGTTGCGCCCAACGTGTTCGAGGACCTCTACGAGCTGCCGATCGGCATGGTCGCGCTCTCGCTGCTCGTGATCGCCGCGCTGCTGCGCGATCGAGCGAGCCTGCTCCACGGACGCTTTGGAATCGGCGCCCGGATCGCGTTCCTCGCGCTGACGGCCGCGCTCGCCGTCGCCTTGTACGGGACGTACGCGGAGAACTCTGCCGATAGCCGGGTGAGGTCGCGCAACTTCTACGGCGTGCTCAACGTGCACGATTCGGGCGAAGGGCCGGACGCGATGCGGATGCTCTCGCACGGCACCATCGTCCACGGCAAGCAGTTCCTGGAACCCGACCGCCGCGACTTGCCCACGAGCTACTACGGACCGAGATCGGGCATCGGGCTCGCTCTCCGCGACGCGCGCGCGCACGCGCCCCTGCGGGTGGGCGTGGTGGGCCTGGGCGCGGGGACGCTCGCGGCATACGGCAGGACGGGCGACGTCTTCCGCTTTTACGACATCAATTCCGGCGTGGTCGAGCTCGCCCGCTCCGAATTCACTTTTCTCAAGGACAGCCCGGCCAAGGTGGAGGTGGCTCTCGGCGATGCGCGCCTTTCCCTCGAGCGCGAGCCGCCCGAGAATTTCGACGTTCTCGCGCTCGACGCCTTTTCGAGCGACGCGATCCCCGTGCATCTGCTCACGGTGGAGGCCTTCAAGACCTATTTGCGCCATCTCAAGCCGGGCGGAGTCCTCGCCGTGCACATCTCCAACCGCTACCTCGACCTCGTTCCCGTCGTGCAGCAGGCGGGGCGGCGCTTGTCGCTCGAGGTGCGCCAGGTGGAGAGCGACGACGACGACGAAGCGGGGGTGTACCGTTCCGACTGGATGCTGCTTTCGGCCTCGCCCGCGCCTTTCGAAGGAGAGCTGCTGAAGGAAGCGGCGGAACGGATCGATGCGGCGCCGCGCGTGAGGCTGTGGACCGACGACTACAGCGACCTGTACCGGATTTTGAAGTAGGGCACAACGAAGGAGTAAACTTCGGCCATGACGATGCAAACTGCGGTTTTTTCTGGCATGGGCCTGATCGTGCTCTATGCCGCGATCGCCCTGGCTCTCGCTCTACGGTCGGTGAAAAAGGCCGAGCCGACGAAAACCCGCCCCGCGCATTGACGCGCTGAAGTAGCGCATCCCGGTTTGCAGTAGAATTCTCAGACTTCGGCGGCCTCGGCCGAACACTCAAGTCTTCCATCGGAGCTTCCCATGAACGACCCCAAGATCTCCGGCATTGCCGCCCTCAACCTCAAGGACCCGTCGCTCTTTCGCCAGCAGTGCTACATCGACGGCAAATGGGCCGACGCCGACGGCCGCAAGTCGATTCCCGTCAACAACCCCGCCACCGGCGAGATCCTCGGGACCGTGCCCAACATGGGCGCGGCGGAGGCGCGCCGCGCGATCGAGGCGGCGAACGCCGCGTTTCCCGCCTGGCGCGCGAAGACCGCCAAGGAGCGCGCCAACATCCTCAGGAAATGGTTCGACCTGATGATGGCGAACCAGGAGGACCTCGCCAAGATCCTCACCGCCGAGCAGGGCAAGCCGCTCGCGGAAGCGCGCACCGAGATCTCCTACGGCGCCTCCTTCATCGAGTGGTTCGCGGAGGAAGGGAAGCGCATCTACGGCGACACGATTCCGGGACACCAGGCCGACAAGCGCATCGTCGTCATCAAGGAGCCGATCGGCGTGTGCGCGGCGATCACGCCGTGGAATTTCCCCAACGCCATGATCACGCGCAAATCCGGCCCCGCGCTCGCGGCGGGCTGCACCATGGTCTTGAAGCCCGCCACCGCCACTCCCTACTCGGCGCTCGCGATGGCCGAGCTCGGCGAGCGCGCGGGAATCCCCAAGGGCGTCTTCAGCGTCCTCACCGGCAGCTCCGCCGCGATCGGCGGCGAGATCACCTCCAATCCGATCGTGCGCAAGGTCACCTTCACCGGCTCGACCGCGGTCGGCAAGGTGCTGCTCGAGCAGTGCTCGAAAACCGTCAAGAAGACTTCCATGGAGCTCGGCGGCAACGCGCCCTTCATCGTGTTCGACGACGCCGACCTCGATGCCGCGGTCGAAGGCGCGCTCGCCTCCAAGTACCGGAACACCGGCCAGACCTGCGTGTGCGCGAACCGCCTGCTGGTGCAAGACAAGGTCTACGACACCTTCGCCGCCAAGCTCACCGAGAAAGTGAAGGCGATGAAAGTCGGCAACGGCATGGAGCCCGGGGTCGTACAGGGACCGCTCATCGACAAGGCCGCGGTGGAGAAAGTCGAGGAACACATCTCGGACGCGCTCGCCAAAGGCGCGAAATTGCTGACCGGCGGCAAGCGCCACGCACTCGGCGGAACGTTTTTCGAGCCAACCGTGCTCGCCAACGTCAACACCAGCATGAAAGTGACCCGCGAAGAAACCTTCGGCCCGGTCGCGCCGCTGTTCAGATTCAAGGACGAAAAAGAAGCGATCCGCCTCGCGAACGACACCGAATTCGGCCTCGCCTCGTACTTCTACGGCCGCGACCTCAACCGCATGTGGCGCGTCGCCGAAGCCCTCGAGTACGGCATCGTAGGCATCAACACCGGAATCATCTCCACCGAAGTCGCGCCTTTCGGGGGCGTGAAGGAGTCGGGCATGGGGCGGGAAGGGTCGAAGTACGGGATCGAGGATTACCTCGTCGTGAAGTATCTGTGCATGGGCGGGGTGGATCGCTGAACTTGCGTATCGTGATGAAAGCGGGACGATACCCAGAGTTACTCGCTCCTCGCTATTGACTGGTTGGAACCGATTCTCTGCAGGTACTTCTGGCTTCGGAAATACTCTTGGATGTCGGCTTCTCCTGCTTGAAAACAACACGCAAGCTTATCAAGCATGGGTTGTCGCTTGCGACCACATAATTTGCCAGATCTTCTAGGGTGCGCACGCTCTTATGGCCGAGTTGAAACGAGGTGGAGATCTTGTTCGCGTCGTCCTCCAGCGTCCTCGCTTTGTCATCTCTCAAGTCGGGTCGTTTGACCCGCTCGATATCCTCGAATCCGATATGAAAAAATATCATCCGGCTACTGAGTTCAGACTCGAACGCCTTCTTTCGCTCCAGGTCATCACATAACTTCAATGGGAGATTCCTTGACTCCGGAAGGCAATCTGTCCCCCAATCGAGGGTACCGTTGCTGAAGTCGCGAATGATCTTGTCATGGTTTGCCTTCAGCAAGGCATCGACTGCGTCGGTCACATTTAGATCTGCTATCAGGCTCACCAGGCCTCTCGGATCATCCACAAATCGATCCGCTCCCTTCGGCTGAGTAATGGCATCGACAAGGATCACGACGACGGCATCGTAGTCCCGACCCAGGCGGCCATTTACGGCCATCTCAAGAATCGAACGCTTGACGGAATGAAGTCCCAAGTTGTCCGAGTTGCCGCCATCGAAGATGTGGAGATATCGCTGTTCGGAGCAGCGCTCGGCGTCAGTCCCTGGCCTGGGACAAGTCTTTGAATGATCTTTCCTAAAGTCTGCCAAGGTCATGCTCTGAAAGACAAGAGGGAACGCGGACGATCCCATAACGGCACGGGCCAGGGAATATTCGTCGATGCGTGATCCCAGCCGATCCAAGAAATCCTCGTGCGTAAAAGTAAAGACAGCCCCGAACGGTGGGTCAGTATCCCCAACCGGATCGTTTTTCTCCCTTTGTGTTGCACTCGTGGCATTCAGGATTAAGAAAGGCCGATTGGGATTCAGGTCCGACATATGCAACTCAAAGTTGAGAATACCCTGGCTGTACATGTTGCTGGCGAAGACGTCCGCCATGATGTCGGATCGATCCCGTGACGAAAGCCAGTAAGGAATGAAATTCTGCGGCAGAAACCAGCGACCAAACCACGGCAACAAGTAGTTTTTTTTCATCAAGCCGCGCACGGTCTTGGGGTCCCAGTCACGGAGTCCGGACGTCGATCGAGTTTCACACAGCTGGACAAGTCGGCTCAGCGATTTGGGAAATGCAGCCAGGTTCTGCGTAAGACTCGCTTTCTCGGTCTCGGTCAGTTTATCGCTGCAGCTGATGGCTCCCGTGCTGCCGTCCACAATGGAGATTTTCTTCGACAGCGGCGTGTCATCGATCAAAGGCTTTAGGCGATCCACTAGAGGTTTTTCGTATACGACCAGGTCCCGTGAGCCAACGTAGTAGGCTGCGGCCATGGCACCGCCGGAGACCGCAGAAATGACATCCACCTCTTCAAGTAAATCGATATCATCGAATGCCGTCTGCAAGTTCAGCATGGTCGCAGCTGAAAAGTATGCCGATCTCGTGCCCCCGCCGGACAAGGCGAGATACGTCAGGACACGGGGATTGCCGCGTTGACCATCGACCTTGAATGTAGTTCGCAAAGAAACCGTCTGGGGGCTCTTGTCGATATCTTCTATTCCCTTGTTTGTGTATGGCGTGGTGCACGCGGAAAGAAAGTAAACGGCAAGCGCGGCGCCAAAGCGTGCCAGGGCTTTACTCATAGAAGTCCCTCCAGGCTGGTTCGTTTTACGCGTGACTGTATGCGACAGCCACGGCGACAATCCGCTCCGGATCACGCTTAACAGAGAGAACCTCCGATACGGGAGGTCGATAGGAAAACGCGCCCCTCACGCCGCTCTTGCATTCGGGTGTGCTCCCATGATCACTTCCTAAAAACCCAGTAGCGCCCCGTTTGCGTGTCGACGGCGCGAAGCCCGGACCGTTGATCGGCCGGCCGCCCCTCTCGAATCAAGTAAAAGATATCGGAGAGAACAGAGCGCGCATCGGCAAAGTACGAGTGGCCTATAAGACTGGTGTCCACCTCTGTTGCGTCGATGGTTTCTATTCCCTTAAGCACAACCAGGCCTGGACCAGAATCACCGGCTCGCGGAGAGCCATGAACCTCCTTCGATGCGACGAGCGCTAGATCCTTGGACGATACATAGAGGGTAACGGGGCGAGCCGATGCAACGAGAGCGGGGGCGATGTCCCTCTTGAATACTTCGGCATCAATATCCGGCGCTGTGAGAATTACTTCTTTCAGCCGCTGACGGAGCGATGGCTTTGCAGCCAGAAGCGAGGCTACCGCGCGGGTTAGAGCCCGGTTGCCCATGCTATGCGCAATCAAATAGACGCTCTGTGCATCCGACCTCGAAAAGAAATCGTCGAGAAATTCTCTCAGGTTGGACTCTGCCCACTCGATGCTCTGCTCGTCTACGGTGTAGGCCGCTGTTTTGCCCTGAGAGGGCCAGCTGTAGAAAACGGGAGCGCCCTCAAAGCCAAGATCGTATGAAATCTGAGCCGTTCTTCTGGCAGCATCCTCGAATGTAACGTTGTAGCCGTGAACGAAGAGGAATGCACTGGTCTTCGGCGACGCTCGCACGCGAGCCGCGACGTTCGTGAAAAAGGTGTCCTTCGGCTGCACAAGGACATCGAGCAGCACAACGTGTTTAGTCGGATCTTCTCGGATTTCCAGTCTCCATACGGAAGGTGACTCCAACTCCCCCATTTGATGGTCACGAGGGATGCTCACCTCGCAGGCGCCATAGCTCAGCGGCGCTCGGCCAACACCAAACATCTCAGCCGGCTTGTTGCTTCCCGTGAAATTCCGGTCCGTCGCGAAGAAAACGCGGACTACAGCGACATCGGGTCCGTGCAGAGTCATCGGAGTCGAGGCGCATCCCTGAATTAGTGCCGCAATTGCGATGACTGCGGTCATACGCGTCGTCGTCATGAAATCCTCTCCATGGTTATCGCGCACGCCCAACGTTCGCGTCGACCGGGCCGACTACCTGAAGGATGCCACAGAGAATGCTGCTTCAGAGGAGCTTCGGCATTGCGGCGTGGGACAGGAAGCTCAATCTCAGCGGCTGCGGCACGCGTAGCCGTAATGCATCATTCGGCGGCCGCACGCCGTGCTGCGAGAAAGGCGACGTACATCTGCCTCATGAACGCCATCATCGCCGGGTTAAATATATCGCCGTGGTCCTTCATGATGTCCTTCGTTGTTCGGACGATCCAAAAGGGGTTATTGTCCGGGTACGCTTCCTTGGTCCAGCGTAGATTCAGTCCGCTGCAAAGGTACTGCTGAGATGGCTTTGGCTGAGTTCGGGCAAGACCTTTGGTCGCCAGTTCTCTGATGTAAGCGTATTCTCCTGCGCTGCACGCCTTTTGTGCTCTTTGGCATGCTTCGTCTTTTGTCTCGCACAGGCTGAGTTCATGGGTGGTGTAGCGCGCGTTGTGACCGACAGCCGCGACGTTCGCTTGCCATTCCTCCCCCCACCATTCAGACGTCGCCTCAAACATCGTACTGAACACCCGCGCAAAAGGGAACGCAACTCTCGTTGCCCAGTCGGCTTTCGAAGTAGCAATGATCACGACCGGCAACTGGTCGCGTTCTAGCCGCGCTTCGCGCAGGCGATTGCGCGCGGCTCGTAGCGCCTCGTAGCGCGCTCCTTCAAACGCAGGGTTCACGATGACAACGAGGTCGCCGACGCGGGACATGTAGTTGTCGCTTGGCTTCGCGGCATTGGCCTTGAAGCGGACCGCGTTGCGCAGTAATTCTCCATTCAGAGCCTCGAACGTGATTAGTCCGCCAAAGGAATGGCCAATCGTCAACATGGTAATGTTTCGTTTGCCGTCGCGGCCGGTTCCGGTATCACGCAGCAGATCCAGTCGACGTAGAAGTTCTTGAACTGAACCCTGCGCTACGCGTTCGGCCGTGTTCTTGCGCTCCCAGAACGTGAGCTGATCGAGGAGAGGAATCATGAGCGACTTACCGCGCCATCCGATGTAGAGCCCGACCACGCGAGTATTGCCGCCTTTTGGCGCCCCCGCATTTTCCAACATCTCGATCTCGCGGAGCAGCTTGCGGAATTCGTGAACGTTTGGGTCTGCGGCCTGAGCGTTGTGCTGCCAACCATGGATGAATAAGACCAATGTCAGTCTCAGATTGCTCTCACTCGAAGCCTTGTGGAGTCCCTTAATGGTCTCGTACAGCTTGCTAAGGTGATCGCCTTCGGCCGGGTCTCTTTGTTGGTACGCGTCCTGCACCCAACCCTGATCGTCAAACTCGACGAATAGAAGATCATAGTCCTGGTGTTTCTCTCGAGAGCCCTTCCAGCATGGGTTGCTCACATCGACGTCGGGCGCCTCCGGCGACGAAATTTGTGCAGCGTCATAGGTGCGATAGATCTCTTCGCATGAAGCGTCTGCAATGTACTCCCCGGTACGATAGGGAACGCCGAACGTGCAGCCGGCAAGAGCCAAGAGCAGGGTGTACAACAGTGAAGTGAGCTTCGACATGGTTTCCTCCGCCCAAGCGTTGTTTTGGGCCAAGTGGCCCACTCCCCTCTTATTTATGATTGACAGCGGAGACAAGACCTCCGATGCGAGGGGTCGATGGGACGGCGCGATAGAGAACCGCACCCGTGGCAAGAACATCGCCACCAAGGCTCTGGTGAAGAACTCCACGGCGCCTCCCTCCGTCAGAGCAGTTGTCGTTTTCTATCGCCCTGGCGCCGCTCTCGTACTTCCGAAAGTGGAGATGGAAATCTACGCGCGTGATACTTGTGTGTCAAATAAGCAATTTCTTATGCAGCGGGGTTCACCGGACATTTCCCGTAGGGGTTTTCCGAACTGGTGCAGCGGCGACACACCGCATACCTCCAACAACAGAAACCAACATCAGGCTTTCTGCGATCGCACTCAAACCCTGAAGGGGCGCTCAAACGTTAGACTTGAAGTGCATCGCGCCACCATCGCGCACGATGTAATCCTTTCCTTTCAACCTCAGCCTCTCCGCTTCTTTCGCACCCCGCTCGCCGCTTCCGGCGATGTAGTCCGCGAATGACGTGACCTCGGCGCGGATGAAGCGCGCTCGAAAATAGGAATAACGGCTACATCACTGGGGTTCGAATCCCCTAGGACGCGTGTGATCGGGACGCCAGCGAGCAAATTCCTCAGAAAACTTGCGAGGCCCTTCTCAGGCACGGTCTCCGTACTGAACCAGTCAGGCAACCCCCACTCAATTTGTCGGGGAATCCCCAGGCTCGCCAATTCGTAAAGATTCCGACAGCTTCAGGCGACTAGAGTGTGAAGACACGATAGCGGATGGAGGTGTCATATGAAGCTCTGCGGATTCTTTGCGGTGGTGGTAACCGTCGTGTTGCCGTGTCACGATGCAATGGCTTGGGGCGACGAAGGTCATAAGGTTGTCGCGGTCATCGCCTACGCCCATCTCAAACCAGCGGTCAAAAAGAAGGTGGACGCGCTCCTGGCGGCCGATAAGGACACGTTGACCGCGCCGGACTTCGTGAGCAGGGCAACATGGGCGGACAAGTGGCGAGATTCAGATCGGAACAGTACCAAGGTCCGCTACAACGCCACGCACAACTGGCACTTCGTGGACATAGAGATCGACAACCCCAATTTCGACGCTGCCTGCTTCAATCATCCACCGTTGCCTGGAGGTACGGCGGCGAGCGCGGGGCCGGCGAACGATTGCGTAGTGGACAAGATCAACGAATTCGTTGCGGAGTTGCGCGATTCCTCGACCGCGCGGGCGGAGAAAATCCTCGCCCTTAAATTCATCGAGCACTTCGTCGGCGACCTCCATCAGCCGCTTCACGCTGCCGACCATAAGGACCGGGGTGGGAATCAAGTGCCGGTTCTATACGGAAAGCGCACGGTCCCCGACAACCTGCACGCCTACTGGGACAAGAATTTCGTGCAGCGCCTGGGCAAAGACGCTCAAGCGGTCGGCGCCGCGTTGAGCAAGCAGATCACAGCAGTCAAGGACAACGAATGGTCGAAGGGCACGCCGGCCGACTGGGCGAAGGAATCGTTCGACAACGCAAAAAGCGTGTCCTACAACTTTTCCGGCGAACAGCGATTCATCGACGACCACGGCGGCAAGGGTGAACGACTGGACGCCAAATACGACAACCGAGCGCTGCCCGTGGTGCGCGGGCAGCTATCGAAGGGCGGAATCCGCCTAGCGGCCATCCTCAACGAGGCGCTAAAGTAGTTGCTATTTCTGCCCGCTGATGAAATCGGGATAGGCTTGCGCTGCGCGTGCGTGAAAAAAACCCCTCCGAAGAGGGGTTAGAGCGGGTCACTGGTATCGGACGTGCACGCGAGTCCGCATGCGTCACTTCAACCGGACGACACGGCGAATCACGGCCACGCGCTAATTGTCGTCGTCGCGATCCCGTTCGTGGCTCACCTGTCCCCGGATTTCGCCCCCGGTAAACAGTAGCGTGTGGATATTGGCGTACCCTAAGTGGACGCGCAGAATCCTCAGGAAGCCGGCGAAGTCGCCCGCCGTGACGTTCTGCGCGGGCACGGCCAGGATGTCGACCGCGGTCCACGTGCCGGAGACCGAGCCACTATGCCCGGGTCCGTCCGGGCACGCGGGC
>WNFY01010054.1_pt1 | contig 10019 bp, 12 predicted proteins | sample 5400091 | NCBI WGS metagenome assembly WNFY01 (sample SAMN13153364, study PRJNA577476) | soil metagenome | isolation source: 60 cm soil or saprolite under grassland replicate 1 | place: USA:California | collected 2016-06-15 | reverse complement strand
TTCCTCTGCGGTAAATGCTTTCAAGGTTTTGGTTCTCACATTTCCAGCTGACCCAACTTTGAGCATCAGAGACATTACTGCTTCATCATTTGGAGCTTCTATAATTATTACCACATCATATTCTCCGAAAATATAGTAACCTCCAATCAATTTTCCACCTGCTTTTTCTACCGATGCTTTAAAGGAACTGAAACGGTCTGAAGATTCTTTGATCTTGCTAATCCCTTGCTCCGTCCAATTTATGAGTAAGATATAGTGTGACAATCTAACAGATAGATAGACAGGCTGCTATTTATATGTCATATATAATTAGTCGGGCTTATATACCACCAGTACAGAAAGATATGCAAATCAGGTACAACATAGTTGTGATGGCAATAATTACCAGAAGAGTAATTGAAGTCAAACATGCCATTAACAATTTTGCGGTCCAAGTAATAGAGGCAGCAGTTTACAACTAGAACAAAGATTATTTACCAGTAGATCCCTTTTTCCTCTTAAAGGTGTGTTTACAGCATGGGTTGCATATCTTCAGAGATCTTGAGAGTAACATACTGATATTTATTGGCAAAAAATCCGATGTTTCAATTAATTAGGTACGTTTTGTATTAACCTATTGCCAGTCTCTGAATTGAAAAAATGAATCTTGTCATAAGGCATCCCCAGCATAACATCTTTTCCAACGGTCAGATCAAAGTTGGAATCTGTGTTTGCGACCTTCATTGAATCAATTCCTGTCTTTACTTCTACTAACGAATCGTCCCCCAATAGTTCAGTGAATGATATTTTACCTTTTACTTTGATACCATTAAAATTCTCGTTATCATTCAAAAAGATAATATCCTTTGGTCTTATCCCAATTGTCACATTTTTAGACAATGGTTTAAAAGGTAACTTAACCGGGAGTTGTAGAAGCATTCTGACCACCACTTAGCTCTTTAGGTTTCCTGTTAAGGAAGTCCTCTATCTCAAGCAGGTTTGCTACATTTCTGACCTTCTCGTCTATTTGTTGCTTTGATGCTTTTCTCATCTTTAATGGAAATGCAATATTATCATATACAATCATATGAGGATAAAGTGCGTAATTCTGAAATACCATTGCAACATCTCGATCCTTTGGAGGCAGGTGGTTGACCAATTGATCTCCAATATATATTTGACCAGTCGTAGGATTGACTAGACCTGCAATGCACCTTACAGCAGTGGTCTTTCCACAACCAGAGGGGCCTAGAAGTACCATGAACTCACCAGAACTGACTTCGAGAGAAAAATTATCCAGTGCTTTTATGTGGTTATACTTCTTTGTCAGATTCTTAATCCGAAGACTGGTCATAGCAATTGTGCTGCGTGAGAGGGTTCGTCTAGAGAAAATATTAACTTTCCTCTGGTAACGTTTTATTACTAATGATGGCTATTTCATATTCGTATGCAAAGATTTGTATGATTATTAAGATAATATGCCTCTACACTATCTCTGCTGCAAATTTAGACAATTTAGATTTGAGCTTTAATAATAACTGTTAAAAGCTATAGTATCGTCATTGACTCTGTCATGAATGTAAATAAAATTACCTTAAGTGGCATTATTCTAGTTATAACTTTAGTATTTACAATCATATCGGGTGGTTTTATGATCCCCGCGCAGGCTCAAAAGAAACAAGTTACGCTTACTGCGATAGCGGCAGAACCAAAAGAAAGATGGGATATTCTGTTCAATGCTTCACTGCAAAAGTTGAGAGAAAGGCATCCTGACATGGATATTAAACTAGACTATCGAGTTTTGCCGTATGATACTACTAGGACACAAATATTGACAGCAATGGCTGGCCGAACCGCTATTGATCTTATCTCCGTAGATCAAGTCTGGCTTGGAGAGTTTGCTCAAGGCGGATTTCTAACGGATCTTACAGATCGTGCCAAAACTTGGGGGAAAGAAAAGGATTGGTATCAAATAAACTGGAATGGTGGTAAATATAATGGAAAAATATATGGTATCTGGGCTTGGACTGACATAAGGGCGATGTGGTACTGGAAAGATCTATTAAATAAAGCAGGAGTGAATCCTGAGTCTTTACAGACATGGGATGGATATATTGCAGGTGCAAAGGTACTCAACAATGCGTTAAAGGATCAAGGAATACAAGGGATGCATCTTGTTGGTGCGAGCCATTCCCCAGATATGTGGTATCCTTATCTCTGGATGTTGGGAGGAGATATACTCAAGCAGAAGAATGGACATCCAACTAAGGGTACATACTGGTTCCCTGAATATAATAGTACAGCAGGTGTTAAGGCATTAGAATTTCTTAAACGACAGGTCAATTCTGGTATAAAGCCTCAGGTTAATCATTTTTGGGGTCAAGAGTTTGCCGACAAGAAGTTCGCTGTGATGCTAGAAGGATCTTGGCTGCTTGGCACATTCCCGCACGAGCAATGGCCTAACATTAATCAAAAAATAGGAATGTTGCCTCTGTTCCCTGTAGTAAACAAAGGCGATAAGAGTGCTACAATGATGGGTGGATGGATTCTTAGCGTACCAGAAACGTCTCAAAATAAGGATCTTGCATGGGAATTACTCAGAATCATGGTTGAACCAGAAGTATTAACACCTATGCTGCAGAAAGAAGGATATCTTCCGACTCAGAAACCTATTGGCGAAGGACCTTTTGCATCTACGTTGAATGCCACAATTCCCTATTATAAGGAAATGATATCCATGATTTCAATAGGACATAGCAGGCCTAACATACCAGAATATCCTCAAATAGCTAATAACATAAAGCAAGCAATCGACGAGATATACTATGGTATGAAGGATCCTAAACAAGCACTGAATGATGCAGCTGCAAAGTCTGCAAAGGTTTTAGGATGGTAGTAATAAAACTGTAACTTGATTACGTAAAGAAGATGTTAAGTATATTCGCAAAGGCGGAGCCGTATCTGTTTCTTGCTCCTGCACTTGCGATATTACTTGTATTTCTAATATTCCCACTTTTTTGGAACATATACATTTCATTACATAATGTATCATTCATTACAGTTCTGAGGGGATGGGAATATGTAGGGTGGACAAACTTCTTTGATCTATTTAAGGATCCTAATTTCCATACTTCGCTCAAAGTCTCGCTTCTGTTTGTAGGAGGATCCGTTGCTTTGCAGTTTGGCATGGGTATGCTCATGTCAGTATTATTGAATCAAAAAGTGAGAGCTTCTGGTGTATTGCGTGCAATATTCATAATACCGTGGACAATTTCCGCAGTTATAGCTGCTTTTTCATTCAAGTTCATTTTCGATTATAATTTTGGTATATTAAATTATGTATTTCATCAGATAGGCTTGCAGCCAATTGGCTGGCTTTCAGATCCTAATATGGTGATATGGTCTTTGGTTATCGCAAACATGTGGTATGGCACTCCATTTACGATGCTCTTTCTAACTGCAGGTCTATTGTCAATAAATCCTACTATATATGAAGCAGCACTTATAGATGGAGCAACAAAGATTAGAACTTTTTTACACATAACGCTTCCATTGCTTAAACCCTTCATTGTGATCAACCTTATTTTGATTACCATGTGGTCAGTGAACTTCTTTGATCTGCAGTTAGTATTGACTGGAGGAGGCCCTTTGTTTGCGAGTACAACTGCATCACTTTATATGTACAGACAGGCGTTTGAATTTGGACTACTTTCCAAAGGTGCAGCTACAGGACTAATTCTAATCTCAATCAACCTGGCTATTGCTTTTATTTACATCAAACTCTTAAGAAGATAAATATGCAAAAGATGACTATTAGCAATACTAAGGCTTGGTTCTTCGCAGAACGGGCTTTAATCTATGCATTGATTGCTATTTTCTTATTTGTAACTTTATCTCCTCTTTTATGGGTACTTTCAACATCGTTTAAGCGAAATGACGAGGCTATAAGCTTCCCACCTAAATTTCTACCAAAGAATCTAACATTTGATAACTACATATTTGTACTAACTGATCCCAACCTTGTGCGTAGTCTGATCAATAGTTTCGCAGTTAGCATAGGTAGTACAGCTTTAAGTGTTGCAGTAAGTGCACTAGGAGGATATGCTTTTGCAAGGTTTGAGTTCAGAGGAAAGAATTTGATTATGAGTATAATATTAGGACTTTTCATGATACCGGTTGTGATAAACATAGTACCATTATACATCATGCTGGCAAATTTTGGTATGCTCAATTCATCGCCAGCTCTGATACTAACATTTCAGATCTTGATTATACCATTGAACATACTTTTATTGAAAAATTACTTTGAAACTATCCCAAAAGATCTTGAAGAGGCCGCATTGATAGACGGTTGCTCAAGGTTGGGGGTATTAAGACGAATTACTATACCATTATCGATGCCTGGTTTTGCAATAGCTGCAGTCTTGTCGTTTAGGTTTTCTTGGAATGAATTCATACTTCCTGTAGTTTTAGCAAACCGACCTGATTCAATGGTATTCCAAGTTGCGTTATATCAGTTTATTTCATTGTATAGAATAGAATGGGGTTACCTTACTGCTGGTATTACTCTTGCTATCATTCCGGTATTAGTTCTGATGCTAACCTTCCAAAAACAAATGATTAGAGGATTAACTCTAGGCGCAATAAGAGAATGATAGAAAGTTCGGGTGAATGATTTAATTATATTTGATCCTTGTGTCCTCAACATGAGAAATTGTTTAATAGAGAATAAATATGATTGCTAATGATATTGAGAAATTATTTTTTAGGTCATCTCAATCTTATTTCTGGCCAAACACACAATGCAACAATAATTAATTCCAAACCACCCAATGAAGTAAAAAAGTATGGTGGGATTTTAGGCTATTATTTTGCTCAGTCGCCTATTGTCTATGGGGATATTCTGTGTTTCTTAGACGGTAGAGAGTAATTCCATGCAGTATCAGTGCAAGAGGTACACCTACAGTAGGAACTAGAATCCACGGGAATGTTGTCATTGTTGATCTGCCAAATTCAGGAGAAGTGATCAAACCAAGGCTGATAGCATTGACTAAATCTGCAATACCTAGGATACTCCAAACCACGAGAGCATACTTGGACCAACTAAATCCTTTTCTCAGGAAGTACGCGAAGGGTATTGCTGTCACTCCAATTAAAATATCTCCGACTCCGGCAGGTATTCCAAAAGCTGGATGTAAGATTCCCTGAGATACCCCCCATATGAAGGCTATGCCCAGTATTCTCCAAGTGTGAACAGCCACTAAAAGTGAGGTTGTATTGTTGTATCGTGTTTGTTTCGAACTTTCAAGTGAAGCTTTCATTTCCATACTAGATATTAAGAGTATAGTTTATAAGTCTCACGTAACCAGATCCATAGTTAGTTACCAGACATAAAGTGAAAGAATAATGACAGACATAAGCGAGTGCTCCATTCTAGAAATGGTCTATAACATGCCAGAGCTAAAGTCATGTCCAATTGAAACGACTTTTAGAATTATTGGAAAAAGATGGACGGTGCTAATATTAAGGGAAATTCTCAGAGGTAATACACAGTTTAATCGTTTCATGGATAATATTGAAGGCATATCACCCAAAGTTCTTACAGAACGTCTACGTGAACTCGAACGGCTTGGAATTATTAGGAGAAGAATCGTATCAGAATACCCAGTCAGGGTAGAGTATAGTTTGACTGATGTAGGTAAAGGATTCGAACCAGTATTACTCAGTGCAGCTTCCTTTTCTATGATGCATATGCCTACAACCGTCTTCAAAGACGGCAAACCAAGAACACCGGACCAATTATTAGCAGGTCAACGATAACAAAGAAGAATCAAACACACCTGATTATGATGAAGATGTCAGCTAGAAGAGAAAACTGAAGAAATAACAATAAATCAAGCTTTCTAAGAAGGCAAAAGCATTTGATGGAACCATTTAGTTGGCGCATGCTCGTGCGATCTAGATACGTTCAATAATTTCCGTACTATCATATTCAAAAACATACACGATGTGCTTTAGTATTCGTTCGTCAATAAACCATTTCATTGCTCTGATCTTCTGAGACCCATTTTTTCCATATGCATAGCTAAACTTAATTCGCATATTTCTGCTGCTGGATCTGAGGTAGTGTTGCCAGCCTTGCTTTCCAAGTCAATCAGGATCTACCCAATCTCTCATAGCTTCTCTTGTTGTTATTGGTGTGTTCTCCCCCATTATAGTCAGGTTCTTTGGATTCCTTCTAAGGTTTTAAGTTTTTGATATTAATTACAAATGATTAGACCTTCATCGAAAAACATCTTTTTCCGATGATGAAATATGATATATCTTTTCATCTAGTATTATTTAAAAGAGTAAGCCATTTCCCAGAAAAGGTATTCATATTTGCAAGCATTACCAAAACGATTATTCATTACTTTTTTAGTTTTTTCATTCTCATTTTTACTTAAGATGTTTAAAATCTGTTTTATTTCATCTACTTGTGTACGTGATTCATTTGAAGAATAGAATCGCACCCAATTCTTGTAAGCCTCATTTTGAATAGGAATTTTGGATAATTGTTGCGCTATTTCTAGATAAGTCCAAGGACAAGGTGCCATGACTGATATGATTTCACTGAAAGTACCGCTAGATGATATACGTCTTAGATAAGAAGTGTAATCTAAAGTAGTTTTACTTGGAAAAAAAGTGTGTTTAGCAGTAGTATTGGAAGGAGAAGAAGAGGACCGTGATGACACTTCTAACGAATTAAGTATTTGACTTTGCATTTCCATCTCTAAATTAACCGTGCTTGAGTACAAAGTATCTAACCATTTTTTCATTTTGTCATCCGTACTTTTTTGTTTTGCAGATTGAATAACAGATGAGAATTCTTCAAGGAAATAGTGGTCCTGATACAGATAAAATAAGAATTTATTTATAGGCAAGATATCATTAGAAAGTTCTATTATGAATCTGTGGTTCAGAATTTTTTGCCATATCTCCCGTGCATTTAGTTTTAATTCATATGCAAATGTCATTATTCTTGACTATAATGTCTTATCACAGCATATTTAGGATATTCTACAATTGATATTATTCTATTAATGTAAAACAATAATCCCCTCATACTAAAGAATCTGAAGCTATAAAAAAAGTAAATTACATTAGTGAAATAAGTAAATATATGTATGTCTAGTAATGACATGATACGACAGAATAACCTTGATTTCATTAGAAATCTGCAAAGTAGCTTATCTGATATTTCGGCTATAATTCTCAACCACCATTACATATTAGCATTAGACAAGAACGAGATACGCAGAGATAAACTGGAACTATTTGTATCTGAACAATATCATATAATAAGAAATGATAGAAAAAATTTTGCATTAATGATATCAAAAGCTTCCAACGATATCGCAACTAAATTATTCCTAGATTGTTTATCTGTAGAAGTTGAAGCATTAGATACCCTTGTTATTATGGCAAGAGAATTAGGTGTTAGCATTAATAAATTAGAATCGTATGAACCAATGGCTGGATGTAATGCATATACAAATTATTTGGCTAGACTTGCTGTTTACGGCTCTGATGCAGAGATTCTTACTGCTTTACTTATTGACTTTCCAATATGGGGAGCTAATTGCGGTAAAATGAGCTCTGCATTAAAGAAAAATTATGGTTATGATGATAGTTCTTGTAGGTTCTTGGATAAATTTGCAGCACCTTTGCCAGAAGACTTTGTTAACAAGTCAAATGAGTTAATAGAAAGTGCTCTACCAACATATGAAAAAGAGATGACTAGAGCTGCTAGATTGATTCTTGAATATGAACTGTCTTTTTGGAATACAATTCATAAATACTCAATGTGAGAGTTGTCTGGCTTTAACCATATTTTCCCAGTTCCACCATCTTAGACAAACATCCTGGGAACACCAAAAACTGCAGCATTAATTGAAGCAGAAGATATCTTCTTCGTCTTGTATGTTCTGGTATTACTATCATAGTATAAATAAAACTATCAGGAATAATGTTAGGATTCCTTTCTGCAATTTCTATTCAAAAATCTTCAAGGTCTTTTTCATGATGGTCGCTTTTTACTCCCTACAATTATTGCTGCATTTATAGCTCCAATAGATGTTCCTGCAGCAATGTCCAGTCCGTTATTCTAAGGTTCTTAAAACAGATGTAAATATGGAACATGAGTAGTAAGCAGTAGTAGTGATAGTGATCCTGTTCACAAATTAACCACCTAGATTCAATACTACCACTCGATCATTTAGGAAAACATTAGGATGCAATAAATCACTTTGATAAAGCTCTTCAAAAGTATGATGTGTAATTATTAGCTAACACTTCTAACGAACCTACTGTTTACTAAATAATCATAAGATGTAATTTAGCATGTGTATTTTTCCCTATTTAATATATTGCTGTAAAAACTATACGCAATTGTAGCGGCAATGGTTACTCTAGTTAGCGGAAATGGAATTATAGGTATTTTTGTATATGTTCACTTCTCAGTATGGATATTATTAGTAGCTAGAGGAGGTTTTCTAATCCAAAATTCCAGCTCAGAAGGGATTGACATATGAGACAGATCAATCGCCATCAACGACAGCAATATCTATGAGATACATTTGACTCTAGGTATAGAAGTTGCATTGGTTGTAACAATAGGAGCCGATTTACATGTATAAAGTGTGACTTTTGTTATAGCTGCCATTGGAAGCGGCGAATGCTGCATCTCCAGCTTGGTTCGTGTGACCGGTTTTAATAGAATATTGTCCATTTGCAAGCATGGAATTAGTTAATATCTTGTGCAAGTTTTTGTTCGACATTTTAACTATAGGTTAGATAGAATGAGATTAATCAGCAAGACAAGAACAATTGCGGCTTCGAGTGCTAGGTTACAAGAGGTCGAGAGAAGACAACAACAACAAAAGAACGAACAGTATATGTTCTTTTGTTTAAATTTTTCTACAACTGCATATATGAGATAAATGTAATGGCAGAGAATATTATACTAGTTATAAGAAGAAAGATGTTAATAACAAGTTTGTTGTAAAATTACTAGTAGAGAGATTGAACCTTGAGTGAATTTGCCTTCTTCCGCTTTAAAAGTAATAATATGCTGACTGTGCAAGAAGAGCAGCAAAAGGAAGAGATCATTAATCTTACAGAGGAGGTTCTTGAAGCAAAAGGTATAGAATGTGACTCAAGAATAGCAAAGCTATCCGAGGAAAAATTAAGAGAAATACTAGAGGAAGTAAGAAAGTTACGAAGAAAGCGCAAAAGGCTTTCCCCAGACGAGACTGATAATAGAATAAGAGAAGCCTACACAGAAAATGAACAAGGACAGCAACAGGAAGAGAACGAAGTGTCGTATATCAGATAGGTGCATACTTGTATTGATGGATAGCCTTACAAGCCGTTGGCTTTCAGCTCTTGGTATAGCTACATTATGTTTTGGAATATTCTTATTTGTTTTACGCCTTCCAGTACGAACGATAAGCATATTCTTTATAATAGGAATACCTTTAATCTTATTATGGTTATATGTTGATGAAAATTCAAGGCAACAGAAAAAGATGGCTACTCTTTTCGCACAGCCGTGTATCTGTTCTATTTGTAAGCATGACCGAGCTGGAATTTGCTTAAAACAAAAATGTGCATGCTGTATTGTTATGAAAGGAAGTAACGCTGTTGGACATTCAATTAATTCGATCAATGATCGTAGAGATGGAACGACAGATAAATAGTAACCTTGTCATAATTTTTGATAGTTTTACAAACCTCTCATAATTTAGAACATATCTACAATTCCTCATTAGCATTGCATTCCACTTCTTTTTCTTTGTCGTCTCTACCTTCACTCTCCCTCTTATTGGTGCTGCAACCCTTTTTAACAATCTACTTGTTCTAGCTATGTTTCCAATATGGTTTGTCGAAATGCATTTGAAAGACTAAATAACAAAATATTGGTAAGAAAGAGTCGATATTTCGTTGGAAAAAATTCTAGAGAAAGCCTCTTTAAGCTAGTATTGGCATATTATAGTATG
>WNFY01006938.1_pt1 | contig 10019 bp, 10 predicted proteins | sample 5400091 | NCBI WGS metagenome assembly WNFY01 (sample SAMN13153364, study PRJNA577476) | soil metagenome | isolation source: 60 cm soil or saprolite under grassland replicate 1 | place: USA:California | collected 2016-06-15 | reverse complement strand
ACGTCGTCCATGTCCAGCATCCGGGCCTCGTTGATCCGCAAGCCGACGTCGGCGGCCAGCCGGGCGGCCGCGTAGTTCCGGGCCGCCGGGGCGAACTTGCGGCAGGTAGCCAGTTCCCCGCGCCACCCGGCGAACAGCTGCTCGATCTCCGCCTCAGCCAGCGGGATGCGCAGCTGCGGGCCGGCCGAGGCCCGCGGCCGGTTCATCTCATCCAGCGGGCACTCGATCACGCGGCCGGTCAGGTTGTGCAGCTCGATCTTGTGCCGCAGTTCCAGGAACTGGAAGTACACCGTCAGCGCGGCCGCCCGGCCGGTACGCGTCGACGGCTTCGCCTGGCGGAGCACCTTGCCGAAGTAGGTATCCGCGCCGGACGGCTGCATTTCCCGCAGCGGCCGGCCGAACCAGTCCCGGATCAGCTCCAGGTGGCCGGTGTTGTTGCGGATCGTGCTGTCGGCCAGCCCGGCCGAGGCACGCGCGAGGACGAACCCGGCCAGCACGTCGGTCTCGAGATCCGCGAGCTCTTCCCCGCTCGCTGTCGTCCGATGCTCGCGGAGGTCACGCACCAGGGCCAGAGCCAACTCACGCCTCCCGACTTCACCTGAGACGAAGAGTCAGCGTCTCGGGCGAGATCATTTCACGGAGGCTGAGAGAAAGTCAGAACGACTCGCCGACGGCTAGACGAGATCACAGGCCCTGGTCCAGGCATGATCGGGTGGGCAGGCAACCTTCGGCCAACTCACGAACCCGGCGACTGTTGCTCACCTACAAAGGCTCAAGGCGCATCGTCTCAGCTGACCGCGAGCCCGGCCACGGTCGCGGGCAGTCCCTGCCACGACCCGACCGGCGAGAGCGACCCGCCCGCGCCGACGGCCCAGCCGAACACGCGCCGGGAGTCGGCGTCGATCGCGTACAGGAACCGGCCGTCACCGCTTAGGTCCTCGTCGCGAAGACCCGTGTGCCCGTCCACCGCGAGCCCCGCCGCGGCCTCGTCGAGCGCGATAATGCCGTCGTCGTCGATCGAATATCGCGAAACGGCTCCGTCGCCGAAGTTGGTGGTGAACGCGTAGCGGCCGTCGTTGGTGACCACCGCCCAGCAGATCTCGCTGCGGCCATTGCCGACCGAACGCGAGACGGGAGCCACGCCAGCATCGCTGATCCGGTAGGAGGAGGCGGCGGCCTTCCCAGCCTGAGCACCGAAAGCCTCGGTCACGACAAGCCCGCCGCCTTTGGTGAAGGCGAAACCGTACGGCGTCGGACCCGACGACGGCTGCACCAGCGGCTTGCCCAGCTGCCCCGCCTCGAGCACCGGATAGACGGCAATGGCGTTGGTGCCGCGCTGGGTCACGACGAGCCTGGCGCCATCGGGACTGAAACCGACCTGGGCCGGATCGGTGCCGGCGGCAAGCTCCCGCCTCGAGCCGGCCAGCGGCCGGACCTTCCAGCCGCCCAGCCGGAACCCGGCCAGGGACGGCTCGCCCGTGTTGAGCACATAAACGAGCCCCCCGTGCTCGGCGGCGCTCTTCGGCGCGCGGCCGGTGGCGACTGTCTCCACCAAAGACAGCCCGCCCTGGCCGACGGCGAACACGCTCAGGTCGCCGCTCGAGGCGTTCGTGACCAGCAGGTACCGCCCGCCGCGGGTCAGCACGACTGATCCCTGCGAGGTCAGGTGGGGCATGCCGTCACCGGCCCCGCCCGTCTCATAGGCGCCCGCGGGCGTCAGCGTTCCGTCGCCGGCCCGCCGGAAGGCCAGCAGCCGGTTGCGCTCGGGCTCATTGGTCTGCATGTAGACGAATCCCGCGCCCGGGCCGGCATCTTCGTTCTGCATCTGATTCCTCCAAAACGTCAGCGTCCCTGGTGTGAAGTCCGCCAGCGGCGCGATACGACAGCGCCGAGCCCGTTGACGGCGTGCTGGGTAGAGGCATCGAACTCATGGCCACGGCGAGGAGGCTGGCGAGGGAGCCGATGTTGCCTTCGGCGGTGCGCTGGCCGCGGGTGCGGATGGCCGGACCCGCGTGGCACCGGGGTTTGCCCCGTGCCTTCATGTCCGGTACGGGGCGGCCAGGCTGTGACCATGGCCGGGCCGCAGCGGCCCGGCGCGTCGTCGGGCCGGGCCAGTGCCAAGGAGGTCCGCGGCCTCGAGGTCATTGGCGGCCAGAGTATTCATCGTGTCACCGCCGCCGCATTCGCAGCCGCCAGGCCAGGGATCTGGCCCGGCGGCGTGCATCGGGCACCGATGGCCTCAGCCGGCTGCGCGGCAATGCGGGCGCCATGGGCACGGCCATGGGTGAGAACCAGGCCGGCGGGCATGCGCTCCTCCGGTATCCCCGGTAGCTGGCCGCCCTCAGCGGCTGAGTTCCGGTGCGTGCCACTCACATTACACTCGCAGCCAGAAACTAGCAACTTGTTTCCGGAATTTGGCGACAAGTTAATAGCGGCAAAGTGGACCGTCCTGACCAGCCACGCGCCGGCCGGAGTACGGATCGGCGCTCCCTCGGCGAGGGCTGGGGCCTTGAGCAACAACGGAACGGTCAGTGGCGATAGCAGGCTGAAGACCGCTGGGTTATCGCTACTGGCCGTTCGGATGTGGGTGGGTGCTGGGAGGGGCGGGATCTTGTAACGGTTTGATCGCTGTGGGTGGGCTGCTGGTCGTTTCGCTCTACACGGGGTACCGGTAACGACGGACCCGTCAGCACCGCTACGGCGTCCAGTTTCCTGAACGCGGCTGGCACGGCGGGCGGGTGACGATCAGCGAGCGGATCGAGGCGGGCCGGCGGGAGCGGCGGGTCCTGACGCGGGTCTCCCGGGCCGGGTGGCGGCTGGAGCAGGTCGGACGGGAACGGACGTGGGCGCTGGTCTCGGCCCGCGCCGAGGGGGATCTCGATCCGCACCCTGGCCGCGGCGATCGGGCTGTCGCCCTCCCGGGTGCACCAGCTCGTGGCCGCCGCCGACCTGGACGCGCTGGACGCGGCGCTCGGCGAGCTGCGGGCAGCGGGCTGGCCAGCCCCCGAGGATCCAGACTCCGGGGAGGACACCGAACTCGGCGGCCGGGACACCATCGCCGGCCGGCTATCCGATGAGGTGAGCTGGCTGCGGCAGTGCGCGGGCTGGCTCGCGCAGCTGGACGCTGATAGCTACCCGCCCGCGGTCAGCCTGCGCCCGTCCGCCGACTGGCCAGACCGGGCCATCGTGGCCGTCGGCCTCGCGCGGGTGGCCGCGGTCATCGACCGGATCGCCGCTGACGTGGACGAACTCGCCCGGGCCCGGCGGGCCCGGGACCTGGACACCGCCGCGGTGCTGCCTGACCCGCGGGCGGAACGCCGCCGGCGGCTGGCCGAGCCGGACCTGGAGTTCCGGGCCTTCTGCACCCGCCGGCGGCTGCCCGCTTCCTCAACCCCGCAACTGGAGCGGGCCTGGGACGCCTGGCAGGCCGAGCGATACCAGCGCGGCGAGACCGGCCAGCGGCCGGGCTACACCGACAACCCGTTCCGGCCACGCTGACCACCCGCCGACCGTGCCCGCGTTCAGGAAACTGGACGCCGTCGCGGTGCTCACGGCTCGATTGTTACCGGCACCCCATTAGATTAGAGCCTGTTGGGGCGCTCCACTTCAATTCTGCGCTGGAGCATCCGATGCCGCATCCGCGAGGAGTGTGAGCACTCCCAAGGCGACCAGGAACCGGTCCGGCGGCGGCCCGGCCACCAGCCCGAAGTTGGACTGCAGCGCCTCGCGCTGCGGTGCGGGTAGCTGCTCGGCCAGCCCGGGCGGCAGCCACGGACCGAGGGCACACACCCCAGTCCAGCAGGTGGGCACGCTGAGTTCAGCGGCCCGGCGCCTTGCGGATTGCCGGATCACGCGAGCTGCGACCGTCCTCGGCGGAGGCTGCGGCCCCGGGCGTGCCGGGCAGTTCAGCCGCCGGGCCGGGTGGTGTGGCCTCCTGCCGAGCGGGATGGCCCTGGTGACGTGACCGGCGGCGGTCGCGCAGCAGCGGCTCGGCGAGGCGGGCGGCGACGTAGATGGCGAAGCTGACGCTGGTGATGAACACGCTGGCCTTCACGTTGCTCTGGAAGCTGGCGAGCAGCCCGCCGTCGGCGGCGACCATGGCGAACACGATAGAGAGCCCGGCCACGACGAGCGGGCTGGCGGACAGCCGCTGCGCGGCCGCGGCCGGGGTGATGGCCAGGCTGAGCACGAGCAGGGTGCCGACCACCTGGGCGGCGCCGGTCACCGTGAGGGCGAGCACCACCAGGAACAGCAGCCCCAGGCCGCGGACCGGGACACCGCGCGCTTCGGCGGCCTCGGGGTCGACCGAGGCGAACAGCAACGGCCGGTACCAGATGCCCATGACCGCCACCACGATCACGCCGATGACGAGCAGGACGATCAGCTGGTCGCCGGAGACCCCGAAGATGTTGCCGAACAGGATGTTCGTCGCCGCGGTGGCGAAGCCGTGGTAGAAGCCGAGCAGCAGGACGCCGATGCCCATCCCGAAGGCGAGGATGACCCCGATCGCTGAGTCACGCTCGCGCTGCCGGGCGCCGAACAGGGCGATGAGCCCGGCGACGACAACGGAGCCGATCAGGGCCCCGACGACGGGGTTGTTCGCGACGAGCAGCCCGGCTGCGGCCCCGGTGAAGGCGAGTTCCGCGGTGCCGTGCACGGCGAAGGCCATTCCCCTGGTCACCACGAACGGGCCGATGAGGCCGCAGCTGACCGCGACGAGTGCGGCCGCCAGCAGCGCGTGCTGGGCGAAGGGCTGCTGGAGCAGGAATCCGAGGCCCATCAGTGCTGGTGTCCTTCCGGCGCGTGGCCTGCGTGCCCGTCGTGCCGATCGCGGACCTGGCCGGCGGAGCCATCATTGTCCGGGTGGGTACAAGCGCCTGTGCCGTCTCCGCCGACGATGACGACGTGGCCGTGCACCCGGAGCACGTCGATGTGCGTGCCGTACAGGGCGCTGAGGCTCTGCGTGGTGAGCACGGTGTCGGGGGACCCTGCTGCCCAGCGGCCCGCCGCCACATAGAGGACCTGGTCGACAACGTCCGCGATGGGAGTGATCTCGTGGGTGACGTACACCACGGTGGTGCCGTGCTCGCGGCGGTGCTGGTCGATGACCGCGACGATCTCTTCCTGCGCGGCTGGGTCGAGCGAGAGCAGCGGCTCGTCACACAGCAGCAGTCGTGGCCTGCCCGCCAGGGCCTGGGCGATCCGCAGCCGCTGCTGCTGCCCGCCCGACAGCAGCCCGATCGGCACATCCGCGTACGACTGCGCGCCGACCGCTTCGATCACAGGGTCCACCTGGCGGGCCCGGGTCCGCGGCAGGCCCAGGCGCTGGCCGTCGACGCCGAACTGGACCAGGTCGCGGCCCCGGATCGGCAGGTCGGGGTCGAAGACGCGCTGCTGGGCGACGTAGCCGGCCTCGGCGCTGCCGTGTCCTGGCGGTCGCCCGTCGACGGTGATCGTGCCGGCCGATAGCGGGAGCAACCCGAGCAGCACCTTCAGCAGCGTGCTCTTGCCCGCTCCGTTGGACCCAAGGATGGCCAGGCACCTACCTGGTGCCACGTCCAGGTCCAAGTTCTCCCAGATCACATGGTCGCCGAACCGCACCGTGGCGCCGCGCAACGTGATCGCGGACCCGCCGCTGCCGTTCATGTCACCCTCCCAGCGCATGCAGAATGGCCTTGGTCTGGGCGAGCTGCCAGGCCTGGTAGCTGCGGTACGACGGCGACATGGTCTCGGTGACCCCGACCACCGGGATGCCGGCCCGGCGGGCGAGGGCCTGCACATGCTGGGTCACCGCGCTCACCACCTGGGCATTGTAAAGCAGCACCTTCACCTTGTGGCCGGTGAGCAAGCCGTCCATGGCCACGGTGTCATCCGGGCTCGGGTCAGTGCCGTCCTCAATGGCGGCGGCGAACCCGGGCGGGGTCAGCACCCTGAGCCCGGCGGCCGCCAGCAGGTAGCCGGGCACCCGCTCGGTGTAGGCGACCGGCGCGCCCGGATAACGCCGCCGGATCTGGCCGATCACCGCCTCGATGGGGTGAAGGGTCGCATCGAAGGCCGCCAGGCCGACGGCGAATGCGCCGGCGTCGCCCGGTTCCAGCCTGGCCAGCGCGGCCTCGATGGCACGGGCCACCTCCGGGACCCGGGGGATGTCGTACCAGAGGTGGGGGTTCACGTCCGGCCCGGTAGCGCCCAGGACCTCCTGGGCCGAGACGACGACGCGGCCCAGATGGCGTGTGGCGCCGAGCAACTGGGGAACGAAGTCGTCGTAGCCCGCGCCGTTCTCGATGACCAGCCCCGCCTCGGCCACGGCCACGGCGTTGGCGACGTCAGACTCATACAGGTGGGGGTCGGCGGCCGGGCTGGTCAGGATCGAGGTGACCCGGACATGGCGGCCGCCGATCTGCGCCGCAATGTTCCCCCAGAAATTCTCTCCCGCGACCACCCTGACTACCCCCGGAATCGCCGGGGGCTGCGAACTGCCGCACCCCGCCAGCGCAGTCGCGGCCACAGCGAGGACGGCAAGGATGCCCAGTACACGCGGCATGCCGACCATTCCTCGCCCCCATCTGTCCTTCGCGCTCATCGCTCATTTCTCGAGAAGATCCGCAGGAAGAACTGGAACACGTTCAGCGCGTCGAGGAAGATCGACGCGGCCATCAGCGGCGCGGAGTCAATATCCTTCGAGCGCCGCAGCCGCTGGAAATCGGACATGGTCAGGCCCGCGAAGATCACCAGCCCGAGAATCGAGTAGGCCAGCGCGCCGCCGGGGATGTTGACGAAGATCATCAGGACGCCGAACATGATGAGCGCGACGAGTGCCCAGAAGCCCATGCGGGCGACCCCGGACAGATCTCGCCGCGTGGCATAGCCAGCCGCGCCACAGCCGGCGATGAACAGCGCGGTGGCCCCGCCGGCCTGCCAGAGCGCCTGCGGGTTCACGCCCGCGTAGTACGTCAGCGTCGGCGACATCGCCAGCCCGAGCAGCAGGCCGACCGCGAACAGCAGGCCGACGCTGGCCGACCCGGACTGCCGCGCCGTGAAGTTCATGCCGATCAGGCAGGCGAACGCGGCGATGAACCCCACGAAGGCCCACCCATAGGACAGATCACGGCCCACGTAGGCGCCGAGCGCGAAGAATCCGGCCGTGGCCGCGACGTACCCCATCGTCTGCCCGAACAGAGTGTGCGTGTCGTCACCGCTCGCCGAGCCGGCTCCGCTGTAGCTGGGTGAATCTATCATGGTTACTCTTTTCCTTTCGTGCCCCCACGTCCCGCGCCTGCGGGTGGCGATCGCATCGATCCGGATCGTCTAAGCCCGCAGGTGCGAGACGGCGGGGCCTACTTGCGCTTGCTCTGGCGCCTTTCCACCCGGTGGGCGAGGTGCCGGGCGGTCTTGGCGATGATGGCCGTCTTGACGGCCTTGCGGGCGATGTGACGTCGGCGCATGGTGCTGGCTTCCTTTTCCGGTGATGATGTGGTGTTTTGAGTCAGTCCGATAGTCCGGCGATGGCGGCGTCGGCCAGGTCCCGGGGGATCCGGGCTCCGTCGAGCATGAAGCCGCCGCTGCGGTCCAGCGCGTCGGCCAGGGATGCCGCCCACAGATCCTCGACGAGCAGGACGGCGGCGGCCGAGCCGGGGTCGAGGTCGTCACCGACAAAGTCGATGTCCTCGGCGCTGATCAGGCCCCCGACCTCGGCGTCGACCTCGCCGAAGCTAGCGAACTGGTCCAGCTCGTCGAACTCAGCGACGGTGACCTCGCCGGTGGTGTCCTTGGTGAGGACGACGACGTCCAGGATGTTGATGACTTCGTTATTGACGAGCTTGGCCAGTTCGAGGGCGAGGTCGTCGCTTACGGTGCCGTCGGGGAACCCGACGACGAGGTACTCAACGGGTCCGGTCATGGTCAATCTCCTTTTGGGCATGGTCAGTCTGCTTCTGCAGACCGAGGCGTTTCCCGGTCGCAGCTTCCTTTTCCTATCTAGTCCCGTGATGCGGGCAGTCAGGAAATAGCTGCCATCGATTGCCTGGTAGACGGCGTTTCTTTGCCCGGCGCCGACGCCCAATGACGTTGCTTTTAGGTGACCTGCCATGGGCTGAGCAGGTGGAACTCGATTCTGCGGGTGACGCGGGTGACGCTGGGCTCGCCGGGCTTGCGGGCGGGGAAGTCCCCTGCCTTCTTGGTTTTCCGCGGGCTGGCCCGGTCCGGGCGGTCGCGGGTGAAGAAGCCGGGCATGAGGATCTTCAGCAAGAACGTGGCGAGGGCCAGGTCTGCTTGCTCAGGGGGAAAAAGCCGCGACGGTGTCCGTCGCGGCGGCCAGAGCGTGCGGGAAGCTGATCTTTTCCGGGGGTATGCCGGCGGCGTTCACGGCTATGCCGACGATCCGGCAGATGGCCTGGCAGACGGCGAATAGAGCCCACATTTCCTGCATCACGCCCTCGGGGTCGCCGGAGCGCAGGACGGGCTGGCCCTCGCCCATGTCGGTCTTGTGGTGGCCGATGACGGTCTCACATCCCCAGCGCAGCGGGTAGGCGCAGGCCAGGTCCAGTGCCGGGTACTTCTCGACGTCGAGGAGGCTGGTGACCAGGCAGAACACTTCGGATGACTCCTCGGCCCCGTCGTCTGCCGTGGTGTGCACGGTGTACTCGATGACGCGGACGGTGACCGGCGGGCCGTCGCTCTTACGGGGCGGCTTCAGCTCCGCCAGGTAGGTGCCGTCGGCCAGGGCCTTCACCGGCTTGAAGGTGAAGCTGGCCGAGGCGCGCCACCGGATGTGCGCGCCGGTCGCGAGGAAGGCGCGGGCGGCGGACCAGGACAGGAACTTGCGGTCCGCCAGGACCAGCATGCCGGGGCCGAAGCAGCCCAGCAGGTCCGCGGCCAGCGACTGCTCGGCGTCGGTGTAGCGGCCGATCGCCGCGCCCAGCAGGCTGCCGGTCCCGGACCCGGCCGCCGCCACCCACCGGGCCTGCGGGAACGCCCCGTCCCGCGACTGGTTCGAGGGCCGCCCGAAGAACGCCGCGTTCTTCTCGCTGTCCGGCACGTCCGTCACCGACCCGTCCATCGAGACCACGCGCAGCCCACAGCAGAACACCCCCGCCGCGCCGTCCGCCCCGGTCGGCCCGGCCACATGCTCGAACAGCATCCGCACCGGGTCAGCGCCCAGCTTCCCCCGGCCCCGCGACAGCGAGGAGATGTCCGGCAGCCACCACTGCCGGCCGCCCCCGGCATCCACCCGCAGCCCCGGCGCCAGCTTCCCGGCCAGCAGGTCCGCGCCCCGCTGCTGGCAGTACAGCCCGTCGGCCAGCCTGGCCATCACCTGCCCGTACCCGCAGTTCCGGCCCGGAACAGCCACAAGGCCAGGACGAAATACACCATCAGCCGGGCCGGCAGCAGCCGGCGCCGCCGCTCCCGCGTCCCGGTGACCTCGACGATCTCATCGACCAGCTCCGGCGGAAACGCCCTGGTCAGCACCCCGACCGAGATCCGGTCCGGCAGCCAGCCGTCCGGCGACAAACCCTCAGAACCATCATGAGCCACAGAACGGTCACATTATCACGTCAGACTCTAAAGCAAGGCCATTGCGCCTATGCCCGGCACGAGTTCGGCGACTTCGCCGGCTACGTGGACCCCTTGTAAGAACCGTGTGCTCAAGTGCCAAATAGTGAACGGAAGTCGAGCAGGCAGTCGTTGATCATGCGAAGCGCATAGGCCCTCGATACAAGCGAAAACGGAACGCTCATTGGCGATAGTGAGCAGCGGGGCGGCGGGATAACGCCCACCAGGACAAGACCCCCTGACCATTCATCAGATCACCAACGCCATGAGCAAGGGCCGCAAGCAAGGGCCGCAAGCAAGCTACGCTCCGTCCGGGACTTCGCCCGGTAGGAGTGGCGCTTCGCGCCCGTCCGGCTGGCGTATAGCGCGTGGGCTGGCACGTTTGGCGCGTGGCTGATGACTTCTCCGCACGCTACGGCGACCTGATCAACGGCAGCTATGACTGCGTGGACCGGGTGGTGCTGAAC
>WNFY01006937.1_pt1 | contig 10021 bp, 9 predicted proteins | sample 5400091 | NCBI WGS metagenome assembly WNFY01 (sample SAMN13153364, study PRJNA577476) | soil metagenome | isolation source: 60 cm soil or saprolite under grassland replicate 1 | place: USA:California | collected 2016-06-15 | reverse complement strand
GAATGGATGCCCTTCGAGAAAGCCCTAAAGACGCTCTCATATCCGAACGAGAAGGACATGTTGAGCAAAGCTTGGAGCATGATTCAGGCAAAAGCAAACCCGCCCAAGACCCAGTCACCTGCCTCACCACCCTGAGCTTTGTCCTATTCCTCTAGGTAAGGGTCTCCATCGGTCCCGCCGAAAGGCATTTTCCCTAAAGGAGAAAGAGAACAACCAATAGCTCCAACTGCTATGATCTCGCCATGTCCCAATCAAAGCAGTCACAGTTGAAAGTCTACAACACCCTAACCCGGCATCTAGACGACTTCCAACCTATCCATCCGGGGAGGGTCAACATGTTCGTCTGCGGACCTACAGTCTACGACGTATCGCACATCGGACACGGCAAAAGCTACGTCGCCTACGACATCATCGGTCGATATCTCCGAAAAAAAGGATACAGCGTCTTCTTCGTCCTAAACATCACAGACATTGATGACAAGATCATCAACAGAGCAAAGGAGTCCAAGGAGGATCCTCTCAAACTATCCGAGAGATACGCCCAAGCATTCTACAAGGACATGAAAGATCTACACGTCAACAGCATAAACCTCTACGCGAAAGCTTCAGACTACATCCCCGAGATCATCAGCCAGATCCAAGGTCTAGTTGACAAGGGAATAGGGTACAAGATAGCGGGAGGAGTCTACTATGACATCTCGAAGTTTCCAGAATATGGCAAACTCTCAAGGCAGAACCTAGAGCAGCTAACAGTTCATCGGGTCGATCCGGATCCGGAAAAGAAGAACCCGGGCGACTTCGTCCTCTGGAAAAATCAGAAGCCTGGAGAGATTGCCTGGGACAGCCCATGGGGCAAGGGACGACCGGGCTGGCACATCGAAGACACCGCGATAACACTCACCCATTTTGGGCCCACCTACGATCTGCATGGCGGAGGCACGGAGCTGATCTTTCCACATCACGAAGCAGAGATCGCGCAGGCCGAAGGACTTACCGGAAAGAAGCCGTTGGCAAAGTATTGGGCCCACACTGGACTGCTGAGCATTAAGGGGCAAGAGATGCATAAGTCGCTGGGCAACTTTGTCCCAATACAAGACGCGATCCAGAAGGTAGGAGTCGAGGCGCTCCGCGTTCTCTACGCGTCGACTCACTATCGCAGCCCGTTAGATTATACTGAAGACACGCTTGTCCAAGCTGCCAGTCTCGCCCGCCGATTCCGACGAGCCTACGACCAACTGCAGAGAGTGACGGAAGTCAAGGCTGAGAGCAAAACTGCGAACGAATCGTTGAAGAGTCAGATGGATGAAATTCGAACAGAGTTTTTCGCTGCTATGGACGATGATTTCAACACTCCCGGCGCTCTCTCGGCCTACGTTAGAATCGTTGGATTAGCGGAGGAACACTGGAAATCGCTGAGCACCGAATCCGCAGCGATGCTTCTCGAAGCTATGAAGGAACTTGCTTCAGTAATCGGACTGCTGGAGACCGAGTTGGTGCCCAGACAAGAATTTCTCCAACTGGTGAACCTGCTTACCTCACTCCGGAATGAGCTTCGCGCAAAGCGCGAATATTCGCTATCGGATCGGATTAGAGAGCAGTTGCAGAAAGTAGGCGTGACAGTCGAAGACGAGGCGCAGTAGTCCACACTCCATAGATTACTGTCGAGGATGGCTGCGGTTTCTGCCGTGTCAATACAAGTTAGGGTTTGACTTAGGTCAAACTGACCTCTCCCTAGCATGGTTCGGCGGGAACTGAATCTATCCAGGAACTGCGAAAATTCGCAAACTCCGAAAGTAAATGAGGTGGACAGGAGAAGAGCTTTCGGCTCCAACGGTCAGATACCGCGAATGGTTTGACCACAATTTCCCCCGACTTCGAATAATGCGAACGTTGCGCCCAGGAGAAAGGTTCTGTCGAACCTGTCCGCAATTAGACGGATCCGGCGAGCCCTCTCTTATGATTCGTTTAGCTATGTCTCGCGTACTGGAAGTTTACAAGCCTCGCGTTCCGGAGAGCCTGCTAGCCGAAACCATTCTATGCTTAGGGTATCGATTAACGCGAATTAGTCATGAGCCCTGCAAGTATGTTAGTGTCAACCGGCCACGCGAGTCAAATGTGGACAATTTCATCTCCCACAAAGTTAATACATTGAGCAGGCGAATTAGACACCATTCTGGCATGCAAGCCAAGCCTCGCAGACTAACAAAAAGGACAACTGCGATCATTGCCGTAGCCATTGTCGCGATCGTGATCGCTTCAGGCGGAGGCACCTACTACTACATCAATTACGTCGCTCCACACTCAGGGTGCACACTTCCATCTGGAAGGGACGCGATAAAGGTCGGCTTCACCATCTCGCTGACTGGGACCTACAACGTTGAGGGCACCAAGTCACTCGCGGGCATCCAGGCGGCGGCCAGTTGGGTTAACGACAACGGAGGCGTAACAGTTAGCGGAAAAGCGTACAACATTGCCCTTTGCTATTACGACGACCAGAGTTCATCGGCTCTCATTCCGACACTCTATACGAAGCTTATCACACAGGATCATGCGCAATTCCTCCTCGCTCCATACAGCAGCGGGTTGACAGGGGCTGCAGCACCACTCGCCGAACAGAACAACCTAGTCATGTTGTCGCACGGCGGTTCGGCCGACTCGATCTGGACTCACGGCTACAAGAACGTCTTCGGCGTTCTCAGCCCTGCCTCAACCTATTTCAACAATGCGATCGACTGGCTCGCAACCAACCATCCAGGCGACAAACTTGCCTTTCTCTACGCGGATGACTCGTTCTCCAAGGCGGCCAGCATTGCAGCCTCCAATTACGCAGCGCACCAACATCTAACCGTGGTCTACAACGCGTCATACCCGGCCACCACCCAAGACCTCCACACATTTCTCGCAGAGGCCAAAGGGGACCTAGCCGACGATCTAATCGGAGGAGGCCATTACGCCGATGGAGTCAAAATCGTGCAACAACTGTCGTCTGTAGGATGGACCCCCAACTTCATCTCGTTACTGGTCGCCGTGACGGAGCCACAGTTCCAGCAACAACTCAGCGGCGAAGCAAATCTGGTAACAGGCCCATCGCAGTGGGAAACAACCGTGACATACAGCCCGGCCGTGGCCCAGACAGCGGGATTACCGTGGTATGGTCCGAACGAAACCCAATTCGTTAATTATTACTCAAAGCAGGCCAACGCAGTATCTCCAACCTACCACTCGGGTGAAGCAGGCGCCGCAATTCTAATTCTCGCGAAGGCCATCGAGAAAGCTAACAGCCTAGATACGACAGGCGTCAGGCAGGCGATCTTGAGCCTTGACGTTATGACGTTCTTCGGAGAGTTCCGGGTGGACTCCACTGGGAAGCAGTCTGGCCACAGCATGGTGCTGGTCCAGTGGCAGGGTGGAGCATTGACTGTGGTCGCTCCTGGCACAGCGGCTTCCGGCACAGTCAAGTACCCGTACACTGGCAGCTAATCGCTGCTATGGTCGCTGCCGAGCTGATTGTTACAGACCTAGCGTTCGGCCTAATGCTCGGCTGTGTTTTCTCAGTCGTAGCTCATGGGCTGAACATGATCTGGGGAGTCGTCAAGGTTGTCAACATAGCCCATGGGGAATTCATCATGCTCGGGGCGTACGGAGCCTACTTCCTCAACCTGTTCGCTGGGCTTACCCCGCTCGAGACCGCTCCGGTCGATGCGGCCATCGGGCTCCTCGTAGGCTACGCCTTCTACTATGCATTCCTCCACCGTGAGCTGCGTAACAAGGAGACGATCACGCTCCAGAGCGAGATGGTGACCCTAGTATCAACATTCGGCCTCAGCCTTTTCATCAGCAACCTAGCAATTATCATCTTCACCGGGAACCCTGTTGGCGTCAACTACAACCCGGGCACGTTACAGTTCGGATATCTCCACGTTCCCATCGCAGCACTCTACGTCGCCATTCTTTCAGCCATGATAATAGCGGGGACGTGGTTGTTCCTCGAGAGAACATTCATCGGCTCTGCCATACGCGCATACGCCCAAGACGTGACGGCGACTGAGCTGGTCGGAGCCAATCCGGCCAAGGTCGCATCACTGGCCACAGCGTTGGGGTTCGCCGTTACCATGGCCGGTGGAGCGCTACTCACAGTCTGGATCCCGGTCGGCATCAACCCTCTGATGGGCGCGCTTTACGCTCCTATCAGCTTCGTTATCGTCGTCCTTGGCGGACCTGGAAAAATGTGGGGAAGCTTGGTTGGCGGGTTGACATTGGGGGTCGTCATTGACCTTCTCCAAGCCTTCACTACTGCGCAGATTGCTTATGCTGCCGCTTTCCTGATTCTGATCCCTGTCCTCGTATTCCGCCCTGAGGGTCTTCTGAAATGATGATCGAGAAGCCAGGCCTTACACTCTACGGACTTTTCATCGTCATGGCCCTCCTCGCCGCCGCCGCCTTGCTGCTCGGAGTAGCAGTCTCCTCGATACTTGTCCTCCTGCTGATCTACGCGGCCCTCGCTTACTCGATCAACTTCATCACCGGCATGATAGGTTACGTTGACTTCGGACATGTCCTCTTCATGGCCATCGGCTCCTACGCACTAGCAACTCTGGTGAGCTATTACGGGGCAAACCCGTTGCTGGGCGTCGGTCTGGGCGCCCTGCTCGGCCTGGTCTTCGCTCTCGGCATAGGGGTCGTCATCCTGAGATTCCGAGGAGTCTACTTCGCCATCGCCACCGTTGTCCTCGTTCTGGCCGCCTACAACATAGTCCTGCAGTTTCCCCAGCTTGGCGCGGGAGGCGAAATAATCGTCAATCTAACGTTTCAGCCGCTCGCTACCTACTTCACGATCTGGACCATAGTATTGATCGAGATAGTCTTGACCTATTATGTCAACAGGAGCAGGATTGGCTTCGGGATCAGGGCGATAAAGAACGAGGAGGACGCTGCGAGCTCTGTCGGGGTCAGCCCTCAGACGTTGAAACTGACTGGGTACATGCTCGGGGGACTTTTCGGAGGTGCTGCTGGAGCAGTCTACGCATGGTCCATTTCGGGCGTAACCGCGGGACCAGCATTCGACTTCACGTTCTCGCTCTTGATGCTAGCCATGATAATCATCGGCGGGGTGGGAACATCGATCGGACCACTCCTGGGGGCGGTTGTCGTATACATCCCGTCATACTTTCTCCTAACCACAGTCGCACAGTTGCAACCACTCATGATCGGACTGCTCGTCATAATCATGGCTCTCTTCCTGCCAGACGGGATTGTCGGACTGCTCAGACGATCGGATGAACGCCTAAGGTTAGTGCTGGAGTAGGCATGGCTATCCTCCAGGCGAGCAAAATTTCAAAGAATTTTGGAGGAGTGCAGGCTTTGAAAGACGTCTCGTTCGACCTTCCCGAGTCCGCCGTCCTAGGCCTAATAGGCCCGAATGGTTCAGGAAAGTCGACACTGCTCAACATCATTGCGGGACTGGAGAAGTCAACATCAGGAATCGTGAAACTCGATAGTAAGAGGATCGACAACCTCCAAGCGAATAGGGTGGTCGGATACGGCCTCGCCAAGACACACCAGATACCGAAGCCCTTCTCCAACATGACCGCGAGAGAGAACGTGGCGGTCGCAGTCCTCTTTGGCAGGCGAAACATTCATTCCCCAAGCTTAGCCCTGCAAGAAGCTGAGAAGGTTCTCTCGCTCGTCGGAATGAGATCAAGGAAAGACGCACCCGCGGGTAGCCTTACGGTCCAGGAGAAGAAGAGGCTCGAACTTGCGAGAGCAATAGCTACTGGAGCCAGCGTATTGCTACTCGACGAAGTTTTCGCAGGTCTGTCTCCAGAAGAATTGAAGGATTCGATCCAGCTCTTCAGGAAGTTGCACGAAGAGTTGCGTTTCTCTGCGCTGGTGGTCGAGCATGTCATGAGAGCCGTACTCAACCTATCGCACAAGGTCATCGTGCTCGAGGAAGGACATGTCATCGCGACAGGTACTCCAGACGAGGTCGTGCACAATGACAGGGTGATAGAGGCATACTTGGGGAGCAGGAAATCTGCCGCTTGAGCTCAAGCAGGTGAGTGCCGGCTACGATGGGACCCAAGTCATCTGGAACGTCTCTCTGCAGTGCAAAGACAGCAGCATCACTGTGATCGTGGGCCCAAACGGCGCGGGAAAGACGACCACGCTGAAAACGGTCAATGGCCTTCTAAGGCCCTGGAGCGGCAGGGTCTACTTTGGAGGGAGAGATATCACAGACCTTCCCGCCTTCAGAAGAGTCGAAGAGGGCATCGCATCCTGCCCCGAAGGTAGAAGGCTGTTTTCCAGGCTCTCAACGGAAGACAATCTGAGGCTAGGCGCGTATTCTCGCCGTGCGAGACGAGCAGCCGCCGAGACCCTGGATTTTGCGTACAGACTCTTTCCCCGGCTCAAGGAAAGATCCAGGCTCAGCGTTGGCAGGCTGAGTGGGGGAGAGCAACAGATGGTAAGCATCGGACGAGCACTGATGACCAAGCCCAAGATAATTGTTCTTGACGAGCCGTCCCTGGGAATCGCCCCAAAACTTACTGCAGAGATATTCGAGAAGCTGATGGAACTCAGGAAACAGGGTCTCTCGATGCTCATCGTCGAGCAGAACGCAGCCCAAGCACTCGAAGTAGCAGACTATGCGTACGTTCTTCAGGAAGGCAGGGTCATAAACGAAGGCCCACCCGCGCAACTGATGGATTCGGAAGAGCTTAGGAAAGCGTACTTCTCGATCGAGTGATACACGATAGCCTCGCGATACACCGCTTTCACACTCTTCCTCTACAACTCTTGCCTAGGCGTCTTCCTCTCCTACGGAGTCTTTTTCACCCAGGTATCCGGGGAATACAACCTGCCTGCCTCATCCACATCCATCGTCTTCGGCGTCTTCGCCGTGTTCTTCTCGTTCTCCTCCCTCCTCCTCGGACTCTTCATGAACAAGAAGGGTCCAGGCAAGACCATCCTCCTAGGCGGAGGCTTGATGAGCGCAGGATTAGTATTCTCATCAATTGCGAACTCCTTTCCCCTATTGATCCTCACCTACGGTGTTGTAGGAGGACTCGGCTCCGGGTCCATGTGGATGCCAACCTCCTACGTCGTCTTCAACAGCTTCAACAAGACCAGCGTAAAGAGGGTGACAGGGTTTGTCAGCGCAGGGACAGCGATCGGTCTCCTCTTCTTCCCACCCCTAGAGAATTACCTGATCGTGACGTGGAGTATCCAGACCGCATTCCTCATCGTCGGCCTGATCGTCTTCGCGTTCACCATCCTCGCTTACCAAACTTCTAGGAGCAGTAGGGTAGCGTCTAGGTTCGCGCTTGGAGAGGCGTTTCGTCGTCTCAGGACGAAGAGGTTCGGATTCCTCTACGCATACTATTCCGCAGGCAACGCATTCTCCAGGACCCTTGTCACAATATTTCTAGTGCCTCTTCTCGAGAGCAGAGGGCTAGGAACAGCAGCCGGCACTCTCGCACTGGTGCTGATCGGTGTTGGCAGCTTGACAGGAAGACTGACGGCAGGCGTCAAGACCTTCAACGAGGAGACGATGGCGGCTGTCGGTTTCATTATTCAAGGGATCTGTGCAGCCGCTCTGTTTCTGGCAAACGATCCAATAACGATAGGAGTTGTCTCTGTGTTTTTCGGTATTGGCTACGGAACCTACATACCTGAGTTCGCTCTCTTGGTCAGAAAGTATTACGGCGTGGACAATTACGGCACAATCTTTGGGACGCTGATGACAAGCTTCGGGATAGGAGCTTTTATCGGTCCGGTTTTCGAAGGGATCTCAGTCTCGTCTTCGCTCGGATATCTTCCAGGCTTCGCATTGGCAGCCGTCGTCAGCCTTGCAGTAGGACTCCACCTTCTCATCGTCGCCCAGGGAGAAACTCCTCGAATAGGAGATCAGATCTTTCGTCGACTTGGCCAAAGCGCACCGAGTCGTCGAGGCTTTGGTCTTGAACCTCGCTATCTGAGGGCAACCTCGAAAAACCTCAGACCAACTTGGACTAGGAACTGTCCGGGGTTGAGGTCTTATCCAGGCCATAGTGGAATTGAGGCGATTTGAAGAAGCCTCTGACTCGTAGGTGTGAGTGGGCGACCAACAGCAGCAGTCCAATTATGATCCAGTACCATGATGAAGAGTGGGGCGTCCCGGTGCATGACGACAGGACCCTGTTCGAGTTTCTCGTGCTGGAGGGTGCACAAGCGGGACTCAATTGGCAGACCGTTATTAACAAGCGTGAAAACTATCGCAAATCCTTCGATGCTTTCGACCCCGCGAAGATTGCGCGTTACAACAACAAGGACGTCCAACGTCTCCTCCGTGACCCCGGCATCATACGCAACCGTCTCAAGATCGAGGCGACGATCACAAACGCCAAACAGTTCCTAGTAGCGCGGAAAGAATTCGGTTCTTTCGACGGCTACGTATGGCGATTTGTCGGCAGCAGACCAATCAGGCATAGGTTCAACTCTCTCAGCCAGATTCCTCCGACCGCCAGAGAGTCCGACGCGATGAGCAAAGAGCTGCGCGAAAGAGGCTTCAGGTTCGTCGGCCCTACTATCTGCTACGCGTTCATGCAGGCGGTTGGAATGGTGAACGACCATACCACGAAATGCTTCAGATACGACACAGTATAGCCAGAGTCTTTGAATCGTCACACGTAAGGGTAGTGGGATTCAAAAAGTCATAGGGGCCTGAAAAATGGATAGAAAAGTGAACGACAAGCATGAATCTCACACCACCGGTGTGGACCGGTCGGTGAAGAAATCGTCGGATCCTGCTGACGTGGTTCTGCGGGAGATCGAGGAGATGGGTAAGAAGTCCTTCATTCCCTCCATCGGCCCCGTCAAGGGACGGATACTCGCCGATATCGTCAGAGAGCACAAGCCGAGGCTGATCCTCGAAATAGGTGCTCTCTACGGATACTCGGCCATTCTCATCGCCCAGAACAGCCCAACCGGTGCAGAAATCACAACAGTCGAGAAAGACCCGCGACACGCCCGCATAACCCAAGAAAATGTCGCGCGCGCTGGTCTGGATGACAGGATCAAGGTTGTTCAGGGAGACGCGGCCACGATCCTGCCTAGGTTGCCTGGACCCTTCGACCTGGTATTTCTCGATGCAGAGAAGACTCAGTACCTAGCGTATCTGAAGGCGGTTGAGGAGAAGCTGCCCCAGGGAAGCGTCATAGTCGCCGACAATGTAGGGGTATTCCATGATCAGATGATGGACTATCTCAACTATGTCAGAACCACCGGCCGGTACAGGAGCCGGACGGTTGAGACTCTGTTAGAATTTTCTGATACAACAAAGGACGCGATGGAGGTCAGCGAAAAACGCTACTAGAAGAGCATTGCCGAAACTACCCGGGCAGGACCCGAGCAGGGATCTTAGGCTCCACCGCAACATTCCGGCCGGAGACCCACCTGCCAGTCCATCCGACAGAGTTCATCAAGCCCTGAAATACGTGGTGTAAGAGCCGAGACTGGCGCAGAACACGCCCTGATCGAAAATCCGGGCGGTCGATTTGAAACTGCAACATTTTCACGCTGATTCATGTGGATAACTCGCACCTACGAAAACGCTCGACCGGCCGATTCTCTGCCCGGAATTGGCCGACTCGCCTAAATCGGTTTCAACTGGCGGGACCCCCTCCAGAAAATCTCAAAAGCTTGATCCTCGCGACGCAGAATCCCGCTTTGTGAACGTTCCAAGAAGAGAGAGTCATCGGCAGAGTCCCATATCTTTCTCTTCCGTGTTATCTTTTCTTTTTCTGTTATCTTTTTCTCGACCCCCGGGGGGGATACCAATACTACAGAAACCCTTCACACTTTGATGGGTGGCGTGTCGGCCGTAACCCACCTTCTGTTCCGAGCAGCATCTGTCTAATCGGGGAACCCGCGCCTCCGGCGGAGGATCACAGGCGTCTACATCCCCTTTCACAGCGTAGCAGGAGCCCGTTTCATCCCGTGTCCAGCCCTCCATCAGGGACGCCCGGGAGAACATCCCATCATC
>WNFY01006936.1_pt1 | contig 10021 bp, 9 predicted proteins | sample 5400091 | NCBI WGS metagenome assembly WNFY01 (sample SAMN13153364, study PRJNA577476) | soil metagenome | isolation source: 60 cm soil or saprolite under grassland replicate 1 | place: USA:California | collected 2016-06-15 | reverse complement strand
CAATACGCTCACCGAGCTGACGCGCCTGAGAGTCTTTTATGTGCTGCTTGTGTTTGCTCTCCTTTTGATCGGCAGTTCGATCTTCATGGCGCAGTTCTCTTTTCAGCAGGAATTCCAAATCCTGAAAGATATTTCGCTCGGCGCGATCTCGATTTTTACTTCGCTGCTGGCAATCGTTGCGACTGCGCGACTGCTTCCGCAAGACCTCGAAGACCGCACGGTTTACACGATCCTCGCCAAGCCCGTGCCCCGCTTCGAATACGTGCTCGGGAAAATTGCGGGAGTTCTTCTACTGCTGGCAATCAGTACGCTGGTGATGAGCGCGGCGTTTCTGCTGGTTTTGTACTTCCGCGAACAAGCGGTGATCCACGCCACGTTGGGACAAATGTCCGGCGCACCGCCTGAACAAATTGCCGATGCGCTCCGGGCAATCCGATCTTCAGCCCTTAACATCGATATCTTTCCCGGAATCATCATCATCTATCTCAAAGCATGTTTGCTTGCCGCGCTCACACTCTTCGTTTCTACATTCGCGACCACAAACATTTTCACGATTGTGGTAATGGCTTTCATTTATTTCATTGGCCATTTGCAGGCCACTGCGCGTGAATATTGGCTGCAGGAACACAGTAGCGGACTGCTTACCCGGGTCTTTCTCGCAATCGTCGCCTTGCTGTTTCCGGACTTGCAGGCGTTCAACCTGGTCGATGATATCGTCGCCGGCACGGCCATTTCATTGGCGCTCTTCACCAAGACGGCACTGCTCGGCGTTTTCTATACGACGATCTACACGCTGCTGGCGGCGTTCGTGTTCTACGGGAAAGAATTATGATACGGATTCTTGCCGTGCTGGCGATTTTGGTTGCGCTCGGCGCGCTCAAATTGCCGATTGAGCACGACCTGGCGGCGCTGCATCGCCACGAACATTTTCGTGGCGTCGAATTTAATCTGGATCTTCGCGAAAAACTTGGGCAACTCGGTTTCATTGCCGCGTTGAGCGGATTTCGGGCGATCGTCGCTGACGCTCTTTTCATTCAGGCACACGTTGCATGGGAACGCACAGAATGGGGCCGGATATTGTTATTGTTCCGGCACATCACAACACTACAGCCGCGGGTGCTCCTGTTTTGGGACACGGCCGCGTGGCACATGGCTTGGAATGCAAGCGTGGCAGCAATGAACGACCGGACCCAGCCGCGGCTTGCGCTGCGAGTCAAAGCGCAGCGCGAATATTTTGACTTGGGAAAGAATTTCCTTGAACGTGGAATCCAAAATAATCCCGATCGCCCTCAGCTCTATGAAGCGCTGGCCCGCCTTTACAAGGAGAAGTACAAGGATCACGAGCGCGCTGCGGAGTTTTACGCCAAGGCAGCGGCGTTGCCCGATGCCGCGACGTTCGACCGGCGTTTCTCAGCCTACGAGCTTTCCTACTGCGAAGGACGCGAGCGGGAGGCCTATGAGCGTCTACGGGGGCTTTATGACGAGGGCGAGCAGGAACGGCTGCCCACTTTGATCACGCGCCTGAGATTTCTCGAAGACAAACTCAAGATCCCGCAGGAGCAGCGAATTCCAGGTAAAAAAGAACCTATCGTGAAGTAGTCAAAAGCCTGAGCTGTTTGAATTGTTAAAAGATCGGAGCGTTAAATCTTTTGAGCGCCGGAGCCCTTCCGTGGTAAAGTTGCAGCTTTTTAACGGTTAAACAAGCTCCATGCGCTTCGCAATTTTCAGCGATGTACACGCCAATCTCGAGGCATTAGAAGCCGTGCTGGCTGACGCACGCGCGCGCAAATGCACGCGTTTCGTCTGCCTGGGCGACGTGGTTGGCTACAACGCCAACCCGAGAGAATGCGTGGAACGCGTTCGCGAGCTGGATTGCCCGGTCGTGAAAGGCAATCACGACGAGGCGGCGTCGCGGCTCTCGCCTCCTGGCGATTTTAATGAAATCGCAGAGCGTGCCATCGCGTGGACCCGTGAGCACTTGAGTGACGAGCACAAGGAGTGGTTGCGCGGATTACCGCTGCAGACCCGTGTGCACGATTTCACCATCGTGCACGCCACGCTCGATACACCGGAGCAGTGGGGCTATGTGTTTAATAACCTCGATGCGGCCGCGAGCTTTACCTATCAACGCACGAACGTTTGTTTCTTTGGACACACACATGTGCCCATGGTGTTTGTTCGGGATGAAAACGTCAGGCGGGAAAAGGTCGAGCATGTTCGCATCGAGCCGGCCAAAAAGTATTTTATCAACATGGGCAGTGTGGGCCAACCGCGTGATGGAAACTGGCGCGCAGCGTACTGCATTTACGATACGGAGAATAACCTGGTTCAACAGTTTCGGATAAAATACGATCTCGCGGCCGTGCAAAAGAAGATTGCAGAAGCGGGTTTGCCGCGGCTCCTCGCCGAGCGGCTTGCAATTGGAAGATAACGCGAGACCACGGACAACGGACAACTGACCACTGCCGCTTCGACGCTTCAACGTTTCACCCTGAGTACAAAATCGATACTAATCATCAAGCCGGGCTCACTCGGTGACATTGTTCATACGCTGCCAGCAGTCGCGCTGCTTCGTGAAGCGCATCCGCACGCGGAGATTACGTGGGTTATTGACGCTGAGCTCGCTCCCCTACTCCGCGGAAATCCCGACGTTAATCATGTTCACTTCCTTCCACGCGGGGAACTTCGAGCCATCGGGGCACCGACGAGTTTGCTTCCGTGGTTAAAGAAGAGCGGACAGATCCACCCCGATCTCGCGCTCGATTTCCAGGGATCGTTACGCAGCGTTCTCATCGCAAAAATCAGCGGCACAAAAGAGATTTATGGGATGAGTAATGCATTCGCCGGGGCGACTTGGTTCTACGACCGCGTCGCCCAAGTCAATCGGCGCAGCCATCCTGTTGAGCGCTATCTAAAGCTGGTGGAATGCGCCGGCGCCACGATCGGCGAATCGCTTCGATGCTCGGTTCCAAGTGGCGATCCGCTGCCGCGCTTCGATGCTCATCCGCCATTCGTTCTTCTTCACCCCTTTGCTCGCGGGCACGACAAATCGCTTTCAAATGCAGTGATTGAGGAATTTTGCCAGTTGCTCGCGCCAACTCGCGTGGTCGTGGTGGGACAATCGCGCAACAGGATCAACACACCGGAAAATTGCATTGATCTGACCAGGCAAACTTCACTGCTTCAGTTAACCTGGCTTATTCGAGTCGCGCGATTTGTCGTAAGTGTGGAAAGCGGCCCAATGCACATTGCCGCGGCTGTGACGCCCAACTTGTTGTCGATCCATACCTGGACCGATCCACTCCGTATCGGTCCCTACAATCCCGACGCCTGGGTTTGGAAACACGGACAACTCTACCGCGTCGGCGAACTTGAAACTGCGAAGATTCGAAAACACGGCCGTAGTTTCAGACGCAAAGATGTCGCGTCCGTAGTCAAGTTGATTCGTCCGCGGGTGCCTATCGATCCGATGGTCGCTTAGTAAACGTTTTCGTCTTGGCACAGACCTGAGGCCGAGGACTCGTTAGGCGACCTTGTTGGCCACGCAGATGAATTGTGGCGATTTGGCCACTCTGCCGGTTTTCCGACTTGTCCGGCTCGCTGTCGGCTTAACCCGCGGCCTTGCTGATCGAAACACCTCGGGCGACTAGTTCGAGGCACGAGCGGAGCGTGGCTTCGTCCGCGAAGTCAGGCGCGCATATTTCGAGTTGAACCTCGTAATCCCCTGCCACAATAAAAACAGCCCAGCGTTCCCGCCGATTCGCATAGTGATAACGGTATAAGTTAAAAGGACCATTCCGTTCCGACTGAAACGTACTCACGAGGTCCATTTTGACATTTGGATCATCATGGCGCTGAATGCCGTCCAAGTAGTTGGCTGCGCTACCCTGCTGTGTCTTTTCTTTCACAAACGAGTGAAGGTGATAAAAGTCGAGGCTCACTACGATGTTGTGCTGTTTGCTTCCGGAAACTACCTGGAAAAGAGTCGCGTGATGCGGGCTTTTTGGATCGATAGGTAAGGCGTCCCAGCCAGGAGGTACACGAAAATCCGCTGTCACCCGGCCGATCCACGGCGTGTAATCGAAATCGGGCATCGGATGGAGAACGCCCGCAAAAGAGCCACTAATCACTGGTATCAAATAAATCAGGATGTAAATCGGCCGTTGCACCGCTTGATAGAAAAGATACGAGGCAGTCCTCACTTTTGATAGAAGCTAGCCAGTATTCAGTGCATCCGCTGCTCCAAAACAAATTCGGCAAGCGCCAAATCCCGCGGATAAGTGATTTTGAAATTTAAGTCTTCGTTTGGAACCAGAATAACCTTGCGACCGAGTCGCTCGACCGCTGAAACCTCGTCGGTAACCGAAGCGTTCTCTGCGTAGACAGCCTTATACGCATCCTCAATCAAACGCCGCTCGAAAACCTGCGGTGTCTGCATGGCATAGAGTTGATGCCGATCCACCGCACCGGCGACGAAAAATTCGGAGTCAGCATATTTGAGCGTGTCACTGATCGGCTCAGCCAGGCTGGCAGCGGCGTGGATCCGGCATTGCTCGAAGACGAGGTCGATCAGTTCCGTCGTGATCAATGGGCGAGCAGCATCATGCACAGCCACGTATTTCGCGCCAGCCTCGAGATGATCCAGACCGGCACGGACGGAATCCTGACGATGTTTGCCGCCGGAAATGATCGACCCAATTTTTTTGAAATTTCCATCGCGAACGATTGTTTTGATCTCATCAAGTCGATCTTTGCGCGCGACGACAATGATTTCGCCGACACAGTCGGCCCGCTCAAATGCGTGGATGGTATGCGCGATGATCGGTCTGCCAGCGATCATCGCAAACAGTTTGTCGAAACCCATGCGGCGACTGTCACCGGCGGCGACGAGAATAGCGCTCAGCATGATCGCGACGTAATTCCTTGAATCGTTAAGTCGTTAAATCGGATGCCGATTCACGAATCTCGGTTCTCGGATCACGACCCCAACTGCTTTTGCACTTCCGCGCTCAGGGCTTTGCCGTCAATGCGACCGGCTACTTTCGCCTGCAACGCTTTCATCACCGCGCCCATTTGTGCTCGCGAGGTCGCGCCGGCTTCGGCAATCGTTTCGCGCACCACTTTCGAAATATCATCGGCGCTCATCGGCTGTGGCAAATATCCGTTTAAGATCGAGAGTTCCTCCTTCTCTTTTTCTGCCAATTCGGCGCGCCCGCCTTTCTCGAAACTCTCGATGGAATCCTGGCGTTGCTTCGCCTGCTTACGGATGACTTGCGCGGCCTCAGCGTCGTTCAGCTCAGTTTCCGCGCCTGATTTTGCAATCGCGCCGTACTTCAAAGCAGATTTTAACATGCGCAGCACGCTCAGCTTGGTCGTATCTTTGGCCCGCATCGCTTCTTTGAGATCTGAGTCGATCCGCTCGGAGAGTGTCATAGTGGAAGTTAGGCGATCAGATTGTGTTGTCATCTGGCAGCCGGTAGGCATGAGATTTGTTCATCCGCATGCACTACTAACACCCCTTTCCTTTGATGCTACGCCAGGACGGCGCGCATTTGCACGGCGCAATGGCGGGCAGATTCCTCGTCACTAACCGAGACCACGTTCAAACCTTTTTGTGTGCGAAGGAGCAAACCTGCCAGCACATTGCCCGGTCCCAACTCGATAAAAAACTCGCAACCACGCGCCAGCATCCGCCGCATGCAATCGTACCAGCGAACCGTGGATGTCACCTGTTCCTGTAATGTACGCCGAATTTCCGGAAGCGTGTTGACCTCTTCGCCGGTGACATTGCTGATGACAGGGAATTGCGGAATTTGCATCTCTACCTCAAGCAACACTTCTCCCAACTTACGGTAAGCGCTCTCCATCAATCGGGAATGATACGCGCCGGCAACATTCAACATCGTCGCGCGCCGAATGCCGTATTCTTTAGCCACGCCGACCGCCGCCTCGACTTTGGCGAGTTTGCCGGAAATTACGATTTGTCCCGGCGAATTAATATTGGCAATGTCGACATCTTCGTCGGCAGCTAGTCGCCGAACATCATTCTCCAAACCGCCGATCATCGCCGCCATGCCACCAAAAGTTGCCGCGCAGGCTTCGTCCATCAGTTCACCGCGCTTCTGCACAAGTTTCAGCCCGCTCGCGAAATCGAACGTGCCTCCTACGGCGTGCGCCGTCATTTCGCCGAGAGACAGGCCAGCCGCGCAATCGATTGGAAAATCGCCAAACAATTCGCGAACGACGGTCAGTGCCGCTAGTGAATGCAGATATAAGGCAGGCTGGCAATTAGATGTCGTTGTCAGCGTCTCCGTCGGTCCGTTCCACATAATGTCAGTCAACGGACGGCCGAGGATTTCATCAGCTTGCGCGCACAAGTCGGCCGCAACTGGGAAGGTCTCCGCGAGTTCTCGGCCCATCCCGACCGCCTGCGCGCCCTGACCAGCGAAAAGTAGTGCGATTTTTTTCATGAGAACGTTCACCATCGGTGCCCTGTTCACGCGATTCAAACCTGAAAATGAGAGGCAGCGGTCACCGAATCCGCTTGTCTCGGCGCGCCCGGCGGCCGCGCCCTACCAACACAACGCCGAATTCGCTTGCGCGCGCTGGCTCACTCGCCAGCGTAAATGTTGTTTTTAACCTTTTAACTTTGTAACTTTTTTCATGCCTTTCACAACGCGTGAGATTGAATCGACTGACCCGGTGACGCGAGTGGTGGCAGCGGATGCGGAGCTGCACCACACCGATGACGATATCGGCGAAAAAATGGTCCTCAATATGGGCCCGTCGCACCCGGCCACGCATGGCGTTTTGCGACTCGTGCTCGAACTCGATGGCGAGATTATTACCAAGGCGACACCAGATATCGGCTTCCTGCATCGTGGCGACGAGAAAATCGCCGAGAACATGCAATACAACCAGTTCGTGCCTTACACCGATCGGCTCGATTATCTTGCCCCACTTTCAAATAATGTAGCTTACGCGCTGGCCGTGGAAAAATTGATGGACTGGGACATCCCGCCGCGTGGCAAAGCGATTCGCACAATTTGCTGCGAAACATCCCGCATCTCTTCACATTTGCTTGGTATAGGCGCGATGGCTCTCGATCTAGGCGCGATGACAGTTTTTTTATACACGTTCACCGAGCGCGAGAAACTTTATAACCTTTTCGAGCTGTTGACTGGAGCGCGTTTCACCACGTCTTACACGCGGGTCGGCGGACAGATACGGGATCTTCCGGAGAGCTTCATTCCACAGCTCAAAAAATTCCTCGATGAATTCATTCCGAGCCTGGACGAATGCGACAAGTTGCTCACGCGTAATCGCATTTTTGTCGATCGGACAAGGGACGTCGGGGTGATCTCAAAAGAGCAAGCCATGGCGTACGCGCTTTCGGGTCCAAACCTGCGAGGCAGCGGCATCGAGCACGATTTGCGGCGCAAACATCCATACCTCGATTACGCACAATACGATTTTGAGGTAGTGATAGGCAGTGCCGGGGACTGTTACGATCGCTATTTGGTGCGAATCGAGGAGATGCGCCAAAGCGTGCGCATCCTGCGTCAGGTAATCGATAAATTGCCGGATGGCCCCATCAATGTAGCCGATTGGAAAAACATGGTGCCTCCCAAATCGCGGGTCATGACGAAGATGGAAGAGTTAATCCATCATTTTATTGTGGTGACGGAGGGACTCGACGCGCCGCCAGGCGAGATTTACTTCGCAGCAGAAAATCCAAAGGGCGAGCTGGGCTTTTATATCAACAGCAGAGGTGGCGGCGTACCTTATCGCTTGAAGATTCGCGCGCCATCGTTTGTGAACCTAAGCATCCTCCCTGATCTTTTGCCGGGTTGCATGATCAGCGACGTGCCGGCGGTGCTGGGGAGTCTGGACTTCGTCATGGGAGAATGCGACAGATGAAAATGCTGCGATTCATATCTCGATTTTTGCTCGTCCTCCTGCTTGCGCTTGGAGTTTCGTGCAGTCCGGGCAAACGCATTACGAAGGCCAACGTGGAGGAGGTAGAAGAGGGAATGTCGAAAAAACAAGTGGAATCGATCCTGGGGCACCCAACCTCCAGTCCCAGTGAAGATCTCGGTATCATGAAAAAAACGACCTACGTTTACCGGCAGGGTAAAGATTCGGTGACGATTGTTTTCAAAGACGACAAGGTGCAGTCGAAGGAGAGCACATTGTCTAAATAAATCTCGCGCTATCGTGGACTCGACGAACACGCGTGTTTCCGCCGAGTTAGAGCGGAAAATGGAGGCGGCAATCGCGCGCTACCCGCACGATCACCAGCGGAGCGCGGCGATGCCGCTGCTCCATTTGTGGCAGGAACACTTCGGTTTTATCAGCGATGAGGCAGTAATCTGGATCGCAGCGAAGCTCGGCCTCGAGCCGATTAACATTCTCGAACTGATCACCTTCTACCCGATGTTTCGTCAGGAACCGGCAGGCAAGACACACATCCGTGTTTGCCGAACGCTCAGCTGCGCAATGGCCGGCAGCTATCAATTAATGGAAAATCTATGCGCGGCGACTGCAATTGACCGCGAACGACAGGGTGAAGGAATGCATAATCCCATTTCCGTTAGTGCCGATGGCAATTACAGCGTCGAGTTCGTTGAATGCCTCGCGAGCTGCGGCACGGCGCCTGTTTGCATGGTGAATGAGGAGCTGCACGAAAACGTAAATCCAAATTCCGCGACCGATCTTCTCAAGGAAGGGCGGTCTCTAGTCCGCCCCACCACAAGCGGCGGACTGGAGACCGCCGCTCCTTGGGCTTCATCCCCTCACTCCCTGGAGCATCGATTGATTTTTAAGAACATCGGACGCGAAGGTTGGACAACCGACATCGATTGTTACCTGCGCGCCGGCGGCTACGAACAATTGAACCAAGCGCTAACGATGTCGCGCGCGGAGATTGTCAATAAAGTCAAGAACTCGGGATTGCGCGGTCGCGGTGGCGCGGGTTTTTCGTGCGGCCTGAAGTGGAGTTTCATTAAGCCGGACGAAAAACGACCGGTATATCTAATCTGTAACGCCGACGAATCCGAGCCAGGCACGTTCAAGGACCGCTACATCATCCACGAAGATCCACATCAGTTACTGGAGGGAATTTTGATCTCTTGTTTCGCGTTGAATGCGCGCACGGCCTACATCTATATCAGAGGTGAATTCCCGGAAGGCGCAAGAATCCTCGAACACGCCATCGAAGAAGCGCGGGAACACAATTTCCTTGGAAAAAATATTCTAGGCTCCGGATTCGACGCCGAGGTTTACATCCACCGCGGAGCAGGCGCTTATATCTGTGGCGAAGAGACCGGCCTGATCGAATCCCTGGAAGGGAAACGCGGCTATCCACGAATCAAGCCGCCATATTTCCCGGCCGTGCTAGGTCTCTACATGTGCCCAACAATCGTGAACAACGTGGAAACGCTTTGCCATGTGAAACACATCATCGCCATGGGCGGCGCTGAATACGCCCGGCTAGGCCGGCCTAATAACACCGGCACAAGAATCGTCTGCGTGAGCGGAGACGTGCAGCGGCCCGGTTATTTCGAAATTGAAGTGGGCACAGTGACCATGGGTCAGCTTATTTACGAAATGGCCGGCGGATTGAGACAGGGCCGAAAACTCAAGGCAGTCATTCCGGGTGGCAGCTCCGCGAAGGTTCTTCGGGCCGATGAGCGATTCAAACTGAAACAGCGCCAGCCCGACGGATCAATGATCGAACGCGAGGTGTCGATTGACGAAATCCCAATGGATTTCGATTCGCTAACTGCAGCCGGTTCAATGGCCGGTTCCGGAGGTGTCATTGTGCTGGATGACTCCCGCGACATGGTTTGGGTGCTCAATAACATCAACGAATTCTATGCTCACGAAAGCTGCGGTCAGTGCACACCTTGCCGTGAGGGCTCGCTTTGGATGAAGAAAATCACAGACCGCATGTTGCGCGGCGGTGGTGTAACAGAAGATCCAGACACGCTAAAGACCATCGGCGATAATATCGCCGGGC
>WNFY01006935.1_pt1 | contig 10022 bp, 3 predicted proteins | sample 5400091 | NCBI WGS metagenome assembly WNFY01 (sample SAMN13153364, study PRJNA577476) | soil metagenome | isolation source: 60 cm soil or saprolite under grassland replicate 1 | place: USA:California | collected 2016-06-15 | reverse complement strand
CCTGACAGGGTGGAGTGTTGTTGGCACAGGTGATGCGCGTAAAAGTGTTGCCGCCGTCGGTCGAAACCGATGCGCCAGAGATGTTGATGGGGTTGACGAAGCGCCCGCGTGAATCGTTATAGGTGACAAGGATCTGGTTGGGGTTATCCGGGTTAGCCAGACTGTATGTCTCCGACTGCGTAATATTAGGAGAGGTCTCGGCACCAGTGATCAGGTTGACGTCCCCAGCGCCAAACGCCAGTGGCGCCAGCGTTTGTTGGATAGCTTGGGAAACGGTTTCCAGAACCGAAGAGAAACCTCCCTGCGCTCGGCCGCAGGCAATCATGATGGCTCCAGCCCTCATGTTCTCCTGCCTGTCAATGCCCAGCTGCTCAATCTTGGAACAGTCAAATCCATCAGGAACGAGCGGGTCCGTGGAGTGAGTGATAATTTTTTGTTTCTGCTGCGCCTGGGCGCGTGCGGAGAACGTGCCAAAGCCCGCCAGCGCCAGAAAGACGCCGGCCAGGACGACGAACAGACCAATTAAAACACGGAGATTAAAGAAGGCGGATTGTGAAGCGGATTTCTTTTTCATGGATGGATTTTAGGCTGAGGTGGCGGTTTTATTTTTTTTAGGTTGGTTCTGAGAGAGAAACACCCTTTTTACTAAGGAGGGCGACGGCATGTCAATACTTTTTTAAAATTTTTTTGGTTTCCTGGCTTCCCGGTTTCCTGATGTCGCCACAAGAATCGGAAGCTTGAGCATGTCGCTGCGATGGAGCTTCGCCCTGGCTTTTGTGATGAGACTATAAACATCGCGCTCGTGACGGAGCTGGATTTTCGAAAACATCCCACGGCGCGATTTTACGAAGGCACTAGCGTAATGACTACTGCGGTTGCAACGGCATCAGAGCGCCGTAGGCGTGGCAGGTTTATAGTTTCGCGGCCAAGCCCTATCGAACGAGCTCCATTTGGAGCGGCATGCGAATGCCAGGCCACGGCGTGGCCAGCAAATGACAAATGTCGACTGAATGGACGAAATCCGAATGCCTAACCACGAATGGACATCAATAAACGCTAATGAAAACGAACCAAGATCGCTGCCAGCTGTTGCCCACTAAAATACCCAAAAAGAAGCCAAAAAAATCCCCGAGCCAGAAATCGCCAAGCCCTTTTCGTATCTTTCGCTTATTTCGTGGGCGATCTGCTTGCCTCTCTTTATTTGTGTCCATTCGTGCTAATTCGTGGTTTTCTCCTTATCCACGAACGGCTTTAAACGTGCCGTGCTTCGAAGGTCTCTCCCCAACGAGGGGGGAGAATTCCACTTCGCCCGTGATCAGATCCGCGGTTTCAAATTTTCCTTTGAAAACCAATGTCCCTGCGTCGCGCCCCACGTTACCGAGGAGAAATTCCACTGGCCCTGAGAACGTCACAGAGTTTCCTTCGCCCTGAGTCCACTTTGCCTCCGAAGGCTTGGCGGGCCCCCACACATTCAACTTCGGGTCCAGCAGCAGGAAAGAGCCTTTTCCGGCGCCTTGAGCGTCAAAGCGCAATGAACGGCTCTCGCCATTCGTGAACGTGATGTCCACCTTCCAACTGCCGATCATGTTCGGAGACTGTGCGTGGGACAAGGCGACGATGCATGTTTGGGCCACTACCATCGGAATCAATGCCGGCCATGCTTTCATGGAAGCGCTCTTTCTAGCCAGGTGCGCGGCAGTGTGTCAAGCATATTTTGGTTTTTGGATTTTTCTTCTGGTCCGGTTAATCGGACGAGTCCATCCCGATTGACCCCCCCGACGTGCGCACATCGAACATCAATCCGCACAAAAGCAAAGGCGGCGCCGCTTGCGCGACGCCGCCTTGATTGAAGTTGCCTTACTTGATTCTCCCTACGGGCCCCTCACCCTCTTTTCGTTCGAACAGTTCCCGGTGCCCACTTCGCACACCTGGTAGGTGAAGATCCCATGCTCAGTGAGCACGTCCGTATAGGAGCCGGTGTTCTGCACCCTCGCGAGCAGAGCTCCATTGCGGAAGATCTTCACGCTGGCGGTGTTCGCCCCAGTCCACCTGAGACGAACTAGCACCCTGTCCTGCCCCCTCCGCTCGTTGACCGTCAGCACAATCCTACCCGGAGTCGGTGTAGGGGTCGGGGTGGCGCATGAAATGCTAACGATCACCGCCTGGGAAAGGAAGTGAGCGTCGGGCGCAGGCGCCAGTGGCGTATAGGTATTCGCTACGGGATCGTAACGCAGCGTGTCTGTGTGGACGGTGGTGCCATCGTAGCCGCCCCCGATATACACGAAGGTGCCATCGCCAACGGCGAACGGTCCGCGGGCGTTATAAGGCACCGGGGCCTTTATCGCCCAAGTAGCAGTCAACTGTTCGTTGTCGTTGATCGGGATGCCGGGGAAGTTGTCTCCGCCAGGCGCTACGATGCTAGTATCATCAATCGCGCCTCCATAGAACCACAGCCGGGCCACGTTCATCGACGGCCCGCTGCTCCAACTGTTGGCAACCGGGTCGAAGATTTGCGTGGCGGTGATGGTCGTGGGGAATGGAGCCCCGCCTCCGAACAGGTAGAGTTTCCCTTGGAACACGGCGCTGCCCGGCCCTGTTACTGGCGTTGGCACATTTGGACCGGTCGTCCAGGCGTTAGTCGCGATATCGTAGATATACAGCGTGTTCAACTCGCCGAAGCCGTTGTTACCGGAGGCAACATACACCTTGCCGTTGATGGCCCCGAACCCGGGCAGGTACAACGCTTGCGGCAAGTTCGCACCGGTACTCCAAGTATTGCTGGCGACGTCATAGATGTGTAGCGTGCTTATCGCTCCGCTACCATTGAAGCCGCCCGCCACGTAAATCTTCCCATCCCAATAGGCGGTGGCATGGTCGGACAACCCGTTCGCCTCGGGAATCGGCGCGCCTGTAGTCCAGGTGTTAGTGGCAATGTCGTAGATCCGGGTGGTGGTAGTCTGGCCCCCAAGGTTAAATCCGGCGATGTTATAGATCTTGCTCCCACAAGGTGTCGCTGTCGGAGTCGGTGTTGGTGTGCCGCCCCCAGTTGTCCCGACGATCCGGAACATCTGGTCAGGCCAGCTGAAGCCGATGCAGTCCTGCAACCGGGCCCAATCGGTGCAGCCTAATCCGTAACCACCGCCCGGGTTTCGCCAGGCGGTAGCAAAACCGTTACTCGTGATGCTGCGCCCCTCCCAATACCAATTGTTGGCCGTTATGGTGCCCACCGCGGACACCCAGTAAGTTCCAGAGGCAAGGACCGCCGGAGTAGTAAGTGTGATCACAAAGTCGGGATCGCCCACCACGGCTAGGCCGGTAGCTACGTAAACTTCGGTGCCGGGCAATCCGCTCGCGTCAGTGTAGAAGTGAACAGCAAAGGAAGTCGGCGCCGGGAAGCCGGGAGCCCCGCGTATGTCCACCTCGGTGATAGTCCATGTCTGGCCGCCCGGAACTACGAAGTTATCCGCGGCTTCCGCTGACAACGAAGGGCTATCAGTGCGATCGGCGGAGACGATGCCGTTATTGAGGTCATTATCGTACTGATCGTAGAGAATTGCGTTGGGAAAGTTCGGCTGTGGCAGAACGCCGGCCGGCTGAACGCCGGTGGGGCCGCTGGTGGGAAGCTGCAACGCAGGCAGGGCCGGAACGGAAGGCCGACGGGAAACCGCCCCGGTCGAGGGCGGCGGAACTTGCGGCATCTGCGCGGCTGCCACGCTTTGTTTGCTCCCGCCATTGCGGGACTGTCCCAGCGCGAGGGGCATCACGATCACAAAAGCCAGACTGAGCAAAAACGCACCTCGGAGGAGATACGTCCTAATGGTTGTAGGTTGTTTATTCATTTTGAGTCCTCTTATTTTTTTTATTTTCTTTGTTTTTTTGGGTTGGTTCTGATAGAGAAACACCCTTTTTACCAAGAAGCGAAATGGCATGTCAATACTTTTCTTAAATTTTGTTAAGAAAATTGGGCTTTCTGGCTTCACGGTTGCCTGATGTCACCGCCCGCAATCTAGTTTGTCAGCGCGCGACGACTTTGTTGTCATCTCGGCGCGGAATCTCCCACCGCTGCGAGATCATTTTTTGATTCCAAACGAATATGACTCAGAAGCTTGAGCATGTCGCTCCGACGGAACTTCGCCCTGGCTTTTGTGATGAGACTATAAACATCGCGCTCCTGACGGAGCTGAATGACGAAGAGCCATCGTTCGAACCTCTGTCCATTCCAGAATCGCGAGATCAGGCAAAGCTGCCACGATAGACGCGAAGAAGCGACGATTAGCTGCTCTACTTGTCTTTCCGGCCACCTTCTATTTGCTACCGGCCGGGATCACCGATCCCAGGTACAACGGTGTGGTAAATCAGCAGAAGGCCGTGAAGGGAACAAAAGGCCATGCGGGAAACAAACTTTGTTCTCTCTGCCTTGTCTTGGGTTCAGGATTGTGATTGTAAAGCCGCAGTACGGGCCGGGCGATTACCTGTAGCCGCGGGCCTTGACGGGACCGGCTACAAAGCAAAGGCGGCACCGCTTGCGCGACGCCGCCTTGATTGAAGTTGCCTTGCTTGATTCTCCCTACGGGCCCCTCACCCTCTTTTCGTTCGAACAGTTCCCGGTGCCGAATTCGCACACTTGGTAGGTGTAGATCCCAGGGGCAGTGAGCACGTCCGTATAGGAGCCGGTGTTCGCCACCCTCGCGAGCAGAGCTCCATTGCGGAAGATCTTCACGCTGGCGGTGTTCGCCCCAGTCCACCTGAGACGAACTAGCACCCTGTCCTGCCCCCTGCGCTCGTTGACCGTCAGCACAATCCTACCCGGAGTCGGTGTAGGGGTCGGGGTGGCGCACGGGATCAGCCACCTGCCCGCGTTCACTATCACTGTCCCGTACGGTCCGCTCCAGGTGTCAGCGAAATCACCCACATAAGCGTTGATGCCGACACCGGTGTGCCCGTTGTTGGTCTTGTAGGCGCACAACTGCTCGTTGTCCTGGTACAACGCCACCGACACCGCCCCAGGGCTGAGGGTCATAGTATGGCGGTAGAAGGCGCACAGCGACCCAGCGGGGATGCCCTGCATGAGCGGATGGGCCATATCATAGGTGCCCAGGCAACTGTTTGTGAAGTTGGTCGGAGCTGGGCTGTTGAACGGGGTGTACCCACCCGTCATCCAACGCCCATCCAAGCCGAACGGCGGGCCATACCAGTTAAAGTTGAGGCCCACGACGATGCCGCCTGTATCGGCGTAGTCGGCCAGCACGTTACCCGTCGCCACGGGATCGAAATATGCGCTGTTGGAGAAGGCGACGACGATGTTGTACTGTTGTAGCTGAGCCAGGGTGGGAGTGGCGAATTGCGCATCGAAGAAATCCACGGCTGTGACCCCGGGCTCTGCCAGGATTTGCGATTGGAGAGTTGTAGGAGGCACGCCCACGTCGGAGGAGACGATGAGGACTTGGAAGGTGCAGGGACCCGGAGTCGGTGTCGCTGTGGGTGTGGGTGTTGGTGTGCCGGTGCCGCACCCGATCGTCCCATTGAGCCGGTAAACCTGGTCGGGAACTCCTGGGTCAATAGCGCAAGTAGCTCCTCTTTGACCCCAAGTCGTGCAGACACCGAAACCGCCCCCTGGGTTTTGCCAAGCAGCAGCGGAGTTAGACTGAACCGTCCGGTCGGTCCAACCCCATTGGCCGGCAGGGGTAAAGTCCTGCCGCGCCTGGACCGAGACCCAGTACGTCCCGGAAGCGAGACAGACGGCCGGGCTCAGAGTCACGCTGAAGGTGCTGTTCGACTGCGTGTACGACATGCCAATGCGGCTCTCGACCAGCGTGCCAGGTAGGCCGCCGCTGTTAGTGTAGAAACGAACATTGAAACTCTGGGCAGGTCCGGCGCCGTTGAAGTAGACCCCATCCGCATCGATCGATTCCACCGACCAGCTCTGGCCTCCGGGAACCACGAAGTCGTCGGCGAGTTCGTCGTCGAAGGCGTCAAGGGAGGCTTCGAAGTCTTGCGACGAGGTGGCATTGGTCCCAGCATTGTTGTACTGGTCGTAGAGGACCACCTGCGGAGCTTGGGGCGCTGGAGGAACGGTGATTGCATGTGCTCCAGCGGGACCACTAGTTGCTTTGGGAAGCTGCGACGCAGGCATGGCCGGAATGCGCACCGCTTGAGCACCGCCGCCCATGCCGGTAGCTGTGGGAACCTGTGGCATCTTCATACTGGCTGCCACGCTTGGTTTGCTCCCGCGACTACGGGTCTGCCCCAGCGCGAGGGGCATCACGATCACAAAAGCCAGACTGAGCAAAAACGCACCTCGGAGGAGATACGCCCGAACGGTTGTAGCTTGTTTATTCATTTTGGATTGTTCCTTTAATTTTTTGTTTACTTTTTTTCAATAAGGCGAGTTTCCCTTTTACCCGGAAGTGCGGAAGCGTGTCAATACTTTTTTAAAATTTTTTTGAAATTCTTTGAGTTCGTGGTTTTCCAGATGTTTCCTGCAAGTAATCCCGAAGGATTTGAACCGCGGACGCGACAAATGACCAAGATCAGATGTCCACGAATGATTCGAATGGACGCGAAAATTTTATCGAAAAAAAATCATTTGCACTCGGCGCACCAGACTTGCGGCTGCGGCGATGCCATCGTCTTCAGCCGCCTTCGCCCAGACTACGGCGCGCCAAGGAAGAAGCCGATCCACCTTTGGCTCAGCGCGCGGAAGCGTTGCAAGGCGGCGATGCATGTTTGGGCCCACTACCATCAGAATCAATGCTGGCCTTTTTCATGGGAGCGCTTTTTTTTAGGCAGGAGCGCGGCAGGGTGTGAAGTATGTTTTGGTTTTTGGATTTTTCTTCTGGGCCGTTAATAGGACAAGTCCATCCCGATTGACCCCCGACGTGCACACATCGAACATCAATCCGCACAAAAGCAAAGGCGGCGCCGCTTGCGCGACGCCGCCTTGATTGAAGTTGCCTTGCTTGATTCTCCCTACCGGCCGAATATCACCCTCACTTCGTTCGAACAGTTCCCGGTGCCTACTTCGCACACCTGGTAGGTGTAGGTCCCATGGACAGTGAGCGTGTCCGTATAGGAGCCGGTGTTCGGCACCCTCGCGAGCAGAGCTCCATTGCGGAAGATCTTCACGCTGGAGGTGTTCGCCCCAGTCCACCTGAGATGAACCACCAGTGTTCCGTGAACCCTATTCTCGTTGGCCGTGAGATGAATCCGACCCGGCGTCGGGGTCGGCGTTGCTGTGGGAGTCGGTGTCGGGGTAGGCGTCGCACAAGGACTCTCAGGGCAATTGAAGATTTCCATCGAGTCGGTCGGGGCGGTAGGAGCGTAGCCCCCCGCCAGCCAGATCCGACTGGTGCCGTCAGTATCCGTCGGGAAGTTGCGCCGCGCGATTACGAAGGGAGTGCCCGCCGACCACGTATTGCTACCCGGATCGTAGATGTCCACCTCGTTTGAGGGATTGGGCGCGGTTCGGCCACCGCCCATCACATACATCAGGTTGCAGAAGTCAAGCGCTCGCGTCTCTCCTGTCGCTCGCGGTATAGCGGCAATCGTGCCGATCGTATTCGCCACCGGGTTATAAACAAAAGAGTTGGTCGTATCGGTAAGAACGCCAGCCGTAATATCGCTGCCTCCACCCGTGTAGATGAGGGTGCCGATGGTCGTGGTGGGTATGTATCCCAGCGGAACAGGCAGAACAGTGGGCTTCTGTACCCAGGCGGCCGGCGACGGAGTAAACTCCCAGATCTGGTTGATCCCTTGCCCACCTCCCGTGACGGTGTCGAATCCGCCCAGGATATAGAGCTTGTTGCTCAAGACCGTGAAGCCGCCTGGAAGAACAGTTGTCCCAGCAGCCGGCCACGGAGCGGCCACTGGACTAATCGTATCCGTTACAGGATTATAGCGGAAGACGCGACCGGTCGTGACCGTGGGGGTGGCGACGACCGAGCCGCCCGCACAATAGATGTACGGCGTCCCGGCGTCGGTGAGCACGCCGCAAGCCATGTTGTTCACCATGTTGTCGGGATAGGTGGCTGCCTTGGTCGTCCAAGTATTGGTGTTTGGATCGTATTCAAACGGGTGAGTGAACTCGCTGCCAGCTGAGTCGGAGCTACGTCCGCCCATGGCGTAAAACTTCCCGTTGGCCGGGAAAAAGACACCAACCAATCGAACCCCTACGCTGGGCAGGCTCGCACCGGCTGACCACATGCAGGGTTGCGGCCCCAATACTGTGTAATCCCCAGAGAAGGCCGCGCCGGGATTGCCGAATTGATCAGTGATCGCCCCGGCGGCAATGCTCGCCGTCAAGTCCCCTCCGTTATTCATATGGAGCGTGAACTCAGCAGTCGTGTTTCCGTTGATCACGCTGACGCCGGTCACACTGGGGCCACTGTTGCCGCTCACCGTCAGATCGCTTGCCTGGACTGAGGTTGGATCAACAGCTTCGTTGAAGTTCACATCATACGTGTATGTGCCCGGCGCTGGCGGGGAGAATGTGCCGCCAACAGGCGGGACGGTCGTAGTCACCTGTAGCAGAGTGGCGTCGTAACGGAAATCGCAGGTGAATTCGAATATCGGCATGCTGTCGGAAGCACGCAAAATTGCGCCAGCGGCAATATGCATCGTCTGCGGGCCCTGCGTGACCACCGGCGAGGTGGTGAAGTGAAAGGTGATCGTGGCGTTACCGTTTGATAAGGTAAAGCTGTTCGCCGGGATGTTGTTCACTGTGAAATCGCTCGCCTGAACACTGGACGGAAGCGCCGGATCGCTCAAGTTGACAACGAAGTCAGTCGGCTGAGTGGATATAACACTGCCGCACGCCGGGACAGTGGTGGTCACGGCGAAACCTACCAGCTCCCTATCGGTGAAGGCATCCTGCTGGGATTGGCCACCGATGGTTACGCGCCCGTCCACCCATGTAGAGACGTGCTTGGTGAGGATCGCGGAGCCGTAGTCGTAGTCTCCCGCATAGCAATCTACGATGCCGGGGTCAGGTTGACCGGGTAGGGGGGTGACTACGTCTGAGAACATATCGTCAGCCAGCCAAGTCAGGCCGTTGTCGTTGGACTTGCGCCCCCACATCCTGTAACACGGAACCGCCGGGTTACCCTTGGTGCAGGTCGTACTTTCGCGTCCGTCATACCACACCGCGAAGAGGGTGCCAGCCGGGCTGACGGAAAGGTTGGGCTGCCACTGAGGACGGGTAGTGGCATCAGTGTTCAACTTCAATGGCGCGCCAAAGGTTGCCCCTCTGTCGGTCGAGCGGATGTAGTAGACGTCGCCAGCGTCAGCGCCAGCGCCGTGCTGGGCATAAACAAGGTGAACCACCTGGTTGAAGGCAGCAGGCTCACCCCAGCCCATGTGTCGCCAGTAACCGGTGAACATGGTGGCGAAGTAGCTGTTGCTGGTGCAAGTGCTGTTATCGCTGGGCCCCGTGAAGTTGGGGCCAGTGTAGGTGTTGGTCCAAGTGTTGCCACCGTCGGTTGATCTATAGATTTTGTTGGAGCGAGGCCCGGTAGTACCCCCGCCTCCTTCGTTCATGCCAGCGACGTACACGTCGCCCGTGGCCGAGTCACCGGTGATCTGGACATCGCGGACGAAGCTGGAAGTAACCTGGTGCGCGGTCCAAGTGTTACCGTTGTCAGTGGAGACGCGGACGAAGAGGGCCCCTCCCCCAACATTGAAGTCGTTCCACGAAACGTACATCCGTCCAAAGAAAGAAGAGGATGTGTTGTTGTCGGACCAGCCAGACTCCCGGTCGTCACCGGAGTTGTTGTGAACGCAGAAATGGGTCCAACTATTCGGGTCCGAGGGATTGGTGGACTTGTACCCGCCAATGCCCTGACCGCCACAGGCCACGTCAAGATAGATAGCGAACCAAGTGCCGGTCGGCTTGTTGTACAGAGTAACGGGGTCGCCCAGGGTATTCGAGAAGGGGCTTTGACCGACCTGACAGGGTGGAGTGTTGTTGGCACAGGTGATGCGCGTAAAAGTGTTGCCGCCGTCGGTCGAAACCGATGCGCCAGAGA
>WNFY01025316.1_pt1 | contig 10023 bp, 14 predicted proteins | sample 5400091 | NCBI WGS metagenome assembly WNFY01 (sample SAMN13153364, study PRJNA577476) | soil metagenome | isolation source: 60 cm soil or saprolite under grassland replicate 1 | place: USA:California | collected 2016-06-15 | reverse complement strand
CCTATCGGTGATTTTGGCGATTTTTCAAAAGCAGGTGTGGGGGGCTTGGTAAGAGGCGCTTATGGTATTGGCACTGCAGGTCATATAACACTAACGACGGGGTATGTGGGTTTTGCTGCCAAAGACGACTATGAAGCCGCTCTTGGAGTTGATAAACTCAGCACTCATATTATCCCGATTATGCTCGGTTATCGTCACAGTTTTAGTGGGTTTTTTATTGAGCCACAAATTGGCTATGAAATCTTCGGCGCAAAGGCGGAGGCAGGTGGTGTCTCTTCAAGCGATTCTGAGGGAGCATTTGCTTTTGGCGGGGGCTTAGGTTTCGAAAAGAATGGCTTTGAAGCCGGAGTCCGTGTGCAGGCAGGGTCAAAAAACGGTTCGACTACTACCTATATCGGTTTCCATGTTGGTTATAATTTCACACTTGGTGGCACTCAATAATTTCTACAACTTTATTAAATAAAGAATGGCCGGGTTAAGTCCTGGCCTTTTTCATGCACAGATACTAAGTTTTGTTTTTGAGTATCTGAGGTTTTTACTGATCAAAAAAAAGTTTTACTACTATCCTGTAGAGTGCTTTTTCGCTATGTTGTGTTATACACTTCCAAAGATTTGAAGATGCGAATTTGTTTTGCAATGTTTGCGTCGCTAAGCAATAATCCTTTAAAAAACAAAAACAAGCCTCATGAAAAAAGTTTATTTATTCCTGTCTTTAACTATTTTATGTTTGTCTGCCATTGCGCAATCTAATTTAAGACCCTTTAAAGTTGATTTGAGTGTGGGATATGCCATACCCGGCGGTTCCGGCTCCAAAGGAGGGGTTTTATTTGCAGTAGAACCAAAATACTCTGTAATGCCTGCGTTGTCACTTGGGTTACGGATGGAGGGAGCAGTAATTGCACGTTTTGGAGGCTACGATGCAGATGGTTATCCAACTGATGTAAGTGTAAAGGCTTCCGGTTCCTATCTCGCTACGGGTGATTATTATTTTAGAGATAATTATACCTTTCGCCCTTATGCAGGAGCAGGTGTAGGTATTTTCAGAATAGCCGGTGTTGAGGTTAATTCAACAACAGGGGCAGTTTCTGCGGCTACTAAGTTTGGGGGTTTGGTGAGGGCAGGTGTTGAATTGTCGCATTTCCGCGTGGGAGTTGAGTATAACATTGTGCCAAACACGACCTTTTCAGGATTTGATAATAACGGTGATCCTGCGACGCTTACTTCTAAAAATGGCTACATTGGCCTTAAGTTAGGAGTTTGTATAGGCGGCGGACGCAAATAAATTTCAAAAAATATTAGAGCAAAGCTGTCTTGTCAGGCAGCTTTTTTTATTGCCAGTCGTACAGACTCATCAATAAAAATTTTATATATGAGCGGTCACTGGCATGATTTTTAAATCAAACTCGTGTTAACCAAAAACACGTGTTATGAAAATTACCTTAATTATTGTTGTATTCCTGAGTCTATCTGTATTAGTACAGGCGCAAGACACACATTTCGGAATAAAAGCAGGTCTAAATGTTAGCAGCCTGGATGTGGAGGACGGAGTTGATTATGATGCAAAAGCCGGTGTTCATTTCGGAGGTCTTGCTCATGTACATTTGACTCCTCATTTCGCTGTGCAACCCGAAGTGGTGTTCTCAATGCAAGGTGGTAAAAGCGGAAATGAAAAGTGGAAAATAAATTATTTAAATATTCCTGTATTATTTCAGTTTATGACAGGAAGCGGTTTCCGGCTGCAAACAGGACCACAATTGGGATTTGCTGTATCATCAGAATATAAAAACGGCGATGTAGAAGTAGATTATGGTGATGCTACAAAGACCGTTGATCTTTCATGGAGTTTCGGCGCCAGCTACTTGTTTCCGGAAGGCATAGGCGTTGACGCGAGATACAATCACGGAATCACTGACGTGTATGAGCCACATACTTACGATGTAAGAAACAGAGTCTTTCAAGTTGGATTGTTTTATCAATTCATGAATACTGCCCCCTCGCATCGGGCAAGAAGATAAATACATCTAAGGTCTGAATTTCGAAATTCGAATTTCAGCTTTCATATTTTTAAGAATAGTAAAGTTCTTTTCGAAGGGCTTTACTATTTTTATTTAAAATTTCAACTGCTTGAAATCAATTCTTACCGAACCTCAATTGGCAATAACCATAAAAAGATTGGCTCACCAGGTTTTAGAAAATCACATAAATCTTGATAATACTGTTTTAATAGGCATACAACCCCGCGGCGTTTATCTTTCTGATCAGTTGGTGGAAGAAATAAGAAAACAAGTTCCCGAAAACAAAATTCAATACGGCAAGCTGGATATTACTTTTTATAGGGATGATATTCGCAAAGAGCTGCATGTTCCCAATCAAACCAATATTTTTTTTTCAATTGAAGGAAAAAACGTGGTGCTTATCGATGATGTACTTTATACGGGTCGCACTATTCGTGCTGCATTGGATGCCTTGATGGATTTGGGCAGGCCCGAGAAGGTGGAGCTCTGTGTATTAATTGATCGCCGTTTCAGTCGACAGTTTCCCATCCAGCCCGATTATGTGGGCAAATCAATCGACTCGATTATCTCACAAAAAGTAAAAGTGTATTGGAGAGAAAAGGACAATCGTGAGGAGGTTGTGATTCTTGAATAGTTATTTCAAGCCAAGGGACAAGGGAAAAGGCACAAGGCACAAGGCACAAGGGAGCAAATGGTTATAAAGTTATCGTGTGTCGCAGGAATTGGAAAATAGGTTTCATGATTTTGGCAAGAGAGTAAGAGATTTTTGTCGCTGCGTAAAGTGGGACATTATCAATGCTGAGTATATTAAACAGCTGATTAGGGCAAGTAGCTTTATTGGCGCAAATTATATAGAGGCTTCAGATGATTTGGGAAGTGCGGATGAGAAAATGAAAATCAAGATATCACGAAGAGCGAAAGAATCAATTCATTTCCTGAATTTAATTCTGACTTATGGCAGTCAAGATTTGGAAAGAGAAAGAGGCGAACTGGTTGATGAAGCGCAACAAATCCGAAAAATTCTTTCAACCATTGTTATTAAACTAGACAAAGGATATGTACTAAAATGAGGGATTCTTGAACTTTGTCCCTTGTGCCTTGTGCCTTTTCCTTTATCTTCGCCCTTTAATGAGCCTGTCTTCAAAACATCTGCTGGGCATTAAAGATCTGAATAAAGACGATATTTCTCTCATTCTTCAAACAGCGGAGCAATTCAAAGAAGTTTTACAAAGACCTATCAAAAAAGTTCCTTCACTGCGTGATGTAACTATTGTGAATTTATTTTATGAGAATTCTACAAGAACAAGAATTTCATTTGAGCTCGCAGAAAAAAGATTGAGTGCCGACACCATTAATTTCAGTTCTTCAGGATCTTCAGTTTCAAAAGGAGAAACTCTTCTTGATACGGTAAATAATATTCTTTCCATGAAAGTGGATATGGTGGTAATGAGACACGGCGCAAGCGGAGCTCCACATTTCTTGGCAAAGCATATTCCCGCTGCTATTATCAATGCGGGTGATGGCATTAATGAGCATCCAACACAGGCTTTGCTTGATGCTCTTTCAATCAAGGAAAAGACGGGCAGTCTTGAGGGAAGAAAAATTGCTATCATAGGTGACATTATGCACAGTCGTGTAGCGCAAAGCAATATTTACCTGTTGAAGAAAATGGGAGCAGAAGTAACGGTATGCGGGCCGCCAACTTTAATTCCTAAATATATTACTGAGGCGCTTGGCGTGAGGGTAAACTACCATTTGAAAGAAACATTGGAGTGGTGCGATGTAGCAAACGTATTACGTATCCAATTAGAACGGCAAAACCAGGTTTTGTTTTCATCACTCAGAGAGTATAATCTTGTATATGGAATCAAGCGTAGGATGCTGGATGATCTGAAGAAAGATATAATAATCATGCATCCTGGCCCCATGAATCGCGTATTTTGCAGCAGGTAGAAAATGGGGTAGCCGTGAGAATGGCCGTACTATATCTTCTGGCTGGAGGCCCCAGCAATTAATAATTATTCATTAATAATTATTAATTTTTAAAACGATACTAATGCAGCGCATTTGTTTATTTCCTGGCACATTTGATCCTGTCACCCTCGGTCATGTGGATATTATCGACAGAGCGGTTCCGCTATTTGATAAGATAATTGTAGGTATTGGGAAAAACACAACTAAAGCTCCTATGTTTTCTGCTGAACAAAGGCTTGGGTGGATAAAAGAGATTTATAAAAACGAAACCAGGGTTGAAGGTGCTATTTACGAAGGGTTGACTGTTAATTTCTGTAAGCAGGTAAATGCGAAATTTATTCTGAGGGGGATTCGCTACGTCAGCGATTTTGAATATGAAAAAACAATTGCCGATGCCAATCGCACTCTTGATAACAGTATCGAAACAATTTTTCTGACCGGGGAGCCAAAATATACCTCGGTGGCGTCGACTATTGTGAGAGATATTCTGCGTAACGGCGGGGATGCAAGTCATTTCCTTCCGGAAATAGTTTTTAAATCCATAAAAAAATAATGATACCAACAGTAAATTCTGAAATTATGATCTGGTTCGATAAAGAATTGTCTGTTGAGAAATTAAAACCTCTTGGTCCTAATACCATGAGTCAATATTTGGGCATTGAATGGGTGGAAGTGGGAAAAGATTTTTTAAAGGCAAAGATGCCTGTGGATCATAGAACTATTCAACCTTATGGACTGCTCCATGGTGGTGCTTCCTGCGCATTAGCCGAAACTATCGGAAGCGTTGGATCTGCAATGGTGGTTGATCATTCAAAGTTTTTTCCTGCAACTGTCATGCTAAACCAACGACTTTCCTTCAGCAGGTGCCTGGTGCCTTCATGATATGTGTGATACGTAACAACCAGGGGGAAATTTAATTTTACGTTTTTCAAACCGGTTTCTTCTTCTACTTCTCGAATGGCACAGTCTTCAAACTTCTCGTTTTTATCCAATTTACCCTTTGGCAGATCCCATCTGTTTCTCCGGAAGATCATGAGTATTTTATCTTTCTCATTTTTCACAAGGCCGCCCGCAGCTTTTATGAGGATAAATTTTTTTTGAAAAGCTTTTTTTAATTCTTCCAGGTCAGAATGGAGAAATACACCGGCATGCACCTGCGGCTGTTGCATTTCATGAATCATTGTTTTTATGGTGTGCGCATTTAACTCGTCAATGAAAACAGCATCATCATGATGAACGTAAGGGCTGATAACCTTGTCAATTGCATCGCAAAGAAATAGTGGCTTGTCGCTAAAATAGACTTTGACATACATGTTTATAAAGATACAAGCTACAAGGCACAAGACAGAGGCAGAACATTCGTGAAAACCTTTCTTGAACTTGTGCCTTGAATCTTGAACCTTGTACCTTATACCTTGTACCTTGTACCTTGTACTTTCATCTCCTTACCTTCGCCACATGAGCAATGAGAAAGCAATCGCCGAAAAACTTTTGCAAATAAATGCAGTAAAACTAAATCTTAGACAACCCTTTACGTGGGCCAGTGGATGGAAGAGTCCCATTTACTGCGACAACCGACGCATACTTTCATTTCCGTTCATCAGGGATTACATTAAGTCTGAATTGTGCAACGTGGTTTTCGAAAAATTTCCTGAAGCGGAGCTACTCGCGGGAGTTGCCACTGCCGGTATTGCCTGGGGTGCGATGGTTGCTGACCAATTAAAATTGCCATACATCTATGTTCGTCCAAAACCAAAAGATCATGGACTTGGCAACCAGGTCGAGGGATATTTTGAAAAGGAACAAAAAGCAGTGGTCATTGATGACCTTGTTTCAACCGGCAAAAGCAGTTTGCAGGTCGTAGATGTTTTGAAAACTGTTGGCGTGGAAGTGATCGGTATGGTTTCGATTTTTACGTATGACTTTCCCGCAGCTGCAGAAGCATTTATGGATGCGGGATTAAAATACCAGCCACTTACCAATTATCCCATATTAATTCAGCTGGCGATCGAAAAAGGCATTGTGTCGGCTGATCAACAGGAAATTTTGTTAAAATGGCGAAACGACCCTGCTAACTGGAGCGGCGTTTTGTAAATTCGTAAATAAATAAACGGGGTATGAAAAAACTTCTTTTCTCCATCATTGCTATTGCTGGCCTTTCCATTTTTTCATCTGCACAAACAAAGGCCCTTTTAACGGCTAAGATCAGTACCCCTACAGTTCAATGCGACATGTGTAAAAAAAATATCGAAACCTATTTAAAGCGATACGATGGCATTGGATACATAAATGTGAATGTAAAAAGAAAAGAAACCACCGTTAAGTACCTTACCGACCGCACCAATATTGAAATAATAAAAACCGCAATTGCCAATGCAGGTTACGATGCAGATGACATAGCCGCTAATCCGGACTCATACAAACAACTTCCAAAATGTTGTAAAAAGCCGGAAGATGGAGGGGGTAAAGATCATCCAAAACAATAAGAATTTTGACGTCGTTATTTTATCTACAGCTCGACATTTATTTCTCCGATTAAAAACACGCTGCCGCAAATAAGAATCAGATCATTTTTTGCTGCTTTTGCAAATGCGGCTTTGATAGCGGCATTTACGTCTGTATAAACCTCGCCCCTCAATTCAAACAGCCCTGCTTTTTGTTTTAGAATTTCAGCATTCATTGCGCGGGGAATATTTGCCTTCGTGAAATAATAATTCGCCAATTTTGGAAAGAGCGGTAAAATTTTTTCAGGTTCTTTATCTTTTGCTATTCCAAGAACAATATGCAGGTGATCATGATCCGTGATTTCAACTTGCTCCATAAGCATTTTAATTCCATCTTCATTATGAGCTACATCAAGTACAATCAGCGGATGCGGGTGAATGACTTCCCATCTTCCGTGCAAATCAGTGATTTTTTTTGTTTGCTGTAATCCTTTTTTTACATGTTCTTCTTTAATCCTCCAACCTTGCTCTTCAAGCCGGGCACAAGTTTCCAGGACAGTGATAAGATTCTTTGTTTGATAAATGCCAGGAAGATCCAATCGATAAAGCTGGTGGTCAGTTTTATTTTGTTCGGCTACCTCCACTATCAATTCGTGTTTTTTCCAATGCCAGCCAATCGCTTGTCTTTTTTCCGAAGCAATTGACAGGGGAGCATTTTTTTCTTTGGCAACCCGTACAAATACATTTTCTATTTTTGGTAATGTTTCTCCTACAACAACAGGTGTATTTTGTTTTATGATGCCGGCTTTTTCGAATGCAATTTTTTCGAGAGTATCGCCTAATATATTCATGTGATCCCAACCAATGTTTGTGATGACACTTAGCTCAGGTGTAATAATGTTTGTACTGTCAAACCGGCCTCCCAAACCCGTTTCAAGAACCGCTATTTCAACTTTATTTTTGGCAAAATATTCAAAAGCCATTGCAACGGTAATCTCAAAAAAACTAGGTTCTATTTCTTCAATAAGAGGTTTTATTTTCTCAGTAAAAGCAACTATAAAACTTTCTTCCACCATTTCTCCGTTTATCCTTATTCGCTCACGAAAATCTTTAAGGTGCGGTGAAGTATATAAACCGGTTTTATATCCGGCTGTTTGTAAAATGGCTGCCAGCATGTGACTCACAGAACCTTTTCCATTCGTTCCGGCAATATGAATGCTTTTAAATTTTGTGTAGGGATTGCCTAAAAATTCACAAAGCCTCCGGATGTTAATGAGATCTTTTTTAAAAGCAGCAGTTCCAATTCTACTGAACATTGGCAACCTCGAGAATAAATAATCTATAGTTTGCTGGTAGTCCATTCCCTTGTTATTAATCAGTATCATCTTCAGGAGGTTTTAAAAAAATGAATTTCAGAATAGTCCACACAACGGCAACAATGACTATGAGGTAGCCAAGAATAATAAATCCTTCGGCAAGTGGCCATTGACGTGCCTTAGAAAAACTGCCAATAAGAAATGCGAGGTAACCGGTAAGCAGAAAAATCAGGGGCCATCTTAAAAAGTGCAATGGTTTCATTTCATCTCAAAATTAAACTTACCTGATCAATGATTGGTAGAGCTGAAAATTCTCATCATCGAAGCATACAAAATAAACTTTTGTCACGGTAGAATTGATTTGAAGAAATTCGTTTACTGTTTTCACGGCAATTTCGGCAGCTTCTCTTTTAGGGTAGCCATAAACGCCGGTGCTAATGTTTGGAAAAGCAATCGTTCTTAAATTATTTTCTACAGCTAATCGTAAACTATTTTTGTAGCAATCAGCAAGCTTTGCGGGTTCGTTTTTCTTACCTCCATTCCAAACAGGGCCAACGGTATGTATCACAAATTTTGACGGTAAATATCCGGCTGTAGTAATTACGGCTTCACCTGTGGGGCAGCCTCCTTGTCTTGAAACTATTTTTTTGCATTCCTCTAAAATCGCCGGTCCGCCGGCACGGTGAATAGCTCCGTCTACACCGCCGCCTCCCATCAAGGAAGAGTTAGCAGCGTTTACAATCGCATCCACTTTTTGTTTGGTTATATCGCCGCGAATGATTTCCATTTTTTGCAAAACATCTTTCATCCTGCAAAAATAGAAATGCCTGACTGAATGATTCAATCAGGCATTTTTAAAAATATTTTGAAGGCTAGCCTCTCAATTTAAAATTAAAAATCACAGTTCCTTTTTGTCCTCCGCCTGAAGTACCAAGTTTCAGCTCAAAGGCCCTTCTTTCAGCGATGTCAATTAATTTTCTGTTTGAAGTGGTAGAACCTCTCGGCTGAAAACTTGCAGATAAAACTCTTCCTCGTTCATCAGCCACAATATCCATCGCTACTTTTGCATTCTCATTAAATTCATCTTCAAAACTCTGGTTAGCGATATTCAAAACCTTTGTTCCAAAATTCTTCGGTCCTGTACCAAGTCCATTGCCTGCGCCATTTCCACCACCAGCGCCATTTCCACTGCCTCCTCCAATGCCACTACCGTTCCCTACACCGCTTCCATTTCCACTCCCGCCTGCACGATCATAATTGTCTGCTACTCCTCCGCCTGTACCTGCACCACCAACCGTTTTACCCAGCACTGCTTTTGGTCTTGGGGATGTCGGGGTTTCAATTATTGGCTTGGGATCAGTTTTTACAACTGACTGGTTGCTGTTTATCTTAGTAGCCTTAGGTTTTGCGTTATCGGGTTTTAGTATAGCCGGACTTTCTTTATCATTATTGTCTTCAACATCTTTCACATCTTCTTTTTCGCCAGGCTGGGGCGGAGAGTAAGCCGTACCTGCCGGGCCGCTAGCCTGAACCGGGTTGCCGCCACCGCCACCCCCGCCACCACCAATAGTGGGAGCTATTTCCTCAGGAATATTGAGGTTAACTTCAACAGCGTTATCTACAATGGGAGTTTCAAACTTGGGGAAATCCATCTTTATCAGAATGAAGATCAATAGCACAAGACCTGCCACTCCGAGAGTGATCATAGAGGCTTGGGTATTCTTTTTTGCTTCAAAGGAATCAGACATGTAGGCTACAGAGTTATTCATACAAAAATACATTTTAAAGCGGGAAAACAAACACCGGCCTTTATACACACGTGTTATTAACGAAACAAAGGACGTTCAACTTGTATAAGGAGCATTTTATGAAATGTTAAGATTATAAGGGGCAGGCAATTGTACTACTATGAGGCTCATGTTGCGTCGCATACCGACTCGTGGGGTCGGCATCGCGATATTTATCGTCGGACTCTTTACGTTCCGTAATATCTTCAACTAATACGAGGTCAAGCCAGCTCCCGACTCATAACTCTGAACTCTTAACTGGGACTAGGCAAACCGTTTAAGGATGGCATAGGGCAGCCATTTTAGGATCCACGCGATAATTGCCCAGCGGCGGGTTATGTAGGCTTTTCGCCTTTTCTTTTGTATTGCATTAAAGATTTGTCTTGCTGCCTTTTCAACCGGCGCTTCCCAAAATCGACTTTTTCCTTTCGCCATTGTTGTATTAATAAATCCAGGCTGTACATCTGTAATGCTAATACTGGTTTTA
>WNFY01011549.1_pt1 | contig 10025 bp, 8 predicted proteins | sample 5400091 | NCBI WGS metagenome assembly WNFY01 (sample SAMN13153364, study PRJNA577476) | soil metagenome | isolation source: 60 cm soil or saprolite under grassland replicate 1 | place: USA:California | collected 2016-06-15 | reverse complement strand
CGATCGGCCGACCTTCTTTTTTCATCCGCGCAACGGTAGCGTCAACCCCAGCCGCATCCCAGAGCTCAAATGGCCCAAGTTCCCAATTGAAGCCGAGACGCATCGCACGGTCGATTTCGACGATCGTGTCGGAGATTTCCGGAATGCGATTCGCGGAATAGGTCCATAGATCGGCCAACACCGGCCATAAGAATGCGCCCGCCTTGTCGCCCTTCTGTGGTTGTCCATCAAGCCCCAGCAGCATGCGAACGCGAGCGCCGGTATCTTCGATATTCTTCGCCATCTCCAGGGCAGGAAATCTCGGCTTCTGCCGCGGATGATATTCAAGCGTTTTCCAGTCGAGAGCGAGCCGTTCGTCATCTTTCGCTTTCTTATAAAATCCTCCGCGAGTCTTGTCCCCGAGCCACTTCCGTTCGAGCATCTGCTTGTAGAAATCTGGAAGCGTGTGGGGCGGGCGCCCTCGCCCGCCATCCGCTTCTTCCATATTGCTGACCACGTGCCCCAGAATGTCGAGTCCAACCAGATCGATGGTCCGAAACGTAGCTGATTTCGGCCATCCCACGACTTGCCCGGTAAGTGCGTCCACCTCTTCGACCGAGAGATCCATCTCCTGCATAAGCCGCATCACGTTGAGAACGGAAAAAGTTCCAATGCGGTTAGCGATGAAGTTCGGAGTATCCTTGGCGACTACCACGCCTTTGCCCAGCCGCACATCAGCGAACCAGGTAACCGCATCGAGCACAGTGCGGTCCGTTTCCGGCGTCGGAATAATTTCCAGCAGCCGCATGTAGCGCGGAGGATTAAAAAAATGCGTGCCAAACCAGCAGCGGCGGAAATCGTCTGAGAACCCTTCGGCAATTTTCGCGACTGGCAGGCCGCTGGTATTCGTAGTGATGATCGTACCCGGCTTACGCGCGGCTTCTACTCTCTTCAGCAAAGCACGCTTAATATCAAGGTTCTCGACCACGGCCTCGATGATCCAATTCACCTCGACCAGCTTGCCCAAATCGTCCTCAAAGTTACCGACCGTGACCAGGCGCGCAAGAGACGGCTCAAAAAATGCCGCAGGCTTCGACTTCTTCGCGGCCTCAAGCCCGGCAGCAGCGATCTTGTTGCGTGCGGGCGCGTCCGCATCCGGAGGAACAATGTCGAGCAAATAACTCGGCACACCGGCGTTAGCAAAATGTGCGGCAATCCGGGCGCCCATAGTCCCGGCGCCAAGAATTGCAACTTTATTTATGTGCTTCACGCGAACACCCTTCCTAATGACATCGGACATGGAGCGATCACCAAGGATTTTCAATTGTCGATTCGCAATTGGCAATCGGAAATTCAAGGCCATAACGCAGCCGATTCATCTCGGCCGGTATGAACAGTGCGATCTTGAGACGACGAGAAAAATGCCCGGAAAACAGAACCGGCGCGTGCCGATTAACGTGGGGTGAGGATGGCAACGGCACGCGCCTTATTACATTGATTCAATGCTAAAGATTAAGAATCTGCCAAGTCAAGTGATCCTCAGCGCTTTCCTTCGTGAACCTTTGTGCCCTTTGTGGTTGAAATTCAGACACCAACTGGTGCTGATCATGCAATCAGCTTAGCCAACAAGAACGCCGCTGTTGCGGCGATTCCGCCGATGACCATCGTTTGTGCTGCGCTGCGCACCGGGCCGGTGCCAGTGAAGCGTCCTTTCATAAATCCGAATATGCCTAAGGCTGCCAGCGTAACTACAGCCGAGGCCAGCAATCCCCGCGACGCACTGGCGAGAATCATATAAGGCGAAAGTGGAATCAGCCCGCCGGCAACATAAGATCCAGCGATTGTGCCGGCGCTGGTGCGCGCGCGGCTTGGATCCGGCTCTTCGAGTCCCAGTTCATAGCGCATCATAAAATCCACCCACGCATCCGGACGCCGGCTAAGCGCCTCCACCACCGGCGCGCTCTGCTCCTGCGTGATTCCATACGCCTGAAATACCCGGCTCACCTCCGCCATCTCTTCTTCGGGAATTTCTTTGATCTCGCGATATTCTCTCTCGCGCTCCTGCTCGTAATGCTCAGCATCACCGCGTGCCGCCAGATAGCCGCCAAGTCCCATCGCGATCGAACCAGCGACGACCTCGGCGAGACCTCCCACAACAATCAGCCGCGTATTTTGCACCGCGCCGGAAAGCCCCGCCGCCAGAGCAAATGGAACCGTGAGTCCATCTGACATGCCAATCACCACATCGCGAACAAAATTGCCGGCAGTGAAGTGTTTTTCAACATGTGGAGCACGTGGCATCAAGCAGCCTCAGGATGAGATTTCAAATACTCCTGCGCGCGCCGAACCATATCCCGCTCACCGCGATAAGCCAGCTTACTCTCCGCTTCATCTAGTGGGACCCACATGGCGCGCTTAACCTCAATACGCATTGCGGATGGGATTTCATCAATGCGCCCGCCCTCATACCGCAGAAGATAAAAACTTACAATCTTGAACACCCGCTGCTTGTCACCCCAGGACCGCACATACGTGTATTTGATATCGCCCAGCTTGCGGATTACCGATCCGGTCACGCCGGTTTCCTCGCGCACCTCGCGGATCGCCGTCTGCTCGGGCTTTTCGCCAGGATCTACAAGCCCTTTCGGCAACGCGAGTAACACTTTTTGTGAAGCTCTCTTCATCGAGCGGGAGCCGGAATCCTCCTTCTGCGGCTCAATGGCTGCCATCATCCAGCCTTGGTCCGTATGCCGAACCACCACTCCTCCTGCAGAAATCTCCCGCACCATATCCCCCAAAGTATCAGGAACACGGGAGTTAGTCATGGGAAAGCACCGTAGACCGGGGTGCACCCATCGGTAACCAGGGGCGGGAAACGCTGGTCACTGGAACATTCCTCATTCTGCTGGCATCTTACTTGCTGTAGATAGTTTTGGGTTCGGGCTAGCCGGGAAGTGAGGTTCCGGTGAAGAGTCTGGGCAAGATAATTCGGTCGGTACAGGCCTTTGGGCGCGGTCTTTCAGGGCGTCCGCCTTCCACCGACTCGCAAACTGCACCCGCAATTGGCATAGCGCTGGGCGGCGGCTTTGCCCGCGGCGTCGCTCATGTCGGTGTTCTGAAAGTCCTCGAAGAAGAAAACATACCTATCAGCTTTATCGCCGGCACCAGCGTCGGCGCTCTCATCGGTGCTGCCTATTGCAGCGGAGTTACGATTGCCGAGTTGGAGCAGATTGCTGCCCGCGTCCGCTTCAAGCACTTTGCTAGCTGGACGTTGTCACGCTACGGCTTCGCCAGCAATCAGCGCATGATCGGTTTTCTGAGCAGCATCCTGAAGGTAAGGACATTCGAAGAGCTCCACATTCCCTTGGCCGTTACGGCGACGGATTTCTCTACCGGCGATGGCGTCGTGTTCCACTCCGGGCCGCTCGTCGATCCGGTTCGGGCAAGTTGTGCCTATCCCGGAATGTTTCTGCCTGTAAAAATTCGCGGACGCCTCCTTGTTGACGGCATGCTCGCTCACGCAGTGCCGAGCGTCCCGTTGCGCGAAATGGGCGCCGAGCGTGTGCTCGCCGTCCATCTCAAAGGGCACTGGGCCAACGAAGACGGCCCTCGACATCTTTTTGATGTCATTGGCCAGTGCTTCTCCATTGCGCAGGAGATGAACTGCGGCGTTTGGAAGCAAGCCGCCGACCTGGTCATCCAGCCCGACGTCAACGGCTACAAGTACGACGCCTTCGAGCACAGCGCCGAACTCGTGCGCGCTGGCGAAGTCGTAACCCGCGCCGCATTGCCGGAAATCCGCAAATGGATGTCAGTTGACTCGCCGGCGAAAACAAAAGTTTCAGCCCCAGCAGTCACTCAGCCCGCAGTCATGCCCGCCGATTTATAGTTTTCCAGCCGCTGCGCACGGCAGATCGCGATCGACCGTACCTTGTTCTTCGTGTCCGCTTTTGAACGCCGTTATCCAGTAACGAACGCTTGCATTCGTCAACAGCACAAACTCTCCTTGTAAATGAAATTACCGCCACACGGAAAGCGAACTGCTTTCACTGATGGAGTATTCACTTTGTCATATTTGCGTATGTGTTTCGGCACAACACACACTGCGGAATTGTGCTGTCTTTCGAACCCTTTGACCAGTGGTGCTAACGATGCCTCAATTGCGGCGTCCAAAGCGTAAATGCAGTTGAACGCCATGGGAACTTTTAAGCCATACGCAGCGTACCTTGGCGAGACGGTGAGGAGCCGGATCAAGACCGACAGAGCCGGCGTTCAGAAAAATTTCAGGGGTTAAAGGGACTGTCTCATTCTCGGTTTGGCGGCCCAGATGAGAACAATCCCCGGGCAGAGAGCGCCAGTTTGCGCCGGGCTCTTTACGCTTAACCCCGAGGCAGCATTGTATGTCTTCGCTTGGGAAACGCAAGTTTTCCCCGAAGATGAGGCCAGGCCGCCCAGAACCGCTTCCCGACGCTTTTCGGGAAAGAAAAGGATTGAGATGAAAGTATCAGAAATGACCAAGAGCTTGTTGCTGGGGCTGGCTCTGCTGCTGGCGACAAGCGCGTTCGCGTCCAACAAGGGTTCACTGCAGCTCAACGAGGCTGTCAATGTCAGCGGAAAACAACTGGCAGCCGGCGACTACACCGTGAAATGGGATGGCGCCGGCCCCAACGTTCAAGCCAGCATTATGAAAGGCAGGAATGTAGTGGCTACTGTGCCTGCTCATCTTGTGGATCTTGACCGCGCACCTGGCAGTGACGCAGCCGTAACCACAAACAATGCCGACGGTAGCCGCTCACTAACTCAAATTCGTTTTTCCGGCAAGAAGGCCGCACTGGCGATTGGCGAAGAGGCCGCTAAAGCTGAGTCAAGCGAGGCCAGCAAGTAGGACCGGATATTGAATGAGACAGGGGAAGCCAGAGAGCTCCCCTGATTTTCCTGCACACTACAACTTATCTAGTAAATGGCCTGTCCAGTTGCTGGTGAAATGGCGATATTACGCCAATCACTGCGACGAATCTCTCTTTCCGCTGGAAATTGTGGGAGACTATTTCCTTGCCGAGGAGGAACAATGCAAAAGCGCAAACTTGGAAAAAGCAATCTGGAAGTCTCTGCTCTCGGACTCGGCTGCATGGGAATGAGTTTTTCTTATGGTCCGCCTCCAGACAAGCAGGAGATGATCACTCTGATCCGGGCAGCCGTGGAACGCGGCGTCACATTCTTCGACACCGCCGAGGTCTACGGACCGTTCACAAATGAAGAACTCGTGGGCGAAGCGCTTGCTCCATTCCGCGATCAGGTGGTCATAGCAACGAAGTTCGGCTTTGCGCCTGATCCCGCCGGCGGACCAGGGTGGACTGCCCTAAATAGTCGGCCAGAACACATCAAGGAAGTCGCCGAGGCATCCCTCAAGCGACTCAAGACCGATGTCATCGATCTGTTCTATCAGCACCGCGTTGACCCGAACGTGCCCATCGAAGACGTCGCGGGAGCGGTGAAGGAGCTCATCCACCAAGGTAAGGTGAAGCACTTCGGCCTTTCTGAACCAGGAGTGCAGACAATCCGGCGCGCACACCGAATCCAGGCGGTCACCGCAGTTCAGAGCGAATACTCGCTGTGGTGGAGACGCCCTGAAGAGGAGGTGTTGCCAGCCCTCGAAGAACTCGGGATCGGATTCGTTCCATTTAGCCCTCTTGGTAAGGGCTTCCTCACGGGCAAGATCGACGAAAATACGAAGTTCGATAGTACCGATTTCCGCAACATCGTCCCTCGCTTTACCCCGGAGGCTCGAAAAGCCAATCAGGCGTTGGTTGATCTGCTGAGCAAGGTCGCAGAACGAAAGAAAGCAACACCTGCTCAGATAGCTCTCGCTTGGCTGCTTGCCCGGAAACCGTGGATTGTTCCGATCCCAGGGACAACGAAGCTTCATCGCCTGGAAGAGAACCTTGGAGCGGCTTCTGTCGAACTCACACCCGACGATCTCCGTGACATCGATAGCGCCTCTTCAAAGATGAAGATGGAAGGGGCGCGGTATCCGGAAAGACTGGAGCAAATGACCGGTCGCTGAACGGCCAGGGTGAACCGAACGTCAACTGTTGTTAACAGGCGTCTCTGACAATGTCGGCGGTGTCAAGCATGTTGCGACAACACTTCCCCATGCACTCGAACAAGAGCGCCATTTCGCTCTAATTGGAGAAGTGCTAAATCCAACCAAGGCTCGCTTCCTAATCAGTATTCAGGTCGGAAAACTCAGTTCGACCCATGCATCTCTTCGGTCACAGGCTCGATCATGATTACTACTTCGAACTCCTCCGTGAAGAGGAGCGGGCTGCCCACTCAATTACTCGGTGTTCGACTGCACACCATCGCCTGTTCCGAGCTGGCCCGCGTGCGAACCGAACTTTTTGACTGCTCGTAATTCCATCCCTTGCGCCACATCCAGTAGAGAGCAACGGCCAGTCTCCGCGCCATCGCTACCTTGGCGATCTTGCGCCCTCGCCGCATCATGAGCTGGACGTACTTCCTGCGCCACTCTGGAAGACTGCGCACTGTGACCTGTGCCGCCTCCACCAGCAAAAAGCGCACCATCGAACTCCCTTGTTTGGTGATGTGACCCAGCCGTCTCCGATTTCCGCTGGACTTTTCCAGCGGCACCAGTCCGAGATAGCTCGCAATCTGCTTCCCACACTGAAATCGCTCTGCTTTCCCAATGATCAGCACAAAGGCCAGCGCGGTGAGTGGGCCGACACCGGGATGAGTCATCAGTCGCTGCGCTTCGGGGCACTTTTCTGCCTCCTGCTCGATGGCCTGACTCAGTTCCGCGATAGTCGGGTTCAGTCGATCCAACAACTCCAGCAGATCGCGGCGTCGCCGGCTGGCCCATGGAGCCAGCCGAAACGACTCCAGTTGCCGCCGTCCGTGTTCCCGCCACAGCCTCTTCTTACAGCGCAGTCCTTCGTTCAGTGCCAGGGCTTGCAGTTGATTCATGATGCGGGTGCGTACCTGCACCATGCGGTGCCGGTGCCACAACAGCTGCCGCAGATCCCGGTTCTCCCAGCTTGGTACCCAAATCTGCGGAAAGTCATCCTTCAACATGAGTCTCAGAATCAGCTGTGCATCTTGTCGATCGGTCTTCTGTTTGCGCACTCGTTTGCTCTGGATCTCGGCCGCGTCGCCAATCCACAACTCGAACTGCAACTCGGCCAGCAGTCGTTCGAACCAGCGTGCATGCCCACTGGCTTCCATTCCAACTCGCACCTTCTGGCCCGCCAGTGCCCGGTAGAACGTTTCCGCGTCCTCACGATGTGCTAGTCGCTTCTCTTGGAACTCTCCGGTCTCGGTATCCACCGACAATTTGCTGAAACTCGGGGTGGAAATCTACTCCTATAATGATCATCGTTCGGCTCCTTTCTCCCGAGCCTGATGGTTGGCTTTAGCACCACCAACTTTACCCGGGCGTGGGAGCCGACATTGTCATGGAATCAATTACGCCAGCAACGGGCGTGCCGCTGAATCCTCTTGCTTTTATGAAGTCGGTGACACATGCTGATCCACCATGCAGCCCAGCCCTGCCTGTCCGCGATGCGGTTCGTCTATGCCCGGGGTCGTTTGTCCAAGGTGTGTCGCTTACTGGCCGAGCCGGCAGACGCTTATCGTTGCGAGTATTGTAGGTACAATACTGCTCTTATACCCGATCTGGGGCGTACTCGGGCACCGCCTTAAGCGCGGGGCACAGCCCATCCTTGTCGGCCATGAAGGCCCCATTGCGCCTGTTGACCAGCTAATTGGCAACGGCCGCATCTACCTCGTCCAAATGGGCCCCCACGACCCGTCATATGCGCTCGATGACTTCGCTGGGTGGCTGCGCTCCAAGTACGCCCTCGACGTACGGGTACTGCAACCGATGGCATTGGATCAGTCCACCTGGGCTGTCCGGCGAAGGCAGTTCGTCGCTGAATTGCTCTATGAGCAACTCAAGCGCGAGCATCCAGACCTCGCGGCCGACCCGAACGCTTACCTCATCGGCTTCATTGACGCCGACATGTACACCGTCAATAACAACTGGCGTTTCAGTTACAGCCAACGCGATTTAAAGCGGGCCGCCGTCATCTCGAGCGCTCGCCTGCGGGACACGTTTTGGGAGCGCATCGGGGTGGACGAAAACATCGTGAACGCGCATTTGCAAGCCCGCCTGCGACGCTTTCTGCTGAAAGATATCGCTGTCCTCTACTGGCATGTGCCATTAAGCAATGATCCCAACAGCCTGCTCCACCAGACACTTGAACCCGATCTTTCAGGCGAGGACATCTATCTGTCTGACCTTCATCCCGAGCGCACACGCTGGGGCCGGTTTGAAGGCGAACCGTGCATCTTCTTCAGCTATTCGTCAAGGGATGGCATTAAACCCCTACCAGGAAACTTGATCCGCTCATGCGACGAGGAAGGTGAATCCGTGCAGCAGGACGAGTCGACGGAGATATTCGAAGTTGACCTGCGGCTGGGCCTGCTTATCGACAAGCACACAGACTTCTACCTCCCGGGCAGCATTTCGATCGAGTTTCGACGCGCCACACGCGACGGCTGGAAAGGACCGATGGGATTCGGTCTCAGCGGCACCCATAATTACGATAAATTTCTAGAATCGGCTGATATGCGCCGGATCAGCGTCGTGCAGGAGGACGGCGGGCGGTACGAATTGGATCGTGTTCCCGCCTGGCTGCCCCTTCTGTCATTCGTGAAATACGTTGACGCGGGCGCCTCGGGCGAGCTTCTCGAACTACGCTGGCACGGCAGCCCGTTCGAACATTTCGACCTGAAGAGGTTCGATGGCGAGGTTGAAACATATCTTCCTTGCGACTCCAAAGCCCTGTGTTACCTGGTCGGCTACCACAACGCTCGGGGTGAAGAACTGGCGTTCGAACGCGACGACCGTCGCAGGCTGATCCGGCTGACATCCCCAAACAAAAGCTGGCTACGCCTGAGTTACGGGAAGGGCGACCGTATCGCCGAAATCAACGATAATCGGGGACGTACCGTACTTTACAGTTACGACGAACCCGGTCGTCTTGCAAGCGCCAGGTATCCATCCGGCGAGGTCTTCCACTACGAATACGACAGCATGCAACACCTGCTGACATTCAGCGTCGCGCCGGATGCCACGGCTACCTCCCGCCTGCTGCTGGGCAACGAATATGAGCGCGGCAGGCTTGCCAAGCAGACTCTCGCCGATGGCACAGCGTACAGGTACAGCTACTATCCGACCGGTGACGCGACGATCGGCACGGTAATTGTCCGCACGCCAAACGATAGAATGTTTAAAGTCGATGTCCGCGAGAGGTACTCAACTGTGTGGGAGCGCGACAGTCGGCCCAAGCTGCAGGGAGCCAGCAGCCGCCATCGGCATACGGTTCTACCGAGCCCGGTCGTTTCGCCACGCTGCCAACTTTTCGGCATCATTGACTTGTTGGTTGCACTATCACGCTGTTTGGAAGCTCAACTGTTGAAGCCACAGGCGATTTCACCAACCACACCGAAACAGCCCGTTTATGAGATAGCTCCTAGTTCGGTGCGGCTAGCACGTCATCGTAGTAGCTCAGCAACGCGCGCTTGGGAGCATCTTTGAGTCCCTTCAGCGGAACCTTCTGCTCGACCGACGTGTTTCCCATAACGCGAGCGCGCCCTAGGTTCACTATCCTGCCGTCCGCGAGCTCCAAATAGATCGGCACCAGCATCCGGAATTTATCATCTACGTTCGATTGTGTGACTTTCAAATTGAACAGCACATCTCCAGCGGGATCTCTGTCGAATGAGTAATTGAATTTGTAACTAGGCAGGGAAGTACCGTAGACATACTCGTTGAAAAACCAATCCATTTTGTGGTTGCCTTCCAAATCCATTTCTTGAGTCATGTGTTTTTCAACCATGGCCTTGAAATCTTCGGTGCTGGCGGCCCGGTTTGTATACGTCTGAACGAAGTCGTGCATCGTGGTTTTGAAATTTTCATCCCCGGTGCGACGATCCCACATCATCATGCGGATCATGTGAAGGAT
>WNFY01007573.1_pt1 | contig 10025 bp, 9 predicted proteins | sample 5400091 | NCBI WGS metagenome assembly WNFY01 (sample SAMN13153364, study PRJNA577476) | soil metagenome | isolation source: 60 cm soil or saprolite under grassland replicate 1 | place: USA:California | collected 2016-06-15 | reverse complement strand
GGAAGCACTCACAGCCTGCATCGATTATGTGGTCGAGCGCCTGTAAGGCGGGGCCGCCGCGCCCGCGCGGACAGTTGGCCGTGCGCCTCCCCTTGACCCGGGGAGGGACTCCACTGGCCGCCCCTGACCCGTAGAGGGACTCTACTGGTCATCCGTGACCCGGGGAGGGACTCCACTGGCCGCCCCTGACCCGGGGAGGGAACTCCACTGGTCATCCGTGACCCGGGGAGGGAACTCCACTGACCGCCCCTGACCCGTAGAGGGACTCCACTGGCCGCCCCTGACCCGTAGAGGGACTCTACAGGTCACTGCTGACGCGAGAAGCAGGCAGCGACACTACACGGTGTAGTCGATGCGGTGGCGCGGATTGGCCGGGCGGCGTGAACGGCGGGCGCACGTTGCTGGAGAATCGGGTGCATGACGGTTGAGCGAATCGACCCGCCGCTGGAAGCCGGCGAGCGAGAAATGCTGAACGCGTGGCTGGACTGGCACCGCGCGACCCTGGCCTGGAAGTGTGACGGGCTGACCGACGAGCAGCTGCGTGAACGCTCCGCGCCGCCCTCCACGCTGTCTCTCCTCGGGTTGGTCAGGCATATGGCTGAGGTGGAGCGCAGCTGGTTCCGGCGCACACTTGCAGGCGAAAACATGCCGCTGATCTACTGCTCGGACGACGACAACCCAGACGGTGATTTCGACGACATCGCCGACGCGGACGTGGCCGAGGATTTCGCCACCTGGCGGGCCGAGTGCGAGGCCGCGAGAAAAGTGGAGGCGGCCGCGCCCTCGCTGGAGCTCGTCGGCGTGCAACGGCGGACCGGCAAGCGTGTGTCTCTGCGCTGGATCCTTGTCCACATGATCGAGGAATACGCTCGCCACAACGGCCATGCCGACCTGATCCGTGAGCGCATCGACGGTGCCGCCGGGTACTGAGCGCTCGTTTCGCGCTCTGTCGGCCACCGCATGAGGCTGTTCATCGCTATCGTGCCGCCACCGGCCGCGGTAGACGAGCTTGAGGCGGCTGCGGCGCAGCTGCGGCCAGCGTGGCCGCAGCTGCGGTGGACGCGTCATGACGCCTGGCATGTCACCCTCGCCTTCCTTGGCGAGGTGGACGAGGTAGTGTCCAACCGCCTGGCCCCGCGGCTGGAGCGTGCGGCCGGCCGCCATCCCAGCCTCAGCCTGGCGTTTAACGGAGCGGGCGCCTTCCCGGGCGGTGTCAAGGCACGTGTGCTGTGGACTGGGCTGCGGGGTGACCGGCGGGGCTTGGCCGCGCTCGCCGCCTCGGTTGCAGCGGGCGCGCGGCGGGCTGGAGCGCCCTCGGCGAATGAAGGCCGGCGCTTCCAGCCCCACATCACCCTCGCCCGTTGCCGTGCGCCCGCCGACGTGCGCCCGCTGGTCGAGGCACTGGTCAGCTATGCAGGCACGCCATGGACCGCAGAGCGGATTCACCTAATCCGCAGCCATCTAGGCGGCAGGCAACCCCCCAGGTATGAGACCGTCGCGAGCTGGGTCCTGCGCGGCCAAGAGCCTGTTTGACAGGACGTGGCGCACGCGAGCGGATCGGGGTTGTCAAAAGATGCGCTAGGAGCACGAGGAACAGCCCCAGCCGGTCCGCAGAGCGGCAGCCGTTAGGTAACAATCTTGAGAAGTTCCCGCGGCCGGAGGTAGTCACGGACCCGCACGGCACGGCTATGAGCCAGCATGATCGCCAACAAGCCCGCGGCGGCCACTGAGATCAACCCGCCCGCGATGAGGCTCATCCGTGCGCCGAATTGCTCGGCCAGCCACCCGACCATAGGCGACCCGAGGGGTGCGCCGCCGAGGAAGACAAGCAGGTAAAGCCCCATGACGCGGCCCCGCATGTCGGGAGCCGTGTTCAGCTGGGTGGTCGAGTTCGCCGCCGTCGTGAAGGTCAGCAGCGCCAGGCCGGTCGGCACGAGCAGCAGCAGGAATGACCACAGCGCCGGCATCAGGCCACTGAGCACCTCGAGCAGCCCGAACACCGGCGCGCTCAGCAGCAGCAGGCTGACACCTGGGCGCCGCCGACGGGCGGCGAACAGAGCCCCACCGAGGGCCCCGGCGGCGAACGCCGTCCCGGCAAGACCGAACGCGCCCGCTCCGGTGTGAAAAATCTCTCGCGACATCAAAGCCGTCGTCACCTGGAAGTTCATGCCGAACGTGGCCACAAAGAAGACAAGCACCATCGGTGCCCACAGGCTCGGCCGGGCCTTCACATACGCAAGCGCTTCCCGGATTTGGCCCTTCGTTCGCGGCGCGGGCTCGGCCGGGTGCAGTTCGCCCGGGTGCATCAGCTTCAGGCCGACCAACACCGCGGCGTAGGAGGCCGCGTTGATCAGGAAGGCCTCCGGGGTGCCGACCGCGCTGATCACCAGCCCGGCGGCGGCCGGCCCCACGATCCGCGCCAGGTTGAAGATGGCGCTGTTGAGCGCGATGGCGTTCGGCATGCTGGCGCGGCCGACCATCTCGACGGCGAAGGTCTGTCTCGTGGGGTTGTCAACAACCGTTATCAACCCGAGCGTGAACGCGAGCGCGTAAACGTGCCATATTTCAACAACGCCGGTCATCGCCAACACGCCGAGGACGAGCGCGAGCGCCCCCATGGCCGCCTGCGTGATCATCAGGATCCGGCGCTTGGAGTACCTGTCAGCGATCGCTCCGCCCCACAGGCCAAACAACAGCAACGGAAGGAATTGCAGGCCAGTCGCGATGCCGAGAGCCGTTCCGCTGCCATGGGTGAGCTCGAGCACAAGCCAGTCCTGGGCGACGCGCTGCATCCAGGTGCCGGTGTTGGACACCACCTGCCCGGCGGCGAAAAGCCGATAGTTGCGGTTGCGCAGCGAGCTGAAGACACGGCGACGCGGCTCGGTGCCAGCGTCAGCCGAGGACTGGCTGGGATCCCCCGCTGCGGTCAGGCCTGGCTGAGCTTCTCCAGGATCGGGGCGGCGGCCCGCAATATCACCCGCTCCTGCGGGGTCAACTCGCTCAGCCGCATCGCGAGCCACGCGTCTCGGCGACGGCGCGCCTGGTTCACCAGCTTCTTGCCTTCCGGCGTGACCGACAGCACCACTTGGCGGCGGTCGGTGAGGTGGGGTGCCCGCAGTACGAGCCCTCGCTGCTCCAGCGCGGCGATGACACGGGTCATCGACGGCGGCTGAACCTTCTCGTGTTCGGCCAGTTCGCCCGGTGTCATCGCGACATGGCGCTCCAGCTCGGCGAGCGCGGCCAGTTGCGTGTCGGACAAGCCGGTCCGTGCCAGCCCGCCCGAGCGCTCCACGCGCAGCCGCCGTGCCAGCCGACTCACCGAAATGCGAAGGCTCGTCGCCAGGCCAGCGTCGGTTCTGATCCCGGTCTGTGTCGCTGTCATGTTCGTTAGCCTTACTCATTACCTTTGCTAACGATATACGACTACTCGGCATTCCGGGAAGCGTTAGCAACCCAGAACGAGAACGCACGGCAGCCACCGCGACCTCCTAGGCTGGCGGGTATGGCGCGCCAGTACAGGCCGGCCCCGCCGCCGCTCGAAACCAACGAGCAGGTGGTGACTGGGCTGATCACGGCGGGCTGGGCGATCGCGCTGATTACGGTCCTACTGCTTCGTGATCAGCTACCACCGGGCCGGGGCTGGTGGATCTGGACGTGTACGGCCGGGTTCGTGATGGGGCTGTTCGGCCTCTGGTATGTCCCGCACCTGAAGCGCAGGCGCGCACGGGCGGCACGGCGGCAAATGGCGGCCAAGTCGGAGGGCCGGTCACTGGGCGGCGAGCGCCAGGAAGGCCCGTCGCTGGGGGTGGCGCCGAGGGACTGGCGAGGCGATGAGTAAGAGCGCCGGTCCCGCGCCAGACCGGGTCAGCCGTGGTCGAGCGACTCGAACGTGGTGTCTTCCACCGCCAGGCCGGGCTGATCGACCACGTCGTAGCCAAGCTCGTCGATGATCGGCGGCGCCGGCTGATCAGGACCAGCGGGAAGGGCGGCCTCTGAGTGCGCACCACAACCATGATCGGCTGAGACAACGCGACCGTCATCCGGAGCATACTCGTTCGCGCACGCGCCAAAGAGCTGGCCGAGGGGCGGGCTGAGAGGCACGAAGAAACCACAGGTCGCGCACGTCGCGGGAGCGGAGCGCGTGAGGGGTGTACGCGGGCCGCGATCCGCCGCGTACCAGCGCGCGGCGGTTTCATCTCGTCCGATCGCAGACAGCGCGCGATGGCGGCCTGCCGTTGGCACCCCGACCGCGAGCCCCGCGTCATCCCAGGCCGACAGGTCATCACCGCCACTCCAGGCCGGCCGATCGTCACCGCCGAGCGTGCCCACAAGCACGAGCCTCTCGTCATCCTCGGAGGCCGGCAGCAGGTCCCCAACGCCCAGGTCGCCAGGCTGCAGACGGTCGCGCCACGGCACCCACTCCGGAGCGAGCAGTGCGTCAGGCCCAGGCAGCAGCGCGGTGTCGCTCACGGTCACCGCCTTGGCCCGCGCGGCACGGGCAATGCTGACCGCCCAGCGCCAGCCGTGGTAGCCGGGGTGAAGACACTCGAACAGATGTGTCACGACGCGGTCGCCTTCCGCTACCGCATCGATGTGCTCACCCACCTGACCGGGCCCGGCCACTGCCGCGGCAGTGGCACGCGCGACGTCAACCGCCTGTACGCAGATTTCATCAAGCACCGGGGGGCGGAACCGCAGCCGAGTTGTGCTCACGCCTGGTAATTCTCCCCTATTGATGCCGCGTCCGCAGCATTAGGCGGCGCGCGGTGTCGTTCTGGTCGCCGATGCGCAGAATACTAGGTCCATGGGAGCACGCGACTCCTGGCGGAAGGCCCGGGACACCACGCGACGGGCCACCCGCTCGGCAGGCGCAGTCGCCCGTCCGATGGCTCAGACGGGAAGTTCGGCGGCACAGTGGGCCGGACGGCTGATCCACCGGAGCACGCACGCATCCGGGGCTGGCCGTACGGGTCTCGCCGATCTCATCGAGCTGACCGCAGTGAGCAGTGCCGGAGATGCCTTCATCGCGGTGGCTCTGGCGGGGACTCTGTTCTTTCACGCCTCGCTGGAAGCAGCACGAGGCCAGGTTGCGCTCTACCTACTCGTCACGATGGCACCGTTCGCGTTGCTCGCACCTGTGATCGGGCCAGCACTTGATCGGGTGCACCAGGGGCGACGCTACATTCTGGCCGGCACGATGCTGGGCCGCAGTCTACTGTGCTGGGGGATGGCCGGCGCGGTCCTGCATAAGGACCCGCTAACCCTTTTGCCCTCCGCGTTCGCCGTGTTGGTGCTCTCCAAGGCGTATGGCATCACCCGCAGCGCCATCACGCCCCGCCTGTTGCCTGCTGAGATCACCCTGGTCACCGCGAACGCGCGGTGCGGCCTCGCATCGCTGATCGCGGCCGCGGTGGCCGTGCCAGTCGCGGCCGGCGTTGGCACCGTGGTTCACGCGGATTGGGTGCTGCGGCTCGGCACCGTGATCTTTCTGGTGGGTGCGGTACGCAGCATCAGGCTGCCTGATCATGTCGACACCGTGAGCCCTGTGCCGCCTGCGCCGTCGAAGGCCGCGAAGGCCGCGACGAAACGCCAGGTGGCCGACGGCCGACGATGGCGGACGCTCGCCAATGTCGGGCCTGTGGTGGGCGAGGCAATCCGCGCGAACGCTGCCATCAGGGCTTACTCGGGCTTTATGGTCCTGTTCCTCGCGTTCCTGCTACGGTCTCCGGCGCATCACTTCCATGGCGTTAGCCAGAACGTGGCGCTTGGCGCCCTGGTGGCCGCCGCGGCCGTGGGCGGCCTGGCCGGGACGGCGACCGGGTCCGCACTGCGGTCGCATGTGCCGCATCTGATCATGTTCGGCACGATGGCTATGTCCACGTTGGTCACGGTGGCCTGCGCGGTGTTCTTCGGCCTCGCCACGGCACTTGTGGTTGCGCTCGTGGCGGCATTCGCTCAGGCGCTCGCCAAGCTGGCGCTCGACTCGATCGTGCAGCGGGAGATCGGGGAAGAGATCCGCTCATCCACCTTTGCGGTCTCCGAGACGCTCCACCAACTCTCCTGGGTCGCCGGTGGCCTGGCTGGCGTGCTGCTGTCAGTTCCAGCGAACGGGATCATTGGCCTGTCCATCGCCGCGGCAGGTCTCGCCGCAGCACTGTTTGGCCTGGTAGCGAGGAGACGCCGCAGGAGGCGGGCGGTCGAGGAGACACGCGCCGGGCTCGCAACGTCGGCTGCCGACCTGCCCTCTGCTGGGCCAGGCGGATCACCGTAGCCAGCGGCGTCAACGAGCGGGACGGCCGCGGACGCCAACTCTTCACCCCCTGATCTCCAGACTCTGTCGCGACACCCTGGGATGATCAAAGGCCCGGGGTCCCGGGCAGGGACTGGAGGGCGCTGTGGCGGGCAAGAGGCTGTCTTTGGCGGAGCGGGAGGACATTGCTGAGGGGCGGGCACGGGGAGAAATTTCCGATTCGGGGCAACGGGTGAGAAGTTGGCGGGCGAGCGCCTAGCGCGGCTACGCCGCGCCGAATTGGGGCCGGGGGGCGATCGATGGCGCCGCTGACTAGCGCCGGCCGCCTGGTTGTCGCGCCCTCGGTGGCGCTCCTGATGCGGGGCCCGGCGGTTCCAGGTCGTCGGCCACGGCGCGCAGTACAGTCGCGATCTTCGCGGCATCACGGTTGTCGGGATGCTTTCCGCGGCGAAACGTGTTCGAGATGCCATCAAGCAGCTTGATCAGGTCCTCGACGATCACGATCATCTCGTCCGGCTTCTTGCGGGCCGCCTTCACCATCGACGGCGGCGGCTCCAGCAGCCGCACTTGAAGGGCCTGCGCTCCCTTGCGGCCCTCTACAATGCCGAACTCCACACGCTGCCCCGCACGCAGCGCGGAGATGTCGGCAGGCAGGGCGGATGAGTGCACGAATACCTCACCTCCGTCGTCGCGGGTGAGGAAACCGAACCCCTTGTCGGCGTCATACCACTTGACCTTGCCAGTGGGCACAGGACATGACCTCGCGTGAATCGGGACCAGCAAAGCTCGCTACGTGCGCAACTTCAGGCTATCGGTCCGGCAGGCATGCGGGGTATGTGCCAACCGGCGTTGCCGGAGTATCGTTCGCGCCCGCGCGTTTTGCGGCCTGGGAATGAGGCGCGGCCGAGGGGACCTGGGGGCAAACGGCGCAGCGCCGACCCGCCGTAGCCCGGGCGGAGGGGGCTGTGGCAGTGGTATGCCCCGGTTCGGGGAGGCGGCGGGGCCGGCCCAGCAAGCAACGGCGCGGCCGGCCCAGCAAACGAGGGCGCGGCCGACCCAGCAAACGAGGGCGCGGCCGGCCCAGCAAACGAGGGCGCGGCCGACCCAGCAAACGAGGGCGCGGCCCCGGCTACGCCGGGGCCGCTTCCTCCGCAGCCTCACACGTTCGGATGGTGCTGGGACGGGATCGCGTGCGAGGCCGGGAATCCCTAATTACCGCAATGGCCGTCTCAAGCCCACAGTGGGTGTACCCAGAATCCCACCACGGCAACCGTCCAGGGGGTCATCGGGGGTGTCCGGACAGGCCAGATCCTGGTGACGCCCACGCTCGATTGGACCAGGCTGACTCTCGGGCTGCTGCCCGATCATGAGATCTCATGCGACACGCACGGTGCACTCATGGATTGGGTGAACGTCGCGCCGCGGCCCGGAAGCGGCGCACTAGCCGGCCGCCGAGGAACAAGGCACCCGCTGCCGTCGTGATGCGCATTAGGAGCTTGCCATCCGTGTGCGCGGCGCCGATATACGCCTGTACATCGATCGGCATGCTCGGATTCCGGTTAAGTGCGCCGATGATGCCAATACCCGCCACCGTGACAACAAGCGGGCATACGACTCCGACGAATTTTTCCGGCCTGCTCCACGCCCACGAGGTAAGCGCGATAACCGCGCCAACAAGCCAAACCGGGAACGGCAAGACCACCCCACCCAGGCCGAGCAGGATGATTGCCAGTGCCTCACGGCCAAACCATCGTGTCACCGACACGAGGCCGAGCCCACTCCCATGATCGTCCCGAACGGACGGCCCGTTGGCGGGGAAGCCGGAGGTCTGGTGGTCGGCCGGACGCCACATGCGCCCACGCCGCGAGGCGCGCGCGGGAACGGTTTGGGATTTCGGCGCTGGGCGCACGGAACCCCCGTCGGCAGGTGAACGGCTGGGTCCCACCACGCGCCTAAGCGCGGGTGAAGGAGATTGAGTTGACCGCTGCTCATCGGCCGCCGGTGCAGGTCGTTGTGGCTCAAAGGCCGCTGGTGCCTGAGGCTCGCCGGCCGCGGATCCAAGACCCTGCGGCTCATCAGCCGCCAGCGCCTGAGGCTCGCCGGCCGCCGCATAGAACTCACCCGCCGCCCCCACGCCCGGCTCACCCGCCGCCCCCACGCCCGGCTCACCCGCCGCCGCTATGCCTAGCTCAGCCGCCGGAACATCCGGCCCGGACCGCGCTTGCTGGTCCTGCGCAGGCTGCGGCGACGAGGACCGCTCTAACGACCCTCCACGGGCTGCTAGGAGCGGTTTGCCCGATCCGCCGTTACCCGGTGCGGGCGAGGAGTCCGGCTGGGGTGCGGCGCGGCCCGCCGCCGCCCGAGCGGAACCCCGCGCCGCCGCCCGAGCGGAACCCTCCGCAGCCGACTCCTCCGCGGCCACCCGAGCAGACCCGCCCACCGCCCGAGCGGAACCCTCGGTCGCCGCCCGAGCGGAACCCTCCGCCGCCGCCCATGTGACCCCCTGAGCCTCCAGAGCCGCCGCGTCAAGCCTTCGGCGCTCGTCCTCAACTAGCGCCTTGGGCGCACCCCACGTGGCGAGCACCCGCCGCACCTCAGCGAGATTGAACGCGCCCTCTTGCTGTCGCTGCCGTTCGATGGAGGTCCGCAGGCGCGTGACAAACCGCAGCCGCTCATCGGAGCGCAGAATGCCGTGGGCCTCGTCCGCGACACGGCTCAGATAGTCGAGCACCAGCTGCTCGGCGCGCGCGCTCATGGGCCGATAGTGCCCGAAGAAAAGACAGTTATGGGTGCCAAGTGCGGCAGTACTGTGTGGCGAGTGAGCGAGAGCGGGCTCCGCGCCGATGGTGACGGCTTCAGTGCCTGGCTGCGCGGCCGCAGCGACGCCGAGCTCACCACGCTGCTCGCCGTGCGTCCCGATCTGGTCAGCCCGGCGCCGACGGGCGTCGACGTGCTCGCGTCTCGCGCCACGAAGAGGCTGTCACTCGAGCGTGCCCTGGACGACCTTGACCAGCGATGCGGCGCTGAGCGCGCTGAGGGCCACCGCCGGAATGCTCAGCCGATGGGGGGTTGCACCGGTACCCGTGCTGAAATCGGGCGGGCTCGGGATTCGTGAGCTGCGCAAGGCCGCCGCTTCGGTCGACGTGGACCTCCGCGCGGCCACGCTGTACACCGAGGTGGCGCGAGCGGCGGGACTGCTCGCGGCGTCTGGCTGGACGGGCGGAGAATGGCTGCCCTCGCGTGCATTCGACGCCTGGCGCGACACCGCCGCCGCAGACCAGTGGGCTGCGCTGGCGAGTGCGTGGCTCGCGATGACGCGAGTGCCAGCGCTGGTCGGAGCGCGTGACGAGCACGGAGGGCTTCGGGGCGCGCTCGGTGCGGGCCTCGACAGGGTGGACGCTCCGCGGGTGCGGTCATGGGTTCTCGGCCAGCTCGCGACCGTCCCGCCAGGCGAATCGGTGAGCGTGCAGGCCGTGTTGCGGCGGCTCGCCTGGCGCTGGCCGCGGGGGCAGCACCAATTGCAGGCCATGCTGGCCAAGACCGCGATGGCGGAGGCCGCGCAGCTTGGGTTGACCGGCCTTGGCGCCCTGTCCGCCCCCGGCCGCGCGTTGGTGCTGGACGGCCTACCCGCCGCGGCCGCCGCACTCGCCGGAATCCTGCCAGAACCTGTCGACTACGTGGTGCTCCAGGCGGACATGACCGCGGTTGCGCCTGGCCCGCTCGGCGGGGGACTCGATCGTGAGCTGACGGTCGCCGCCGATGTGGAGTCGACCGG
>WNFY01006933.1_pt1 | contig 10025 bp, 3 predicted proteins | sample 5400091 | NCBI WGS metagenome assembly WNFY01 (sample SAMN13153364, study PRJNA577476) | soil metagenome | isolation source: 60 cm soil or saprolite under grassland replicate 1 | place: USA:California | collected 2016-06-15 | reverse complement strand
GAAGACGTGCAGGTGTGGACGCCGATGGGGGAGTTCCTGTCGCAGAATCCGCAAGTCGAGACGGACCGCGGGGTGCATTTCCTCAACGCCGTGGCGCGCCTGGCGCCGGGTGTCTCCATGGAGCGTGTGGTCGGCGACGTCAAGCTGCTCGCAGCGCGTCTCAGCGCCAGCGACTCTGGGAGTAGCGGCGCCGGGCGGCAGTTGAGCGTGACGGGCCAGGCCAGCCCGGGCGGAGGCGCCCCTTCCGCCGGTGGCCGATCGATTCTCGACACCGGCTTCGACGTCACCCTGCTGCGGGACGCTGCGATCGGCGATGTGCGCCGGCCGCTGCTCATTCTGCTCGGCGCCGTCGGCCTGGTGCTGTTGATCGCATGCGCCAACGGGGCCAACCTGCTGTTGGCCCGCGCCACCGCGCGCCGCCGTGAGATGGCGGTTCGACGCGCGCTCGGCGCCGGACGCGGGCGGCTCGTCCGGCAGCTGCTTACAGAAAGCACGCTGCTCGCGCTCGCCGCGGGAGTCGTCGGAGTCGTCCTGGCCACCGGGGGACTCGATGCCCTCCTCGCTGTGTGGCCGCACGCGCTTCCGCGGACAACCGAAATTGGACTCGACGGCCGCGTTCTGGGCTTCAGCCTCGGTCTGGCCGTCATGACGGGCGTGGCGTTCGGTCTCCTGCCCGCGTGGCGGGCCTCGGCGCCCGGCATCGAGCAATCGCTGCGGGAGGATGCCCCGGGCGCAACCGGTGGGCGCCGGCGATTGCAGAGCACGCTCGTCGTGAGCGAGGTGACCCTCGCCCTGGTGCTGCTCGTGGGCGCGGGCCTGCTGGTGCGCAGCTTCATCCGGCTGAACAACGTGAATCCCGGCTTCGACACGCGCGACGTGCTAGCGGCCCGCATTCGGCTCACGCCCGCGCGCTATCCCGCGGGCGCGCAACAGACGCTGTTCTTCGAGAACATGCTCGCGACGCTGCAGGCGCACCCGGGCGTCCAATCGGCCAGCCTCGCGAGCACGCTGCCGTTGAGTGGCAACATGTTCATGATCGCCTTCGATCCGCGCACGGTCCGGCCGGACTATCCCGAGCCGGTCATGATACTGCGGTCCTCCGACATCTCCCCGGACTACTTCACGACGTTCCGCATTCCGATCCGACGGGGCCGCGGCTTCACGGCACATGATCGTGCCGGTGCGCCACGCGTCGCGGTGATCAACCGGGCGACGGCGGATCAGCTCTGGCCGGGCCAGGATCCAATCGGCCGGCAGCTCACCATCGGCGGGCCGCGGGGACCCGGAGCGCCAATCACGATCGTGGGCCTGATCGACAACCTGCGCTCGGCCTCGCTTGATGCCAGGCCCCAGCCTGAGATCTACTCGCCGGCATCGCAGCAATCCGAGACGCGGGAGATATGGGTGGCTCTCCGATCAGGCAACGGGCGCCCGCTTCAGCTCGTGGGCGCGATCCGCGACGCGGTGCATCAGGCTGATCCGGAGCAATCGATCGGGGACATCGTGAGCCTCGAGCAGCTGATCGGTCGCCAGACCGCGGCGCGGCGCTTCAACACGACGCTGCTCACCATCTTTGCGCTGCTCGCCGTCGGACTCGCGCTGGTCGGCATCTACGGTGTCACCGCGTACGCCGTGACCCAGCGGACCCGGGAGCTGGGCATCCGGATGGCGCTGGGGGCGCGCGGCGTGGATGTTGTCGGGCTATTGATGAGAGAGAGCCTGCGCCGAGTCGCAGTAGGCGTGGGGCTGGGGCTGCTTGCGGCGCTGGGCGTGACGCGGGCGCTCAGCGCGATGCTGTTCGAGGTAGCGCCGCGCGACGCGGTCACGTTCGCCGGGACGGCCCTGTTGCTGATCGCTGTGGCGCTGGTCGCGACGTGGGTCCCGGCGCGCCGGGCGACGAAGGTCGATCCGATGGTTGCCCTTCGCTATGAATGACCTCCGCCTCGCGTTTCGGGCCTTGCGCCGGTCGCCCACCTTCACCGCGACGGCGGTGCTGATCCTTGGTCTCGGCATCGGCATGGCGGTCGCGATGCTCACCGTGACCGACACCGTGTTGCTGCACCCGCTCCCGGTTCGCGACCAAGAGGGGATCGTCCTGCCACGCATCGTTGACCCGCGTGGGGTTGATCTCGTGGTGGCGCCCACGGAGTTGGACGAGCTGCGGCGCGCAAGCCACACGATGTCGGCCATTGCCGGCGAGGCGCACCAAGGCGCGTTCGGTACCGTGCTATTGGACGGCGATCGCCCGCTCGTGATCAGGGCGGCGTGGGTCACGGGAAACTTCTTCGACGTACTCGGCGCTCGCCCGGCGCTCGGCCGGCTGTTTCGGTCGGAAGACGAATCCCTCACCGAGCCCTCGGTGCTGGTGTTGAGCTACGACACCTGGCAGCGGCGCTTCGCCGGCGACTCCGGTGTGCTCGGGCGCCAACTGACGCAGGCGTTTACACGGCGGCGCCACACGATCGTGGGTGTCGCGCCCGCCGGACTCGCCTATCCCGTCGGCGCTGAGTATTGGAGCCCCTTGGTGTATGGCGGTGGGCTTGACGTCGTAGCCCGCCTCGCTCCGACTGCCATGCCCGCGGCGGCGCGGGCCGAGTTCCTCTCGACCATGCGGGAGATGTACCGGAAGCAGCACGCCCGCGAGCGGGAGGTGGTGGCTGGAGCCCGGATCCGGACGTTTCCGCAAGCCGTCCTCGGGGATGTGCGGCCCGTCCTCCAGGTGCTCACGGCGGCGGTGGCGCTGCTGCTCGTGCTGGCTTGCGTCAACGTTGGCAGCCTGGTCCTCCTGCGCGTGGCGACGCGGACGCATGAGCTCGCGGTCCGTCGGTCGCTCGGCGCCACGGCCGGCGACCTGGCGCGTCTGTTGCTCGTGGAGACCGGGGCGCTGGCCATCGTCGGAGGCTCGCTCGGTTTCTTCCTCGCGGTGGCGTTGCTCCGCGTGCTCCTGGTACTAGAGCCCGCCGGACTTCCTCGAACCGACCTCATTCGCTTGGGGAATGCACCGCTCGCGACGGCGGTCGGGGTGACACTCCTCGCGGTCGTGCTGGTGGGGGTGCTCCCGGCGCTCGCCGCAGCGCAGCAGGATCTCGCCTCTCCACTCCGGATCGACGTGAGGTCAGGAAGCGAGACGAGGGCGCGGAGGCAAGTGCAGCGATGGTTTGTCGCAGCACAAGTCGCTCTGGCTATCGTGGTGCTGGCCGGCGCCGGGCTGCTCGCACGCAGTCTCGATCGACTGCAGCGGATTGACCTCGGCTACCGCCCAGACCGTCTCTCGTTGCTGTGGCTCGCGGTCCCCGTCTCGCGTGCTGACGCGGAGGCGAAATTCGGCGCCCTGTTGGACCGGATTCCTCCAGCTCTTCACGCGCTTCCCGGCGTCACCGCGATCACCCCGGTGGAAGCGCAACCGTTCTTCGGGCCGCAGATATTCAACGCGCCGTGGGAGGTCGAGGGCCGGTCGTCGTCCCAGGCGAGTGAGCATCCGAGGATACCGATCGAGGCCAGCGGCCCAGAATATTTCCGCGCGCTCGAGATTCCGTTGCTCCGGGGCCGCGGGTTTCGCGACACCGATCGGGAGAACGCGCCCAAGGTTGCGGTCGTCAGCGAGGGGGCGGCTCGGCTCCTCCAGCTTGGGGCCGACCCGATCGGCCAACGCATCCGCATGGCGGGTGACACGGGCGCCGGGGCGTGGCGAACGGTGGTCGGCATTGCGGGCGACATTCACTTTCGCACCCTCCGAGAGGCGACACCCACGATCTACCTGCCGGCGCGCCAGTACTTCTTCCAGGGCCTGTTCGCGGTGCGGACCGTCGATCCTCTGACGGGTCTGCTGCCGGCGATGCGTCGCGCCGTGCACGACGCCGACCCCGAGGTCGACATCGTGCGCACCGAGACGATGGAGGACTTGCTGGCTGCCCAGCGTGCGCTGCCCACGCTCTCCACACTGCTCCTGTCAGGGTTCGGGCTCGTGGCCATGGTGCTCGCTGCCGTGGGGCTGTACGGCCTCATGGCGTCTGTCGTCCGGGAGCAAACCCGTGAGATCGGCGTGCGCATGGCGCTCGGCGCGACGCCTGCACAGCTGCGTCGAGCGGTGCTGGGTGCTGCCCTCGGCGTGACGTCGGTCGGCGCCGTCGTGGGCCTCGCGGCCGCGCTCGTCAGTTCGCGATTCCTGACGGCGCTGCTTTTTCAGGTAAGTCCCACCGACCCGATCACTCTCGCCGTTGTCTGTGTGCTGCTCGTGGGGGTCGGTTGCGTCGCCGCATACGTCCCCGCTCGCCGGGCGACGAAGGTGGATCCGATGGTAGCGTTGCGATATGAATAGGGGCTCGGGGTTCGGGGTTCGGGACTCGGGGGTTCGGCGCTCGAACGCCGTGCTCTGCGCCGGGCGCCCGCTCTGCACCACCCTAGTCCCGAACCCCTAGCCCCGAGCCCCGTGCTCCAGTACCTCCGCTACGCGCTCCGCAGTCTCAGCCGCACGCCGACGTTCACCGCGACGGCGGTCCTCATCCTCGGACTCGGCATCGGCATGGCGAGCGCCGTGTTCACGGTGTTTCAGGCGGTCGTGGTGCGAAGGCTGCCGGTACAAGATCAGGATCGGATCGTCGAGCTATCCGGCGTGGCGAAGGGTGCCGCTCGCGAAGTTCCGCTCCCACTCGATCCATTCCGTCGCTTTCGCCAGGAGAGCCGTACCCTTCAGAGCGTCGGCGGCTTTGCGCATTGGGGCTCCGTTTCCGCTCCGGTGACGGACGGCGACCGACCGCTCCTTCTCAGGCAGGCCACCGTCACCGGCAACTTTTTCCAGGTATTGGGTGCCGCGCCAACCTTGGGGCGTCTGTTGCGGCCGGAGGACGAGCGAGAGTACGGGCCCAATGCCCCCAACGCCAATGCGTTGGTTGCCGTGCTCAGCTACGACGCATGGCGCCGGTTATTTGGCGGTGACTCCGCGATCATCGGCCGACGGTTGCACTTGCCCGAGTTGAAATGGAATGCGACGATCGTCGGTGTGGCTCCGCCGGGACTCGACTACCCGCGCGGTGCCGAGTTGTGGACACCCAACGTCTACGCGGGTGGGATGGACGTGGTCGCCCGGCTGGCGCCCGGTGCGACGCTCGCTGCGGCGCGGGCGGACTATCTGGCATTCGTGAAACGGGACCCGGATTACGTGAAGGCGGGTCTCCCGGACCAGATTGGCGCCCGAGCGGAACCGCTCGAGCGCATGGTTCTGGGGGATGTGAAAACGGCGCTCAGCGTGCTCACAGCGGCCGTTGCGACGCTCCTGCTGCTCGCCTGCGTCAACATCGGCAATCTGTTGCTGCTCCGTGGCGCGGGTCGCGCGCAGGAGCTCGCCGTGCGGCGAGCGCTCGGCGCGGGGCCTGCCGACATCGTGAAGCAACTGTCCGCCGAGAGCGCGGTGCTGGGGGTCGGTGGTGGCGTGCTGGGGTTTGGCCTGGCGCGGGAGCTGTTGACCCTGCTGCTGCGACTGGCGCCCGCGGGCCTCCCTCGCTTGGACATGATCCGCATCGCTCCTGCTCCGCTGGCCATCGCTGGGGCGGCGACCATCCTGGCCGTGCTGCTATTTGGTTTGCTGCCCGTCGTGAGCACGGTGCGCTACGATCTCTCGTCACAGCTCCGTGCCGATGCCCGCTCCGGAACCGAGGGGCGGCGGTTGCGCGCCGTGCGGCGGGCGCTCGTCGCTTCGCAGATCGCGCTTGCACTTGTCCTGCTGTCCGGAGCTGGTCTCCTCGTGCGGAGTTTTGCCCGTCTCTCTGGACTGGAGATGGGTTTTGCCACCAGCCACCTGTCGGTCCTTGGTGTTTCGATGCCCTGGGACAAATGGGTTGCTTCGTGCGGAGGTGCACCGCCTCAGGCGGACGCTGTCGCGACCAACCGATTTCGGAAATGTATGGACGGCTGGACCTTTCAATTCCACGATCAGCTGGTGAGCGGGTTCCGCGCCATTCCCGGCGTCGAGAAGGCGTCTCCGGTCGCAGTTCCACCGTTCCTGGGGTCCAACGTTTTCATGACCAGGCTCATGGCTGCGGGACAATCGGAGGGCGAGAGTTCTGCCAATCCGTGGGTGGGCCAGGATTTCGTCGGGCCCGAGTATTTCGAGGCGATGGGGCTGCCTATCCTGCGGGGGAGAGGATTCACCGACGCCGATCGCGAGGGCTCGCCGAACGTCGCGGTCGTGACGCAGAGTATTGCGAAGCGGCTCTGGCCGGGGGAGGCCCCGATCGGCAAACAGGTTCGGCAAGCGGCTGGCTCACCGGTCATCACGGTCGTCGGCCTGGTGGGGGATATCCATTTCCGGGAGCATCGTCAGGCCACTCCGATGATCATCCGGCCGTACCGGCAGGGCTTGGCCCAGGGCAGTCTGGTGATCCGAACCCGTAGGGACCTCGCTGCGCTGTTGCCGGCGATTCGGAGAGCTGTGCAGGCTGTCGATCCCGATGCCGCGCTCGTGGACGCACGAACGATGGACGACGTGATCGCGCCCCAGCTCGTCCAACCCCGGCTCAACGCCTTGCTCCTGTCCGCCTTCGCCTTCGCGGCGGTGCTGCTCGCGGCGATCGGTCTCTACGGTATTATGGCGTCGGCGGTCTCGCAGCAAACCCGCGAGCTGGGCGTGCGCCTCGCCCTTGGTGCCACACCCGACCGGCTCCGCGCCATGATCCTGCGCCAAGCATTGACGGTGGCGGCGGCGGGGGCGCTGGCCGGGTTGCTCGCGGCGCTGGCTGGCTCCCGGCTGCTTACGACGATGCTGTTCGAGGTGAGCCCGACGGATCCGGTGGCGCTCCTCGGGGCATGCGGGCTTCTCCTCGCGGTGGCACTCGTTGCTGCCTACGTCCCCGCTCGCCGCGCGACGAAGGTGGATCCGATGGTGGCGCTGCGCTATGAATGACCTCCGCTATGCGCTCCGCAGCCTCCGTCGCACACCGGGGTTCACCCTCACCGCGATCCTGACGCTCGCCCTCGGCATCGGTCTCGCCACCGCCGTATTCACCGTCGCGGACACGCTGCTCTTGCGCCGGCTCCCCATCCGCGATCAGGACCGCGTCGTGGTCCTGTGGGGAGAAAGGCGAGATCAAACCTTCACCTATCCGCTCGGGATCGATGACGCGCGTGAATTCGCGCGACGCGCGCGCTCGCTCGAGCGGGTCGCGTTCTCCGCCTACGAGGGCTCTTGGCCGACGCCGATTCGCGACGGCGACCGGATCTACCGCCTGCACGGCGCCCTCGTCTCGGGCGAGTTCTTCGACGTGCTCGGCGTGCAACCCGTGCTCGGCCGGGCGCTGCGCCCAGCCGACGACGTGTGGGGTGCGGCCCCCGTGGTGGTGCTGAGCTATGGCGCCTGGCAGCGGAGGTTCGGGGGCGACCCGCACGTCCTCGGGCGGCAGATCGTGACCTACACCGATAATGTGACGCACACGATCGTCGGCGTGATGCCACAGGGACTCGAATACCCCCGAGGCACGGAGGTCTGGGCGCCGATCATGCGCGCGATACCTCCCAAGGCTCTTGCGTTCGGTGCGGTATACCTGATCGGCCGCCTCGCTCCCAGGCGAGGGCCAGTCGATGGGCGCGACGAGCTGACCGCCTTCTATGCGCGCGCGGAGAGCTCGCCGTGGGAGCGCAACACGCACGGCGTCGTCCACTCGCTGTCGCGACTCGTGCTCGGCGACACGAAGCCGGCGCTGCTCGTGTTCTCCGCTGCCGCGGCCCTGCTGCTGTTGATCACGTGCATCAACGTCGCCAATCTTCTGCTCGTCCGCGGCCTCGCGCGTGTGCGGGAGATCGCCGTGCGCTCGGCGCTCGGCGCGGGTCGTGGGCAGGTCGTCAGACAACTGCTTGGCGAGAATGGCCTCCTCGCCGCCCTAGGCGGGGCACTCGGTGTCGTGGTTGCGGCGGCCGCCGTCCGGCTGTTTGTCGCTTTCGCGCCGCCGGGGGTTCCCCGTCTGGACGAGATTCACGTGAACGCTGCCGCTCTGGCCGGCGCCGTGGGTATCACCGGCCTCGCCATGCTCCTCTTCGCGCTGGCGCCCGCGGTCATCACCTCGCGCGTCGACCTGGAGCGCGTGCTGCGGTCGGATACGCGGCAGAGCACGGGCCGCCGCGCCCGGCTGGCGAGGGAGGTCCTGGTGGCGGGACAGGTCGCGCTGGCCCTGATCGTCCTCTCCGCCGCCGGACTGATCGTGCGAAGCCTCATCAACCTCGAACGGGTTGACCTCTCGTTCCAATCGTCGGGCCTGCTGATCGCTGACTTGACGATGCAGGGCGACCTGTACGGCGATGCGAAAAAGCAGCGCGCCATGCTCGAGCGGCTGGTTCCCGAGCTCCAAGCGCTCCCGGACGTGCGCGCCGCCTCGCCCGTCGTGGCGGCCCCTTTCTCGGGCAACGGCGGCTGGGACGGCAGGCCGGCGGCCGACGGCCAGTCGCCCGAGCAGGCCGGCATCAATCCGATGGTCAACATGGAGGTCGCGACACCGGACTACTTCCGGACGCTCGGCGTTCCCATCATCCGGGGCCGCGGCTTCACGGACGCCGATCGCGAGGGCGTACCGGGCGCGGTGATAGTCAGTCAATCCACCGCGCGCCTCTATTGGCCGGGCGCCGATCCCATCGGCAAGCGCCTGCGGATGGGAGAGAAGTTGGAGCAGGTGTTCACCGTCGTCGGGGTCGTCCCGGACACTCGCTACCGCGACCTGCGCGACGCGCGCCCCAGCATCTACTTCCCGCTGCGGCAGTCGTTCTTCCCGTTCGCGCCGTGGACGCTGGCGATCCGAACTACCGGCTCCCCCGCCGACGCTGTGCCGGCGATCCGGCGTGTGATCAGCGAGACCGCTCCGGGCGTCGCTCTGGTGAGCGCGGCACCGTTCGGGGATCTTCTCGAGGGACCGCTGGCGCAGCCGCGATTGAACGCGCTGCTGCTCGCCGTATTCGCGGGCGCCGCCGTCACCTTGGCCGCCGTCGGACTGTTCGGCGCGATGGCGACGATGGTGCGGCAGCGGACGCGCGAGCTGGGCGTGCGGATGGCCCTCGGGGCCACCGCGCGAGACCTGCGCGGGCTGGTCATGAGGCGCGCTCTCACGATCGCGGCGGTGGGGTCGGTTGTTGGGCTGCTCAGCGCATTGCTGGTGAACCGTCTGCTGGTGGCGATGCTCTACGAGGTGGCTCCGACCGACTGGGCGACACTCTCCGCCGTGACCGGATTCCTTATCGTTGTGGCAACGCTCGCCAGCGTCATCCCAGCCCATTCGACCACCCGGATCGATGCGGTGATCGCACTGCGAGCCGAAGGGTGACCGCGAGCCGCATCGGCCGCCGGGGTCTCGCTCCGCGACAAAACGACGCAGTCGCTTTGCGAGACCCCGGCGGCCTCAGCGATGTCTTCACGAGCCCGCTGGGGCCCCAGCAGGCGAGGCTGCGCTACCGGAAGGGTCTGGCACGATAGCCGCCACCCAACACCTTTAGCTCATGCCCCCGCCGCGCATCCTCGTCGCCGACGACGAGCCGGACGTGCTCGAAGCCCTCAAGCTGCTCCTCAAGGGTGAAGGCTACGACGTGCAGGCCGTCACCTCGCCTCGCGCGCTCCTGTCGACCGTGGAAGCGCACGACTTCGACGCGCTTCTCATCGACATGAACTACACGCGCGACACCACTTCGGGAGCCGAGGGTCTCGATCTCCTGGCGCGGCTGCAGGGGCTCGAAGCGGCACCCCCCGTCGTCGTGATGACCGCCTGGGCCAGTATCGACGGCGCGGTCGAGGCGATGCGGCGGGGGGCGCGCGATTTCATCGAGAAGCCGTGGGACAACCGCCGCCTGCTCGCGACCCTGCGCACTCAGGTCGAGCTGGGGCGCGCGCTGCGCAACAGCCAGCGGCTCGAGCGCGAGAATCGCGCGCTCCGGAAGGAAGGCCTGCCCGAGCTGATCGCGGAGTCGCCGGCGATGCGACCCGTGCTCAAGCTCATGGAGCGCATCGGGCCGTCGGACGCGAACGTGCTGATCCTCGGCGAGCACGGCACCGGCAA
>WNFY01036628.1_pt1 | contig 10026 bp, 8 predicted proteins | sample 5400091 | NCBI WGS metagenome assembly WNFY01 (sample SAMN13153364, study PRJNA577476) | soil metagenome | isolation source: 60 cm soil or saprolite under grassland replicate 1 | place: USA:California | collected 2016-06-15 | reverse complement strand
CGCGAAGGCCCAGACCGCGAAGGCCCAGACCGCGAAGGCCCAGACCGCGAAGGCCCAGACCGCGAAGGCCCAGACCGCGGACGCAGAGACCACCGGGACCGCAAGCTGGCCGGCCGGCCATGCGCTCGTCGTCCCGGCCGACGTGACCTCGCCGCCGTCGGTGGCCGCGCTCTTCGACGCCGTCCGGGATCGCTGGGGGCGCCTGGACCTGCTGGTGAACAACGCCGGCCTGTTCGGCCCGGCGGCCCAGGCGGACGAGATCGACCTGGCCGACTGGCAGCGCGTGGTCGACACCAACCTCACCGGCGCCTTCCTGTGCGCCCAGCACGCGGTGCGGATGATGAAGGCGCAGGACCCGCGGGGCGGCCGGATCATCAACAACGGCTCGATCTCCGCGCACACGCCGCGGCCGAACAGCATCGCCTACACCGCCACCAAGCACGCCGTCACCGGCCTGACCAAGTCCCTGTCGCTGGACGGGCGGGCGTTCGACATCGCCTGCGGGCAGATCGACATCGGCAACGCGGAGACCGAACTGACCCAGCGGTTCAGCCGCGGCGTGCTCCAGGCCAACGGCTCCATGGCCGCCGAGCCCGTCTTCGATTCCCGGCACGTCGCCGACGCCGTGCTCTACATGGCGTCACTGCCGCTGGACGCCAACGTCCAGTTCCTCACCATCACCGCGACCAAGATGCCGTACATCGGCCGGGGTTGATCCTTGCCGAGGATTAATCATCGTGGTACGAGGGAAAGGAGGGGGACCCGAGTACTTAGCCGTCGCGGCAGGAAGGTGCTGGCATGACGACGTCGCCGGTTGCGGAGGAAGTCCACTACCCCGACGGCCGGGTCAGCCTGGCCAGCGACGACGAGATCGGAGACAGCGGGTACGCCAACGGCGACCTCGCGCCGCTGCCGATCGGGCGGCGCACCTGGACCACCTACAACTACGCGGCGCTGTGGATCGGGATGTCCCACAACATCCCGACCTACCTGCTGGCCTCCGGGCTGATCGCGGTCGGCATGAACTGGGTGCAGGCGCTGGTCACGATCGCGCTGGCCAACCTGATCGTGCTGCTGCCCATGCTGCTGAACAGCCACGCGGGCACCAAGTACGGCATCCCGTACCCGGTCTTCGCCCGCGCCTCGTTCGGCCTGCGCGGGGCCAACCTGCCCGCCATCTTGCGGGCGCTGGTCGCCTGCGCCTGGTTCGGCATCCAGACCTGGATCGGCGGGGAGGGCTTCTACACCCTGGTCGGCGCGCTCGCCGGACACGGCTGGACCGCCGCGACCCCGGCGTGGGGCGGCTACCCGTGGACGCAGTGGCTGTCGTTCGCGCTCTTCTGGGTGCTCGAGATGGCGATCATCGTGCGCGGCATGGACACGCTGCGCCGCTTCGAGAACTGGGCCGCCCCGGTCGTGCTTGTGGCGGCGGTCGCCCTGCTCATCTACATGGTGACCAAGGCGCACGGCTTCGGCGCGGTGCTCTCCGAGCCGGCCAGGCTGGGCTGGGGCGGCCGGTTCTGGCCGGTGTTCTTCCCCTCGCTGATGGGCATGATCGCGTTCTGGTCGACGCTGTCGCTGAACATGCCGGACTTCACCCGGTTCAGCCGCGGCCAGCGGCAGCAGGCCGTCGGCCAGGCCCTCGGCCTGCCGACCACGATGGCGTTCTTCTCGCTGCTCGCAGTGCTCATCACCGCCGCGTCGCAGAAGATCTACGGCGCGCCGATCTGGGACCCCATCCAGCTCACCGGCAAGTTCCACAACCCGGTGGTCATCGCGTTCGCGCTGTTCAGCATCCTCGTCGCCACCCTGTCGGTCAACGTGGCGGCGAACACGGTCAGCCCGTCCTACGACTTCTCCAACCTGGCGCCCAAGCTGATCAGCTTCCGCACCGGCGGGCTGATCACCGGCGTGATCGGCATCGCCATCCAGCCGTGGCGGCTGCTGGCCAACCCGCACAGCTGATCGCCGACTACTGGCTGATCCGCCGCACCGACCTGCGGCTGGCCGACCTGTACCGGCCGCACGGCGGCTACTGGTACGCCGCCGGGGTGAACTGGCGGGCGGTGCTGTCGCTCGCGGCGGGTGCGCTGCTGGCCGTCGGCGGGGCGTGGTCGGCACCAGGCCAGGGTCCGTTCCCGGTCAACGGGCTGATCCCGGCGCTCAAGCCACTCTATGACTACAACTGGGTGGTGGGGTTCGCGGTGGCACTGATGTTGTACCTGGGTTTGAATCTGGGCCGGCGCGGGAGCATGCTGGCAGGTGGGACCGTCACGGTTCCGGCTGGCCGCAGCGACGCGGACTGGAGGAAGCCTTGACGAATCTCGGTTCCCTGCTCGGGCAGGCGGCGGCGGATCACCCGGGCCGGGTGGCGCTCCGCCTGGACGGCCTCACGCTGACCTACGCCCAGCTGCGCGAGGCGGCCGGCCGGATGAGCGCGCTGCTGGCTGGCCACGGCGTGCAGCCCGGCGACCGGGTCGGGATCATGCTGCCGAACGTCCCGGCGTTCCCCATCGCGTTCTACGGGGCGCTGGCCGCGGACGCCGTGGTGGTGCCGATGAACCCGCTGCTCAAGAGCCGCGAGGTCGCCTACTACCTGGGGGATTCCGGCGCCCGGGTGGTGCTGGCCTGGCAGGCGGCGGCCGGGGAAGCGGCCAAGGGAGCGGCCGACGCCGGCGCCCAGGCGATCATCGTGGAGACCCCCGACGCGGCCAGCCTGCTGGCCGGCTACGAGCCGGCTCCGGCCGAGCCGGGACGGCGCGACGAGGACGACGCGGTCATCCTCTACACCTCGGGCACCACCGGACGCCCCAAAGGCGCCGAGCTGACCCACACGGGCCTGGTCCGCAACGCGGAGCTCACCGCGCGGACGCTGCTCAAGAACAGCACCGACGACGTGATGATGGGCTGCCTGCCGCTGTTCCACGTCTTCGGCCTGACCTGCGGGCTGAACACCAGCGTCGCCACGGCCGGCACCCTCACCCTGCTGCCCAGGTTCGACCCGGCGAAGGCGCTGGAGATCATCGAACGGGACCAGGTGACGATCTTCGAGGGCGTGCCGACCATGTACGCCGCCATCCTGCACCACCCGGGTGCCGACCCGGCGATGACCGCCACGCTGCGGGTCTGCGTCTCCGGCGGCGCCTCGCTGCCGGTGGAGATCCTGCGCGGCTTCGAGGAGAAGTTCGGCTGCATGATCCTGGAGGGGTACGGGCTGTCCGAGACCTCCCCGGTCGCGTCGTTCAACCACCCGGACTCCGAACGCAAGCCGGGCTCGATCGGCACCCCGATCGAGGGGGTGCAGATGCGGCTCGTCGACGACGCCGGCCAGACCGTGCCGGACGGGGAGATCGGCGAGATCGTCATCCGCGGCCACAACGTGATGAAGGGCTACTGGAACAAGCCAGAGGCCACCGCCGAGGCGATCACCGGGGGCTGGTTCCGGACCGGGGACATGGCCAGGGTGGACTCCGACGGCTACTACTACATCGTCGACCGGAAGAAGGACCTGATCATCAGGGGCGGCTACAACGTGTACCCGCGGGAGGTCGAGGAGGTCCTGCACGAGCACCCGGCCGTCGCCGAGGTGGCGGTGATCGGGCTGCCGCACCCGGACCTCGGCGAGGAGGTCGGCGCCGCCGTGGCGCTGAAGCCCGGCGCGACCGCGACGCCGGAGGAACTGCGCGGGTTCGCCCGGGACAAGGTGGCGGCGTACAAGTACCCGCGGCGCGTCTGGCTGGTGGACTCGCTGCCCAAGGGCCCGACCGGGAAGATCCTGCGCCGCGAGGTGCAGGCACCCGAGGAAGCCGGGTGACCGCCGCCGCGGGTACTGATGTTCACGGCCACTGAGGTCCGTACCGTCACGGTCGGCGGCCAGCAGCTGCGGGTGGCGATAAGACCGGGGCCGAACGAGCCGGGCCGCCCGCCCCGGCACCCGCTGCTGCTGATCAACGGCATCGGCGCCCGACTGGAGCTGCTCGAGCCGTTCGTGGCCGCGCTCGACCCGGCGGTCGAGGTGATCAGGTTCGACCCGCCCGGCGTCGGCGGCTCGCCGCTGCCGTCGCGGCCGTACCGCTTCACCGGGCTCAGCCGGCTGATCGCCGGGATGCTGACCGAACTCGGCTACGACCGCGTCGACGTCCTCGGCATCTCCTGGGGCGGCGGTGTCGCACAGCACTTCGCCGCGTTCCAGCGGGCCAGGTGCCGGCGGCTGGTGCTGGTCGCGACCGCGACGGGGACCCCCATGGTGCCGGCCCGCCCTTCGGTCCTCATGCACATGATGTCGCCGCGGCGCCACCGGGACCGCGCATACCTGCGCCGGATCGCCGGCGACATCTACGGCGGGCTGGCCAGGATCGATTCCGCGCCGGTGGTGGCGGCGATGCACGACGGGCACCAGGCCGGCCCGTCGCGCGGCTACCTGTACCAGCTCGCCGCCACGGCGGGCTGGACCAGCCTGCCGCTGCTGCCGTGGCTGCGCCAGCCGACGCTGATCCTGGCCGGGGACGACGACCCGATCATCCCGCTCGCCAACGCCCGGCTGATGCACCGTCTCATCCGGGATTCGCGGCTGCACGTCTACCACGGCGGCCACCTCGGCCTGGTCACCCAGGCGGCCGAACTGGCCCCGCTGGTGGATGTTTTCCTCGCCGCGCCGCAGGAAGAGAGCCGTTCGGGTGATTGAAGTCGCCCGGGAGGAGTGAGCTCAGCGGGCGGACCAGCCGCCGTCCAGGACCCAGGAGGAGCCGTTGGCGAACGACGCGGGCGCGGAGCAGAGGTAGGCCGCGAGCTCGGCGACCTCGGCCGGCTCGATCAGCCGCTTGATGGCCGGCTCGGTGAGCATGACGTCCCGCACCACGTCCTGCTCGGAAATGCCGTGGATCCGCGCCTGGTCCGCGATCTGCTTTTCCACCAGCGGCGTGCGCACGTACGCCGGGCAGATCGTGTTGGAGGTGACGCCGCGCTCGCCGCCCTCGAGCGCGATCACCTTCGACAGCCCCTCCAGGCCGTGCTTGGCCGCGACGTAGGCGGCCTTGTAGGGCGAGGCGCGCAGGCCGTGCACCGAGGAGATGTTGACGATCCGGCCGAAGCCGCGCGCGTACATGTGCGGCAGCGCCGCCTGGGCGAGCCGGAACGGGGCTTCGAGCATCACCGCGAGGAGCAGCCGGAACTTCTCCGGCGGAAACTCGTGGACCGGGGCGACATGCTGCAGGCCCGCGCAGTTCACCAGGACGTCGGCCTGGCCGGCCAGCGCCTCGGCGTCGAAGTCGGCGGCCAGGTCCACCTGGACCGCGCGCCCGCCGATGCGGCCGGCCACCGCCGCGGCGGCGTCGCGGTTGATGTCGGCGACCACCACGGTGGCCCCGGCGCCGGCCAGCCGGATGGCGCAGGCCTCGCCGATGCCGCTGGCCCCGCCGGTGACCACGGCCAGCCGCCCGGCTAGTTCGGCGCTCATCTGGTACCTGCCTTCCATGATCGCGGGTAGAACAGCCGCGGAAATGGCGCCTTCCGGCACGTGATCATGGTGCCGCGGTGAGGGTGCAGCCGGGGGCGTGGCCCTCGGTGACCACGGCGCCGCATGCGGGGCAGACCAGGTGGGCGTAGCAGGCCGCCTCGCCGCCTGCCTCGGGCTCGGGCCCGAGCAGCCGGGCGAGGACCGCGGCCTGGCTGTGGCCGAGGTCCCTGGTCGCGGTGAGCAGAGTCAGGGGCCGTCCGGCCGCGGCCGAACCTGGCCGGGTCGTGCCCGTACCAGGTGCGCAGTTCGGTGGACGGGGCGGCGTCCTTGACCCAGTCGTCCAGCCGGAGCGCGTCCTTGCGCAGGCCGCGCGGCCAGATCCGGTCGACGAGCACGCGGGTGCCGTCCGCGGCCGACGGCTCGTCGTAGACGCGGCGGACCCGGACGTCGGGCGGCGGAACCGGACTCATCCCGAAGACCCCTGTATCGTCTACCTGCGCAGGTCTACCCACACGAGCTTGCCCGCGCTCCCGAGCGACTCTACCCCCCAGCGGCGGGCCAGCGCGTCCACCATCCCCAGGCCGTGCAGCGGGGCGGGCGCCAGCCCGGCGCCGCGCAGCGGGCTGGCGTCGCGTACCGAGATGCGCAGCAGGTCATCGCGCGCGGACAAGACGATCGTGAACGCGGAATGAGCGTGCACGATGGCATTGGCGGCGAGCTCGGTCACGGCCAGCGCCGCGTCGCCGGCCAGGTCCCCGGCTCCCCAGGCATGCAGCATGGCGACGGTGAAGTGGCGGGCCGCCGCGGGCGCGGCGCGGGAGAAGGCGAACGTCCGCGCGGCGGCTCGCCCGCCCGGCCCGGACGCCGCGACGGGATCGACGACCTCCTGGTGCACGCGGCACACCTCGGCGAAGGCATCGATCTCGCCGGTCCCCGCCACACCCCCGCTCTCCAGGGCGCCCAGCAGGTAGCCGGCCACCCGTTCGGCCAGTTCCTCGTCGTGACCGTAGAACTGAACGACGTGATGACCGACGCTCAGGTTTTCAGTCCCAGCCACCGTTTCTCCATCCGGTGAAGCACGACGTTCCAAACATGACCGCATACCTGCCCCGCAAGCGTCGGTGCATGCATGCGCCACTGCCCCGATCAGCCGGGACGGCGCATGGACAGGTGATGCGGGAGAGCCGGAATGACGCGAGAGACCCGGGAAGCCCGGGACGATAACGCAGCCGTCCGGGCAGCTCCGGAGGCCCGCTGACCGCGCCGCACCCGGCAGAAATACCCGTTTCTCGCAAACCCGCCATATCCGGCACGACGCCGGCCAGCCCAGCGCCGCCGGCCCTGACATGCGGGCTTCCGTCTACGCTCAGCTACCTGGCTGAGGTGAGCGTCTCACGGTGCCGCCACGCCAGCCGCAGGACGGCGGCGCCGGCCGCCTGGACCGGCTCGCTGGTCACGATGCGGTCGATGACGTGAGCGGCGAATTCCCGCGCCGCGAGCACGCTGCCCTCGGCGTTGCGCCGCGGGCTCAAGCTGAACAGCTCGTCGAACAGCCGGCTGTCGATCACCGCCACGGTGAGCAGGTCGGTGGCGTAGGTCAGCGGATCGACACCGAGGCCCAGGCACCACACGCGGATCTGGCCCCGGTCCAGCCCGGCGGCCATCTGCCTGGCGAAGGGCCAGGAATCGTAGTCGACCGGGCCGGGCCCGTAGTCTTCCGAACGCCCGCGGAGTTCCTCGTCGAATTCGCGGATCATGCACCGCCACAGCGAGAAATCCCCGCGTCCGTACCCCGGGCCCGCTGGCTGGAACACACCGACCGGGAGCACCTGGTAAATTCCGCCCGCGTGGCCCACCTTGGCCGGCCGCCTCGAACCGGAGCGTCAGCGTGCTGATGGCCAGGTTCGCCGGACGGCGGCGCAGGTCGCACGGGTCCGCGATCAGGACGCGCAGGCCAGCCGGGCGGCCGCCGAGCCGGCCGGCCGCGTACTCGTGCGCGGCCGCTTCGCCGGTGTCCACGCCGTCGAAATAGCGGCCGCCGGTGAACGCCAGCCGGGAGGCTCCCAGGTCCGCCTCGGTCAGCCGGTAGGTGCGGCGGTTCTCGAACACCGCCGGGGCGGCCAGGTCCCGCAGCGCGTCCGAGTAGCGCCGGTAGCGGGTCCCGTCCGGCCGCTCGGGCAGCAGCGGCGCGGCGCCGTCGCCGAGAGCGGGCTGGGGCTCGGCCAGTGCGGCGGGCTCAAGTGCGGCGGGCTCAAGTTCGGCGGGCTGCGGGGCGCTGAACTCCAGCCCGATGTCCTGCAGCGGGACGGGCTCGGCGGGCTGCCATCCGGGGGCGGCGAGCAGCGGGGTGCCGGCGATCTTGCGGTCGGCCGGATAGTCCCCGGCCGCGTCGACCGCCAGGTCGTGGCGGTGCTCCTGCAGGTAGGACCGCACCCGCAGCCAGTCTGCCTGGCTGGCGGTCAGCGCACGGGCAGCTGGCATCCGGCATCCGGGCGGGGCGTGGCGATCTGGTCGTCGGCCCAGAAGGTGATCAGCTCGTCCTCGGTGAGGGACTGCGGCGCGACGCCGCGGAGGGTGCGGCCGGTGGCCAGGCTCCAGCTCGTGATGAGCACCCGGGCCACCAATTCGTCCTCCCCTGAGTGACGAACGGCCCGGCTGAAAAACCTGCGCCTTGCGTTTGCGGCCGAATCGCTCGCGTCACGTACGCCAGCGACAGTAGTGTCCTGCATAACGCGCCTCCTTCCGGGAGGTGGACAGGGAAGTCCGCTCGCCGGTCTCGTGGTGCCTGATCCCGCACAGTCAGCCAGGGAACCGGGGGGCGGGCGTCCGGTCAATCAGGGTGCCGCGCGGAACATATCGGGAACCACCCTGGTCACAACGTCGGCTGGCAACGCGGTGCGACGAACACGACTTTACATGCGGCGTAAAGACCGCGGGCCGGAAAGACAATTCTGTCCGGCGGTGATTTTACCGGATGCCAACTGTCCGGCATTAACGCGAACAGCATATGGCCAGGTCAGTAACTTAATTTGACATCGCCAGCTGCACGCAATTGCCTGGCGCCCAGGCGCGGCGACATTCCGATGTTAATAGATGTACGGGTGGTGCCCGGAATATTCACATCGACGGCAAATGCCAGGCCAGGCCGCAGGCGGCCTCACAGCCCGAGCCGCCGGGACAGGTCCGAGGCGAGCACGCCGTCCGGGTCGAACTCGCCGCGCAGCTTCCTGAACTCCGCCAGCCGCGGGTACATCTCGGCCAGCGCCCCGGCCGGCACCCGTGAGTCCTTGGCCAGGTAGACGCGGCCGCCCGCCTCGATGACCAGCCGGTCGAGCGCCCCGAGCAGGCCGGCCAGCCCCCGGGTGCGGGCGGGCACGTCGAGCGCGAGCGTCCAGCCGGGCATCGGGAAGGACAGCAGCCCCGGGTCGCCCTCGCCGAACCGCTTGAGCACGGTCACGAAGGAGGCGGCGCGACCCCGGCTGACCAGCTCGAAGGAGCGGCGCACGGCGGCTTCCTGGCCGAACGGCAGGACGTACTGGTACTGCCGGAAGCCGCCGGGTCCGTACACCCGGTTCCAGTTCCTGATCCCGTCGAGCGGGTGGAAGAACGTCCCGACGGTCTGCAGCTCACCCTGCCGGGAGCGGGGCGCCTTGCGGTACCAGGCCTCGTTGGCCAGCGCCACGGTGTACCGGTTGATCAGCCCGGGCGGGAACCCGGGCGGGACGCCCAGGCGGGCCCCCGGCCGGAACGCGAACGGGTCGGCCCGGTCCGCGGGCGGCAGGTCGCCCGGTTCGGCGAAGTCGCCGCTGGTGACCACCGAACGCCCCAGGCGGGCGCCCCGGGCCAGGCTGTCGGACCAGGCCACCGTGTAGCCGAAGGCCCGGTCGTGGGTGGCCAGCACGGCCATCGTCTCGTCGATGTCGGCGGTGCGCATGGTGTCCACCTTGACCCGGGCGCTGCCCACCCGCTTCAGCTGGATCACCGCCCGCACGATGAGCCCGGTCAGGCCCATGCCGCCCGCCGTCGCCCAGAACAGCTCGGGATCGGACTGCGGGGTGACGGTGCGCAGCTCGCCCCCGGGCAGCACGATATCGACCGACCGCAGGTGCCGGGCGAAGCTGCCGGCCACGTGATGGTTCTTGCCGTGGACGTCGGCCGCGATCGCGCCGCCGACCGTCACCTGCCGGGTGCCGGGAGTAACCGGCACGAACCACCCGGCCGGCAGCCCCGCGACCATGAGCTGTTCCAGGCTGACGCCGGCCTCGCAGGTCGCCAGGCCGGCGGCCGGGTCCAGCTCGATGATCCGGTTCAGCCGGGCGGTGGAGATCACCACGCCGCCATCGCACTGCGCGGCGTTGTTGTAACTGCGGCCGAGCCCGCGGGCGATCACGCCGCGGGCGGGCGCCGGCGTCTCCAGCAGCCGGGCGGCGCCGGCTACGGTAGCTGGCTCGGCCAGTTCGGCCCGAGTCGGTGATATCCGGCCCCAGCCGGTGAGCCTGACGGTGCGGCTTGACATAGTGACCGAATAGTAGCCGGACTGCCGGCCCGAGGATCCCCGGAGTGGATGATGC
>WNFY01010207.1_pt1 | contig 10030 bp, 13 predicted proteins | sample 5400091 | NCBI WGS metagenome assembly WNFY01 (sample SAMN13153364, study PRJNA577476) | soil metagenome | isolation source: 60 cm soil or saprolite under grassland replicate 1 | place: USA:California | collected 2016-06-15 | reverse complement strand
CTCAGCGATGTTTGATGAAGTCACCGGTTTGCAGCTCGGACATCGCCTGACGTAGCTGCTCTTGCGTGTTCATGACGATTGGGCCATACCACGCGACCGGTTCCTCGATCGGCTTACCCGACACCAGCAGGAACCGGATACCCTCATCGCCGGCCTGAACAGTGATTTCGTCTCCGCGGTCGAAAAGCACCAGCGAGTGATTGCCTACCTCGTACTTGGGCTTCGCGTTCGGATCTACGGCCGATTCGGTGAGAACCGCGCGAGGATCCGACGCGTCTCGAAACGTCCCAGAGCCGGCAAACACGTAGGCAAAAGCGTTACGAGTAGTCTCGATTCTGAGCCGCTTCCGCTGCCTTGGGGCAACCGAGATATCCAGGTAATTCGGATCCGCGGCAACGCCTTCCACCGGGCCTTTCTTACCCCAAAACTCACCGCAGATGATGCGCACGCGCGTGCCATCATCGTCGGTGACCTCGGGAATCGCGCTTGCAGGAACATCTTGATAACGCGGATCGGTCATCTTCAGCGACGCAGGCAGGTTCGCCCATAGTTGGAAGCCATGCATGCGCCCATGGCTGTCTCCCTTTGGCATCTCCTGGTGCAGGATGCCGCTACCGGCCGTCATCCACTGCACGTCACCGGCAGTCATTTTGCCCTTGTTGCCCAGGCTGTCGCCGTGCTCGACCGAACCTGCCAGGACATAGGTTATGGTCTCGATGCCGCGGTGCGGATGCCATGGAAATCCCGCGACATAATCGCTGGGATTATCGTTGCGGAAATCGTCCAGCAAGAGAAACGGATCGAAATCCTTGGTTTTGCCGAAGCCGAAGGCGCGTTGCAGCTTGACCCCCGCGCCTTCGATGGTCGGCTTCGGTTGAATGACTTGTTTAACTGAACGGAGAGACATAGTTACTTCCTTTCTGTCGCCGGAAACACGCCCAAACCAGCGCCCGGCGGTCTGGCTCGCTCAGGCCTTTATGAACTCGACATCGAGCGTAATGGTGACCTCGTCACCAACGAGAATGCCGCCAGTCTCAAGCGCCGCGTTCCAGGTCAGGCCGAAGTCTTTCCGGTTGATTTTGGTCGTCGCCGAGGTCGCGATCCGGGTATTGCCCCAGGGATCCTTCGTTGGCGGGGTTGGCCCTTCAACTGCAAAGGTCACCTTGCGGGTAACGCCCCGGATGGTCAGGTCACCGTCGACCTTCAATTCTCCTTCAGAGACAACTTTGATGTCGCTGGATTTGAACGACAAGCTGGGAAACTTCTCAACGTGCAGGAAGTCGGCGCTCTTGAGGTGCGCGTCGCGCTGCGGTTCGCGGGTTTCAATCGAGGCCGCTTCAATCAGCGCCTCGACGCTCGACTTTGTCGGGTCGCCTTCAGCGTGGTGGAGGACTCCAGTGACTTTGGAGAAATGCCCCTTCACGTTGGCAATCATCATGTGTTTGACCTTGAACTCGGCGGTCGCGTGTGCCGGGTCAATGTTCCAGGTGGTGGTTGTGGTTGAGGTTTGTGGTATCGCTAAGGTGCTCATATTTTGTCCTTTCTGGCCTTTCGGGCCGGTACGATTTATATAGATGCGTTATGACGATATTCGTTTCAACAAATATATTGCCCAAAAAAAACAAATCAGTCCACATTGGCACGGGCCGCAGCCAGGAGCTCGGTAAGCGCCCACAGCCGGTTTCTTCCCAGGTGCCCCAAGTGCTTGCGGTGGACCTGCTGAATCGGCTCATCCAGACGCGCCAGAAGCTTGAGTCCCTCGGCAGTGATCTTTCCAATGACTGTTCGGCGGTCCCTGGTGTCACGGAAACGCGCGATCAGGCCACGTTTCTCCATGCGGTCGAGCAGGCGCGTGACATCTGGATCCCGAGTAATCATGCGGCTGCCAATTTCTCCGCAAGGCAGGCCATCCAGCGATCCCCGCAAAATGCGGAGCACGTTGTACTGGGTCGGCGAGATATCCTCGGGTTTCAAGATCTGAGCTAGACCCCGTGACAGCAGATCACAAGTACGCCACAGATCCACGAACGCAGCCTCTTCGGGAGAGCCCGGGCGCCGTTTGGTAATGCTTCTTCTCATTTCTCCTCCCACAATCAACTCAACCGAGCCGCAAGCGCCAGTTCCTTGCCACTGCGCTGCCTCCGTCGGAAATAATCTGCAGGCGGCAGATTGTGCTCCAGAAACCGTGCTCTCCGGTAGAGAGGAACTCCTGGATGGCGTATATGGCGCAGTTCGAATCTATCTCTATATGTTCCCAGCGGTGACGGCGCCCGACCGGGTGAGGGTTTCGCCAGACAATCTGCAACTTGGGGAACTGTGCGGCCATCACCTCTGTCCTTCTCTCAGTAAAATTGGATGCGTTATGAGGATAATCGTTTCAACAAATAAATATTGAGAAATCAGGCTCTCAACCGTTACATCTAGGACATTGTCCCGCTTTCCCGAAGCTTGCGTTCCAGGTCGCGCGAATGTTGCGCAGCAGTGACGGATAGATGACCAGCTTTCGAAACGGTCGTTAAACGCAGCTTAGCAAATCTAATTGCGTTATCATGGTTCCCGGATCGTGGGATAGGACGCGTGCAACAAATCGATCTGCGACCAGCCGTGACTCGAACAAGACCGTAAGAAGAAGTAGTGTGGTCCGGTCTTGCCAGTGCGAACGTCTTCGGAATTTAAATGGACCTCTGATTGAGAATTCTTCATCTTGAAGACGACCCCAAGGATGCAGAGCTGATCCAGGCGACCCTGGAAGGCGAGGGCATTGCCTGCGACATTACACGCGTTGATACTCCGGCGGCTTTTCGTACGTCCCTGGGGCAGGGTGGTTTTGACCTGGTTCTCGCGGACTATACTCTGTCGGGTTTGGATGGTATTTCCGCATTGAAAGTGGCGAAAGAAGTTTCTCCTGATATGCCATTTATTTTCGTCTCACGAACACTGGGAGAAGAAGATGCGATCGAAGCGCTCAAGCTTGGAGCGACGGACTATGTTTCCAAGACACGCCTGTCCAGAATTGTGCCTTCGGCCCGGCGGGCTTTGCGTGAGGCCAGCGAACGCTCTCAGCGGCATGTTGCCGAACAAACACTTCGTGAAAGTGAAGCGTATTTGGCAGAAGCCCAGAGGCTAAGCCAGACTGGCAGTTGGGCATGGAACCCTGCGACCGATGACATCAGATACTGGTCGGAAGAGTGCTTTCGCGTGCTGGGTTTCGACCCGCAGGCGCCGCCACCACCATTCGAAACCTTCTTTCAGCGGATTCATCCGGACGATCAAGCCCACAGCAGGGAAAGGTTCGGGAAAGCCATCAGCGAGAAGGCGGACTTCGACCTGGACTACCGAATCGTTCATCCGGACAAAGGAGTCAGGGACATTCGCGTCGTAGGCCATGCGGTCCTCGACCGATCCGGCGAGCATGAATTTGTCGGTACCGTGATCGATATCACCGAGCGTAAGCGTGCGGAGCAGGAACTGCAACAGCTTGTAGATTTCATGCCACAGCTTATTGTGGTGCTGGGGCCCGATGGCAAGCTGATTCACGCGAATCGCGTCGCGCAAGAATACACAGGTCTGACTCTTGAAGAGTACCGCACTTCCGATGTGACCTCGATAGTTGTGCATCCCGACGATGCTCCTGAAGTCCGGGCACTTCAGACGCATGGATTTTCCAGCAGGTCCGCGTTTGAACTCGAAACAAGAGTTCGCGCAAAGGACGGCACCTACCGCTGGTTTCTGGTTCGGTACAACCCATTAATAAAAGACGACACGGTCGTACGATGGTTCGGGACGGCAACCGAGATCGAGTCGCGGAAGCAGGAAGAAGATCGTGTCCGCAGGGAAAATGTACGCCTGGAAGAGCGAACCAGGATCGCCCAGGAGCTTCATGACACGCTGCTGCAGACTTTTGTGAGCGCCTCCATGCAGTTGAGCGTTGCGGTGGACGGCGTGCCTGCGGAGTCTCAGGTCAAACCGTTGTTGGATCGAGTTCTGCGGATTATGAAGCAAGGAATCGAGGAAGGACGGAACACGATCCACGACCTTCGTTTGACCGACACTCATCCATTCGACTTGGTCGCGGCCTTGTCCGGGATCCGGCAAGAACTTGCGGCCGACCCAAATGTGGACTTCCACGTCGTTGTCGCTGGCCGGCAACAGCCTCTTGAGCCACTCATCCAGCATGAGATTTACCGGATTGGAAGAGAAGCTCTGGTCAATGCCTTTTGTCATTCCCAGGCGAAGCGCATCGAGTTCGAGCTCGAATACGCCGACCATGAGTTGCGCATGCGGATTTCGGACAACGGATGCGGCATCGGTCCTCAAGTCCTCCAGTCCGGGCGCGAGGGACATTGGGGCTTGGCAGGCATGCGGGAGCGTGCTACGAGAATCGGTGGTCTGCTCAACATTTCTAGCAGTGCAACCAAAGGGACGGAGGTCCAGCTGTCCATCCCAGGGGACATTGTGTTTCAACTCTCACCTACTGCCCCCGGGTTGCAGTTGGCAAAATCGGGCTAACCGAGTAAGCCCCAATATCCCACATTTCCCTCTCCGCGATCCAGTACCTGTTATCGCATGCGAGAGCACCCTCGACATCACCTGCGACAGTGGCCCTAGCCTTGCAAGCCTGAAACCGTGAGGATGCATGAATAGTGTGCGACAACGCCTCGCAGACTTCTTTAGTTTGGACAAGGAAAGATGGCATTCCCTCAGCGCGGCACCCTGGACATTCTGCTGACCATACTGTTCTTTGGCGTGGTGTGCGCAGCCATCTACAGCGCGCGACGAATCATTCTAATCTTCATCTTTGCCATATTTTTCGCTTACTTGATTGATCCTGTGGTCAAGTTCCTGCAGCGCCATTCTCTGTTTTTTAGGAATTTAAGGGGACGTGCGGTCGTCGAAGTGTATATCGCCTTCGTGATTCTGATCGCATTGCTCGGGTATACATTTGCCCCGAGCCTGGCCAAGAGCACCATGAAGTTGGTGGATGAAGCACCGGTTGTGCTAAGCAGCCTTTCCACAGGAGACATAGCCACCGAGCTGCGAGGGAAATACGGCTGGAGCCAAGAACAGGAATTTCGATTCAGGGCCTTTCTGGCGAGGCACAAAGACACCATCGAGCGCCTGGTGCCGGCTGTAGATCGTTATATTTCCAATGCTGCGCAACTGTTCGGTGTGTTGCTGCTGATTCCAATCCTGGCAATCTTTTTCTTGCGCGACGGCGACCGCATAGCGGACGCTCTCATCCAGCTATTTTTCTCGTCGCAGCGTCGCCCCAGGGTTCGTGCCATTGCGGACGAACTGCACGTGATGCTTAGAAGTTATATAAGAGCGCAGGTGCTTCTCTGCATTCTCTCGTTTCTATTCTATTCTGCGTCCGTGCTTCTTCTGCGATTTCCCCACGCCGTGGCGTTGGGTGTCTTGGGCGGATTGCTCGAGTTCGTTCCGGTGGTCGGGTGGACGAGCACATTCGCGGTGATTGTCGGGGTCGGCATCGTGAATCAAGCTCACTGGCTCTGGATGGCGGCATTGCTGGGAATTTGGAGAGTGATCCAGGACTATTTCGTGTCGCCGCGGATCATGGGGCGTCAATTGAAAATTCACCCGTTGGCGGCGATTTTCGCTGTGCTGGTGGGCGCCGAAATCGGAGGCATCATCGGCATCTACTTGGCCGTACCGCTGATGGCGTCGATGCGCGTCATCTGGCGCGTTGAGAAATCGCAAACAACACAACGCCACCACTCCATCCCAGGTCCAGATGTAAAAGCGCCATCAACTCTCGCCGAAGCGGCGACCACCTGATCAAGTAGCACTCCGCGTGCGCTCAATCGGCTGGATCAAAGAGGTCAGCATGAACTTACTGTCAGCCGCCTGTCACCTGTCAAGGTTTCGACTATCCCTCTCCTATCCCAAGTAGCAAGCGCAGTTTGTGCCGCGCATTCTAAGCTGTCCGTTTGGAAAGGGATAGCTCTAAGTCTCGTTTTCCACACCAGATTGGAGTTGTGAATGCCCTATCACATGTAGAAATCAATCCAAGATGGAGGACCTGATGCAAGCATTCAAAGCAATCGACAACAAGCAATACGCAGATTATGTTTTCTTATGCGGGGTAATGTGGACACAATATGCATCGGAAGATGCCTGCTTGGAACTGGTTCGGGCGCTGGAGTCGAAAGACCCAGATGTAGCTTTGCTTGCCTGCGCTCTTCTCGAAAAGAAGATGGCGTCTGCCTAATAATTGGGAATTCAGGCGCATGCCTTTACCAGATGCGTGGCGGACAGTGTTTGACCTAGAGTGTCGCCACGCTCAGAACCGCAGTCATCTTGTGTTCCAGCCCTGGGTCAAGATTGACAGTAGAGTCCAGGATGTTGCTCGCCTCGACACAGAGAAACTGCTTCCACTGTCCATCGCTCAGATCTTTCAGTCCCGCAGCCCCCTCGCTCCACGGATTCCACACGACGGTGGTGAGCGAATTGTCCTTTTGCAGTCGAATCCGGCGGCGCATCCTCAGGTCCAACAAATCGACCGCGCTATCGGTGTTCATGTAGGCGCTGTCGGTTTGTGAGGCGATCGCGACAACGCCAATCTGTATCTTCTCTTGATTAGCGTTGGTGTTATCCAGGAAGCGCACGGTACCCAGGCCCTGCAAATGTACCTGCTCAACATCGGCCACTCGGTTGTAAGTGTGGAGGGCTTCCTCGAAGTGTAGGGACGTTGTGCCGGTATTCCTACAAATGAGCTCCAGTTTAAGCTCGGAACCAAATGTGACGCGATGGATCAACCGAAATTCCCCAGGCCACCAGCGCCGCGTTTGCTCATCGCTCTCGGTAAACATGCTTACGGAAACTCTGCCTTCGTTCTGAACGATGGACTCGATTTGCCAGGTTTTGGTCCGCGCAAATCCGTGTGCTGGAGCCTGACGGTCGTTTCCCTTTGCGCGGAACCAGGGAAAGCAGATCGGGATGCCTCCTCGGATTGCCTGGCCTTCCTGCCAGTGCGAGTTCGTGCTTACAAAGAGCACCTCATCTTCATTGTTGCCTGCGGGCTTCCATGAAGTCACGTGGGCGCCATGGAGGTACACCTCGCCCTCCCCGAACGCACCTGTAATCCGTACTCGCGGCAGTCCCCCGTTGCCTTCGCACACTTCGGCCACCCCAGGAATTCCAAACCTGTGGTCCAGTTCTGCCGCCATTGAGACTGTATCCATGTTTGAAGCTCTCGTTTACCGGGGACAAGTTAAGCCCCTGCCAGACCAAAAGTCCAGGAGTCAAGTCAGCGCGTTCTCCGTTCGGGAAGCGTTGGGCGATGAAAATCCGAGCTCGAGGTTGTGAGGTTTGCCCACTCCCATTCTGCGATCCAGTTTCTGCCACACCTTCCGTGGCATTGAAACTCCATCATACTTCCGCCGCACTGCGGACAGACCAAGTTCATGATCGAGGAAATGATGCTGGCGTTAGATTCTCCCGGTATCGTGTCGATGGTTCTCATGTTGTTCTCCCGTACGGATGCTTTCTGCAAGCGCGATGCCAAGTGTGAAGCCTGAGAGACGACTGCTGACACAACAATTGTCGACGCGTGGGAGTTGCATTTTCAGAACCGCTGACAAGCATTTGGCAGGTGACAGGCACGAGCGTGCTCTGCTGAAGGTACGCTCTCTGGCCGATTTGGGGTCAATCAGGCGTAAGTGCATTGAAAGGCTCTGTGGCCCACTTCTTCTGTTTCAGTCCTCGCGTTTGGCAGCGCGGTTGCGAGGATGAAAGCCGTGATGAAGATCAATCAGATTTGCGGTTTGGTCATTGCCGTGTGCGTGGTAGCGGCCATGGCGTCCGCCGACTCCTTACAGCTCAAAAATGGCAGCCTGATTAACGGCACGTTCATGGGCGGCACCGAAAGTGACCTCGCAGCTCAACGATTCGGGGACAGCGGCCGCTACACAGGCCCCGTCGTTTTTCACCATCCGGGCCGGAACACGCATCTCTGTGCGCACTGTCGATCGCATCGATTCCACCAAGAACCATGTGGGAGACCGCTTTCAGGCGTCTCTTGCGGAGCCCCTAACAATTGACGGAAGCATAGTAGTCGCCAAAGACGCCGATGTGTATGGACGACTAGCGGAGTCGAAAAAGTCAGGGACGTTCACCGGTAAATCAAAACTGCAGTTGGAACTGACAGGGATTGCAGTGAACGGGCAGACAGTGCCGCTGGTGACGGGAGAGTACGAATTGAAAGGCAAGTCGCGCGGCGCCAGCACCGCCAAGAGAACGATCGGCGGAGCCGCTGTGGGCACAATCATTGGCGCAATCGCCGGTGGCGGGAAAGGTGCAGGTATCGGTGCGGCCGCCGGCGGAGGAGCTGGTGCGGGATCGGAGATCATCACCAAGGGAGACCAGGTGAAGATTCCGAGCGAGACCCTGCTCGATTTCACGTTGCAGCAAGACAGCAAGACATGTCGATACCGAAGGCGCGAAGCTGACTTGAGTTGAAGGACGATTAGAAGGAGCGGTAAATGCTGAGGTTAATGTGTGTGATTTGTATTTGCATGACGACGTTTCCGGCGTTCTGCGAGCCGGCAGCGAAGTGGGAAGTGGCTACCATCATCGATTGCAAGACTCATCAAACTGACAGCAGTACGGCTTCTGATGTCGTCAGCTATGACGTTTCCGTAAAGGTCGGTAACACCGTCTATCTCGTCCTCTACACACCACCCTTGGGCATGAGCACGATCAAGTATGCGGGGGGACGCCAACTGCTGGTGTTGGTCGAAAAAAAGACAATTAAGTACAACGACATCCTTGGGCAATCGTTGGAGGTCCCAATCATCAACCAGAAACCCGCCAGGGACGCCAAGCAGACCAATTGATGTTCGGGTTGAATTCAGTCGAGAACGCTCAAGGGAGAAATAACATGAATCGCAGAATCATTTCGACGCGCCTCAAGCCGGATCTGTTCCTAGTATCCATCGTCCTGCTTTGGTGTAGCGCCGCGGCGCTTGCCCAGAGTGCCGGTCAATCAGCCAATTCGCCTACGCCAATCAGCATTCGGAGCACTCATCTTCTCGGTTTTGAAAACGCCAAGAACAACGCCAACGGAACCCTGTCCATTCAAGGGGATGCTTTGCAGTTTCAAAAGGACGGAAAGCCCACGGAGCAAGTAAAGGTAGCCTCTGTTCAGGATATTTTTCTGGGCGAGCAAAGCAAGCAGGTCGGCGGAACGCCAATGACTCTAGGTAAGGCTGCGGTTCCGTTCGGTGGCGGCCGCGCTGTTAGCCTTTTTGCGCACAAGAAGTACGACACTCTTACGCTGGAGTACGTTGACTCGAATGGCGGAATGCACGGTGCCATTTTTCAGCTCAACAAAGGGCAAGCGGAAATTCTGAGGAACGAACTAGTGGCCAAGGGCGCACATGTCAGCGAGAGCGCGAACGAGCCCGTAAAACAAAGCAATGCGGAGGTTCCAAGTGAAGGCAAGTAATCGAGTCTCATTGTTACTGGTTGCGCTAGCTGTCGTGACCACCAGCGTTGCACATCCGCGACAGCTGTCTGCCAAAAATGCAGCTTCATCCAGCGGAACCAGTTCGACTGCCGCACAATGGAGCGTGCAGGTGGATAAGGTTGACCCGGGCGACGTGGCGCTCGCGCCTTCCTTTCAGATCGCCATCTACGAGAGTCTCGTGGACGAAGTGGGCAAGACGAAACGATTTAAGCAGGTGCTTCGCGACGGCGACCGTAATGCCGGCGACGTTTCCGACCTGTTGATTCTGAAAACAAGCGTGCAGAAGTACACCGCAGGAAGCGAGACGCGACGCGCGGTAACCACAGTTAGCGGAGCTACAAAGCTAACTGTTCGCAGCCAGTTGTGCGCGCGGGACGGCCACATTATTTTGGAACGCACAGTTAACGGGAACGTCCGTTTTATGGGAAGCAACTTGCGAGCTACCCATAACCTGGCCCGCAATGTGGCCAAGGCCATCAAGCAATCATCTTTGCCGGAGCCTTCGCACTCGGCTTCGCATGCAGCAATCGACTCGGATCAGGT